>Ga0209058_1002352_pt1 | contig 15617 bp, 15 predicted proteins | sample GraSoiAngelo_147_FD_185904 | JGI IMG/M metagenome (GOLD analysis project Ga0209058, IMG submission 185904) | Grasslands soil microbial communities from the Angelo Coastal Reserve, California, USA - 14_1009_05_40cm (SPAdes) (version 2) | ecosystem: Environmental > Terrestrial > Soil > Grasslands ... | reverse complement strand
CTTTGCGCATTCAATCTAGACCTCATCCGTCCGGATCTGCCCTGCCCCCCCGGGTTGTCGTGGTCGGGTATTTATTTGGCGTTCTTTATGCCTCTGTACACAAGCGGTGACATGGCTGCACTCCCCACCTATCTCGTGGTGTCCGCTATCGAGATCCTCAAAGTCGCGCCGAGCGTATCCCCGACCGCTTCGCGATGGTGGATGTGGTCGTGAAACGCCTGCGCTACGCCGGACCTTCTGGGGGCTTCGGACGTCGGTTTCGGGAGGGCTGCGCCGAGGTGGACCCTTGGCTCGCAGGTTCGAACGCAGCTCTGCTCTCGACGTTTACGTTTTCGAACGAGAGGCCCTTTTCACCCGCCACGGGAGCGGGCATCGAGGCCCCGGCGAATAACCCCTCATCCCGGAACCAACCAATCGACTCGCGAATCGATTCCGCGATCGGACGGTATGTCATCCCGAGATCGCGAACCGATTTCCCGTTCTCCATCGATGCGCCAGCGAGGAGGAAGTCCGCGAGCCATGGGGGGAGACGGGGTGGAGCGCGAGTGATGCGGGAGAGAAGTTCTCCGGTCCGGGACGCGAGCCACACTGCGCGACCTCCGAGGTGTCGCGACGGCATGGGCGTACCGGAAGCGGCAGACGCGATTCGCAAGAGCTCACCCCATGCGACATTTTGCCCGGAGACGATGTACCGTTCCCCGACACGCCCTCGGTAATAGGCTAGGAGGTGGGCGCGGGCGACATCGTCCACGTCGACAACGGGCAGGACGGATGTCTCCGCAAACGTCCCAGGAAATTCGCCATTCACGTAGGCCAAGAGGAACTTCCCGGTGTTGCGCGTGTCACCCGGACCGATCACGATGCTCGGGATGATCGTAATCGCCGGAAGCCCGCGCTCCCGAACCGCTCTCGCCACGAGACGTTCGGCCTCCGCTTTCGACTCCTCATACGGCCCGAACGTCTTCCCGGGTGGGCTGTCTTCCCGCATGACTGCGCCCTGCGTCACCCCGATTCCGGACAAGCTGCTCGTGAATACGAACCGCGGTACGCTCGCTCGTAAGGCTTCATCAGCCACGTGACGTGTGCCTTCGACGTTCACCCGAACGTAGTCCCGGGGGTCCCGGACCCAGGCGTCTACGAGGGCGGCGACGTGGAATACGACGTCCGTGCCGTTCATTGCGCCGCGAAGGGTCTCGGGCTTTGTCACGTCGCCGACGATCGGCTCGAGGTTGGGTGCGATCGGAAGGCGGGTTCGCTCCGAATCGAGGACGAGGGCTCGCACGCGCCAGCCTGAGCTGAGAAGCAACCTAACCAGGTGCCGTCCGATGAAGCCCGTACCGCCGGTGACAAACGCGTGCGGCGCCACGGGCGGACAACCGCTCTCCCGGATAACAAGGTGTCGGCGAACGGTTCGGTGTCGTCCCTCGAGTCCTTGACAAACGTGCGGACCGGTCGGTCTCGGCCCGGCAGGGGCTCCTCGGTCTCAGTCGCCCGTTGCAACACGAACGGCAGTGGACCGCCAAATGGAGCGATTTCCGGGGAAGTCTCGATTGCCGCGTAGCCACGAGCGCTGTCAAGTTCGACGAAGACGACGGGCGAATCGCCACGCAATGGACTCCAATCTCCTTACCCGCCAACCGACCGAACGACATATCGGGAGCGGTATTTATTTGCCCTCCTTTATATGTGGGCAAGCGCGGTTCCGGGCCCACCGATGGTTGCTTGGTTCTTCGAAATCCTGATTGAAGCTCCCCTCGTATCGGCCGCGGCGTGGTTCCTCCTCGCCGCGTTGCAAATCTATCGAGATCGGTGGCACACCTGGACGGAGGCGTTCTTCCTCTTCTGTTGCTTCTTTGCGGGCCTCTATGCGATCGGCGATTGGCTTCTGTTTCACTCGGTCTCGGAACCATACGCGAAACTCTCGGCACTCGTGAGCCTGACGGGACTCACACTCGCGGTGAATTTCTTCCTCCTGTTCACGCTGGTCTACGTGGACCGGATGAGACGATCATACTGGGCGCTGATGGTCGTCTCCATGGCGATGTTGCTCCTGGTATTCCGATTCGGGATCACCGCGATGAATCTGCGCACCCCGGAGGCCCCGCTGTTCGTCCCGGTCTTCGATTTCCCGATTCTCGGCATCTACCTCGCGTACATCCTCACCTACTCGGTCGTGGGAATTCGGAACCTGTACCGACTCTACCAGATCGTACGGAAGAGCAGCACGACTCTTGCCCGACGCGCGGCAGGTCTCATGGTGACGTTCACCCTCGTGTTGGTCCTCGGCCTCTCGACGAACGGGATACTCGGCCTGACCGGCAACCAAAGTTTTCCTCCGCCCCTCTCGACGCTCTTAATCTTCGTCGCGGCGAGTGCCTACTATACGCTCTACCCAATCGGTCGGGAGCGAATCTCGGAAGCGATTCGCATGTTCCAAGCCCGCCGATATTCGATCAAGGCAGTGTTCCTCACCTTCCACGACGGCACGTTGATCGGGGCGAAGACGAAACCGGGCGAGACGACGATTGACCAGGACCTCTTCGGCGCAACCCTCGATGTCATCCAGAATTTCATGCGGACCTCGTTCCCCATCCTCCGCGGGAAGTCGCTCAGCTCAATCGTCCACGGGAGTTACACGCTCGTCATCGAGAAAGCCCGTTTGACCTATCTGACCGTCGTTCTCGAGGGCGAAGAGACGGATCAGCTTCGACGTCAGATGCGGGATGTCCTCCTCGCCTTCGAGGCGCAGAATCGCCAGGTGCTCCAGAAGTGGCAAGGCGTCCCGAGCGAGGCGAGCGGGACCGAGGAGCTCCTGACCGGATTCTTCGTCGAGTCGCCGCTCGTCTAGGCGTACACTTGAATCAGTCCAACGGGCGAGCCGAGGACGAACAGCTTGCGCGGCTTCGGCGCGAGTCGGACGACCTTCTGTCGGAGCCGAATCTCTCGGTCGCGGTATCGCGCCTTGATCTCGTCGATCGACGCGTACGTCTTCGAGAGGGACTCGCCCTGATGAAGGAGCTTCGCGAGATAGGCCACGGCCACCATCGCGGCGTACTCCGTGAAGTTCCAGTTGCTGTGCACCGAGCCGTTCTGGGAGTACACGTAGGCCGCCTTCCGCATCCGGGTTGGAATCCATCCCCCGGAGATGCCGAGTTTCGTGTGACGCACCGCGACATCGATCTCCGGCATGAGTTCGAGGAGGCCCCGGCCCTCGGGGGTGAGGAACCACTCTTCCTCGTAGTCCATCAGGAAATGCGCATCGAATTCCGGCTGTGCCGGGGACGCGAAGGCGCGGTTGAAGGCATCCTCCAACTCGTAGCCCTCGCGCATGCCCCAGAGATGAATCGCGAGCTTGTGCCGGCGCGCGTACTCGCGGAACGGATCGATCCCTTTCAGCAGGATCTCCAGGAAGCGTTTGGTCTCCTCCGGACCGCGGGCGCGATTGTAGACCGTGTGGGTCAGGATGACGTTCGTCCGCGCACCGAGGCTGGCCAACGTGTGGACGAGCGCGAGGCAGTAGAGGCCGGCGTCCGCATCGACATCGCCGGTCATGGGCACCGACAGGGTCGAGCGGGTGCCGTCCGGGATGTCATACATGATGAGCTCCCGAACCCCGAGGAGGGCGCTCTCGGAATCGATCCCCAGCCCGAGAGAATGGGAGAGGACGTTCCATTGTTCCGCGAACGCTTTGCGGATCGCCTCCGGCGTGGCCAGTTGGAGCGCCCCTCCACTCCGGGCCGGGAGTGGTGTGCGTCCGTCGGTGTAGTCCGCCGATTCCACGAGGCTCTGAAATAGGTCCTCTTGGAGCCGGTGGCCGACGGGGTCGGCGTCGATGGAATCAGGGGGTTCCATTCCTGGTTCTTCGGAGGGCGCTGGCTTTGCCTTCGGCGTTCCGCTCGCAGTCACGAAGTCAACCCCTCTCCCACCGTTCCCGGATGTGATTATCAGATATTTAGTTGCTACTAATGCTACGGAATGATACGATTTGCATCGATTTGTAGAAACCCTGAAGTAGGCCGCGGTCCATGCGGACCGCATGGCGCGGGCCGGGGCGACGAAGCGCGCGGAGAAGATCCAATTCAATATTCGCGTGGACGGCGAGGTCCTCGCACGGTTCCGAGACTATTGCCGCCGAAACGGCCTCGATCCGCAGGGCCAAGTCGTCCTGTTCATGCGGAAGGTCCTCGATACGGAATTCGACTTTCAGGAGCGCTTGTGGTCGGCCCTGAAGGAAGAGAGCTCTTGAGCGCCGCGGCCCCGACCGGTGCGTCGAACCGGCGCGAGAGCATCGCGAGTTCCTGGGATCGCATCGTCTCCGGCGCGACGGTCAAGAAGAGCCGACATCCGTGGAGGCTCGCGATGTCCAACGCGTCCTTGACGAACGGGAGCCACGACCGCACGTCGACGTACAGGGCGAGCTGGTCGAGGCCGACGAGCACGATGTCCGTCCCGGGATGGACCGACGCGTAGTTGGCGATCGCGCGACGGCCTTCCGTGTCGAGCGCCTTCGGTCGGACGGTCGGCGTCCCGGGCTCCGGATGGTCGGTGACCCACACGATGTCGAATCGATCTCCATAGCGGACGCGGGCCTTCGAGGGATGCTCTGTGGTGAGGAGAAGGCCCCGTCGCGCCCCGACGAGGGGCAGCGCCACCGACGCATCCTGTGCGTTGATCGTCATGAGGACATGGTCCGCGGTCCCGGCCTGTGTCGGATTCGGGGCCTCCTGGATGTCCACGAGTCGGTCGACGGAGCCGCGGAGCACGGCGACTTGGTCCGGCGTAAAGGTCCCCTGACCGGCGGCGACAATCACGGTGCCTTTCGACGCGCTCGCTTGGTTCACGACGCGCTTGAGGAAGCGCCCGACCGCATCGAAGCCCGCGACGGCCGACAGGTAGTCGAGGTCGTCGAGCAAGACGGCGGTACCGGGATTCTCCCGGAGGAACTTGACGACGGTGTGGACGAGCTCGAAGTCGAGGCCGTTCGGCCGCACGGTCCGCTCTGTGTTGGACGCGGTCGTGATCCACAAGATCGGCGTGCGTTCGAGGCCGAACCGGGCCGTGACATGCGGAGGCGGAAGGCCCGTGACGCACAAGCCGGGTGTCGCCGAGACGATGTCGCGGAACGCGCCCATCGCGGCGCTTCGGCCGTTCTCGAGGACCAGATAGTTCAGCCCCCGGTCCAGGCGGTGGCGAGGAGCTCGAGCGGGACGGACCTCGACCACCGGCTCGATGACGAGGTACCGGTACCGCGCGACCGCGTACGCGATGAAGATCGACCACATCATCGTGTACAAGGATCCGAGGCCGAGCCGCGTGTCGCTCGCCGTCAGCACCGGCCAGGCGAGCTCGGTCACCGCGGCCGGGACCGTCCCCAGGATGAGACCGAGCACGACGATGCCCTGCATCCTCCGGCTCGGAGTCTTCCGGACGCGCCACCACGAACGCACGAAGAGGAGGACGCTGGAGAACATCCAGAAGCCGAAGAACGGCGCGAAGTACGCATACGTCGACGAGACGCGGGCGCTCGGCCCGAACGCGTTCGCCGACATGCCGGAGATGATGAGGTCCGTCGACGTGACCAAGTAGGCCCAGAAGACGAACGGCGCATAGATGGCCGCGAGGGCCCACGGTCCACGGAACCACGCGCTTCGGGACGGGTACGTGAGGGCGAGGTGGTACAGCGTCGCCGGCACGAGGACGATTCCGATCCACGTGAAGCGCGTCCAGAAGAGGAGCACATCTGACGACGTCCCGGGAGCGAACGACCGCTGGATCATCTCGCCGAGATCCCAGATGATGAAGGCGAGCATGACGAGGAACGCGGATCGGTTCGCGGGGCTACGGGGGTTCCGTCCGAGGACGTACGCGCCCAGGAAGCCGCTCACGACCAGCGCGGCGAGGGGCAGCGCGGCGCCGAGGGAGAGGACGAACTCGGTCGGCGATGCCGCGGTCATTCCGACACGATCTCGAATACGCCGTGCTCGACGAGCAGCGGATAGTAGTCCAAGTCGTGCTCGACCCCGCGCATCTTGACGACGCCAAGATAGCGCCGCACGGACGTGCTCATGCCGACGTCGACCTCGCGCATGCGGAGGTGGATGATCGTGTCCGCGAGGAACTCTTCGACCCCGAAGTGTGCGAACGCCGTCGCGTCCCTCCCCATCTCCGAGACGAGGAACGTCGTCGCGTTCAGGTCCCGCAGCTCCTCGAAGAACTGGAAGATCTCGTTCCGGGGGCTCTCGAACGGCGCGAGGGCGTACAGGGCGTCGAGGCTGTCGAGGGCGATCAGGTCGCAGCCCATCTCCTCCTTGTACCGCGCGAGCTGGCGGCGCAGGCCGAGGAGCCAACGGGGCTGTTCGCGGACCTCCTCGATCTCGCGACGCAACGCGCGCACGTCGATGATGTGGACGCCTTTCGCGTATCCCGGGTCCATGCCGAGGGAGGTCATCTGCGAGATGAGCGAGGCGCGGCTCTGCTCCATCGACAGGTAGAGGCCCGAGGCCCCGTGCTCCTTCGCCTCGTTGAAGAGGATGCGGTAGACGAACGACGATTTCAGGGAACCGGGAGGTCCGGCCACCAGGACGATGTGACCGCGCGGGATTCCGCCGCTCAGACGGTCGTCCAAGCCGACGACGTAGGTGGAAATCTTGTCGGTGGCTTGGGACAGCGTGGAACCCCCTCCCCGACCCCGGAGTGGCCGGCAGACAAGGCGGGTGGCGAATAAAAACGTTATCGAGGTCGCGGATGCGCGATGATGGAATCCAATCCGTGCGAACCGTCGGTGCGTAGGTCAAGAAGCTGCCGTCACGACCGGAGGCTGGGCGTTCGAGCGAGGTTCCGTGGACGAACTCTTAAGTCGGCCTGGGCATTCGTGCGCCGGTTCGCATGCCCGCGTCGGTGGTTGTCGGCACCCAGTTTGGAGACGAAGGGAAAGGGAAGATCGTCGACTTCCTCGCCGACCGCGCGGACGTCGTCGTCCGATTCCAGGGCGGCGCGAACGCGGGCCACACGGTCCAGGTGGGCGAGCAGCTGTACGCGTTTCACTTGCTGCCCTCCGGCGTGCTCCGGAAGCGCGCGATGAACCTCATCGGGAACGGGGTGGTGATCGACCCCGCGCAACTCCTGAAGGAAATCGAGGAGACCCGCGCCCTGGGACATGCCGTCGAGAATCTTCGGATCAGCGACCGCGCCCACGTCGTCATGCCGTACCACAAAGTGATCGACGGCCTCGAGGAGAAACTGAAGGGCAACCTGGGGGCGGGCACGACGCTCCGCGGGATCGGGCCCTCCTTCGAGGACAAGGTCGGCCGGTTCGGGATTCGCATGTGCGACCTCGTCGATCCGATCGCCCTCCGGGAGAAGCTCGAGACGATCGTGCCGATCAAGCAACGGCTCATCGAGGCGTTCGGCGGCACGGAGCGGCTCGATTTGGAGTCGATCTACAAAGAGCAGGTCGAGTACGGGACGCGGCTCGCGCCGTTCGTCGCGGACACGTCCGAGTGGCTCGACGCGGCCCTCCGGAGACGGAAGCGCGTCCTGTTCGAAGGCGCTCAAGGCACGCACCTCTGCATCGACCACGGGATCTATCCGTTCGGCACGTCGAGCGATTGCGTGTCCGGGGCGGCCTCGGTGGGCGCGGGAGTGGGGCCGCAATTCTTGACGGACATCGTCGGCGTCGCGAAGGCCTTCACCTCCCGCGTCGGGACGGGACCGTTTCCGACCGAAGTCGACGGGGCCACCGCCGAGCATCTGCGCGAACGGGGCGGAGGCGAATACGGCACGACGACCCGACGGCCTCGACGGGTCGGGTGGCTCGATCTCGTCATGCTCCGGATGGCCGTCCGCGTAAACGGCCTCGTGAGCCTCGCGGTGACGAAACTCGACGTGCTCGGCGGGCTCGACCGGATCCCGGTGTGTGTCGGCTACCGCGTGGATGGAGAGACGATCAAGGAATTCCCCGCGAGCATGCGGACACTCTCCCGATGCGAGCCCGTCTATCGCGAGTTCAAGGGATGGCCGGACCTCAGCGGACCGGCGTGGATTGCGACCGCACGGAAAGGGAGGAGAGCTCTCCCGGAAGCCGTGCGGAAATATCTCGGGTTCATCGAGGCGCAGCTGAAGGTTCCCGTGCGCATCATCTCCGTGGGACGGCCTCGGGCCGCGACGATCGGCCACTGAATAATCAGCCGGTCGACTCGAGCGCGCGGGCCGTCTCCAACCGGGCAATCCGTTCCCGGAGTTCGCACGCTTTGCAAACCACATTCACGGTCGGCTCGCCGCACCGCGCGCATGCGTTCAGCGTCGCGGGCGGATACTTCGCCTGGAGGAGCGGTCGCATCTGGTCGTATCCGCGCAATATCGCATGGCGCGTGCCGGGGCTGTCCTCCTCGAGCCGATGGACGATGTCTCGGAAGCGACCGCGTTGGGCCCGCTCCGCGTACGGGCACGTCGCATCATGGAATTCGATCCCCCGTAGGAGGGCATACAGATAGACCTCCTTCTCCGGAATCATCCGGAGGGGTTGGATCCGCGGCACGAGCCCGGGCTGGCGCGTCTCGTGAGGTCCCATCCGCGCGAGCTTCTCGATGTCCCCGCGCGCGATGTTCATCAGGATCGACTGGGCCGTGTCGTCGAGGTTCAGGCCGGTGGCGACGTAGTCCGCCCCCACCTCGCGGGCCGCCCGGTTGAGGGCCTCCCGACGGAAGGGGCCGCAGTAACCGCACGGAATCGCTTCCGGGTCCAGCGTGACGACCTCGTCCATCGAATGGCCGACGCTCTCCGCGTACGCGAGGAGGCGGTGTTCGATCCCCAGGCGGGCGCAAAGCCGCCGCGCATATTCGATTCCTTGGGGACGGTAGGACGTGATCCCTTCGTCGATCGTAATTCCGATGAGCTCGATGTCCCGACGGTCTCCGAGGAACTTCGCGAGGAGCGCCGCCGTGGTGCTCGAGTCCTTCCCGCCACTCATCCCAATCGCGATCCGGTCTCCGCCGCGGAGATCGACCTGCGAACGGAGCTCGCGCTTCGCGCGCCGCTCGACGAACTCGAGGAAGTGATCCTGGCACAAGTGCTCCCCACTGTACCGGAGCCACTCGACCGCGGGGGCGCCGCACCGGTCGCACGCCACGGCCGATCGAATCGGCGCGGAGGCTTAAGACCTCACGGTCCCGGGGGCCGGTCGACGGCGGGTCCGGGCAGGCAGGATCTCGGAGCGGCGTCGTTATTTCGAGTGAGAACCGCGCCGACTCCTTTATCCGGAATCCGCGGAATTTCGCCCATTCTCCGAGGGAACACCATGGACATCAACCAACTCGGCCTCGTCCTCATGGGGACCGTCCTCGGCTGGTTCCTGTTGTTCGCGGTGCGCCGGTACAAGGTCCAATGGGGCGCGTTCGCGGCGTTCATGGCGGTCGTCTTCGGCGTGAGCATGATGTCCTTCTTGTACGCCCGGGACCTCCTCGCGTACTACGGAATCGGGATCTTCCTCGGCTTCGTCTCGAACATGGTCGTCCGCGTGGCCGGGACCACCGCGGGCGGGAAGTTCGGCGAAGGCCTCCTCGAGATCAGCGCGTTCGAGCGGAAGGAGTGAGCGATGCCCGCGGAGGAGGCCCGCGCCGCAAAGGCCGCGAACGAGGCCGCGATCTTCGCCCGGGCGAACGTGGTCGGGGTCGGGATCGGCAACAAGATGATCCGCGGCCGCGAGACGGACGAGCCGTGCATCGTCGTCTTCGTTGAGGCCAAGAGGCCCGAGGCGCAATTGCGACACCGGGACGTCGTCCCGAAGGCGTTCGGCGCCATCCGCACGGACGTCGTCGAGACCGGACGGTTCCATGCCCGAAGGTCGGAGCAAGCGATGGACCTCGAACGGACGAAGCGGATCCGTCCCGCGCCGGGAGGGGTCAGCATCGGTCATGTCCAGATCACCGCCGGGACGTTGGGACTCCTGGCTCGTCGGCACGGTCGACCCGTGATCCTATCGAACAACCACGTCCTCGCGAACCAGAACGCGGGCCACGTCGGCGATTCGATCCTGCAACCCGGGCCCGCCGATGGCGGGCGACTGCAAGACACGATCGCCCGCCTCGTCGACTTCGTGCCGATCCAATTCAAGGAGCCGCAGCCCGGGCCGATCGCGCGCTTCCTTGCGCGGCTGTTCGGGCCGCTCCTCCGGGCCGCCGGCTGGGGCCTCAAGCGCCTCCCGAGCGGCCGGTCGAACCTCGTCGACGCCGCGGTCGCCGAGCCGATCGAGTCGCGACTCGTCGCTCCGGAGATCCTGGGCATCGGTCGCGTCCGCGGAACGAAGGAACCGGACATCGGATTGCGGGTTCGGAAAAGCGGCCGAACGACCGGCGTCACGGCCGGGCGCATCACGGCCATCGATGCGGTCGTCGAAGTCGACTACGACGGTCCGACGGCAATCTTCCGGGAGCAGATCGTGAGTGACTTGCTCTCGAAGGGTGGCGACAGCGGCTCACTCGTGGTCGATGAGGGCCGACACGCGGTGGGCCTCCTCTTCGCCGGCGGGGCGACGACGACCCTGATCAATCCGATCGCGGCCGTCGCGAAGTCCCTGGACCTCGTCATCGAGTAGCTTCGGCGCGCCCCCCGCCAAAGGCTTATTACGCAACCGTCGGATTCGCCGCGCGTTGGGGCGGCGATGAAGGAACTCTGGGTCGAGAAGTATCGACCGAAGAGCCTGGACGAGGTCGTCGGCCAGGAGGAGATCGTCGAGCGCCTCCAGGCCTATGCGAAGACGGGAAACCTTCCCCACCTCCTCTTCGCGGGTCCGGCGGGGACCGGCAAGACGACGTGTGCGATCGCCCTGGCCCGCGACATGTTCGGCGAGAACTGGCGCCAGAATTACTTCGAATTGAACAGCAGCGACGAGCGCGGCATCGACACCGTCCGGACGAAGGTCAAGGAGATCGCGCGCCTCGCCCCGTTCGGCGGGACGAATTTCAAGATCATCTTCCTCGATGAGGCCGACAACCTGACCGCCGACGCCCAGGCCGCCCTGCGCCGCACGATGGAGACGTATTCCAAGACGTCCCGATTCATCCTGTCCGCCAACTACTCGTCGCGGCTCATCGAGCCGATCCAATCCCGCACGGCGGTGTTCCGGTTCCGCCCGCTCAAGCCGGAAGCGATCGCCGAGTACATCGGTCGGATCGCGAAGGCGGAGAAGCTCAAGATCACGGACGACGGGATGGAGGCGCTCGTCTACGTCGCGGAGGGCGACATGCGCCGCGCGGTGAACGCGCTGCAGGTCGCCGCCTCCCTCGGCTCGACCGTCGACGCGGAGGTCCTGTACAAGGTCTCGAGCACCGTCCGACCGGAAGAGGTGAAGGCGCTCATCGAGAAGGCGCTCCAGGGCGAGTTCCTCCGGGCCCGGGAGGCCCTCGACAAGCTGCTGATCGAGTACGGGCTGTCCGGCGAGGACATCGTCCGGCAGCTCCACCGGACCGTCTTCGACCTGAACATCCCGGACGAGTCGAAGGTGCGCCTGCTCGACCGGATCGGCGAGACGGACTTCCGGCTCACGGAAGGGAGCAGCGAGCGGATCCAGATCGAGTCGCTCCTCGCGCACTTCGCCCTGATCGGGCAGGAACTCAGCAAGAAGTAATCAGGGCCCGAACAGGTCGGCCCACGAATGGAACGCGCGCTGGTCCTTCGGTCCCGCGTCCATCATCTTCACGAGCGCCATCACGACCGGGGCCGCCTGGGTCGCGCGGAATTCGGTGGTGCACGCGTCGGCCAGGAGGAGATTGAATCCCTCGTTCACGCTCGGCGAATCCCGGCACGCGTCGTTCGCGAGCCGGTCGAGGTTGCGTTGGGCCGGGTCGCGGTCTACGTCCGCGATGATCGACGGCTCGGGGGAACGGACCCGGAGCGCGGATTGGAAGAGTGCGTAGAGACGCTCGCTCGTCCGACTGAACATCAGGACGAAACGCGAGGCGTGTGCGAACAGGAGCCGCTTGATGGCCTCCGTGTCGTAGCCTTTCGCCCCGAGGACGCGTCGGGCGGCGGCGACAACCAGCCCTTCCGCGATCGAGGAAGCCGCGTATCCGTCCTGGAGGATCGACAGGCTCTGTCCGATGCACGCCGAATCACTCGGGGCCGATGCGATCGCGGTCACCCGGCTCCGGCCCGCGTCGTCCAGTGCTCGCCCGCCGGAGGAGAGCGCATCGAGGTCGACCCACTCCTTTCCCAGGAGGCCGAGGATCGTTTCGAACGAGGAGCGATCTCGAGGGCCTCTCACAAGATATTCGACGGCCGGCCGCAGGATGGTGCGGGCCTCCTTGAAGCCGAGAGATCGCGCGAGTTGCCACGACTTGACGGCAAAGAACAGCTTGCGGCCGCCTTCGCCCATGTCCTCGAGGGCGGCTCGGAAGAGCATGTCTCCGGCCATCTTCCGTTCCCAGCCTTCGTCGACCATCCCGAGGAAGATCGACTCCGCTTCGGCGACATCGCCCGCCCGGACGGCGAAGAGGAACGACCGGCCGAGATGCGTGACCTCGCCGGACACGACCCGGGGCGGTTTCGCGGGGGTCCGTGCCTTCTTCTCGGCCGCGGCGTACGCGACGGCCTGGAGTGTCGGGAGCGCCCCGAAACGAGGTTCCATCACGGAGGTGAGATTCGCCGCGGCGCCAAGGATCGCGAGGCTTCGCGGCGCCACACCCGACATCCGGTCGTAATGGGTGGCGACCGCCCGGGCCGCGGCGCGGATGACTTCGAGGGGCGGGGCTTTTGCGCGGAACGCCTTCACGGCGGCGTCGACGGCGTCCGACCGGGAGGCGCCCACCGCGGTCTCGACCTCCGTCAGGAGGGACGAGAGGCCGGGGACCGCCATCGGACGCGCGCAATCACGACGTGCTTAGAAAAAACCTTCGTCCGCGTCTCCCGTTGGCCGGACTCGCCCGCAGGATTCGAGCGGCCGAGCGCAACGGTCAAATCCGACCGGACCTTTGGGGCCGAGCAAGACGATGGCGACGCGCTTCGCATTCTGGCGGAAGATCGAGGAGGACGCCCTCGCGGAGAAGCATGCGCAGCCCGGCCTCCTGTCCGATTTCATCCTCGGCAGCCAGGACGGACTCGTGAACGTACTCGGCGTCATCCTGGGAGTCGCGGTCGCCTCGCGGAACCTCTCGGACCCGATCACGATCATCCTCGCGGGCGGCCTCGCCGCGACCTTCGCCGAGTCCATCTCGATGGGGGCCGTCGCGTACACGTCCACGCTCGCACGACGGGACCACTACCTTGCGGAGGTCGAGCGCGAGCGGCAGGAGATGACGGAGCTCCCCGACCTCGAGCGGCAGGAAGTCCGCGACATCCTCGAGCGGTGGGACTTCCACGGCCCGGAACTCGAGGACATGGTCCAGAAGATCACGTCGAAGCCGAAGGCGTGGCTAGAGATCATGATGGCCCACGAGCTGAACCTCGCGCCCGTGCAGAAGACCCAGGCCCGCAAGAGTGCGATCTTGGTGGGCATCGCGGCCGTCCTCGGGTCCCTCGTCCCCTTGATCCCGTTCATCGTCATCGGAAAGGACATCCTCTTCGGGGTCGTCGTGTCCCTGATCGTCAGCACGGTCACGCTGTTCCTCATCGGTTGGTGGAAGGCGAGGACGACGATCGGTCGGCCGGGGCGCAGCGGCGTTCAGATGGCCATCATCGGCATCGCATCCGCGATCGCGGGCTTCGGGATCGCGTTCCTCGTGAGCGGCGGTCGAGGCGCGTAGAAATAACCGCCTGAAAAAATCGGGAGTCAGCGGGTGGCCGCAGCCCTTATCTCCATCAGAGACATGGCGCGGGCCGCGCGGTGCTAGTCTAGTCTGGTTAGGACATAGCCTTGCCAAGGCTATAAGGCGGGTTCAAATCCCGCGCACCGCACTCTCCATCGAACCGAAAGCGGTTCCGTTCGACTCGTAGGCATCGGCTCGGCGAAGCGGTCCAATCCACGGTTCGACCTTGGTCCATGCCCTCTTCTCGACGTCAGGGGCGAATCTGCGGCTCAGATACCCGATCGCCCGAGTCCACGCCGCGCGCACAAGGAGACGCAATTGTGGCCCAATGCTTCTTTCTGGACGCGGGGAATGAGAAAGGCACCGATGCGTTTATTGCGGGGGCCTCGCCATCGGCCGCCGAAGGAATGGGGTTCTTGTGATCTCAAAACCGCGCATGGCATTCGTTGTGGCTTTGGGCATCGCGGCCGCCCTCCTCGGGGTATCGGCGTTCTCGACGCCGGCCGCGGCTGCCAATAACGTCCCGATCTCACTCTATGGGAGCCGCGCCGCGGGCTGGGGCGAGACCAACACGACGCTCACCGCCCCGGGCCCCCCGCTCACGGTCCACGTCGGCGACAACGTGACGCTGAACCTGACGTCCGTCGACGGCGTCACGCACCGGTGGTGCATCGACTACAACAACAACTCCGCGTGTGGCGGGTCCGAGCCGACCTCGCCGAACTTCGGGGTCGCGTTGCTGTGGAACTTCACGGTCTCGAATGTGACCGGGACGTACCACTATCGGAGCGACCGGACCGCGGGCCCGGGCGACGACCTCGCGAAGATGTGGGGCAACATCACGATCCTCGCCGCAGAGACGACGCCGCCCCCCTTGCTGCCGGGCGGTGAGAACACGGTCCTGATTGTCGCCGGCGTGATCGTGATCATCGTCGCGGTCATCGCGTTCGCCGCGTTCTTCTGGCGACGGATGGGCAAGCCGGGGACGCCGCCTCCACCGCCCCAGTGAAACCGGGCGCGGATCGACCGCGCCCATAGCCTTCTTTCTTTGCGCGCATCTCGGGGAACAGAGTACGTTCTGTATTCCCCGCAATGATCGTTTTTGTAGGTCGCAGCTAGTCAGACCAATGCCTTTATCACCAAGAAAGGACCGTGGGCCGCACCGGGGTGGGATGCGGTGCCCACGATTCATCCACGAACGTTTGCTGCGGTTGTGCTCGCGGGCCTCTTGCTCGCTTCCTTCGGATTCGCGATTCCAGCGACGGCGACAGAGGGCCCGACCTACCTCTACGCGAATCGGAGCACGGGCTGGGGCTTCTCGAATACGTCGTTGACGAGCCCGGGTCCGAACCTCGAGGTCGAGGTCGGAGAACACGTCACATTGAACCTGACGTCCTTGGATGGACGAAACCACAACTGGTTCATCGACTACAACGGCAACTCGGTCGTCGACGCGAACGAGAGCTACTCCGATTCCGGCACGTTCCGGGGCAACCTCCAATACAACTTCACGGTTGGAAACCAGACCGGCACGTTCGTGTATCGATCTCGGTTCAACGGAGATGGGAACCTCTGGGGCAACATCACGGTCCGCCCCGCGGGATTCCTTGGAGGTCTCCTGGGCAATCCCCTCCTGCTCGCCGGGATCGTCGCCGTAATCGTCGCAATCGTCGCGGTCGCGATCTGGGCGCGCCGCCGACCACGACAGCCTGAGGAACCACCGGCCGAGTGACATCGCCCCCGCGCAATCAACGCAGCCTCGGAGCCTTCTTATCGCGAGCCCCTATGCCACTCCCGTGACGCGACTGTCGGACATCGGGGAGCGCGGCGCGATCGACATCCTCGCGCGCATCTACGACCGGGGGCAGCCGATCGGCC
>Ga0209058_1002350_pt1 | contig 15624 bp, 16 predicted proteins | sample GraSoiAngelo_147_FD_185904 | JGI IMG/M metagenome (GOLD analysis project Ga0209058, IMG submission 185904) | Grasslands soil microbial communities from the Angelo Coastal Reserve, California, USA - 14_1009_05_40cm (SPAdes) (version 2) | ecosystem: Environmental > Terrestrial > Soil > Grasslands ... | reverse complement strand
GGAGGCTTCAACTTCCCCGAGAGCGACATCCTGGCCCAGCTCTACGGACAGGCGTTGGCCCATGGCGGCTACGACGTGAAATACAAGCTGTACCTGGGGACCCGGGCGGTCGTCGTCCCGGCCATCCAGAGCGGGCAGATCGACCTCTACCCCGGCTACGCTGCCAGCGAGCTCGAGTACCTCAACAAAAGCAAGGGCGAGGCGACGCCCGACGCGGTGGCGACCACAGCCAAGCTCAACACCTACCTGACGGCCATCGGTGCCCAGGCGTTGACGCCGTCGGCCGCCTTTGACGGCAACGCGTACGCGGTGACGAAGGCGACGGCCGCCAAGTACAGCCTCACGAAACTTTCCGACCTGGCCCCGGTTGCGAGCCAGCTCGTCTTCGGCGCTGGTCCCGAGTGCAAGACCTACAAGTTCTGTCTGCCTGGTCTGATGAGCGTGTACGGGCTGCATTTCAAGAACACATTGACCCTCGACACCGACGGGCCCGCCACCCGCGTCGCGTTCAAGAACGGAACGATCCAGGTTGGCCTCGTGTTCAGCACCGACGCCGACCTCGACCAGCTCGGGTTGGTGGTCCTACAGGACGATATGCACATGATCGCCGCCGACAACGTGGTGCCCGTGATCCGCACCGCTGCCGCCACCGACACGGTCAAGAATCTCTTGAACAAGATCGACGCGGGCCTTACCACGAACGACCTGTTCACGATGAACGGGAAGGTCTCGCTTCAGCACCAGGACGCCGACGTCGTCGCGAAGGCATACCTGGAGGCGCACAGCTACTTCGCGTAACACCCGCTGATGGTCCGGACTCTCCTGGGTTTGCTTCGGACTCCAGCCCGGTTAGCACGGACTATGCGCTGGTCGCTACAGGATGCGGTTGATCCAGGCGGCGGTGCCGTACTTCGACGCCACCAGGCCGCGGGCCGCATCGAGCTCGGCTGCCGTCAGGGTCGATTCCGCCGCCTGGAACCGCACCTGGAAATGAGACCGCAGGCGCGCCGCCACCTCTGAGCACCCGAGAGGCGTAAACCAGGCCAGCGGCGACACCGCCTTCTCGGCGCTGCGGACCCCGCGCTCGGCGAGGCTCGGGCGGCCGATCCTGACCACGCGAGGCAGCAGGTCGACGTCCATCGAGTGCGCGATGGTGGTGTGATGGAGGACAAAACCACGTCGTCGAGCCTGGGCCGCGCCGGCGATCTTGCCCCGCGGCGAGATGATGTCGTTGATCTCGCGATACGACGCCGGGACGCCCAGCCCATTGAATGCTTCGACCGCCCATTCGTCGATCACCGCGTAGGACTTGCGGAAGCTGATCCCCGCGACCAATGACTCGGGCAGATATAGCGAATAGGTGATCGTACCGTCGGGCTCGCACAGCATCGTGCCCCCGCCGCTCATCCTGCGCGTGACCTGGAAGCCGAGCTCCCGGGCGGCATCGACGTCGACCTCGTTCCTCACGGACTGGTGCGATCCAATGACCAGGGCTCGCTCGATCCATGACCACAGACGCATCGTCGGCGGCCGCCGGCCGAGGATGACCTGTTCCAGCAGCACCTCGTCGAGCGCCATGTGCGTGTGGGCCGGATAAGCGCCAATCGGCAGCACCTCCCAGCTGGCGTCGCGCAACCTGTCAGCCGCCACCGCTCTGCCAGTATTCCTGATGCTCTGAAACGGAGACGAACGCTGTGGACGCTCTACGCGGTCAACTTCCTCAACGCGACGGGGATGTGGTTCTTCCTGCCGCTGCTTCCGATCTTCCTCGGACGCAAGGGCGGCTCCGCGGCGCTCGTCGGAGTCGTGTTCGCCGCCGGCCTGCTGGCAAACGCGGTCGTCCGCTACCCGGCCGGGTAGGCCGCTGATCGCTTCGGGACCCGCGCCGTCCTGGTCGCGGCGATGCTCTCCACGGCCGCGCTGTTTCTCGCGTATCTGCTTCCGCTGCCAATCGCGGCGTTCGTCCTCGTGCGCCTCCTGCACGGCGCGGCGCAGGGTGCGTACTGGCCCGCGGCCAACGGCCTGCTCGCCGAGGTGACGCCGCTTGACCAGCGCGGCCGCGCGTTCGGCTACATGCAGGCCACCAACATGGGCGGAATGCTCATCGGACCCGCGGTCGGAGGTTTCATCGCGCTGCTCAACCTGGGCGTCGTGTTCACCATCGCCGCGGCGCTGTCGGCGATCACGGTGCTCGCGCTGGTGACGCTGCCCAACGTCCGCGCCCAGGCCACGGTCGAGGTGCCCGCACGCGCCATGCAGATCGCCCGCCGCCTTCTGCCCCTACTGTTGCTTGGCGCCGGAACCTCGTACATGATCGGCGCCTTCGACACGATCTGGTCGCTCTACTCACGTACCGCGGGGCCACGACCTTCCTGGTCGGCCTTTCGTACGTCGCGTTCGCCTTGCCGGCGACGCTGCTGAGCGGTTACGCGGGATCGCTGGGCGATCGCTTCGGAGCGCGCCGGTTCATCGTCCTCGCGCTCTTCTGTACGGCGTTCTTCGCCGCGCTCTATCCGTTCATCGCGTCGGTCCCGTGGCTGATCGGCCTGGGCCTGATCGGCCTGGGCCTGATCGAGGGCATCTTCACGATCTCGGGCGTGCCAAGCACGATGGCCGAGGTCAGCCGCAACGCCGAGCCGGGCCAGTACGCGCGCACGCAGGCGGTGTTCCAGACCGTGCAGACGGGAATCCAGATTGTCGGCGCCCTCGCGGGCGGCGCCCTGTTCACGATTTCACCGGTTTACGCGTTCTTGTCCATCGCGGTGGTGTGCGTGCTCGGCGCGCTCACAGGTGTGGCTCCCCGCGTGGTGGCGCCGCGAACGGCGCGCGAGTCGTCGTAGAACGAGAGGATGATTGCGAGCCCGGTCAAGATCGTCCCGCTGCGCACAGAGGCGCTTGCGCCTGTTGCGCAGCCGCGGCTGACATATCGCGGCGGACCCTTGCTCACCGCCGTCGAGACCTTCCTTTTCTTCTGGGGCGAAGCCTGGCAGCAGCAGGCAGACCTCATGGAGCGGATGAGCGGCTTCTTCGACTACGTCGTCGCAAGCCCTCTGATCGACCAGCTCACCGAATACAGCGTGCAGGACTTCACGATCGGGCACGGATCGCGATCAGGAGCGATCACCCTGCGCACCTCACCTCCGACCGAGGTGGCCGACGCCGACATCCAGCGGCTCATCCAAGACGAGATCGCCTCCGACCCGGCGGTCGCGCAACCCACGCCAAACTCGCTCTACTACGTCTTCTTGCCGCCGGGTGTGACCGCGGGACTCGGCGGCGGGTCCTCGTGCGTCAACTTCTGCGGATACCACGACCACATCGACGGCAAGTTGTTCTACGCGGTGATGCCGTACCCGGACTGCGGAGGCTGCACGAGCGGGATGTCGGCGCTCGATGCGTTGACCACGAGCAGCTCGCACGAGCTATGCGAGGCGATCACCGACCCGATCCCCGGACAGGGTTGGTACGACGACCAGAACGCCGAGATCGGCGACATCTGCGCCTGGCAGACCAAGCAGCTCGGCGGCTACGCGGTCCAGCTCGAGTGGTCAAGCCGCGAAGGCCGTTGCGTGTGACGGCCGCGAGCCCGATCAAACACGTCGTGATCATCGTCAAGGAGAACCACGGCTACGACAACTATTTCGGCACGTTTCCGGGTGGCGAAGGTGTGGGTCTGCCGGCCAGCCCGAACCCGCCACACAAGGATCCCGATCACCGTCACGGTGCCTGGCTCAAGCGTGATACGAGCGCGCCAAGGGTCGCGTTTGCGCGACACGACATTCCCCATTACTGGAGCTACGCCCAGCAATACACGGTTTGCGACAACTACTTCACGGATGTAGCCGGGCCATCGACGCCCAACCACTTGATGCTGATCATGGCCGACTCGGCATTGATCGACAATCCCAAGACCAACTACCGCATGAGTCCGGGCCCGCCCATCTACGACCAACCTTCCCTGCCCGAAAAACTGGATCAAGCAGGGCTTTCCTGGGGGAACTACAACGGCTACGCGTTCGAGTACATCCGTTACACGAGCGGCAAGATGAAGACCTGGCAGCAGTTTTCCATCGATGCCGCGGCGGGCAAGCTGCCGTCGGTCTCCTGGCTCTACTCCGATGGGCTGCTCAGCGAGCATCCTGCGGACACCACGACCCAGCTCGCGGAGGGTCAGGGCGACGTCAGCAAAGGCAGCCTGTGGACCGCGGGTGAGGTGCAGGCCGTGGTTTCAGCTGGCCTGTGGCCGCAAGCGGCGATCTTCATCACCTGGGACGACTGGGGCGGCTGGTGGGATCACGTCACGCCCCCGGAGGTCGAGAAGTGGACCGACGGCACCCAATTTCGCTACGGCGGTCGGGTCGGGTGCCTGGTGCTGAGCCCGTACGCGCGCGGCGGTTACGTGTCCAAGGCGCTGCACTCGCACGTAAGCCTTCTCAAGTTCTGCGAGCGCAATTTCAGCTTGCCGCCGCTCAACGCGCGCACGACGGCCGCCGATGGCATGGAGGACTGCTTCGATTTCGAGCAGAAGCCACTGCCCCCGCCTCAGTAGGTGATGCTGTCGAGCGATCTCCAGCCGTATGAGACTTCCTGCAGCAGCGCGGACCCGATCGTGATCGGCTGCTCGCGTACGTACGTCCCGCCAAGGCGTTCGTAAAACCTTCTGGCCGGGAAGTTGTCGCGCAGCACCCACACGATCATCTCGGTCAACCCCATCTCGCGCAGGCCGGCTGTCACCGCGCGCACCAGCGCGCGGCCGTGGCCGCGGCCCTGGGACTCCCGCATCACGTAGATGGCGTAGAGCTCTCCAGCGAAGCCAACCTCGCCGGCGCGTTCGCGTCCCCCTGAGGCGAAGGCCACAACCTCGTGAGCGTCTTCGGCGACGTACACGCCGGAGCCCTGGTCGGCGATCGTTCGCTCCCACCGCTCCTCGTACCGAGCCTCGCTCAACGAGTCGAGGAAGTCGTCGGGCAGTTGACCGCGATACGCAGTCCTCCAGGTGGCGACGTGAACCCGCGCGATCGCGGCGGCGTCACCGATCTCAGCCGGTCTGACGAGGCTGACCATGAAGTCAAAATCTAGACCGAAAAGCGATGGACGACTTACCGCAGCCCAGCCACCGGGCTCGGCGCGCGCTGCCCTTGATCGCCTCTGCACTGACCGCGATCGTGGTGGTCAGCCTCCTGTACCTGACGTCTGGCATCCGGTCATCGCAGTCGCCTGCCAGCTCGGCCCCGATCGCGGTCATGTCCGGACCGTACTTGGCCAGGTACGACTTCATCAGCCCGTCTGTGGGTTGGGCCCTAGTCCTCGATTACAGCAGCTTCGCCACCAGTTTCAGGATCTTCAGGACAACCGACAGCGCGAGCCACTGGCAGCTGCAGTACACGGGCCAGGCTGAGGGCGGCCAGACCTACATCCACTTCTTCGACCGCGACCACGGCTTTGCCTACGCGGGCCTTCTGTATCGGACCGTCGACGCGGGTGTGCACTGGGAGCAGATGCAGACGCCGGGATACTTTTCGATGTTCGCGAGCCCGGCTCTTGGTTGGTCGCTTGGGGCCCAGGATCACATGTACTCAACTTCCGATGGAGGTGTTACGTGGAAGCGGCTGCCCTCGGACTTGCCCGGATCTGCCTTCGGGGGCTATGGGGCTGGACCTGAGCCGGCCAGCTTTCGCGACACCGGCGAAGGATGGCTCGGGGCGGGATACCTCGATTCCCCGACCGTCTACCTGACCATTGACGGTGCAGTGACCTGGCGTGCGGTAGCGATTCCTCCTCCTGCATCCGCGAATAACCCTGGCTACCTGACCACCGTCTCGGTGGCGCCGGGCGGCCAGGTGGTCGTGCTGATCAGCGATGAAACGATGCTGCTGGGCGCGTATGCATCCGACGACCTCGGCAAGTCGTGGCGCGCGGTGACACTGCCTCCGACTCTTTCCACGTTCGCCGACCTGTCCTTTGTCGATGCCATCCACTGGATCGCGCTGCGAGCCGGCTACGTGTACAAGACCGCCGACGCAGGTGCGAGGTGGTCGTCGGTCCCGGTCTCAGGGTTACCAGACGATTGGAGATACGTGGACGCCCACGCGATCGACGGGGATCATGCGTGGTGGTCGATGATCGCGACGGCCAGGTCGACCGACAGCGCGCTGGCCATGACCTCGGACGGCGGCCGCCACTGGAAGACGGTCAACGTGCCCAACCCAAGACTAAGCTGACCTGGAAGTCGGCATGGAAACGGAGCTCGACGCAACTCCTTCGGGTGCCCGCGCGCTGCGCGCCCTGTCGTTGATCGCCGTATCCGTGCTCGTGCTCGTGGGGACGGGGATCGCCTACCTGCATCCCTCCCTGTCCGTCTTCACCGCGGCCGGGACGAGCCCGGCCGTACTCCAGAGCGCCTACAGCGTCAGCGCCGTCGACTTCATCGACTCCAAGACGGGTTGGGTCGTCGCCCAGTTTCCGTCGGGCAACATCGCCGTCCTCCACACGACCGATGGAGGCACGGCCTGGACGCGACAGCTTTCCTTGCGCGGCAACGGCCACGCCCAGTACATCAAGTTCTTCGACATGATCGTCGGCGTCTTCGCCATGCTGGGGGGCAGCCCGGTGCTCTATCGCACTTATGACGGCGGCGCATCTTGGGCCGCGATGCCCATGTTGGGCCCGGGGGCGTCCCTGCTTTCGGTGTCGTTTCTCGATTCACGTCATGGATGGATGCTGGCCCGACAAGCAGGCGAGACACCAGGCTCGCCACCGAACCTGTACCGAACAGAGGACCGCGGCGGGAGCTGGATCAACCTCGGTCGGCCTCTCGCCGCCCCTGGGCAGGCCTATCAGGTCCGCTTCTCATCTCTGACGATGGGATGGCTCGCCACTTCGGGACCTGAGCCATTCGCATACAGGTCCGAAGATCTCGGCGACACCTGGTCACGGGTGGCGCTTCCCTCGCCGCGCGGAGCCTGGCCTGCGTCAGGACAGTTCTTCGTCGGCGTTCAGCCGACATCCGGAGGCGGCGCGCTTGCCTCGATCGTCTACTTCCCGCTCGTCAAGGGTCGCAGCGGCGTCGGCGGCTCCATCCGCGCCTTCCCGCCTCTGACCGTCCGCGTGTTCGACGGCGGAAAGCCGGACACGTACACGTATACGACCGTCCTCGACCGGCTCTCGATCGGCGGCCGCGCCGGGGCTCAGGCGCCGAACGAGACCGTGCTCAGCACGGTGGACAACGGCACCAGCTGGACACCCTTCCGGCCGCCCTCTACGGCGGGTGCCATCGGTTACTTCGACGCCGCCGACTGGTGGTGGGTCGGCGCCGGATCGTTGTCGAGAACCGCCGACGCAGGCATCAGCTGGACCAACCCCCAGAGCACCGCTGTCGTGGAGCCCTTGCCCGGCTCGCTGCAGCTTCTCGACGAGTCCCATGCCTGGTTCGCCGCGTCACTGGGGTCGCAGCCGGTGCTCGAATCGACGGATGACGCCGGGCTTCGCTGGCGGATCGTGTTGCTGCCGGCGCTTGCGGACAGCCCTCAGGCCTTGACGTAGGCGATCACGGCGCGTGCTTCGGCGACGATCTGGCCGTCGGCCTGCTCGACAGTCGTCTCGCAGAAAGCGAGCCGCTTGGTGCGATGCCGGACCGTCGCCCGAGCCACCAGCCTGCCGGGTTTTGCGGGCCGCAGGAAGTCGACCTTCAGGTCCGCGGTGACCGTGGTTTCCCCTTCCTCGGCGTGGGTGAATGCGACGGATCCGAGGGCTTCGTCGGCGATCGTGGCGATTGCTCCCCCGTGGACGATCGGCCCGCGAGGGGTGGGAAACCCATGCGCCTCGGCCGTGAGCGTGGCTTCGAGCACAAGCTTGCCGTACGCGACCTCCACGATCTTGGTCCCGATGTTGGCCACCATGCCGGTCGCGGACCATTCCTCGTAGAGCTCCGGAAGCGCCGCGACTCCGTATTGCAACTCCTCTCCGTTCATGGGGAGGCGCCAACTCTTCCCCATTCATGGGGAATTACCCGGCGTAGCCGGGGGATGGGGCCGGTGGACCGGCTCAAGCGCCGAGTCCGCGGTGCAGTTCGATGAGTGGCGAGACCAGCCGGTAGCCCATCTGCTCGTTGATGCGAAGGATCGGCGGATTGTCGGCGTCGTTGTTCGTGCGGACCCGCTCGAATCCGGCCTCGATCGCCTGCCCCATCGATTCGTACTTCAACGCGCGAGCGATACCGCGGCCGCGCACGGCCCGCGACGTCCCCGTGAAAATCGTCCACGGCACACCGCGCACCACTGGGCAATCGAGAACCGAACAGCCGACGATCGCGTCGCCTTCGCGAGCGATCCAGAAATTCTCCTCACGGACGCCCGGGTTCTCGAACCAGAATCGCATCCACTCGGCGAACGTGAGGACACGCCAGGGGACGGTGGTCGGGATGTCCTTCTCCGACTCGATCACAGTCGCGTAGAGCTTTCGATACTTCTCTGGGTCGCTGTCCTCGGCAAGGACGAGCAGCTTAACTCCCACGTCGCGCATCTGCCGCCGGCACTCGTCGCGCGCGGCGAGTATCTCGTCACGGTGCTTCAAGAGGTCCAGCTCGGACATTCGCATCCTGCGGTCTTCGCGATAACCGAGGCGTTCCAGCGCGGCCGCTTCGAGCTTGAAGTCTTCGCGCACCCGCGCGACAGCGGTCGCCGCTCCTTCACCGCGAAGCCATTCCTCCGCGATCTCGACCAGCGCCGCGTAAAGCGAGTCGCTCCACGTGTCCGGGTGCAGGCTTACCCGGACGGTGCCGTAGCGGTTCTCCTCGCGGTCCCACAGCTCGTGCGTCGCGCTTACGTATGCGATGGCGGCCCCATCGCGGAGGGCCACCTTGCGCATGCCCTTTTCCATCTGGTCGGTCATCCGCCACCAGTGCCGAAGCAGCACCGGATCGCGTGGTTCCTCGGGGTCACGCAAGCTGTCGAGGTCCGCGACCAGCGCCGCGTCGTCGAGCGTGGCCGGCCGCAGTTTGAGCTCCGAAATCGTCTCCGGCATGTCTTTACTAGAAGGGTAAAGTCTGGAGGTTGATAGCCAGGCGCGTGGGCGAGAGGGTTGGGTTCGGCAGCCGTCGCAGCCGCGCCGTGCACCGGCTCGCGCTTTCGCCCGCGTGCTGGGGTGTCAACGAGGATGGCGGATGGGGCCACCAGATCGACGCCGAGCGCGTCCTCTCCGAGGCCGCCGCGGTGGGCGAAGGCGCGATCACGGCCGGGCCGCCGGGGTTTCTGCCGGACCGGAGCGATCAGGCCAAGTCCCTGCTCCGCCGGCAGCACGTGCAGGTTGTGGCCGGCCAGGTGCACGCGATCCTTCATCACCACGCCACGCGCGGACCGGAGCTCGCGCATATCGACGGCCACGCGCACTGGCTCGCGGCGATCGGCGCCGACACGCTGGTTCTTTCCGCGATTCCCGAGCGATCGCCGAACGCGGCGCGGCCAGGGCCGCTTTCGAACGCGGAATGGGCGCATCTGCTGCACCTGGTCGGATCCGTCGAGCACGTCTGCGCGCGCCACAGGCTGAAGCTCGCCGTGCAGCCGCGCTTCGGCAGCACGATCCAGGGCCCCGAGGAGATCGAGCGTCTACTGGTCGGATCCGAGGCCGGCGTGTGCCTCGACATCGCGCACCTTGTGATCGCGGGCGCGGACCCGGTCGAGGTCGTGGAGCTCGCGGCTGGACGCATCCAGCACGTGCATCTGAACGACGTCGACCCCGATGTCGCGCGACGAGTGCGCGAAGGCTCCCTCGACTACAAGGAAGCGATCGCGCGCGGCCTCTACATGCCGATCGGCGAGGGTGGCGCCAAGGTTGAGCGCGTCATCGACGCTTTGCGCGCGTCGGCTTACCGCAACTGGTACACGCTGGAGCAGGAAACAAGGTTGGCGACCTCAGACGACCGGCCGCTCGGCCGGATCAGCCGCTCGCTGGAGTACGTGCTACCCCTACTGAGCTGAGCGCTAGATGGTTCGGCCGGCTCCCTCCCAGTAAGGATCGCGCAGCTTGCGCTTGAGCAGCTTGCCGGCAGCGTCCCGCGGCAGCTCGTCGACGAAATCGATCGATCGAGGCTTCTTGAATCCGGCGAGCCGGTCGCCGCAGAATGCGATCAGGGCGTCGGCCGTGACTTGCATCCCACTACGAAGCTCGACGACCGCCTTCACCGACTCTCCCCACTGGTCATCGGGCACGCCGATGACCGCCGCGTCTATTACCGCGGGATGCGCGTGAAGCACTGCTTCGATCTCAGCCGGGTAGATGTTCACGCCACCCGAGATGATCATGTCGATCCTCCGGTCGCAGATGTAGAAGTAGCCCTCCTCGTCCCGGTACGCGACGTCTCCCACCGAGAAAAATCCTTCGTGCAGGCTGCCGCGGGTGGCATCGGGCCGGTTGAAATACTCGGCGAGCCAGTTGCTGCGGACCATGAGCTCCCCCGGCTCCCCAACCGCGGCCTCGGCCCCGTCCGCGCGCACGAGGCGGATCTCCTGACCGGGCAAGGCGGTTCCGCACGATCCGGGCTTGCGAAGCTGGTCTTCCGGCCGCAGCACGGTGTTGATGCCGGTCTCGGTCGCGCCATAGAACTCCCACACCACCTGGCCTAAGACCGCTTCGGCTCGAACTTTCAACGCGTACGGACATGGCGCCGCGCCGAGGATCACCGCTCGCAACGACGATGTATCGCGCGGTCGCTTCTCCTGAGCGTCGACCAAACGCTGCAATAGAGTCGGCGCCATGAACGTGGTCGTCACGCGATGCCGTGCCATCTCATCGAGCGCCACCTCAGCGTCGAACTTCGGCAGCAGCACCACCGTGGAGCCCAGGACCTGGTGCAGCGCTGAGAAGAACGCCACGCCGCTGTGGTAGCCGGGACCGCACACCAGGTGGACGTCCGACTGCGTGAGCTCGAAGGTGGAGATGACCTGCAGCACGTTGGCGATGTCCACGCCATGTGGCCTCCAGGCACCCTTGGGGATGCCAGTCGTGCCGGACGTGTAGATCATCGACGCGCCCAGGCCCTCGCTCACCGACGCGAATTCGTCTGCAGCAGAATCAAGCAGCTCGTCATAGGAAAGCCATCCCTGCGGCACTCGATCACCTACGGCGACGAAACGCATGTCGTGCTTGACTTGCCCGATCGCCGCGGCCATCACCTCGACGTGGTCGGGTCCGGAGGCAGCGGCCTTCGCGCCCGAATCGTTGAGCACGTACGCGATCTCCGGGCCGCGCAGCCGGAAGTTGACCGGCACGATGACCAGGCCCGCTCGTCGCAGCCCGTTGGCGATCTCCGCGCCTTCGATGGAATTGAACGACATCCACGCGACACGGTCGCCGTCGCGGCATCCGAGCGAGGTGAAGGCGTTGGCGACCCGATTCGCCTGCCTGCTCAGGGTTGCGAAGTCAAGGACGCGATCGCCGCAGATGACGGCCGGCTTGGCCGCCAGCGCTCCGGCGTGGCCCGCCAGGAAATCCAGACCCACGGATCTGATCCTAGGAATGGCTGGGGCTGGGCGAAAGCGTCGGCGTTGGCTTTGCCGAGCACAACGTGTTGCTCGCGAGACCGAACGTGAACGCCGTCGGCGTCACGCTTCCCGCGATCACCACGCGGTAGCGGTAGCAGCCTCCGAGCATTGCCCACGTGTCGGTGGGGGCCCAGTGATGAAACACCACCGACGCATTGATGGGCGGGTACTTCGCCAGCGTGTCGGGCTGCGCGTCGGCGATCGATTCGATGGGTGAAGTCTTCGACGAATCGAACTGCCAGAGATAGATCTTCGTGAGGGGGCGATTCGCAGGCGTGTCGGCCTGCGCTGGCAGCTTGGTCGCGGCGAGCAGCGCGTCCACCATCGTCTGCGGGCCCTTGCTCGCCTTCACCGAATCGAAGGTCAAGCCCGTGATCGCTGCGGACCAGGAGACTCCCACGACGTTTCCGCCGGCAAGGTAGCGCGACGCGGGGGGGCCGTCGGGCGCCGACGTCTTGTACAGCTCGACTTCGCCGTTCACCGCCACCGCAAGCTGCGCGCCGTCCGGGCTCCACGACAGCCCATCGGGATGCGGCAGCTTGGAGTTCACGTGCTTGACGCCCGTGCCTGTGGGACTCGGCCGGACCGACGGCGTCGCCACCGCCGCCGCGCTCGTGCTTGGCGAGCCAAGCGGCAGCTCGCTGTTGATGGGCTCGATGACGGCGCCGTGATCGATGTTCGCGACCGCGACCATCGTCCCGTCGGGACTGAATGCGATCGGTCCGTCGTCCACTCCGAGCTTGATCGGGAACGGATTGACCACGCCTGCATCGGCGTTGAGCCAGTACCAGGCTCCGGTGCCGAACGCGCGCACGGCCAGCAGTCCGGAGCTTCCCGGCGCCGCGCCTTCGGTGAAGAACGCAGTTTGAGCCGGCGGCTTCGACAGCACCTTCAACGGTCCCGCCGGTTTTGTCAGGTCGAGGGCGTCGACCTCGTAAGTCGTGCAGCATCCGACGCTGAGACCGAGGTAGTGAGAGTTGGCGACCAGGCCGATCGGGCCTTCGCTCGTCGAGTCCATCGACGCGGCGATCGGATCGATGGTGCCGGAGAACGGATCGACGCGAAACAGCCAGTCATAGGGGACAACACCCGCCGTGGTCCGTCTCTCTGGTGGCCGGTCGTCGTGGATCGTGAAGTAGAGGACGGGGTGGTCGAGACCGGGCGCCGGGCCCCAGACCGGGCCGGCGACTCGAAATGCGCCCCCGGCGGGCAGCGGAGCCACGATCGCCGACTTCCCATTGGTCGGGTCGAGCACGCCGATGCCGGCGGCCGCGGCGTAAGCGATCAACCCCTGGCTCATGCCGCCCGCCGGTGCCGAGGGCGATCCCGCGGGCAGGGCGCCGGCGCTGCCGCTGCACGCGGTCAGCAGGAGGGAGGCGAGGAGGAGCATCGGTTTGCGCACGCGAAGCCGCGATCGTAACGTCACGGAGTTACCCAACGACGCCGCCGTCGTTTGGCTACTCAGATGCGGAAATTGATCCTTGTCGCCGCGGTCGGGCTCCTTTCCATTGCCTGTGGCGCAACAGGAATCGGCAACGGGTCGAACCCCACTCCGTCGCCATCGAGCCCAGGACAGCGGTTCGACTTCACCGCGACCGATACCGACCACGCGATCACGATGCGCTCCGGTCAGACGCTGGAGGTCGTGCTCCACGCCCCCACCGGGGTGAACAGCTGGACGCACCCGGTCTCGAGCGACCCCTCAACGCTCGCACCGATCGTCGATCCCGCGGCATCGGCCGCACGAGGAGTCACGCTGAGCGCTTTCCAAGCGAGAAAGGCCGGTGAGGTGGACCTCACCGCGACGGCGTCTCCGATGTGCTCACCGGGCATGGCGTGCCCGATGTATATCGCGCTCTATTCGCTGAAGGTGACGATCACGCCTTAGCGGGCATGCCGGCCGCGCGGAGCGTCGCCGCCACCGCGTCGAGCTGGGCGCGGGCGGGCGGGTGCTCGTACGTCTCGGGGAACGTGAGCCCAAACCCATCCTTGGGGTAGCGCGGGATGACGTGGACGTGGAAATGGGGGACGTCCTGGTAAGCAGTCTCGCCGTCCATCACGAGCAGGTTCACGCCGCTCGCGCCGAGCGCGTGGCGGGCCACCTCGGCGAGCTTGCGGGCGATCCAGAACGTCCGCATCGCGGCCGTCTCGTTGATGTCCGTCATGAGCACCGCATGCTCACGAGGCAGCACGAGCATGTGGCCGTGGGTGATCGGCTGGACGTCCATGAAGGCCACGACTGTGTCGTCCTGGTAAGTCCAGCTCACGGGCGACTGGCCCCTGATGATCTCGCAGAACACGCACTGGTCGCTCATGCGGGGAAGAGCTTAAACGTACGTTTAAGAATCCGAGCCGCCTTGCGCCTCGGTCGATGCAGTCTTCGGCGGCGCAGCCGCCGGGCGAGGCCTTGGAGCAGCCTTCGCCTCCCCGCCGGCCGGGGAGGTCGGCGGCGAAGCCGCCGGGCGAGGCCTTGGAGCAGCCTTCACCTCCCCACCGGCCGGGGAGGTCGGCGGCGAAGCCGCCGGGTGGGGACTTGAAGCTGACGCAACCTCCGCGATGCCGGCGCCGTTGGTGGCAGCCTCGACCTCGACCGGCAGGGGCTCCGACCCGTTCGCCGAGATCGCCGCGTCGCCGATGACCGCAACCTCCCCCTGCACGCGGGGGCCGCGGCGGCGCCTCCGCGTCCGGCGGTCGCCCCGGTGCGGCCGCGACAGGCGCTGCACCTGGGACCGGATGCCGACTCGCTGGCAGGCCGTGACCACGGCGCCGACTCCGGCGACCAGGCCTTCCTCCTTGCAGTGCTCGAACAGGGGACCGAAGAGCTCCGGCGCGCCGCCGATGACGGTCTTGGAGTCGCCGACGATCACGAGCAGCTTCTTGGCCCGGGAGATGGCGACGTTGACCCGGTTCGGGTCGTTGAGGAAGCCGATCGCGGCGCGGTCGTTGGACCGCACCAGGGACAGGATCACGCCGTCCGACTCGCGGCCTTCGAAGGCGTCGACCGACTCGATGTCGTCGGGCGGGACGATGCCCTTCAGCGATCCCTGCAAACGGTTGACCTGGGAGTTGTACATCGCGATCACGGCGAGCTTGGCCTTGCGCACGCGCCGCCGGATGATCGAGGTGATGTCCTTGCACAGCGCGACCTCGAACTCGTTGGCGACGGATCGCTGCGCGTCGCGGTACTCGTCCTGGGCGCCGGTGTCGACCCAGACCAGCTCGCGGTCGAACGGCCACGGCAGCGGCATCCGCGGGTGCGGCGCCTCGTGGATCAGCTTGCCTTCGTAGAAGAGGTCGGATACCACGCGGCCGATTGGCTCGCGCATCCGGTACTGGCGCGGCAGCATGATCCTGGACCCCGCAGGCACCTTGTCCCACACCCAGCCGTAGAAGCTGTCGTCGCGGACGACCTCGTCGAGCGGCTGCGAGATCTTGAACGTCGACGCCGCCTCTTCCATCACGGGCGGGAGCTGGTTGAGGTCGCCGATCATGACCCACCGCTTGGCCAGGGGCATGAGCGCCAGCGCCTCGTTGGCTCGCACCTTGTTGGCCTCGTCGAGGATGAGCCAGTCGAAGACCTTGAAACGTAGGCGGGAATCGATCGTCAGGCGGTTGCACGTGCCCGCGACGAGGTTGTACGGCTCGAGGTCGTCGCCCTCGACCAGCGTCGGCCGCAGCCGGCGGGGCACCTTGCCCGGCTCGGCGATGCGCGCCTGCCGGACGTGGGAGAAGCCGAGCAGCCGCTCCTGGCCTGTGTCAACCGCGTCGTTGGAGTGGGAGGAAAGGAGGATCGAGGAGTTCGGGTTGCGACCCAGGATGCGGCGTATGGATTCCACGATCGCGGTCGTCTTGCCGGTGCCTGGCGGGCCCTGGATGAGGTAGAGCTGGCCAGGCCGCAGTCCCATGACGCGGGCGACCGCCTCCGCCTGCTCCGTGTTGGGATCCGGAAGGTGGTGCGCCTTCTTGCCGTCCAGGGGGACTTGCGGCGGGGTGCCGAGCCAGCCCGGGTCAGCCAGCTCCGCGGCGAGCGCGCCGGTGCGCGGGCTGCCGATCTGGAGCTGCCTGATGACCGACCGCTGGGCTTCGA
>Ga0209058_1002345_pt1 | contig 15640 bp, 15 predicted proteins | sample GraSoiAngelo_147_FD_185904 | JGI IMG/M metagenome (GOLD analysis project Ga0209058, IMG submission 185904) | Grasslands soil microbial communities from the Angelo Coastal Reserve, California, USA - 14_1009_05_40cm (SPAdes) (version 2) | ecosystem: Environmental > Terrestrial > Soil > Grasslands ... | reverse complement strand
TCAGCAGATGGTAGCCGGTCGCGCTGTTTCCATAGAGCGACTGGTCGAGAAGGAATGTGGCGTACAACAGCGGCCGGACCATGTGATCGAGATGGCCGACAAACGTTTGCCATCGGGTGAGATGGGGGTTGATGAGAATCGTGAAGAGGTCGTCATATTGAAAGGCGCCGTGAAGGGCACCGGCGTAAGTAGCCACGGCAAGCGCGACGAGAATGGTGGAGACGAGCCAGGGGCGAATCATGAGGCGATCCACGGCGTCGTTATACTGCATCGGGCCTTGATGGTATAGGGGAATCTATGAAGATCATGAACTCAGCGACGTGTAGATTGTTCCTGTTACTGGCCCTGTTATGGCTTCCATCCAGCACGGGTGCGGAAGAGGTAGACGTAGCCGCCGAGGTCAAAAAGCATTTGAATGACCCGGTAGCCTGCGGCTGCAGCCTGCAGGACGATATAGATCTGAAAAGCCGTATTTCGAGCTTGAATGCGGTGATCACGGAATTCCATGCGCAGAAGAAAACGTACAGCGGGAGCAAGCAGACGCTGACCCCTGTGATTCGGAAGACGGTTTCAGATGCTGTCGCACAGAAACTGAACAATGCGAAAGATTCCAAGGCAAAGGATTATGGTGCAACGACCTATGATTTCGGCTGTTTTACGATCATTAATAGTGACGCAACGCCATGTCTTCGTGGAGCCCTTGATGACCACGAGTCGGTGCACAGGAAAGCCTGCGACGACCATCCTCTAGGTTGGCGATACGATCAACTGGTAGGGGATTGGATACAGGAAGAAATAGATGCCTACCAAAAGGAGTTAGACCGGTTGAACGCTGAACTAAACAAGAAGCTGCCGTTTTGCACACTCGATCCAAGCGTCAAAAAGGCCCTCTGGGATATCGCGGCGGAAAAAGATCGAGAGAGTGAAGCGAAAGAGATCTTGGACTGGGTAGCGGGGCTCTTTAATTAACTGGCCGCTCATGGATGGTTCGGGAGGAAGACCCATGAAGATGCAGTTGACATTCACTTTGGTCGTGACCTTTGCCCTGCTCGTTCCCAGCCTCTCCAGAGCCACTTCGCTATCGAGCCGTGGCCCGATCCCGGATGAGAGCGCCAACCCACCGCCGAAAGCCGCGACGATGACAAAACGCGAGGTCGTGAAAAAGTATGTTGCGGGTTGCAGGAAGAAACCCGCCAAAGAGACTAATTGCGACGATCTGCGGAAGAATGTAGTCGAAATCTCGAAGGAAGCTTTGCATACGTTGGGCTCGTCGGCGAAGCGCGCCTACATGCCCACCATTCTGAAAATCTTCAAGAGCGATGAACCTGTATTGCGGATTGCCGCAGCAGACGCAATCGGCATGATCGGTCCACAAGACAGCGACGCCGATCTCCTTGTTCCGATCGCCAACGATCCGGTTCCGGACGTCAGGCGAGCCGTCGCGCAAATGATTTCCCATGGGAAGGGAAGCGCTATCACCTTGCTGGGGCAGCGTACTGTGTCGATGCGAACGGGGCTCACGCCGGAGAAGCCGGCGGACCCTGGGAAATACTCGATGCCGGTGGCGCCGGAGAGCACCTATCTGTTTTATGCCAGCGACGCGGCTTCCGGTCGTCTCTCCTATGTCACCAAAGGCATGGACGGGACGATGGCGTTCTTCAAGGCCAAGGCCAAGAAGGGCCCGTTCAAATTGGAGGAATTCCAAGAGAAGTACCGCTATCAGTTACAAGACGAAGGGCAGGCGCGAGATCAGGCCCAAGAAGAAAAGGCGAAGCAATTGGACAACGCCAAACCTGATCCAACGAACATGAAAGCATTCATGGAGTATATGGAAAAGGTTCAATTCGTACAGGCCGGACAGACCACGATGATGCTCCTCGATTCGTATCAGCCGAATCTCTTCGGAGCGCCGACCGTGTATATCTTGGAAGAGCGGCAGATCGGCCAGCGCAGCTACCCCACCCGCTATGCCGTGGTCTATCAAGACCAGGCGCTCAAACGGCCCGGCTATCGACTCTCCTGGATGACGCTCCCCGACGGCGCCATCAAGACCGCGCAAGCGGCCTCGATGGTAAACGAAAAGCAGGAAGAGGCCCTGAAAAAGCAAGATGAGGCCCTGAAGAAGCGAGGGGAGGCGCTGGAAGATATGGTGAAGAAAAAAGGCGAACAGGACAAGAAGAAGTTTAAGAAAGGACAGTCGGATCTCGAAAAAGAGCTGGGATTCTAGGAATCACACATCAAGAGAGCATTGCTCATCGAGCCAGATGTCTAGCGCTCCAGCATACTCACGAACTCGCGCGCGAGGACCAGATCCTCTCTGGTGCAGAGCTGCTTCTCGATCAGGAGGTGTTCCAGCGCCGCAACCCGGGCCGTCACCTCCGGCACGATGATCTCAATCTGCTCGATGAGGTCGTTGAGTCGGCGGCCTTGCAGGGACTCCCGGCTCGTAGCAGACTCTCCCCTCTTTGTCCGACCAACCGGCTGACGTCTTGCCGGTCTCCGCAGACGCTGCTTCTTGGGTGGCATGGGTACCTCCTGTGTGTGGTCCTTCCTGTACCGTGCTTCGTGGCACGGGTCAAGTCCGATTTCGCGGGCCGAGTGGGGGAGGCCAAAGCTCAGGGGCCGTTGCGTCCTTTTGGGAAGTCCTCCGTCTCTATGAGTGAAGGGAGGCACAGGGCCCTCCTCACTCAAAAAAGGAGAAACCCCATGAGACCCCACATTTCTCTCAACGTGCGTGACGTGCTTCCCTCCGTGGAGTTTTACCGGAAAGTCTTCGGTGTGCATCCTCAGAAGCAGACGGCGGATTATGCCAAGTTCGACCTGATACAGCCGCCGTTGAACTTCTCCCTAGTGTCTTCGACCGGTGTGATCAGCGACGTGAATCACTTTGGCATTGAGGTCGATTCTCCGGCTGAAGTCGCCGGGTGGGAACGGCATCTCCGCGAGCAGGGGATTCTGGACAGGGTCGAGAACAACGTCGACTGCTGCTATGCGAGGCAGGATAAGGTGTGGTTCACGGACCCAGACGGCAATCACTGGGAGGTCTTTACTGTGCTGGAGCAACTGCCTGTGACGAAGCCGCTGAAGGAAACGGCCTGCTGTGCACCGACGTGCTGCCCAAGCTAGAGACTTGCGGTTGCTGTGGACGAGCAGTACCCTATGCCTACGCTCGATGGAGGGTCGGTCATGACGCAAGACGTCAAGGACATCTGGCAGGAGGTGCACCGCAGGCTTCGGACCTTTATCGCGCGGCGGGTGGCGAACGACGCTGAGGTCGAGGACATCTTGCAGGAGGTCTTCCTGCGGCTGCATCGGCGGCTGGACAGTCTCAAGGATCCGCGGCGGCTAGTGTCCTGGGTCTTCCAGATCACGCGGCACGCAATTGCGGATTACTACCGTGCGTCGGCGCGAAAGCGCGAAGTGCCGGCCGGCCTTGCCGCCGACATGGAGGCAGCACACCCATCCATGGCTCAGCCTCTCACAGGCCTGTCCGCGGACTCCGGTCAGCTACGCGAGGAGCTGGCCGCCTGCATGCGACCGATGATCGCGCAGCTCTCCACCCAGTACCGCGAGGCGGTGACGTTTGTCGAATTGGAGGGCCTGACGCAGCAGGCAGCCGCCAAGCGACTGGGTCTCTCGGTGTCCGGTATGAAATCGCGCGTGCAACGGGGCCGCCGGCAATTAAAACGCCTGCTCGACGAGTGCTGCGTCATTCAACTGGACCGCCGCCGCCGCGTCGCCGAGTATACCGTGCGCGATCCGCGATGTAATCCCTGCGGCGCATCACACAATCAAAAACTGAGGCGGGCTCGATAACCAAGGGCCACACTGGCGCGCTGGCGGCGTGAGGCGGGGGTGTGCGACATCTGCTCGCGACAGGATCTCCACTCCTTGTCGGTGGCCATCTTGGGACCTGTTGACTCCCTCAGGGTGATATGCCACGATTGCCGCTCGCGCGACTCCCCTGATTACGTCGTTAGCCTCTCCTGAGTCCGATCATGTGTCGTTCTGGTCCGGTCGCAGTGTTGAGCGCTCTATCCTCCCTCCTCAAGATCGGTCCATTGGCTTCCCACTTCTTGTGCCTGGCCGTACTGGCTCTTCCTTGAGCAAAGCCCGCGGGCCTCCACCTGACGGCGCACTGAACCCCGCCTGTGCAGGACACAGGTCTTCGCCTCAGGTGTCCGTTGAACCTACGCGGAGCCAATCGGGAGGCCTGTGCAGAGCAATGCACCGTCACGCCTGTTACTATGGAGGTCTGTCATGAGGGAGAAGCTCATTGGATTCATGTTGGTCGTCTTGTTGGGGATTGCGAGCACCGTCGCCTTCACGCCTAATGCCGACGAGCCCAAACCGGACCCGACGCCTGCGCCGGCTCCGGCCCCCGACGACAAAGGCAAATAGCCGCTGGACATGGGGACACGGCATCTTGCCGTGTCCCCACTTCGCTCAAGGGATGAAAAAGCTAACCGGAACCTTTTCCTTTCCTGAGACAGGAATCTTCATTGCGGATCAAGGGCCGGGCTCGCTGCGCTGCCGGATCATTCACTTCGCATCATGGAAAATCACACCGAGCGTGAAGCGCGAGCCAGAAAGGACCGTGCTGACACCATGCCGCATGGTCACCCGATAGTATCCCCTGGTTCCTTGCATGGGACGGTGCCGCGTCGAGAAAATCACCATTTCTCCCTGCTCCGGGGCCAGCACTTCACCACGTGATTGAGCGCGCGGGCGCTGTTCCACGAGCAGAAACTCGCCACCGGTAAAATCCCGATCGCGACGACTGAGAAACACGGTGAGCTGCAGAGGAAACGCCACTTCCCCATAGAGATCCTGATGGAGGCAGTTGTACCCCCCGGCCGTGTAGTGGAGTAACAGAGGGGCGGGCTTGGTCTGTCCATGCTGACGACAGACCGTGAGAAGGTGATCGTGGCTCGTGGGAAAATTACCAGACTCACCGAGAGCTTGTGACCAGGCATTGGCTATGATCGCAAGGTGGGGATACAGGTGTTCGCGAAGGGCTTGGACCAGCGAGGGCAAGGGATACTTAAAATACTTGTACTCGCCTTCTCCGAAACGAAACCGCCGCATCTCGATGCGGCTTCGGAAATACTCGTCCTTGACATAGAGAGCAATCACGGCTTCACACTCTTCGGCCGTGAGAAGCGGCCCGATCTTGGCATAGCCGCGTTGCCATAGCGAGGCCTCAATCGCTTTCCAGTCCAGTTGTGCTAGTCTCTTTTGGATGGTCATGCGCGCCCTCGGTTCCATTCGGTCTCGTCGCCTCTGCGATCCCGCTCCTCGCCACTACTCTGACAATGCTGTCGTCGATTCCTGCTCCAGTGCCAGAAGCCGATGCTTCCGCTGAAGCCCCCAACGATATCCACCGAGGCGTCCGTCTTCCCGAATCACGCGATGGCAGGGTATGGCCACAGCGATCGGATTGGTTGCACAGGCTCTCGCCACCGCTCGGGCTGCAGCAGGCTGGCCGATGGCCCGGGCCACATCGCGATAGGAACGAGTACTTCCGCAGGGAATCCGCTGCAGAGCTTTCCAAACCCGTCGCTGGAAGGCCGTGGCATTCAGATCCAGCGGTAAGCGGCATGCATCTCCATTCGCAGTCAGACACCGGAGAATCCCCGTGAGATACCTCTGTAATCCCACAGCGTCTCGGCGAAAAGTTGCCATCGGGTAATCCCGTCGAAGGGAAGCCACCAATGAAGCCTCGCTGTTTCCTAAGCGGACAGTCACAATGCCACGCTTCGTTACAGCCAGTAACACTCGACCCACGACCGTCGCCTTCGTCGTAAAACTAATGGTGGTTCCCAATCCGCCTGCTTGAAACACGGACGGCGTCATCCCAAGGTCCGAATTCGCTCGTTCGTATACACGGCTACTGGAGCCAAACCCTGCCTCATACGTCGCATTCGTCACGGTTTCACCTCGCTTCAAAGAAGTTTTGAAGTGCTCCATTCTCCGCATATCGCGGTACTCCTTGGGGGAGGAGCCCACTAATCGCTTAAAGGCACGCTGCAAATAATAGGGGCTCATCCCGATTTCACCAGCCAGCTGCTGAAGGGTCACTGGCTCGTCATAGTGTTCATCGAGATACCGCCGGGCCTGTTCAATTCGCCGTTCCGTCTCGGGTCCCTCAGCCGACTCTGGCCGACAACGTCGGCATGCCCGAAACCCCGCCGTCTCTGCCAATCGAGACGAATCGAAGAAGGTCACTTGATCTCGAGACGGACGCCGGGATGGGCACGATGGGCGACAGTAGACCTTGGTCGAAGCCACTCCGTACACGAACTGTCCATCGAACCGCCGATCGCGCTCCAGGACCGCTTCCCAAGACCGCTCTGTCTTCAAGGATGGCATGTGGTTTCCTATCTCTGATGTCCGATGCTCAATACTACCTCTGTGAGTGCTCAGAGCACTACCCGAATCTTGCTGCCAAACTTTCTGGTCTCTATCCCGCCGGATTCAGGGGCAGGTCTTGTAATCATACATCGTCAGACATGGCCGAGCGCGGCGGGACGCGCGGTATAGCGTTGCCGCAGTGTCCCCATCTTGCTTTTTGGCTCACTCCGACATAGCCTAGAGCGCCGACTTCGGGGGAGATCGAGACATGTCTGACCCCATCTCTCTTCACGCCAGCAAGCTCGTCCGCCATTTCAGACAGATCCTGCTCTGGCCGTTGCAGCTCATGCCCATCCGCGAAGGCGAGCAGATTCAAAAGCATTGTGAGCTGCTCCAGACACCGGGTTCAGACAACCCTTGGCGGGAGGTAGTAGACGAGTTCACGGGCGACCCGTGTCTGTTTCAGGAACGGCATTACACCGAGTTTGTGACCTTTCTGCCCTACGTCCAACGCTTCCTCTACGGTGAGGGGAAAGGTAGCGGCGCAGGCGTCGATCAGGAGTCGCCCATTCGCGTGTTTCGCCGCAGCGATGTCGCCAAGGTGCGGATGACATACCCCGACCGCCACGCCGAGCCGATCACCTTCGATGTGGCGCATGTGGATCTGTATTTTTTCTACGACATCGACGTGGTCATCTTGAGCATGGAGATCTATGCGGACGACCTCCCTCTCCCGCAAGCGCAGGACACGCTGTTCCGTTTCGGTCGAGGCTATCCCACCTATTGGGAGCCCAGCGGGCGCGGAGGCCACTGCCTCGAGCACGTCGAATGGCTGTCGGCCGACGGCAAGGTGCTGGCGGTGTCCGATTACGAACACCGGGAGAAATATCTCTCGTTCGCCTGCCGGTACCGGGCGCCGTGCATCGCCTCCCATTGGGAGTGGCTGCTCGAGCCGCTGGTGCTCCACCACTCCGCGAAGCCAGGCCTCATCCGGTATCGGCAGATCGAGTCCCACCTGATGCCGCTCATGGCGTATCTGACGATGGACGATCCGGCCGCCTTGACCCGCGCAGAGTTCATACGACTGGGACTGGCCGCGGCGCCGGGACCGCCTGAGTCGCTGCCCTATTCTGAACGTCACCTGCGGGATTTCGAAGAGCGGTGCTGCTACGACCGCTACTGGAACGAGCAGGACCGCGAGCACCCGGGAACCCGCTTCATCTGCAGCGGACGCGTCTTCACGGAGGTGGGCGACCGGGGCGCGCGATTCTTCGCCGCTCGCAAGACCGGCCTCGAACAGTTCCGGCACGAGTATTTCGTGCTGTTCCTGATCCCCCATTTTCATAAGGCGGCCCTGCTCATGTTGGCAGATCGCCTCGTCGATGCGATGAACTGCCTCGATATCAGCAAGCCGGAATCGGTGAGGCAATTCAGGCGCGTCATTCGCCAAACGCTGGGAGTGTTTCTTCGCTTCACCCATCGCTACTGGTTCCACGATGTGTCGGACCATGTCCAAGTGAAGGAGCTGTTCCGTATGATCAGCGAGCACTTGGGCACGGACCGACTGTATGTCGAGGTCAGGGACGCCATTGAGGACATGAGCCAGTACCTGGACAGCGATGCCCTGCGCCGGCAGGGGGAGACGATGGTGCGCCTGAGCGTCGTGACGACGATGGGATTGATCGGTGTGACGGCGACCGGCTTCTTCGGTATGAACTTGATCGCTGCGGCCGAGAGCCCGATCCTGACGAAGGTGGGCTACTTTCTGCTCGTCCTGATTCCGACAGCGGCGTTGACCTTCTACACGGTGCTGAAATCACGGCGTCTGTCGGATTTCCGCTCGAGCGGGCGAGGCTGCGCGCTAGCATCGTCTTGCCGACGCCGGGCACGTCTTCGATCAGCAAGTGCCCGCCGCACATCAGCGTCATCACCGCGAGTTCCACCTGGAAACGCTTGCCGACGAGCGTCGGTCGTCGAAGGCCAAGCTCACTGCGTTCGTGAACGTCTGGAAAACAAAGCGCGGACGGAATCCCTGAACCACCTCTTTTTCTCCCTGCCAGCCGTTGGCGGCCACTGGTTGACTGGAACGGCTGACCGAAGAGAAAGAGAGTCAGGTTTTGGGATCCTGCATTGCGGAGCGCGGCAGGGCGCGTGGCGTCTCCTTGAACCAGCAGTGAGTTAGGTTTTGCAAATTATCCCTCCAGCTTGTGAGGGGAAATCGCTATGCCTGACAACAAGATTCTCGCGGTTGTAGGGGCGACTGGCGCACAGGGGGGTGGGTTAGTTCGCGCCATTCTGAGCGACAAGAGTGGCGGGTTTGCCATGCGGACATTGACGCGAGACCCCAAGTCTGACAAGGCCAAGGCGCTGGCCAAACTGGGCGCCGAGGTCGTCGTCGCCGACGTGAATGACGTGGAGAGCCTGAAGCGGGCGTTCGCCGGCGCCTATGGGGCCTTCTGTGTTACGTTCTTCTGGGAGCATTTGTCCCCTGAGAAGGAGTTCAATCATGCCAAGCATATGGCCCAGGCGGCGAAGCAGGCCGGCCTCAAACATGTCATCTGGTCCACTCTCGAAGACACGCGGCGGTGGGTCCCGCTCAGCGACACCCGCATGCCCACGCTCATGGGCAAGTACAAGGTGCCGCACTTCGACTCGAAAGGCGAGGCTGACCGTGTATTCAAAGAACTTGGTCTGCCCACGACGTTCCTGCTCACGTCGTTCTACTGGGACAACCTGATCCACTTCGGCATGGGCCCCAAGAAAGGACAGGACGGCGAACTGGCGTTCACCCTCCCCATGGGTGACAAGAAACTTCCGGGCATCGCCGCGGAGGATATCGGCAAGTGCGCTCTCGGCATCTTCAAGAAAGGCCAGGAGTTCATCGGCAAGACCGTTGGCATCGCTGGTGAGCACCTGACCGGCGCGCAGATGGCCGCCGCGCTCACCAAGGCGCTGGGGCGAGACGTGCGCTATAACGCTGTACCGCCCGAGGTGTACCGCACTTTCGGATTCCCGGGCGCCGAGGATATCGGCAACATGTTTCAGTTCAAACGCGACTTCGAGCAGGTGTTCTGCGGCGCGCGGAATCCCGAGGTCGCTCGCGCCCTCAACCCCTCGCTACAGACCTTTGACACGTGGCTGGCCCGTAACAAGAGCCGTATCCCGCTTGAGTAGGGTCAGCGGAGCTTCGTGGGGGTCGGCTCACTGGCCTGGCTCGCGCCTTAGTTAGAACAGAACCTGCACGAGGTGAATTTCTCTGTCCCACAACCAGAGACTGACATAGCCGATCAGCAAGACGACCGGCACCATCAACGCCAGCACCACAAGCAGATCAACGATACTGAGTGAGGGGGCGACGATATCACAGGCCACATCATCGCGTCGTTTGACGGCACGGAGCAGCAGGGCGGTATTTTTTGCGTGGCACTTGAACTGGAAGGAGTAAAGGTCACCGACCAAGGGAACCGTCCCCAGGAGGCCGTTGACGAGAAGATTGTACGTCATCCGAATCAGCACGATGATGGGGACGCCCAGTTGCCTGGCCATGACCAGGATGACTGCCCCACAGGCGGTCACTAGGACGTCGCCGACCACCGGCACGAACCCGAGGAGCGGGTCGAGCCCAAACCGAACCCTGCTGGTGCCCAGACGAAAGGCATCGTCCGGGAGATGGGCGAGGGTTTCAACCTGTTGCTCTTTGACTCGTACCGTTGCTACGCCGTCATTCTACCCCAGTTCGGGGTCTGTTGAGTCCTTGGCTGACAAGCGGTATTGAGAACCCTACAACTTTGGTTTCGTTAAGCGTGCGGAGTTGGTCGCGTTCTTTTCTCATGGTCCCCGCCCTTGCGGAGGGACGCGGGGTAGGCGGCGTCGCGCTGCTTGATGAGCCTCGCTAGACTGCTGCCGGCGGTTGCTGAGTTCATCGTTTAGCGCAATGGGCTGGTGATGGGACTGGGTATGGAGGGGAGTACCGGAATTGGTGCACTTGGGGGAAAAATCACCGGGCCGGGAACGGGACTCGGTGGGAGGGGAAGAACCGGGCTTGGTGGGCTCGTTGGCGAAATCACTGGAGTGGGAGTGGGGCTCGGACTCGTCGGCGAGGTCCCTGTGCCAGCCGCACCACTGAGCAGAGCTCCGCCCGGTTTTCCAGCACCGGAGACAGCCCCGGAGATAATCGCTGGGGGAGTGACTGGTCCGGGGATGGGACTTGGAGCAGGAGGGATTGGAGTGGGACCCGGACTCGTTGGCGAGGTCTCTGTATCAGCCCCGTCACTGACCGGAGGTCCGCCCAGTTGTCTAGCAATGGAGACAGCACCGGAGATCACCGCTGGGGGCGTATCATCCGTATCCGACTCGCTTGCGCTGGTAGACTCTGAGGTCCCAAGCCCCGTGGTCCTTCCAGTTCCGATTGCCCGCACGACCTCGCTGGGTTTTTCCGCTGTCATGGTGTCCTTAATTTCCGTGCCTGTGATCGCATTGCTGGCTTCATGAAGGGGGTCCAGTGCTATATCACGTGGAATCCTCGGTGGCATGTCTGGCAGCGCGATCGAAAACTGTCCTGGCAGGATGATCTCGGTTTGCATGGCTGACGTAAACGCGACCAATCCCTGATTTCCGATATTCACAACGCCTGTCGTCCCGGGAGGAAATTTAGAGCGTCCTTCCTCCAGCCAGACGATGAAATACGTGCCGCGTGCGGCAACGAGCGCTGTTGCTGTGTGAACTTCAAACTTTGACCTGTCGTCGGCCAAAGGCTTGCCGATTAGCGTACGTACCTGTCCTCGAGTCAGTCTGATCACGGTGCTACGTCTGTCCCGAACCGGATCGTAGCTAAGCTCCGAAAGCTCGACGCGGCTTTCTTCTCCGACTGAAAGGAGAGTATCGTCTTGCAACCAGGCTTTAGCTCTAGATCCTTGCTTAGTCTCAATGATGTCTTCAGAAAGCACGCCATTCTGTGGCCCAATGGCGATGGGCTCGGATTCGTCAGCATGGATCACCACCGCCTGCCCCTGAACCGACGTGAACATTCCAATAGAATTCCTAGAAGGCCCGTGTACACAGGCTTGCGTCACGACCAGGGCGATAAGGCCAAGCGACAAAAGAGTGGCCTTCATCGCACTCGGTTTAGGGGTGAACATTCGGACCTCCGACATGGTTATGTGTGCTCTCGTGCAGCATTAGCCATTAGTCCGAGATGTAGAATCAGGTGAATTCCGGTTTTAACGGGGGAGAAAACCATGAACCGCAAAGTCGCAGAGAGCTGAAGGGCAGCCTTTTCGCCTATCTTGGAGATCGCTGGGGCCGTACCTGTTTTGAGCGTCAAGTGTGCTGAGTCCTCTCAGACTACCAATGAGTTCGATGTGTCAGGATGGCGTTGAGTGTCTGTAAAGATCGTGTAAAAACAAAGTCCGGTCTTGCGTTCACAGATCGCGGAGCGAGGCGGAGTGCAGCAGGTCATGTTTGCAATACGGTCGGCGTTCCTCGCGAAAGTTGACTTCGTCCTTCTCAAAACGTAGCCTGTCGCCATTTCTGCTCTCGCACAAAGGAGGCCCGTTCATGGCACAGATGACCGCGGTGCGAATTAGTCGTCCGGGCGCGCCATTCGAAGTTGTCGCGCGAGAGATCCCGGCCCCTGGGCCCAACACAGTCCGCATTAGAGTGCAAGCCTGTGGGGTCTGTCATAGTGACCTGTTTGTGAAGGAAGGACATTGGCCCGGGTTGCAATACCCCCGCGTCACGGGGCACGAGGTGGCCGGGGTGATCGACGCGGTCGGAGCGGGCGTGACGGCGTGGAAGAAGGGCCAGCGGGTGGGTGTGGGATGGCACGGCGGGCACTGCGGTCAGTGTGTCCCCTGTCGTCGTGGAGATTTCATCAGTTGCCAAAATCTCAGAATCACGGGATTCAGTGATGATGGTGGGTATGCGCACTACATGATTGCAAAGAGCGAGGCCCTGGCTGCCATTCCGGACTCTCTCTCGCCAGCAGAGGCGGCTCCCATCCTCTGCGCGGGCATTACGACGTTCAATAGTCTGCGCCATAGCGGGGCGAGAGCAGGAGAGCTTGTGGCCGTACAAGGCCTGGGCGGGCTCGGCCATCTTGGCATCCAGTTCGCGAGCAAGATGGGGTATCACACGGTGGCCATCGGCCGTGGGAAAGACAAGGAACCCTTAGCGCTGAAGCTTGGCGCTGTCCGCTACCTCGATGCCGCATCGGTCAACGTGGTGGAGGAACTGGCCAAGCTGGGCGGCGCTTCGGTCATTCTCGCGACCGCTCCGAGTAGCAAGGCTATGTCGCCGCTCGTCGATGGTCTCGGGGTTGGTGGCAAATTGCTTGTGGTCGGGGCATCGGCCGATCCCATCACCGTGACTCCCATTCAACTCATCGGAAAGCGCCGGGGGATTCAAGGGTGGCCGTCAGGGAGCGCCCGAGACTCGGAAGACGCGCTGAACTTTTGCGCCCTCACTGGGATCCGCCCGATGGTCGAGACATTCCCGCTCGAACAAGCCGCTGCCGGCTACGAGCGCATGTTGAGCGGCAAGGCACGATTCCGCGTGGTGCTCACGATGAGTTGAACATCACGCCCCGCTCTTCACGGGATATTTCTGCTGGACGAGTAGAAACAGGGTCAGGAACCTTTCTTGCGGCGCGCGGCGTGAGGCGGCGACCAGACGTGTCGAACTGAGAGTGGTCGCTCCCGTCCTGGCGTAGTGGGACCAACTTCTTATATGATGCACAGAGTTCTCGAGAGTAAACTCACGAATCCCATGGTCCAAGACAAGTCGCTGACCTTCCATATCGATAAAGGGATCTGCTATGCCATCTTCGCCTATGACGTGGGACGATGGGTTGATTTGGATAAAGCCGAGGGACGCATTACGGCGATCAAGCAGCGCGGGCGGATCAAGCACAAACGGCGCGCACCTCCCTATTTTAACTACAGCCCATTACCCCTTCGAGTGACAGAAGAAGTGGAGTCTTTGGCCATCGGGAAGTACCGCACCAGTCCAAGCGTGGATCTTCTGCTGTACGATTTTGCCGCGGTGTCCGTGACCTATAGCATTCCATTGGACGGGGATTTCTCCAATCTCCTGGCCCTGAGCCTCGACCTTTATGAGAACGAGGTACTCCTCGCAGACTCTAAACGTCGTGTCGAAGATCTGCTGGCCGCGATCGAAGGAACAGTGGAACGGCCTTCGATCGCCACCTCCGCGGAGGACTACTCTATTTTCTTGATCGAGGCCTCCACGCCCGCCTTCTATCAAAACGACCTTCTTGCCACTTATCTCCAAGATATTGCCCAGGTGTTACGATCCGAATCCCATCCTCTGGCGGAACAGGAAGTCCGCGATGCCACTGCCCAGCGTATTTCATTCGGACCAGACGATATCGCCATCATCGATTGGAATGCTGCCCTGATCTTCGGCCAGGATATGGATGACACGCAAGCGGTGTTGGAGTTCGCCAATGTCGAGTTACTCGAGATGCGGTTATTGGATCAACAACTGGACGATGCTCTCGATCAAGCCTATGAGGCCTTGTCCAAGCGGAAGTGGGACCGTCTCGCCTTGCCGGGCATGTTTCAGGCAGACCTCCGGCGTATGGCACGTTTGCAAGTCGATAGCGCCATCCTCTTCGAGCGAGTGACCAACACGCTCAAACTCTTCGGCGACCAGTATCTTGCGCGTGTCCATCGCCTCGTGTCCCAACGGTTTCACCTAGAATCCTGGGATGCCAGCATCAGCCGCAAACTACAAACGCTGGAAAGCATCTACGGGAAGATGTCTGACAGCGCGGCGACGAGGCGCATGGAAGCGTTGGAATGGATCATCATCGTGCTGATAGCGGTCTCCATCGCCGTGTCGTTCCTGCCCGGCTTAGGCCGTCATTGACCTCACCATTGCGAGGGATCGTACGGTAATCCAGCTCCGCCCCTGGCGTGAGGCGGGGCGCGCAACATGGACTTGCCCAGGGTGGCCGATGTCGAGAACCAACTTCTGGCTTTTTTCTAGAGCCTGGGGTATTCTTCCCGGTCGATTCGAGAGGACCCTTTCTCTCGACGAAGTAAGAGCCAGCCTTGTGTGAATCTTCGGTCGCGTTCAGCAGACTGTCTTCTAAACAACGGAGGGATTACCATGATGAAGTCAATCATGCGCACGGCTGTTGCGCTCGTGTTATGCCTCAGTCTGGCTAGTCTTGTCGTAGCCGCAGAGAAAACTCAGAAAAAGGGGAAGGCTCAGAACGATGTGCAATCCATGTCCCAGGAAAAACAGATCAAGCTCGCCCTCAGTGCGGCTCCCCCGCGTATCGCCAAGCACGCCGCCGTGTTGGTATTTGGAGAGGATGGCAAGCTCAAGGAGGGCAAGCCAGGAACCAACGGGTTTACCTGTATCCCGACGGTGATGAATCTTCCCGACCCTGATCCCATGTGTATGGATGCCGCCGTGAAGCAGTGGTGGGAAGACCTTATGGCGAATGCGCCGAAGCCGTCGAATACTGCGCCGGGAATTGCCTATATGGCACGGGGTGGATCCCATTGGGAGAATGGCAAGCGAGTGGTCATGAAGGAGGAGCCAGGGGCCAAAATAGTGAAGGAGCCGCCGCATTGGATGATCATGTGGCCGTTCGAAGCCAAAATGTCCATGATCCCCTCTGCCCCGAATCCATCAGGTGTGTATGTGATGTTCGATGGGACTCCGTATGCGCATCTGATGGTCTATCAAGATCCGATAAAAATGAAATAGTAAGCCGCAGGTTTCACGAATCAGGAGAAAGAGAACAAGTCAGGTTTCATTGCCCTTAGGATTCCCGGTCAGGTCTTGCCATGCCGCATCGCCCGGCGAGGCGGGGCGAGGCGTGGGAGAGATTCATCTACTCGGCTGGGGAAGATTCCAGATCGAGCCGGACTTTTCCCCAGAAGGCGCGGTAGACGGCGATCGTGTACACGAGCGTCAAGCTGAAGGCGATGACGAACCACACCAGGCCGACCTTTAGACCGTAGGCACCGGCCGTCGCGTTGAAGATCGTGAGGCTATTCATCGGATCCGAGGTGGCGATCAGAATGTGGGGATAGCAGCCCCAGGCCGTGCTGCCGAGCATCGCCAGGATGAACAGGCTGAGGGTCACGAACGCGCCGGCATCGCGTTGCTGTCGTCGAAGCACCAGCGTGGCGGCGAGCGCCAGCACGCCGGTGACCGGGAGCAGATAGCCGATCGGATGAGCCGTGTAGTTGCGCGCCAAGCCCGGCTGCACAACCGGAATCGCCAGCACGGTCAGCACTGTGAGGCC
>Ga0209058_1002343_pt1 | contig 15650 bp, 15 predicted proteins | sample GraSoiAngelo_147_FD_185904 | JGI IMG/M metagenome (GOLD analysis project Ga0209058, IMG submission 185904) | Grasslands soil microbial communities from the Angelo Coastal Reserve, California, USA - 14_1009_05_40cm (SPAdes) (version 2) | ecosystem: Environmental > Terrestrial > Soil > Grasslands ... | reverse complement strand
CTGTTTGGCTATCGGCTTCCCACATTGATAACAGTGCGGGATTCCGATCGAGGAGAATAAGAGGCGGAGGTAATCGTAGATTTCTGTAACCGTTCCGACGGTTGATCGCGGGCTGCGGGCTGCCGTCTTCTGTTCGATGGAAATCGCGGGCGATAGACCTTCGATGGAGTCGACATCCGGCGGTTCAAGCCGATCGAGAAATTGCCGTGCGTACGCTGAAAGCGACTCCACATACCGCCGTTGCCCCTCGGCATAGATCGTGTCGAAGGCGAGACTGGACTTACCCGAACCGCTGAGACCGGTAATTACGGTCAATCGATTACGCGGAATTTCGACGTTGATGTTTTTCAGATTGTGTTGGCGCGCACCGCGGACCGTTATATTTTTAATGCCGCTCTGCATACAGCAGGGATCTGAGAGTGATAAAAACCTTACATTCTAGCGTATCCGCCAACATCACTATTCCATTAATTCCCAGTGCCGTGCCAAGTCTCCGTAGAGTTGTTCCAGCATCACCTTCAAATCGGCGTGTCGCCGGTGCGTGGACTCCCAGTCGGTTCCCGTTGTCGGGTTCTGAAAAGACAGCTCTAACTGGGCAATCTCGCCCTCCACGTCGGCGATTTTTCTCTCCATGTCCGCAACGGCTTTTTCCAGCTGGGCGCGTCTGTTTTTGGATAGCTTTTGCCTCTCCCCCTGGGAAAGGCCGTCGCCGCGAAGCGGCGGCCGGTGAGGGTCCCGGGACTGCTGGCCGGATGCTTCCAGCCACTCCTCAAATGCGGTCAGCCGATCAAAAACGTGCGCGTTTCCGTCCTCGATATACAGCAGGTGAGTTGCAATTTTTTCCACGAGGTATCGATCATGAGTAATGAACAAAATCGTTCCCGGATAGTCCCTCAAGGCCGCTTCCAATACTTCCCTGGATCCGATATCGAGGTGATTGGTTGGCTCGTCGAGCGCCAGGAGCTGCGGATTGGCATAAATGATTCTGGCGAGCATGAGCCGCGACTTCTCCCCTCCGCTTAATTTCGCGACGGTCTTGAAGACATCTTCGCCGCTGAAGAGAAACTGCGCGAGGAATGACCGTAGTTCTCCATCGGTGGCGCTAGAGTCCAATTCGCGAATTTCGTCTAACACGACGGCGTCGAGGTGTAGATCCTGTAATTGCTGATCGTAATACCCGACATCCAGAGACTGGTTCCACTCCAGCTCGCCTTCGATGGGCGAACGCGCGCCGATCAGGGTTCTGAGCAACGTCGTCTTTCCCGAGCCGTTGGGGCCAAGAATGGCCCATCTTTCCCCGCGCTGCACTTCAAATTGAATCGAATGAACAAGGGGACTCTCCTGGTAGCCAATGCTGAGACCCCGGGCGGCAAGAACATATCGGGCGCTGCGCTCCACTGGCAGGAATCGAAACTTCACTTTCTCCGCCCTTGATTTTGGTTTTTCCAGTGGCTTGACGCGGGCGAGGAGTTTTCTTCGAGATTGGGCCTGTTTTGTTTTTTGGCCGGCGATATTCCGGCGAATGTAGTCTTGCTGTTTTTCGATCCACTCACCTTGGAGTTCCCACTGTTTTTGTTGTCGCGCGAGGCGCTCCGCTCGTTCTTTCAGGTAGTAGGAATAGTTGCCACGGTAGTCCTGAATCGTTGTGCCGGCAATTTCCAGAATCCGTCCAGCGACTCGATCCAGAAAGATACGGTCGTGCGAGCCGATGACGAGCGTCTTATCGGTCTCTCTCAAGAATTTTTCGAGCCATTCAATCGACTTGATATCGAGATGATTCGTCGGTTCGTCCAGCAGAAGTAATTCAGCATGCGACAGAAGAAGCTTTGCCAACGCGAGACGATTCTTCTCGCCGCCCGATAAACTGCGGCTGGCCTGGTCGAATGCTTTTCGGGAGAAGCCCACGCCGAGCAGCGCGGCTTCCGTGCGTGCGCGGTAACTATAACCGCCTTTCAGTTCAAACTCATGCTGCAGTTCTGAGTACCGATCAAGAGCATCCCTCGCCGGCGCCTCTGCGATCACTTGTTCCAATGCGCGCATGGTTATCTCGATATGTTGGAGGTGTTGGGACGCGCGCAGCCCCTCCTCAAGGACGGAAGTTTCACCTTGAAAATCTGGAATTTGGTCCAGTGTCCCGATTTCTAACTGAGATTTGCGAGAAACCGAGCCCGTATCCGGTTCGTAAGAGCCGGCAACCAATTTGAGAAGAGTCGTTTTTCCGGACCCGTTCGGGCCAATCAGACCGATTTTTTCCGATGGATTGATTTGAAAGGTAATATCTCGAAGAATCTCCTGTGATCCAAACGACTTCGAGATGCCACTGAGTTGTACGAGCACGTGCCTTGTGTCGTGGGGTTCCCGGCCAAATGCGTTACATGAGGCCGCCGCCCGAAGCATGAGCGCGCCAGAGCGAAACCTTAAGCAATGCGGCAGCCTCAAGAGAAGGCGGTGTATCAACTACGGTTGACCGGTGGACCCGATGCTGAAAAAATGAATTACGCGGCCTTCTTTGTCGCTGAAATCTTACCCGGATCTTTCAGGATTTCGATCGCTCTATTGAGCTGCCGATCCTCTTCCTTGTTGGGCTGTTCCTTTGGGGGAGGCTGTGTATCTTGATCGTCAGGTTCCAAGGTTTCCTCCGGTGTCTGCCGGATTTCGACCGTAGGTTGGATTCCGGAGTCCTGGGGATCCACATCCTGGATCTCCTTGCCTGATGGAGTGAAATACTTTGCAACCGAGATCAGCAATGCAGACCCATCATCTAACGGAATCAACTTTTGGACCGATCCTGATCCAAATGTTTTCACGCCTACGATCTGGCCACGATGATTGTCTTCAATAGCCCCCGCCACGATCTCCGCTGCTCCAGCAGTCGCCTGATTCACGATTACTGCGACCGGAGCCTTCGTGAGCAACTCGTTCGCGTTCGCGCTAAATGTCTCCTTAGGAAACTTCTGCCCCTGCAGATAAGTAATCGTGCCGGATTCTAAAAAGAGATTCGCCAACTGAACAGCTTCTTTGTCATCTCCGCCCGCTGTATATCGTAGGTCGAGAACCACATTCGTGGCTCCCTTCTTCAGAAGTGCATCCAATTGTCTCCGAACCTCAGCGGTTTTGCCCGGAGCCAGATAGGGAATCTTCACGTAGGCAATATTGTTCTCCAGGATCTTGGCATCAATCGAGGGCGGCTGAGTGATTTCACGCGGTACGTTGATTGTATCGGGTTCCGAACGGCGGCTCTTGATGACGGCAAGTGCCGCGGGTTTGCCGATGGGGTTCGAAAGTATTCCATGCACCTGGACAAGATTCATTTCGCGCGTCGTTACGCCGTCAATGGATTCAATGATATCCCCGGGGTTCAGGCCGGCCTTGGCAGCCGGTCCTCCGGGAATAGTAGATATAACCACCGGATATCCGAGACGAGGAGGTTTCGCCAAAATCACCCCGATGCCGGGAGTCTTAAAGGGATCGTAGTTCTTGTAGAAAGCGACATCCTTGGCAGAGAGGTATCCTCCGTAGGGATCCACATTTTCGACCAGCCCACGGATCGCGCCATCTACGGCATTTTTAAGGGATGGGTCGTCGACATAGTCGTTTTGGATCCTGCTTAAAACCTCCATGAAAATGGACAGCTGCTGATACGATCCATTCTGCGCGCTGACGCGGCCGAGCATGCCGCCAATAATCGCGTAAACGACGAGGACCGACGAAATCAGCAAAATCGCGTACTTGCTCTTCGAATTCAAAATGTGGACCTCCAAGCGTCTATGTAGTACGGTCTGCTGACCGTTAGCCCGGGTTTAATTATAGCCCGGTGAAGTCTTGGCTGTATCATGAAATTATGCGGATTATGGCTCTCGACGTGGGCGAAAAAACCATCGGCGTTGCGATTAGCGACTCCCTGCTCTTGACCGCGCAAGCGCGGCCCACGATCCGGCGAAAAAGTCCTTCGTCGGATATCGAACTTCTCCGCCGCATGGCAGAGGAAAACGAAGTGCATCAAATTCTAGTCGGTCAGCCTCTGCACATGAATGGGAAAGAAAGCCGCCAAAGTCAGAGGATTGGCCGGTTCGCCGCAGACCTTAAGAATAAATTGGACATTCCGGTTCTTTTCTGGGATGAGCGGCTTACGAGTTTCGCTGCCGATCAGCATTTGGAAGAAATGGGGCTGAACTGGCGCCAGCGCCGTGAGCACATCGACAAAATCGCAGCCATGATCATTCTTCAAGATTATCTCGATAATCGTCCAAGCCGAAGCCCATGAGCAAATTTCTCGCGGTTCTACTCGTATTGATTCTATTGGTTGGCGGACTCAGATTGTACGTGCGCCGAGAGCTGCAGGTCCTTGGGACCCCGGCTGAGGGTTTAATTATCGAGATCCCCCACGGTCTCGGCGCCCGCGATATCGTTGGACTTCTGAAAGACAAAAATGTCATCCGAAATTCAAACGTGGCCTTCGCTTACATCTTGTTTGGCGGCACTCGAAATAAGCTTCAGGCCGGGGAGTATTCATTTGACCGTCCGCAGACCATTCCTGAGGTGGTCCACAAGATCGCGAACGGTTTGGTGTACCTTCATAAATTTGCTGTACCCGAAGGCCTGACGGTCGGAGCAACCGCCCAAAAATGGCAGGAACAGGGTTTCGGTTCCGCGGAAGACTTTAAGAAAGCCGCCAATAGCGCTGTTGATTTGGTGCGGCAATTCGACGGAAACGCACCTTCGGTTGAAGGTTATTTGTTTCCGGAAACATATTCGTTTCCGGCACATACAATGCCCCGCCGCGCAATCGAGGCCATGATTGCACGCTTTCGGCAAATGGCGGCCAAGCTTCGGCAGGTTGTGTCTGAAAACAAATGGCCGCTGAATCTTCACGATACGGTGATTCTAGCTTCGCTTATCGAGACCGAGGCGGCTCAGCCAGACGAGCGCCGGATGGTTGCGTCGGTTTACTTGAATCGGCTGAATCGGCACGTCCTGCTTCAATGTGACCCGACCGTGATATATGCCCTCGCACAGGCGGACCAATACACCGGCAAGCTCACTCTTGCGGATCTGAAATTCAAATCACCTTACAATACTTACGTGAATCCCGGTCTGCCTCCGAGCGCCATCGCGAATCCGGGCTACCCGTCCTTGCTTGCAGCGATTCAGCCCGCCGACACGAATTATCTATATTTCGTCCGAACCATCGAAGCCCGCCATACCTTTTCCGAGACCTTAGCAGCACACAATCGTGCTGTCGTGGCCTATCGGAAATTGAAAAAGGCTTCCTGAAATCATTGGAAAGCAGGGTTCTGAAGATATTGCTTCAGCGACGGCTGATTCTGATCGCGCCGCGATAAGATTGGTGGGTCTCGCAAGGGCCAGTCTATTGCGATGTCCTTGTCGTTCCACGCGACACCGCCCTCCGCATCCGGACGGTAATACTCCGTCTGCTTGTACTGGACTTCACAGACATCCGAGAGCGTTAGAAATCCGTGGGCGAAGCCGATCGGGACCAGCAGTTGCGTCTTGTTCTCGGCAGTGAGCTCAATACCAAACCATTGTCCAAACGTCGGCGAATTGACGCGAAGATCGACTGCAACGTCGAAGACGCGGCCGACCGTACACCGGACCAGTTTGACGATTGGGGCTCGCATGTCCTGATAATGAAGTCCGCGGAGCACGGAATACGTTGAACGCGAGTGCGAATCCTGGACGAATTCGTACCTCAGACCGGCTTGGGCGAAATCCCGCTTGTGCCAGGACTCCATAAAGAACCCGCGCTCGTCTCGAAAACAATCGATTTCGACGACAAAAAGTCCGTCGAGAGACGTTTTGTTCGTGCGCATTTTCATATCGTGCTCCGTTGTTTCATACTTTGATGGTGCGCACTTTTCTGTCTCTTGGTTCCAATCTCGGGGATCGCCAGGCGTACCTGCAATCCGGCGTCGTGGGCCTTGCCGATCGTGGCATTCATACTGTCCGTTGTGCTTCGCTGTATTCGACTGAGCCTCGGGATGTGTTCAATCAACCGAAGTTCCTTAATACTGCCATAGAAGCAGAAACTGTTCTAACTCCCGACGAATTGCTGTCGGCCTGCCTCGACGTGGAGAAAGAAAAGCAACGTATTAGCAAGGGCACGAAAGGCCCGCGGACCTTGGATATCGATATCATCTTTTATGGAAACGAAATCCTCGGGGGTGCCCGTCTCATCATACCCCACCCACGCTTTGCGCTCCGCCGATTCGTTCTCGTCCCTCTTGCTGAGATTGCGCCTCAATTTATCGATCCCGTCAGCGGGAACACAATAGCCAGACTCTTAGAAGCCTGCCCGGACAGGGGAGATGTGCGCCTGGCCGGAAGGCTACAGTAATTTTCTTAACCGTGCTTCCAGCTTCTTTGCATCTTTCGCGGATCGCGCAACCGCAAAAATAGTATTTTCGCCTGCGATGCTTCCCACCCATTCCGGCCAGCCAGCTTCATCCAACGCTTGCGAGACGGTTGAGGCGTGACCGGGTCCTGTCTTCACGACAAGGATATTCTGGGCCACGTCCACGTCTACCATGAATTCGCGGATAATCCGTGCTAATGATCCTTCAGAATGCGGGACGGCAGGTTCGGCATCGACCACGGTATAGACACCACCCGCTTTAGCTATCCACAGTTCCTGAATGTCGCGCGACAGCGTCGATTGAGACACGCTGATATTGCGGGCTTTTAAACCGCGCATCAGGTCTTCTTGGCTGGTAATTTCCCCCGAGCGAACCAATTCCAGGATCGCGTTGTGCCGAAGGCGTCGCATGGACTGCGAAAATTATAACAACCTCATAACAAAAATGATTGACCCTGCCCGGCACCGCGTGCATACTTATGCATCAATATGCATAACTATTCAGCGTCAACCGCAGTAGCAGTTCATTCGGACTTTTTATCGCTTTCGCTCCTGCGCCGGCAGGAGTTTCAAGGGCTCCTGGCGTTATCTGCTGATTTTCGTTCGAGAAACGGGTTCGGGCAAGTCCTTCAAGGCAAGTCGGTCGCTCTGATTTTTGAAAAACCCTCGCTTCGAACGAGGGTAACGTTTGAGGTAGGGATTCGGCAGCTTGGCGGGTGGCCGATCGTGTTGGGAAACGCGGAAAGCCGGCTGGGTGAGCGGGAACCAATACAGGATCTGGCCAGAAATCTTTCATGTTGGGTGGATGGTATTGTTGCGCGTGTGTTCAATCACCACGATCTGGAGGATCTGGCACTATTCGCGTCGGTTCCGGTCGTTAACGGGCTCAGCGATGCGGAACATCCCTGCCAGGCGGTTGCTGATCTACTGACCCTAACGGACGTCTGGCCCAGCTGGTCCGGAAAAGAGTTCGTCTACATCGGCGATTGGAACAATGTATCGAGGTCATTATGGCACGCCTGCTTACTAGCGGGACTGCATTTCAGAGCGATCTGTCCTGAGAAATATGGTCCGGGTCCGCTGGAGCCTGTGGAGTGGTCGACGAAACCATCCGACGTGAAGGGCGCCGACGCAATATACACGGATGTATGGGCCAGCATGGGCCAGGAGGACGAACTCGAAGGCCGCCTCGAAATTTTCCGGCCATATCAGGTCAACGAGAAGCTGATCGCCAAGACAGGAAAGCACACATTTTTTATGCATTGCCTGCCCGCTCATCGCGGTCAGGAAGTCACAGATTCTGTCATTGAATCGAATTATTCGCTCGTCTTTCAACAAGCAGCCAACCGGTTAGCGGTAGAAAAGGCGATCCTGGTAACGGTACTAGTCCCGGGAACACAAGCCGAAAGGGCGACTGTTAAGAGAAAAGACGGGAGGCAATTATGAAGGAACGAGTGAAGAAAGTCGTACTGGCGTATTCTGGAGGGCTTGACACCTCTATCATCATTCCATGGCTCAAGGAGAACTACGGTTGCGAAATTATCGCTATGGCCGGCAACATCGGCCAGGACGATGAATTGCAAGGTCTTGAAGAAAAAGCGATCCGTTCCGGCGCTTCCAAATGCTATGTCGAAGATCTGCGTCATGAGTTCGTAACCGAATACCTCTGGCCACTCGTTAAATCCGGCGCCATGTACGAAGGAAAGTATTTGCTCGGAACCTCCATCGCGCGTCCTCTTCTGGCGAAGCGTCAGGTTGAGGTCGCGCTGGAAGAAGGTGCTGATGCCGTTGCACACGGGTGTACCGGCAAGGGCAACGATCAGGTAAGATTTGAGCTCGCATATAAGGCGTTTGCGCCTCAACTCAAAATTATGGCGCCATGGCGCGAGTGGAATATCCGGTCCCGGCACGAAGCGATTGCCTACGCTAAAGAACGCAATATTCCTATTGCCGCTACAGCCGACAAGATTTACAGCCGCGATAGCAATATCTGGCATATGAGTCACGAAGGCGGGATCCTGGAAGATCCCTCGCAGGCGCCGCCGGAAGACTTGTTCATGCTGACACTCGATCCGCGCTCGTGTCCAGAAGGGGAGAGCGAAATCACCATTGATTTTCAGCAGGGCGTTCCGGTGGGGCTGAATGGATACACGATCCGTGCCGTACAACTCCTGGAAGATCTAAACGAAATCGCCGGCACGAACGGCATAGGCCGTGCAGATTGCGTTGAGAACCGCGTCGTTGGAATGAAGTCGCGCGGTGTTTATGAAACTCCGGGCGGAACGCTTATCACCACGGCGCACCGCGAGCTGGAATCGCTGGTGCTGGATCGGCAAACCCGCTACCACAAAGACATCCTGAGCGTTAGCTATGCGCAGATGGTCTATGAGGGCCACTGGTTTACTCCCCTCAGAGAAGCATTCGATGCGTTCTTCACCAAGACCCAGGAAGTCGTGACCGGCTCTGTAACGATGAGCCTTTACAAGGGCACGATGGCCGTGAAGAGCCGCAAGTCGCCATTCAGCCTGTACCGGCAGGACATCGCATCTTTCGATACGGGTGGCTATAATCACCATGACGCCGAGGGCTTCATCAATCTTCTCGGTTTGCCCGCCGCTGTCCGGTCGCGCCTGATGGTGAATCAGTATGAAACTTTGGCAAGGTCGGTTTGAGGAGGAGAGCGACCCGGTTTTCGAAAAGATGAACCGGTCGCTTGGAATCGACGCCGTTCTTCTTGAAGTCGACATCCGGGCCAGCCGTGCGCATGCGCGATCGCTGCTGGGTTGTGGCGTGCTCACCCAGCAGGAATGGACCGCCATCGACCAGGGTCTCGAACAGATTCTTTCGGAATACTCGCCCGAGCAGGTCAAGTCCAGTCCCTATGAGGACATTCATACGTTCGTCGAAGCGACGCTCACTTCCAAGATTGGTCCGGTTGCGGGTAAGTTGCACACCGGCCGCAGCCGGAACGACCAGGTGGCGACCGATTTCCGATTGTTCGTTCGCAAAGCAATCGGGCTCATTCTGGCGGATCTCGAGGCATTGCAACTCGCTTTGGTCGAGAGTGGGGCACGTTACTCCGACGTCATCATCCCGGCATATACACATTTGCGGCGTGCGCAGCCTGTGCGCTGGAGCCACTACTGCCTGGCGTACGTCGAAATGTTCCGGCGCGACGGGGAACGATTTGAACAATCGCTCAGCCGGGTCGATATTCTTCCCTTGGGTTCGGGAGCCGTAGCCGGTTCCAATTTCGGCGTCGATCGGGAAGCGGTGGCGAAGGAACTGGGCTTCAGCAAAATCTCAGCCAATAGTCTCGACGCCACGTGTGATCGGGACTTTGTTCTGGAGTTTCTATCGAATGCCGCTATCGTTTTGGCACATGCCAGCCGCCTGGCCGAAGACTGGATCATTTATTCGACAGAAGAGTTCGGCTTCCTGGAACTGTCGGAGAAAGTGACAACCGGCAGCAGCCTCATGCCGCAGAAAAAAAACCCGGATGGCTTCGAACTCATTCGCGCGAAGGCTGCTATGACGACGGGTTTGCTGGCGGGTTTTCTTGGTGTTATGAAAGGACTTCCAACCGGCTACAACAAAGATCTGCAGGAAGACAAAGAAGCACTGCTCAAGGCCTTCGAAAACGTGCGGCTTTCTTTAAGCGTGCTGCGCCTGTCGGTTCGTACGGTTACCTTGAGGACCGATCGCACTGAGAAAGCTGCGCGCGATACTTTTATGGGCGCTACCGACCTTGCAGATTTTCTGGTGATGAAGGGGGTGCCGTTCCGCAGCGCCCATGAGATCGTCGCGCACGCGGTGCGCGAGGCGCTTCAGCAAAGGAAGCAGCTTGACGAAATCGATCTCACTACGTTTTCACCGTTATTCTCGGAACTCCCGGCGGACTATCTTGCGCCCGAGAACATCGTGAACCGCAAGAGCCAATCTCCTGCCCTGCGCTGAATGCGGCCGCGCGAGTCGCAAGCCGGTGGGCGAGACGCTGCGCGCTTTGCTCTCGGTGTCGTCACGATCCTGAATTTCCTCAACTACATCGACCGGTACATTCTGTCCGCGGTTCTGCCGCGAGTGAAAAGCGAACTGGTCCTGACGGATTTTCAACTTGGCCTGCTGGCCAATATTTTCCTAGTGTCCTACTTCGTGGCCTCCCCACTCTTCGGAGCCTTGGGCGACCGTCTCTCGCGTCCTCGCTTAATGTCCGCAGGCGTGACCGCATGGAGTATGGCGACGGCTGCTGCGGGCTTCACTGCCAATTTCGTTCAACTCTTGATCGCGCGCGCGGGGGTCGGCATCGGTGAAGCGGCCTATGCAACGATCTCGCCCGCGCTGCTGTCGGACTATTTTCCGCGCTCGCAGCGCGGCCGAGCCTTTGCGGTTTTTTACGTCGCTATTCCCGTGGGATCAGCCGCGGGATTCTTGCTCGGCGGAACCCTAGAGCGCGTCTTCGGCTGGCGGGCTGCGTTCTACGCCGTAGGCTTGCCTGGAATCGCGTTAGCCTTACTCGCGCTTCGTGTGCCTGATCCGGTGCGCGGCGCCACCGGAGAACCCTCTCCCTCTGGGAGAGGGCAGGGTGAGGGTCTCAGTACTGCGAAAACGTTATCAGACCTATTCCGCAACAAGGCATACGTCGGCACTGTCCTCGGCTATGCCGCTTATACCTTCGCCCTCGGCGGGCTGGCGTTTTTCATGCCGACCTATTTCGAACGCGTTCGTAACCTGGAGCTGGCGCGCGCCGATTTCATCGTAGGAAGTGTGACTGTCCTCGCTGGTCTCAGCGGAACATTTCTTGGGGGCTACCTGGGTGATTGGATAACAGCGCGGGTCCAATACGGTCAATTGTGGCTGTCCGGATTGTCGAGCATTGCCGCCGTCGTTCCGGCATGGCTTGCGCTTACCGTCGCATCTTCGCCGACCTATATCGTCTGGTTTTTTTTGGCCGAGTTCCTTCTTTTCCTCAGCACCGGACCTGTTAATGTGATGATTGTGAGCGTTGTACCACCAGCCGCGCGCGCGCGGGCGATGGCGGTGAGCATTTTCACGATTCACTTATTCGGCGATGCAATCTCTCCGCCAATCATTGGATGGCTCGCCGACACCCACGGCCTTGCCCGCGCGGTTTTGATTGTACCCGTTGCTATCGCGATTTCAGGTTTCGTCTGGACGTCGACAGCGGCGGTTCCTAATTAAGATCGAGCACCATTGCGATTTCGTCGCAATTGCCGTACTTGGGGCACGCAATGCAATCCTTCCACACTTTCATAGGCAGGTGGGTGTGCTGAACGGTTCTGAAACCCATTTTCTGAAAGAACGCCGGCGCAAGAGTAAGGGCGAAAACATGGGCGATATTGACGGAACGGGCTTTTTCGATCAGCGCTTCGACGATAGCACTGCCGGTTCCACGGACAGGTTTGTTGGGCGATGTCGCCAGACCGAAGATCTCCGCTGTACTGCTCGAGTATTGTTCAAGACCGCCGCATCCCACGACCTGGCCATCGAGATCGGCGACGACGTAGTTCGATAGAGATTCTGCCAGCCCGCTATGCGAGCGCGGCAGCATGATGCCCTGTGCCGCATAATGCGCAATCATGCTAACGATGGTGTCGATGTCTGCGTGTGTCGCAGGCCGAATATTCACGCCGCACCCCCGAAGATCGTCCGGCCCACACGTACCAGACCCACTCCTCCGTCCATCGCAGCCTTCACGGCTTTCAATTTTGGAATCATGCCGCCGCTGACGAAACTCGCCGCCAACAGCTCATTCGGATTATTCGAGCGTTCGATAACCGTTCCTGCCCCATCCTTGACGCCCTCGACGTCGGTTAAGAATAGCAATTCGCTGCATTCGAGCGCTACTGCCACGGCAGCGGCGGTTTCATCTCCATTGACGTTGAGCAGCGAATCCTCTCCCAGTGCCAATGTCGGAACGACGGGCATCATACCGCTATCGAGAATAGCGTTTAACGAGGTCGCATCGGCGCGGATGTTCGCTCCAACAAAACCCCATGGCCCAGATTTCTTTTGTGCCCGAACCACGCCGAATATGCCCACGGCGGGCAATCCTTGCTGACGCAGCTCTTGGATGAGCGCGGTGTGGACCTCGCCTAATAATGCCGCACAAACCGCAGCCAGCGTACTTTCTTCGGTAACGCGCAGGCCTTCTATAAAAGTGGAGGGAACGTTCATACGCTCGAGCATACGCGTGATCTGCATACCACCGCCATGCACGATCGCAGTGCGGCCGCGGGCTAGGCTGCGGATTTCACTCACTGCTTTGGCGGGATTCTCCAGTAATGCCCCGCCGATTTTAACGACTTTTGTCACGAGACCAGTCCTGCCGTCGGCTCACACCCGAACATCAAATTTAGATTTTGGACCGCTTGTCCTGCGGCGCCTTTGACCAGGTTATCAAGAACAGAAACGATAACCGTGTTGTCCCCTCTAGCGACAGTTCCGATGACGCAGAGATTGGTCCTGCTCACGGTGTGGATATTCGGTAGCTGCCCAGGGGACAACACCTGAACGAACGGAGTCTTGGCATAAGTCTCGGCCAGGACCGAATGTGCCGAAATACGATCCCGCGTCCGAAGCGTTATCGTATTTAAGATACCGCGTGATATTGGGACCAAATGCGCGGTGAACACGAACCGGTCGAACGTTGCCCCGGGGAGTTGCGCCACCATTTCAGGTGTGTGGCGATGCTTTAGCACGCTGTAGGCGCTGATGTTTTCATTCACCTCGCAAAAATGCGTTTCAGGCTTCAGCTGCCTTCCTGCTCCAGAAACTCCTGATTTTCCGTCCACAACCACCGTGCACGCGGCGTCGATCGCATTGGCTTTGTAGAGGGGTAAAAGCGGCAACACGGCGGCAGTTGCGTAACAGCCTGGATTTGCCACAACCCGGGCACTCGCGATTGCTTCTGCCCGAAATTCCGGCAACCCATACACCGCTTCGCCCAGGAGAGCCGGGGCGGTATGTTCGAATCCATACCAATCCTGATATAACTGGGGGTCCTTCAGACGAAACGCCCCGCTCATGTCGACGACACTGTAGCCGGCATCAAGTAATTGCGGCACCAACTGCATCGAAAGCTCGTGTTCCGTTGCCAAAACGACAGCATCGGCCGAAAAGCACCGCAATCGTTCGAAGCTGAACGCCTCAGCTCCGGATTTTTCAGCGGCTTTCGAGGCGAACTTGCCCGCGATCCGGATTTTCGGATGCGCAGCCAAGAGCCGTTCCAGTTCCTGACCCGCATAACCAGTCACACCGACGATGGCGACCCGACTTGCATAAATATTCATAACAGTGCATATTTAACCATAAAGAATCCGGCCAAGGGAATTATAAAATGATGAACCACGCTGCGAAAGCCCAGCCTTGTACGAGAGCCGAAAAGATGCCGGACGCGTAGGGGTCGGCCGTGCTTTTATAAACAACGCCAGCGGCGAACCAGAGACCGGTCCAGAAGAGTGTGATGAGAGGTGCGATTAACACCAAAAACGCGGCTTCACGATTCATGATCAATCCGCCCGCGAGCAGGAAGGCCAACAGCAGCCCGCGCGTCAGCAGCGCAACACCGATGCACTTCCAGGGCGGCTCGAGATGACGGATCATCCGTTCGTCGGAGACAAAGAACGGGAGGCCCGCAGCAACAATTGCCGGGAAGCGCCACCACCGGTTGCCGGAGATCGATATGTGCAGTACGTGGGAGCTCACGAGAACGCCTAGAACGACAATAACGTATGCAGCTGCAGCGGATCCCTTGAATACAGCCCGGCTATTGAAAGTGTAGGGGCGGTCTATGGCCGTCCCACGGTGCGCACAGAGCACCGCTACAGTCAAGAAAACGCCTGTCAGGAAAATAAATCCGATTAGATAATCCGTACCGAAGAGGTGCAGCCAGCCAAGAGGATTGCCGAGTTTTAAAATGATCAGACTGGTTGCGCATGCCGCGACATAGCGGATTAACACGGGCCGCGCGGATGGATTATTCCCCTCCTCGCAGAGGAGGGGTGGCGCAAAGCGCCGGGGTGGTCGGTTCGGCGAAGTATGGCTCCGATCTGACCACCCCGTCTGCGCCTTCGGCGCATCCTCCCCTCCTCTGCGAGGAGGGGAATTGGGACTTGCCAACAGTTCGATTCCCAGCACCATCCCTGAAACAAACATCACAACCAGCCAAGCTAGCCTCGCTAGTGTTCTCGTCCTTCGAGCAGACCCCCCTATCCACTCGACGATTTGTCCGATGTAAACCGGGTTCAAAATCGCTGCGGAGTGAGCTGCCCACGGCAACGTCCAGGTCTCAACGTGGGTTCCCCCGATATCCGCCGCGATTGGAACGAAGCTTCGAATGCGGGGAAGATCGATAGCTCCGGCGGCAATCAAGACGCGATCTGCCTGGATTTCATCAATCGCCACCGGTGGTGGCGACAAAAGGACCATCGTCGAAAAGTGCTGGTTTGCGGACAAATCGAGAAGAAGGCCGGCTCCCAGAGAGTGTCCTAAAACGACCGTCTTCTCCCCGAGTTCCGCCGCTACGTTTCGAACTGCCTGCTCGGCACGCTCAGTCTGGAATGTCGCTTTTGACGCCCCATGACCGGGAAGGTCGATCGCGTATACCTCGAAACCCCCATCGGCGAGAGCGGCGGAAATGAAAGACATTACTTCGCGGCTGACATCCAGTCCGTGGACGGCTAGAACCGTGCCTTTGGGAATAGCGGCGGGCAAGTAATGCGTATAGGGCGTTGGCGGATCGATCAAAAATGTTCCCGAGTCGTGTTTCGGAGCAAGTGCTGATTCTTCGATCGAAGCCAGCAGGAAGCCGGCCGCGGCTGCAAGTTGGAGCCAAGGGCGGCGCACAGCGCGATGCTATCATGGGTAGATGATAGGGTCGCTCGAGGAGGTTGCAGAGCGCGTTCATAACCTGCAAGCTGGTGGAAGAAAGATCGTCTTCACAAACGGATGCTTTGACATCTTGCATTCCGGACATATCAGTCTCCTTCAAAAGGCGCGAAAATTTGGCGACGGGTTAGTCGTCGGTATAAACAGTGACGCCTCCGTCGCGCGTATAAAAGGTCCGAAGCGTCCAATAATCTCGGAGAACGAACGGGCCGAGCTGATTGACGGTCTGGAAATCGTGGATTTTGTCTGCTCGTTCGATGAGGACACTCCTCTGCAAGCGATTCTTAAGATTCATCCCGACGTGCTTGTTAAAGGTGCCGACTGGGTCGACAACATCGTTGGCCAAAGTGAAGTGGAGCGTTGGAACGGA
>Ga0209058_1002329_pt1 | contig 15705 bp, 11 predicted proteins | sample GraSoiAngelo_147_FD_185904 | JGI IMG/M metagenome (GOLD analysis project Ga0209058, IMG submission 185904) | Grasslands soil microbial communities from the Angelo Coastal Reserve, California, USA - 14_1009_05_40cm (SPAdes) (version 2) | ecosystem: Environmental > Terrestrial > Soil > Grasslands ... | reverse complement strand
AGTCGGAGATGAAGGACAGTTTGTGTCAGAGGCGCCCGACCAGCTGGGATAACCTGCCACACTCATATCGAGCAAGCCGCCCTCGTCGTACACCGCGAAAGCATATCTACCAATTACAGCGCTGGCTGAAGGAGCGGAGTTAGGCCCTTGAGCAGTTACCAACACCCAGTCCGGCGGTGTGAAACTCGGGACAGGCGAGGGATTAATAGATGTGTCACTTGTGTTACCGCGAGGTACTAAGTAATGGCTGTTCCAGCGAGTTGTGCTGATCGAGCGGCCGTTAGCTGAAGGATCGCTAGAACCTATGCCAGTAGGACTGGCCGCTCTACTAGCGACAGCATATCGAGAACTATACCTAACCAGATTTGGAATGTCAGTAGGGATCGGAGACGGATAAGGCGTCGGCTGAATATTGGTTCTGTTGACCGTTGGATTGTTAAGAATTTCCTGCTTGAAATCGCTGACCACGATATCAAGGGCGCTGCGGGCCAGCAGATCGGCCGAGGTATCGTTATAACTCACTTGGGCAAGTTGCCTGTCCGTGGTTGTACGCGACATGTAGGCCAGAGCCAGGCCTGTGAACAGCACGACGAGCGCGAGCACAATCATCAGAGCGGCGCCCTTGGATGCGCCATCACGAGAATGGAGGAAGGTTTTCATGGGGTTGTAGTCGCCTTGCTGTGCCGAGGCGCTTTGGCGGTGTGGAGTCTCAATGCACGGCGACACCGCGCCGTGGGTACAACACCGCGAGAATTGAATAGGGGTTTCATGGAGTTAAAAGCGTAGGTGGGGAGAGATAAAAATAGCGTTCGTACACGCGGATACCGGAAATGGCCGGACGTGGCAGGTTTGTAATTCCATTGAGGGTGCTCTGCCACTGTGCACGCAGCAAACCCGGAGTTGTTTGCCATTGTGTCTGTGATGGGCAGCCGGGACAACCAGTGTTTCCCCAGTCGATCAACTGCCCTCCTAGTACTGTGATGTTGTCGTTTGGAGGGGGCACCTGAGCAGAGTTGTCCAGAAGCGCCCTGCTTTTAGGATCAATGACCGCGATGACCACTACAACCGCGGCCACGTCTTGCATGCCTTCGGGAGCAACGTGGCAGCACACTGACGGTGGCGTTGGGGTCGGAGTTGGGGTTCCCGGCGTCGGGGTTACCGTTGGGGTTGGCGTTACCGTTGGGCATGCACAAATCCGTGTGTCCCACGGCGTATCGCTGAATATCGGGCTGTAAGGAGTCGGAGTTGGGGGTGGAGCTGCGGGATTCGTCTGTCCCTTTAGCAGGTAATAGTATTCTAACCGAAAAACCTGTGGGCCAATCACCTCGGAATCTGACCAACTGCCGGTGCTGGCGATCTCTGGCCAAGCGGGAGTTGCAGCAGGACTGGGGGTTGGCTGCGGAAGTTCCGCAATGGGGATAGGCGAAGCCAGCGGTATGGGCATGAAGACAGCCGGTGGCGGAGTTCCTGACGTCGGCGTAGAGCCGTTCCAGAGCAAGCCTTTGCCCATTCTTTCAAGCTTGTTTTGAGCGTTGACTCGGTACGCGACGAGCGAAACTGAGCTCTGCAAACCGGTGGATGGGTAATAGCCCGGCACCGTGCTGTAGAATGCTATCCTATCATTTCCCGGTTGCAGCAAGATGCGCGCTCCCGTCGGCGCCGGAGTCGGCGACCCAGTAGCAAACCATGAAGACTTGACGTAGTAATCGACATCCGAGCGTTTCACCATCTGGGCGAAATCAATGGCCATTCGACCCACCAGCTGTCGCGTTTGCGCGTCGGCGTCCATTTGTTTGTTGCCGAGTGTTGTAACATTTGCCGCGCTGTTAAGAAGCTGTGTGGCTAGAAAAATCAATAGCACTAGCACGCCAACGCTGACAAGAAGCTCGGCAAGAGTGAATGCCGCATGCGAACGGCGCTGTAGCGGCAGAGCCTGCCCTGAGCAATAGCCGAATGGGCGTGTCGCCTGCGTATGTTGAACGGTTGCAGCCGGCACGGCTGCCTCTACAGATATAGGACTTGTGCGAGTCAGCATGACAACTTAATTCCTGTGGAAGGCAGTGAGCGTTTCTACGGAGCCGCTTGCGTTTGCTAGCGTCGCAGCTGCCGGCCAAGTCACCTTGAGATCAGCGTACCTCAACCAAGCCGAACCATACCATGTTACATTTAGCTGGTTTCGAGAGTTCGCACCCAGCGATGTGGCAAATTGCCCCGTGCCATCGAAGTACAATGTCGCGTTGGTTCCGAAGATAATGCCGAATTCTGTGGAACTCGTATTGAAGGTCGGCGTGGCTCGCAAGTCGGCGACCACAGCAGCCATGATGTTAGTGGCAGCCGTCTGGGAAGTCGCGTTGCGGTTTGTCTGAACCCCAACCGGCATTAGACCGAAGACGGCAATTAAACAAAAGGCCGCGATACCCAGGGCGAGAGTTAACTCGACAAGCGAGAACCCAGACGTGAATCGCTTTTTCATCGGCGATAAATGTTTACATTGCCACCAAGCCCGGTGAACTGAATAGCAGCAACGTTGGGGGGAAGAGAACCGGGCACACTCGCTCCGTGCGTCGGTTCAATTCCGATCTCGGAGACCGGCGTCAAACTCGCGCCGCTCGCAAAATAGTTGCTATTATCAACCACGCCTTCTCCACGAGGATTGAACTGGATTACTTTGGTGAACGGGTATTGCGGAGACGAGGTACCGACGGGATACCCGAACGAGAGATAGGGAGCTGCAGGCGTAGTATCTCCGATCTGGGCAGTAAGAGCAGGCGCAGGTCGCGTGTCAAAAGTGTCGGGAGGCGGCGTAGCCGTGGGAGCAGCGAATGTTTTGAGATGTACATTCTCGATCTTGGTAAGCTTGCCGACCTGAGTTAATGCTGTTTGGTTTGGCGCTGCGTCGAGGGTAAAAGAGCTACCCAAGGGGGTCGCGTAGAGCATGGTGCCGCCCTTTGAAGCAACGATTGACATGACAAGTCTTCCGGTTCCCGCGGTAGCTGGGCCGGTTGAGGCCTGGGAGGCGTCCTCTTCGTAAAAGCCGACCCAGGTGTAAGTGTTATTTGCTTTCGCGTACGTGCGGGCGGTGTCGAGCACGCCTTTGATCGTGTACGCAGCGCTGGTGACGTCGGCTCCGCCTTTGATGCTTGTGAATGCCGGGGCGACCAACACGAGCAAGAGGCCAATGATGCCGACGACGATGAGCAGTTCGAGCAACGTGAAAGCGCTGGCGCGCTCACGTTGCTTCTCTCGGGTGAAGCCGTTACGGCTTTGACTGGGGGCAATTCTCATGGTCCTCTCACCTTCTTCTACGGAAAAACGTCTCCGTAGTTCGCCTTTTAAGAGAATTTTGGGGATTTTCTTAGGGAACCTAGCCTTCGATGACTCGCGTCCCACCTGTGTGCAAGGCTCCCGCCTTCGCGGTGCTACGGCGTGGCGGGCTGGCGTCGCGACCAGTGGTCGGCGCTCAGGATTCAAAGGTCCAGAGATGATACAATCCGCTCGGTTGCGGCCTGTGTTGCGGGACGGCTTAGTCGTTGGCGGATCCGATCTGGTTGCCGATTACCCGTCTCCTGAAGCGATCAGTCGCCAGACCTGTCCCGCCGAAGCCTTCCTGACGGCAGGCGGTCTATGATTGGGCTCCTGCGCGCCAAAGTCGCGGCGCGTAGTCTGGTCGCCTGCCCGTGAGACCGGGCTACTCGTTTACGACCTCGATTTGTTTGTCGAGCACTTGACCGGTGAAACGGTCAATCGCGACGTGCACCCAGTAATGCTGCTCGCCTGACACGACGAATCCGTTAGTGAGACTCGTGGCATTTGGCGGATAGCGTCCCGACTGAGCAATCACATCAATCAGCAAGTTCCAAGTACGCGTTTGATCGACTTCCCCTAGCGCGCGAGCGATGGACTCTCGCTGGGTCTTTGGGGTGCTTGGCCCTAGCCCCGTCGCATCTGGCAGGTTTGCAATCAAATTTGTTAAGCCTGCTCGGTTCACAAGCGGCGCGGAGCTTGTTGATAATACCAAGTTTGTCGCGGCGCTGTTTGCCGCTGGGGACGCCAGGGGCGACGGTGACGGCGATGTACCAGCATTATTGCGAGGGGTGTCTTCTCGTCTGATTGTGCTTGTAAGCACGCCAGCAAGTGCAGGAGCTTGGCGCGAATTCAAACTAACTACCCCGCCTCGCGTGCCCGATGAATCGCTGTAGTCGTTAACCGAGAACAAATCGAGCAAGCCCGCGTCAGGGTTGTTGGCTGAAGAGAAACTAAGCGTTCTGAACGGTTGATCGCGGAAGGCGTAACCCATCTCGCCGACGCTTCGAAATGGCCGATTCATCATCACGGGACGTACAGGATCGTTGTGCGTAAAGTCAGTCTCGCTCGCGGGAGCAGCCTCGCTATATGGGTTGCTACTGGCGGGACCGTTGTCGCCCGTTTGAGAATAAATTGCAGGATTAGGATTCGGCGTTGGAGTTGGCGTCGGAAATGCCGAGGGCGACATTGGCGCCGGAGTCAAATATGGACTCGGCCAGATTGATCCAATAACGCCCGCCGAATTAAATGACATCGGAGGGTTGGCAAGATTAATAACGCCAACGATGCTGTTGTAACGAATACTTCTCGGGTCCGCCTTGGCAAACATTGGGGCCTGCGCCAATGCTGCTATACCTGCGACACTTGGTCCGCCACCACTCCACAACGTTGCTTGTGATGTATTTGTCGCGTTAACAATCGTTGGGTTCGTGTAGCTTGGGCTTGGTTTGCCATACTGACTAAAGTTCGTGGCAAGGCATAACCCAGGATTTGGGGGACTTGCGGTAATCCAAGTGTTGCTTGCATTATTTCCCTGTAGGAATGAATACGAATACCATTGCCCATTCGGCGACTGGTAATCAAGACTGACTTGGAAACCCGTCGGGAGTACGAGGACCGGCCTTTGAGTATTACCGCTCGGGATATTGCTTCCTTGGAGAGATAACCTAAATACAATAAAGTGATCGTTCCGATATGTTGAGCCATCATTCCTGGGTCCGACTATGTCGTTCCAAGCCCAGCCAGTCGAGCTCTGCGTAGGATCGAAAGAAGGCACACTGCCGCTAATGTCTTGTGCACGCAAACGCGACGCTTCAGCTAGGCCATCGCGCCCGTATGTGCTATTGCCAGTGGCAAGGGGCAAGCTTGTAGGAGTGATGCTGGATGTCGCCGGCCCGAGGATGCTGACTGACTGAGGGTACACGCTGCCGCTTTGAGAAGCCGTCGCCGCTGCAAAACTAACCCCCGTTGCAGAGCTAACAGTAATCCGCATCGGTGGCCGCAAGTAACCGGGCGTTGATAAAGGCTTGTTCCCACTGTTACCGGCATTCGCCTCAGTAAGGTCCCAAGTGTCCCGGAATGGATCCCAAAGATTTGGAATAAGCAGCCAATTAACGCCTCCAGAGTTCGACGTCACTCCAACTGGACAGGCGCCGAGCGAACCGAGATACGGCAACCGCGGCATGCCAACGGCTTCCATCGTAGTTCCGCCAACGTTGCAGGCAATCCGGACAGGGTATGAGTCCGCTCGGGATTGAGCAATCAGGTTCGCTCCAATAGTAAGAATATGGAGCATTTTGGACTGCTGATGAGTTAACGGCAGGGCAGGATCCGATGTAAAAGAGTCGCCGAGAGAGCTGTTGATGATTCCTGCCTGTAGTAACTCGAAGAAATCTGGTTCGCGTGTACCAGTCAGCGTGCTAAGCGTGGCAATGGAACTGGCTAATACCCCCCCCGAAGGACTAGTATAGTTCCATCGTTCATTCGCGGTATCCCAAACCAACCCAAAATACTTGAGGATGTTGGCGTCCGTGCCCTGCTTCAAAAACGCCGAAGTCAGCCCAAACCTGATGCTATCCCGATCGGGTCTGGTCAGCAGCCACATATCGTAATCTGGGGCGCACGCTGCAGATACAGGGATGCACCCGCTGAGGCTTGGCGCGGAGCTCGGAATATTTCGCCCGGTCGGGTTCGCTACGCTCGGGCCGCTGGGGCCTTTGTAAGTGAGCCAGTTGAGCCGCTGGAGCAGAAATCGTCTATTGACGAGATTCTCCCCGACGTTGGCTGTGGTTCCGTCGTTGCGAGTAAATGAGCTCGTAACCGGTAAAGTTTGGAAGTTAGGATTTACCGAATCGGGAGTTGTCGGACTCCATTGGGGGATCTTTGAAAGCGCTTCTCGCGAGAACGTTCCAAGATACTGAAGCGCATTAGAGGAAAATTGAATCGCTCTTTGAAGGGCAATCAGCTCCTGTCGCCCCCCCAATGCCTGGTCGGTTTGAGTGTTAAAAACAGGTGCCTGGCTCGTTTGGAGAAAAGAGTTCGTAAAGTAATTCAGGGCCGAACTCGTAAAGTAGTTTGTTAACTGAATATTAGTTGGATCGGAGAGGATGAAATTGTAGTAGGTATTCGTTGCGTTTGCGCTGAAGCTAAAATTTGGGAAAGTTCCGCTTGGCTGGTCCGAAGCATAGTTTCGCCAACCAACAATGTTGTCGGCGACTGTTGTGGATAATGAAAGTCCTGTTAAGTCCGCGAAAGCAAGGGAACCCTTACGGCCATATTGCAACATCGTCGTTGGCGACGGGTACCCAGCCGCGTTCATATCGAGGAGTCCGCCTTCGTCATAGATCATGTAGGCGTATCGGCCGATAACTGAATTATCCGGCGCAGTGATAACCACGGGCCCTTGATCATTCACGAAAACCCAGTCGGGCGCCCAATAGTTTGGCGCTGCGTAACCGGTTGTTATCGGGTTAGAGCCACCGTCAATCATGTAGTGCGAATTCCACCTCGCCAAGGTGACGGAACGACCGTTAGCAGAGGCATCAACTTTCGAATTTACCGCAGACGCGCGACTCGCTCTCGCCGGGCAGGGGATTGAATCTGGGCTGACGCTGCGCCGAATCAGATTGGGAATAGCCGGCGTCGTACCGGGGGTCGGACTAGGGAAAAAAATAGGCAGTATCGGCAGAGTTTGGACACGGGTTCCAGCCAGGATATGGCGTCGGCGTAGTACAGCCTACGCTCACGCACGGCACATAGAGATTAAATGTACTTCCGCCCGCGCTGAAAGTGGGGGCGGGACTTGCTGAGCCGAAGATTATCTCCTGGCGAAGATCGCCAATCACGTTATCCATCGCCGTTTGGGCCAGTTGATCTACGTTAGATTGATTGAAGCTGCTGTGTGCAACCTGGCGATCGCTGGTCGTCCTCGATAGATAGGCGACTGCGAGCCCGGTGAACAGGACCACCAGCGCGAGCACAATGATTAGGGCAGCACCCCTTTGCCTGGAAAGAGGCGCCTTCAGCAGCAGCTTCATCTTATAATGTCTTCAGATCGAAGTAGCGACTGTAAATTCGAATTGTCTTCGCTGCTTCTGGTGGAACAACTAACCCTGAAGGTGACAGGCCGGTCTGCGCGGTGGATTCCACAATGGTTTTCCACTGGTTTTCCAAATCACCGATTGTCTTTGATTGATTCCCTTGACCATGGGCGCTCTTGAAGTCAGGGAAGTCGCCAGCCAGATTGACAATTTGATCAGGGGAGACGGCATCTAGCAGCGCGCGGCCCGCCGGGTCTATCACGGCGATCGCGACGCCAATCGACTCGACCTGCGAAAGACCGATCTGTCGTGGGTTAGAGATCGTTAGCTGGTCTGGATTTTGGAACTGCGGATCTCGCCTGTCCCACGGCCAATCCGTTAGCCACCCGTCCTTCAGAAGGTAGTAATATTCAAAGCGAAAGACCCCCGGGCCGATCACCTCATAATCCGGATCGCAGCTATTGTTATTGCCGCTGCAACTGTTGTTGTTATTGATTGCGGGAGCCCACGGCTTCCCAACCAGGGCGATTGTCTGCGGCAGAAAAACAATCGGGTATGGTGAGTTTGTATTCGGGTTATTATCGATTGCGTTCCAAAGCAGCCCTTTCGCCATGCGTACAAGTCTGCCATAGGCAGGATCATTCGAGTTGCTTTCGGTAACGCGGTACGCTACGAGCGAAATCGGACTCTGGAAAGACGTTTGCGGGTAGTAGCCGGGCACCGCACTGAAGAAGGCGATCTGGTCGCTACCCAAGTCTGCGTTCTTCCCCCGTCCCCATCCGTGGCCATTTCCGTGCCCGTTATAGGCCGCACGCTGTTTTACATAGTAATCGACGTCGGTACGCTTGAGCATCTGTGCGAAGTCCAGAGCCATTCGATCAAATACGACTCTGGCCTGTGTGTCCGTGTCGATGTGTTTGTGAGCAGTCCGCGTAATGGCCGTTGCATTCGTCATTAACTGCGTCAGCATCAGGGTAATGATTATGAGAACGGCCATTGACACGAGTAGTTCCGCAAGCGTGAAGCCGCCGCGCGTCACTCGCACACTGCACATAGGCGATCGTTTTGTGATCATCGATTAACTGCGATCTCGGCTGTTACCGATCCTGCAGGCACGCCTGTTGTTGGATCATCGGGATCGACTGGTGCAGGCCAGGTGACGCGAACAGTTGCCAGCGACGTAGTTTCCGATGGTGGTGCCCTGTAATTAATCTTTGCCCTAAAGACTGCGTCCGCTGGCGGAGGCGACTGGCTTATTTGGCCAGTTTGCTTCGCTTGATTTGTGAAAAAGAGCGTGTCGGGGGTGGCCACATTCTTCCAATGCCCGTGCAAGTTATCCCACTGACACGGCTGATTCGGATCGGGCGGATCTGGACAGACCTGTTTATATTGTCCCGGAGGGAGACGCACATCGGCGCGAAGAAAGGAATAAATTTGTGAAATGATCTGGTTGGACGTGGTCTGTTGGATGCTGCTCTGCTGAGTCTTCACCGCTGCCGGCAGCAACCCTAACAGCACAAGCAGGCAAAGCGCGGCCACGCCCAGGGCCAGCGTCACTTCAACGAGCGAAAAGCCGGCGGTACGACATACCGGGCACTTCATGTGCCGGACATTTTGATACTTGCCGGTCGCGCCGTCAATCTGTACCGCGTCGCGATGGCACGGGTAACCACGAGTGCCGTCAAGCTCGAGAATAATAGGGAGGCTCATCGCCGATAGATTTTTACGGCGCCGACGAAGCCGTTTATTTGGACTGCCGAGACATTCGGGGGAGTCGAAGTAGGCGCCGTAGCTCCGTGGGTCGGCACGAGTCCGACTTCAGCGATCCGAGCTGGAGTGTAATTACTATTGGTGATGATGCATTCGCCGCGCGGGCTGAATTGAACCGCTTTGACAAAAGTATATTGGGGCGACGAGCTACCTATGGGATAGTGAAACGTCAGGGAAGGATTCGGAGGAAAGTTGTTATCCCCAATCTGGGCGGCGGTAGAAGTAACAACAGGTCGGGTGTCGAAAGTGTCGGGAGGCGGCGTGGCCGTTGCAGCCGCGAAACCCTTTAGATGCACATTGTCAATCTTAGTGAGCTTGCCTATCTGAATCAGTGCTGTTTGGTTTGGCGGTGCGTCGAGGGTAAACGGGCTGCCTAAGTTTCCAGTGTAAAGCATCGTTCCATCCTTTGACGCAACAATAGACATAATAATCCTGCCGACGGCCGGCGTATCCGAGTTCGGCGATGCGGGGTTTTCAGTGTTCTCTTCGTAAAACCCGACCCAGGTGTAGGTGTCATTTGCCTTCGCGTACGTGCGCGCGGTGTCGAGCACGGCTTTGATCGTGTACGCTCTGCTGGTCGTGTCGGTCCCGCCTTTGATGTATGTGAACGCCGGGGCGATCAGCACGAGCAAGAGGGCAATGATGCCGACGACAATCAGCAGTTCGAGCAACGTAAATCCGCCTTCGCGCAAGGCTACGGCGCGACGAGGTGCGTTGAAGCGTTCGACGCGCGACGCCGGCCCGAGGCAAAGCCGATGCTTGATGCTAGCTGTCGGATGCTGGATGTATTCGGTCCTCGTCATTCTGTCATTCCTTCGACACCTCCTCGCGAAAACCTTCGACATTCGTCATTTCGTCATTCCTTCGTCATTAGACATTCGTTCGACATTCGGCCTTTGGATTTAGTCATTCCCCCCAGATACTTCTACGGAAAAACGTGTCCGTAGTTTCGCTTTTTTTGAGATAAGTGAGCACGGATAGCAGAACCACTGACAGCGAAGCATTGCGAACGGTGAACCAGCAACGCCGGCGTATAGATCCCGGGAAGCCGCAGCAGATCGAGAACCAGGCCGTGGCAAGTGCTAAGTACAAGGGCCACTTGCCTTTTCAGGCAGATCACTGAACAACTGACTACGGAAGCATCGAGCGTTACCGACCCGCGCGATCCCGCGTCAAATCTGGCCACTGCAAAAAGGCGAAAAAAAAGCTAAGAAAAGACTTCACAAGAGCCAAAGCTCACACTATAAATGCGGCCATGAATATCCGATGCCGCTTTATTTTATTCGTCGCACCGGTTGCACTCGCCCTCGCGAGTTGGCTGCCAAACACGGTGGCTGCCGCGGAGCTCCAAGAGGCGCAGGTGACGCAAGTCGTGCAGGACGTCAAGGTGGTGCCGTCAAATGCAGCGCCCCGTCCGGCGGCCGTAAAAGACACGGTTCGTCCAGGCACGGCGGTGCAAACCGGAACCCAGTCTCGGAGCGAGTTGACGTTCAAGGATAAAACGATCACGCGTCTGGGCGAGAAAACGATTTTTAGCGTGGGGCAGGGGGCGCGAACAATCGAGCTGGGCAGCGGACAATTTTTGCTTTATGTGCCAAAAAATGCCGGCGGCGCAAAAATTAAGATGGGCGCCGTTACAGCGGCAATCACCGGCACAACGGTGATGGGAAACGTCACTCCCAGTGGGATCGTCGAATTTACCGTGCTTGAAGGAAGCGCGTGCATCCATTTGGATCAAGTGGGGCAGGCTTTATCCGTGCAGGCAGGTCAAAAAATCGTGTACGATCCGGTGGCCAACAGGTTGGAGGATCCCGTTGACGTTGATATTCAGCAGCAACTGAGTTCGCCGCTTGTTTCTGATTTTCGGCGTCTGCCAAGCGCAGGAATGATTGATGAGGCGATTCACAACCAACGCGGAATGGCCAATGACGATTTGGCGCGCGCGGTCAGCGCAGCAGGCGCCGGCAGCATCGAGACGGCTGGGCCTGAGCAATTTCTGGGCGCGTTTAATTCGCTCGTTGTTCGGTACGGTCCGCGCGAGGCATGCGCGCTTGTGGCCAGAGCGGTAAGGGCTCGGCCTGATCTGGCGGATAGGATCGTGGTCGCGGCGTTGACCGCCGGTCATCCGGTCCGTGGATACTCCAAAGATTTCAAGCAACCGGCCGGCAAGGAAATTCCATGCGACTCGGTCCAGTGCATCGTTCAAGCGGCAATCAACGCAGACCCCTCGGCGGCCCAGGAAATCATGGATGCGGCGATCGCAGCGGCGCCAATGCTGCGCGAATGCATTCAGGCGGTGACGCCGTGTCCAACGCACAACGCGTTCGTTCAGCCGTACATTATTGCTCCGATCGATCCGGCTAACTTTGTTCCTCCGCCAGTTTCCCCCGAACAGCCGCCAACGACTAGCGGCGGCGATTAGAAGCGGGCGATACACAAAAAGACTGCGCGTTGTCTCTCGACACGCTGTAGGTGGTTGCTGCGAGCGAAGGTCGCTGAACAGGTAAGCAACTAAAGTTGTTTGGCCGCCTGACTGCCTGGCGGCTTCGGGCGGCGGCCGACGTCCAACTTCTTTTTCGCAGCTGATCCATCGGCAGGATTGCGTTGCGGCTGAGAGCGGCCGCCTCTACAGTTTGCCCCTTATGCCGTACAAAAATGTCGCTCCGCCTGCGGGTGAAAAGATTACCAGAACCGACAGGCTGAATGTGCCGGATCAACCGATCATTCCGTTCATCCGCGGAGACGGGACCGGGCCGGATATTTGGGCGACGAGTGTCCGTGTGTTCGATGCTGCGGTTGAAAAAGCGTACGCCGGGAAAAAGAAAATCGCGTGGTTTGAGGTCTTTGCCGGCCAGACAGCGAAAGACAAATTCGATGAATGGCTGCCAGATGATACGGTAGAAGCGTTCCGCGAATATCTGGTCGGAATCAAAGGTCCGCTGACCACGCCGGTAGGCGGCGGTATTCGTTCGCTGAATGTTGCGCTGCGCCAGCTTCTCGATCTTTTCGTGTGCTTGCGACCGGTGCAGTACTTCAAAGGCGTCCCCTCGCCCGTTAAGCATCCGGAGAAAGTGAACATGGTGATCTTCCGGGAAAACACGGAAGACATTTATGCCGGCATCGAGTACGCCGCCGGCACGCCTGAAGCGCAAAAAATCCTCGATTTTCTGCAAAAGGAATTTCCCAAACAATTCGACAAAATCCGTTTCGGCACAAAACAGAAAGCGTCGGATTTTTGGAAAAAAGTCGGCGCGCCGGAGAGCGACGAAGTTTACGTAGGCATCGGGATCAAACCGGTCAGCCGCTCAGGCAGTGTGCGTTTGATTCACAGCGCGATCTCCTACGCGATCCAGAACCAGCGCAAGAGCGTGACGCTGGTGCACAAGGGCAACATCATGAAATTCACCGAGGGCGCGTTTCGCGATTGGGGCTTCGAAGTCGCTAAGAAATATTTTGGCGCAGAAGAATTCGATGGCGGTCCTTGGTGCAAAATTCCCATGGGCAAACCGGGCGCGGGAATCGTAATCAAAGACGCGATTGCCGACATCACACTTCAGCAGGTGTTGACGCGTCCGGAAGATTTCGATGTGATTGCGACGCTCAATTTGAACGGGGATTACTTGAGTGATGCGCTGGCCGCTCAGGTGGGCGGAATCGGGATCGCGCCCGGAGGAAATATCAACTACATCACGGGTCACGCAATCTTCGAAGCCACTCATGGCACCGCGCCAAAATACGCGAATCAGGACAAGGTGAACCCCGGCTCAGTGATTCTTTCAGGTGAAATGATGTTCCGTTACATGGGATGGACGGAAGCTGCCGATCTGATTCTCAAAGGATTAAGCGGCGCGATCGCGAGCAAACGCGTCACGTACGATTTCGCGCGGTTGATGGAAGGCGCGACCGAAATCAAGTGCTCTCAGTTTGGCGATAACGTGATCGAGCACATGTGAGCTGAACCACTCGCCTTTTTGCACGTCATTGACCTCGGCCAGTGATTGCGATTAGCTGCGATCGTGGCTTCTTCGTCGCTCTGGCAGCGTTTCCAACAATATTTTTTGTACTATCGCGATCTCGATTTTTCTCTCGACATCAGCCGGGTGAAATTTCCGGAGGATTTCTTCGAGAAAATGCACCCCAAAATCGAGAAGGCGTTTGCGGCGATGCGAGAGTTGGAAGCGGGGGCAATCGCTAATCCCACCGAAAAACGGATGGTAGGCCATTACTGGCTCCGCAATCCTGCGCTTGCGCCGACTCCGGAGCTCCGCACAGAAATTGAAGACACCATCCGGCGCATCAAAAGCTTCGCCGAAGATGTTCATGCCCAAAAAATCACGGCCGAAAATGGAAAATCCTTCAGGCACGTGCTGCTGATCGGGATCGGCGGTTCGGCGCTTGGGCCGCAATTGGTGGCAGACGCGCTCGGCTCGGCGCACGATCCCATGAACATTTTTTTCTTCGATAATACGGATCCAGACGGATTCGATCGCGTTTTCGAGAGGATGGACGATCTGCTCTCCCAAACGCTTGTCATCGTGATTTCCAAATCCGGCGGGACGAAGGAAACACGAAATGGAATGCTTGAGACCGAAGCACGATTCAAGGACAAACAGCTACCGTTCAACAACCATGCAGTGGCCGTCACCGGCGCGGGAAGCGATTTAGACAAATATGCCGAAGAGAACAAATGGCTCGCTCGATTCCCGATGTACGATTGGATCGGCGGGCGCACCTCGGTGATGAGCGCGGTTGGGCTTCTCCCGATGGCGCTGGAAGGTTTCGACATTGATAATTTACTCGCTGGTGCGGCGGCCATGGACGAGCGGACCCGCATACCTGATATGACACAAAATGCGGCAATGCTCCTCGCGCTCATGTGGTACTACGCCGGCAGTGGCAAGGGCGACAAAGACATGGTCATCATTCCATACAAGGACCGACTGGCACTGTTCGCCAAGTACCTCCAGCAGCTCGTGATGGAATCGTTAGGCAAAGAAAAGGACCTCGATGGCAAGACTGTGCACCAGGGTATTGCTGTTTACGGCAACAAAGGCTCGACCGATCAGCACGCTTATGTTCAACAGTTGCGCGACGGCGTCTTGAATTTTTTCGTCACGTTCATCGAAGTGTGCAAAGATCGGCGCGGTAAGCGGTTCGAAGTCGAGGACGGCATCACAAGCGGCGATTATCTTCAGGGGTTTTTGCGCGGGACGCGAAGCGCGCTCTACGAGAGTGGGCGCGAATCAATCACGATTAGCATTCCCGAGATGAACGCGTTTAATCTCGGAGCATTGATCGCGCTGTACGAGCGTGCAGTGGGCTTTTACGGCTCGTTGGTTCACATCAACGCCTACGATCAACCCGGCGTTGAGGCTGGAAAAAAAGCGGCGACCAGACTGTTGCAGCTTCAAAAACAGGTGACTGAGAAACTCGCTACCGATCAGGAAAAGACTGCCGAAGAACTTGCGCGCTCCATCGACGCGGATCCCGAAGACGTGTTTCACGTGCTGCGACATCTGGCGAGCAACGATCCGCAGATCAAGCTCATGCCGGGCGAGGCCACTGTGGATGATCGCTTTTCGCTCGGCGAAAAGGCGTAAACGTTCCGGGTTATGGCAAACAAGGCTCCGCAGGAGAGAAATGATCCCCGGAGTGTCTCGTGGAGTGACACAACCCTCTTTATCCGGCAACTCAGTCACGATCTGCGCAATGATTTAAACGCGATCGAATTGCAATCTGCTTACATCAGTGAGCTGGAAACAAATGAAGAACTCAAAGGCGAGACAAAACGCTTGCGTGAAATGGTTGCACGTCTGGCTTCGACTTTGCAACGGCTTTCCAGAGCAGTCGGCGAGGTCACACCCAACCTGATCCCTTACAGGGCTGCCGATTTTGTCGAAGATTTGCGCGCGCAGATCGAGCACGATTTCCCAAAGGACAGCAGCGAAATCAGTTGGGAGGGGCCGCTCGGCGATGCGATGCTGAACATTGATCCTCAATTTTTGCAGGAAGCATTTACCGAGCTTTTCGCCAATGCCCTTCGGCATGATCGTGGCAAAGGTCCGCTCCTCGCGAAAACCAAAATCGATGACAACGAGTTCCTCTTCACCCTGCATGAACCAAAGGCTCGTTTTGACTTGCCCACCCAAGATTGGGGGCACGAACCGCTTCGGAAAATCAGCCAGCGCCATTATGGGCTTGGGCTGAATCGCGTTCGCGCTATCGTAGAGGCCCACGGCGGCGAACTGCATGCTCATTATGATTCGAACGTTTCAGCGCTCATTACGACGCTTTGTCTTCCCGTATCAGCCAAGTCCGCGGAAGAGACTTGAAACGTTGGTCATTTCTCACCGTTTAAGCAACTGGAGTCCACTGGTCGTGCGTAGTACGAGCAGTGCAATTCAATGAAAACGGAAAACCATCGTGTCCTGATCATCGATGACGAGCGGCCCGTGCTGATGACGCTCGAGGCGCTGCTTAAGCGGCACGGTTATCAAGTGGACACCGCGCCCACCGCCGCACAAGGACTCAAGGTGCTGAAATCAAAATCGCCAACGCTCGTATTGCTCGATCTCAGACTGCCCGACGCCGA
>Ga0209058_1002328_pt1 | contig 15714 bp, 14 predicted proteins | sample GraSoiAngelo_147_FD_185904 | JGI IMG/M metagenome (GOLD analysis project Ga0209058, IMG submission 185904) | Grasslands soil microbial communities from the Angelo Coastal Reserve, California, USA - 14_1009_05_40cm (SPAdes) (version 2) | ecosystem: Environmental > Terrestrial > Soil > Grasslands ... | reverse complement strand
CACCTTGAATCGGTTGTCGTAGAAGGCCACGTAGAGGTTATTGCTGTCGTCGACGGCCATGAAGCGCTGGCCGTTGTTCGACATGAACGTATCGTTCACGTCCCCGTCGGAGATGTCCTGATCGTTGGACCAAGATGGGGCGGCAGATGCGACGCCCGCGGCGAGGAACGTCGCCGCGGCGACCGACAAAAGGGAACGCAAGAATCGCCGGCTGGGACTCATGGAAATCCTCCGGGGGGATCTCATCTGGTTCGAATAGGGGATTTCTTCCCGGGCTGACGCGGGGCGATTTGGAGCGAGGAGCAAATCCCTGCCTTGGTTCAAACGCCCTCGGTGCAAAACCACGGGTGACGTGTCGGAGAGGACCTGGAATATCCATCCGTGGACCGGAATCCAATCCCGATCCGAAACTATAGTATACACCGAATCATCATTCCATGCAAGGACTTCGGGGCATTTCTCCCCGGGCGTCCCATGATTATTTGGAAAACGAGGATGGAGCGGGGGTATGAAACCCCCGCTCCATTTCGGTCTTGCCGACTCTTAAAGACGCGCTACCGGGCGAGCACCACCCGAGTCGTCGACGCCTCCAAGCCTTGCTTGACGCTCACGAAGTAGATGCCGGACGGCATGAGGCGGCCGCCGTCATCCCTGCCATTCCAACGGACCTCGTAGTTCCCTGGCGTCGCGTCTTCCTGCCGGAGCGACCGCACGAGCTGGCCGTTCACTGAGTAGATGCGGACGGAAACCGGGCCCCTGTCTCCAACCCTGTAGGAAATGGCCGTCCCGTCCTGCCTGAACGGATTCGGGGCCGCGGCCGAACTGACCTGGCTCGCACCCGACTTGACCACGTTGATCGTTCCGCGAACCGGGACGTTGTCGCCGGACGTCCGAGCCGTGATCACAAGCTGGATGGTGGTGCCGTTCGGGACATGTAGGAGCAGGTTCTTGAGCGCGGAGCGGCTGAAGTGGACATCCAGGTCGAAGAAACCGTTGGCGTCGATGTCCCCGATCTTCAGGTCCTTCGAATCCGTGTTCTGGATCTCGGACACGTTACCCGCGTTGGGATACGTCGTGCTCATCCTGATCGTGGCCGTATTGATGTCGGTCAACTGCCGGCTCGGCGTTTCGATGCCGAAAAGCTCCTGGCGGTTGCCGGTCGTCTTGACGGGATTGGTGGTATTCCGAACGATGTTCGCGGCGATGAAGTTTGAGATCGAGGCCGACGTGAGCTTCGTGTCGCTCAGCGCCGTCGCACCATCGTCCGTGACCTTGAGGCTCACGATGTAATTCCCCGCAGCGGCATACGTGTGGCTTGGCTTGGCCCCGGTGCCTGTGGTGTTGTCGCCAAAGTTCCACTCGTAGCTAACAATCGCGCCGTCCGGATCGGACGAGCCGCTACCGTCCATGGAGAGCGGGATCCCGGTGAGGCCGAAATACGGTCCGCCGGGGTTCGACGTCGGCTTAAGGTTGTCCGCCGTGACATGCAGCCCGAACGAGCCGGGCGTGCTTGCAGCACCGTCGGAGACGGTGATCGTCACCGCGTAGTCCCCCGCGTCGGATGCATTCGGCGTCCAATCCAATGTACCCGTCCCGCCGTCGAACGTCGCGCCGACCGGCAACGCCGGGACACTACCGATGGTCCAGCTGAGCAAATCGCCCTCGGCGTCGGTCGCGCTGGCCGTCAAAGAGAACGCGGAGAACGCGGCCGCCGAATAGTTGGCGGCGAGGGGTGGACTGAACACCGGAGCATTGTTCGCGGTGCCAAGAAGCAGGATCGTGGGGCTACCGCTGTTTGCGTTGCTCACGAGCGTGACGTTGTCCGAGTGGGGGCCGCTGCCGCTCGCCGTGTAGGACGTCATGAGCGTGGCCGTGCCGTTCGGGGCAAGCGATACCGGCAGCGAACCGAGGGATGCCGCGAATCCGACACCCGGGTTGCTGTGGTTCACGGCCGTGATTGTGAGCGTTGCGTCGCCCGTATTCTTGACCGAGAAGTTGAAATTGCCGGTCACGCCTACGTTCACACGCCCGAAATCACGCGATGCTGGAGTAATGCTTATGACCGGACCGCTCGCCGCCGTAGCACGTTCTGCGGCACTCGAGGCGAGCATCCCCGTCAGGTCCTGGCCCTGGCTCGCGGCGCCGGCGAGGCCGGGCGCCAGTGCGAAGGTCAAAAGCCCGAGGAGAACGACTTTTAGAAAAGCTCGGTTGCGCATTGCTTGTCCTCCCTCAAACGAAACTCAAAACGGAGAAGTGGACCCACTTGATTCGAGCTTCAACCCATGAAGAAACACACTGACGACCGGGTGCTCACCTCCTCTCGATCGCGATGCTTGGTATGGTGTTCTGCAATTTTGCTTATCCTCATATTTTCCTGAGTTTGGTTGGCTATTTGCCCAGCTCAGCCAGGAGGGATCGCGCGCGATCCGAGCGCGGGTTGCGCTCGAGCGCACGCATGACCCACACCCGCGCCTCGACCAAGTCGCCCGACTGGATGGCCAGGGCGGCCAGGTTGAGGAGCGGATCCACAAACTCGCGCGCACCGCCGGCCGCGCGCCCGAAAGCTTCGCGTGCCGCGCTCCGGTCCCCCGCGCGCAGGAGCGCAACGCCGAGATCATTCTGGATCTCGGGGTAGTAGGGGTTTTGCGCCACTGCCGCGCGAAGCTCCACGAGTGCGCGATTCACCCCGTCCCCCCATACGTCGGGAAACGACAAGTACAGGCGCCCAAGCTCCTGCCGGGTCACCGGATCGGAGCCATTCACGGCGATGGCGCTCCGGTACGCCGCCTCAGCTTCCTTCAAGGCAGGGGTGCCGGCCCCTTTACGTGCCCAGGCTTCTGCTTGCTCCCCGTGACCAATCGCGAAGTCGTCACGCCATGGGGCCAGGTCGGATGCCGCACGAAATTCCGCCGTGGCCTGCTCCACGTGACCGGCTCGCGCGCTCGCGGCGCCGGCGTAAGCCTGCCTCGAGGCGGCGAAGCTCGCCAGCGAAACGGACATCGCGAGAAGGGCCGTGAGCATTCCCGCCCGCCCGAACCAGGCGGATCCTCGCGTTCGCGTCTTGCTCAGGGCCGGAGCCGCAGCAAGCAGGCCGAGATTCGCGAACAAGATGTTGCCGTGCGGTATCAGCGACAGGTTGTCATCCACGAACCCATGCGCCAAGAGCGCCACAACCGAACCGGCCAGGCCGGCGACCAGAACGCGTCCCATCGTCGGCGTTCCGGAAGCCAGGGCCGCGGCCGCCGCGCCAAGCGAGAGCGCGGTCAGGAGGGCGAACGCGGCGAGACCCAGAACGCCACGCTCAGCCAGAAGTCCAAGGTAGTGGTTGTGAGCTTGATCGGCGGTGCGCCCCCCGACCGCTTCGAGCCGCTTCATCGTGGTCCCCTTGGAGCGGTCGAACGCCTCGCGAAAGGCACCGATCCCCGATCCGATCACCGGCCGCTGCGCTGTCGCCCGCAGCGCCCCGGACCAGATGGCGCGACGCATCGCGCCACTCCCCTCGCGCTCCGGATCGAACGGGAGATTCCAGGCAGGGGTAGCCGAACGCCTGGCTTCCAGGCGGGAAACAACCGAAGGAAGGAGGAAAAGGATCGGGAGCGATACGCACGCTACCGACACGGCAAGGAACGCGGGCCGCGGCAGGAGATCCGGCCATCGCACGAACGCAACCGCAAGCACCAGGAGACCGGCCGCGAGGCCGAGCCAGGCTCCGCGCGAGTAGGTGGCCACCACGCAAAACATCAATCCGAAGGTCGCAACCAGAATTCCCACCTTGAGCGCCCGGTCCTGCGCGACGATCGCGAGGGCTAGAGCAACCGGAATCGCGGCGATGAGGTACCCGCCCATTCGATTCGGCTGCCCGAAGGGCCCGAGCGCACGTCCGGGATATGAGTTCCCGGCTGGAAGGAGTTCGGGGCGGAAATGCTGCATGAGCCCAAGGGCGGCGACCGGAAGGGCGGCGAGCACTTCCAAGAGCGCGACGCCTCGCAAGAGGCCGGTTCCCCGAACAAGGGAGGCGGCGGTCAGGAAGAGCCCTGTGATGGCAAGCAAGTTGAGCATGGCTTCGAGACTCTTGCCCCTGTGGATCGAGAACGCTGCCGAAACCGCCGAGATGAGCACGAAAACGAGCATAGCTCGCGTGACCCGGGCCTCCCACACGCGGCGTGCGAACGAGCTCTTCGTGTGCCCAAATGAGATGGCAAAAAGTGCCGTGAGACCGAGAGTGCGAAATGCAAACTGTGCCCACGGAGCCCCGGTGCCCCAGGGCGTGAAACCAATCGCCGCGATCAGTGTAGTTAACGCTACAAGGCTGGAACGTGAACTTCCGAACGGCGAAATCAGCCCTCGGTCGGAAGTTTGCATCGCCCCTCCACTCTCGGACTCGCCAGCGCTAAGTGTGCTCTGAGCGCGGATTTATTGCACGAAGGAGTATAGCAGCGGGGGTCGTCGGAGTCAACTAAAAAAGCTTTACACCCTTTGGCCTGCCATATTTTAGCCTGTCACTGTCGTCAGTTTTTTCGCTTTTGCCCCCCGTCGGAGACCCCGCTGACTGCCCGAACCAGGCCCATTCCGGCCCGGCCCCGGATTGCGTAAGCCCCCCCAAGAACCACAAGCGGCAGAATTTGCGTCAGATGATAGAGAATCCCATACGCCAGGCCCCGCGGGGCATCGACCCCCAGAAGCGATAGTCCTACGACGCAAGAGCCCTCCAAGACCCCGATGAAACCAGGGGATGAGGGCACCATAATCGCGACACACACGACAAATGCGAGGAGAAACGGGCTCCAGATCGGGAGGGCGAGGCCCATGCTCCTACCGACCAACAGGAAAACCGCGGCGTTTACGATCCACAATACGCCCGTAATGACCCCGGAGGCCGCCATGGTCGAGGGTCTTCCCATTACTCGCAGGCCCGCGGTGAACGAAGCGATGGGGCGCTCCAGCCGCGCGAAGGCCTTGATCGGAATGACCGTCCGGAGCCGCGATCCTACCGGGCTCGTGGCGTCGTGTCCCGCGTGGAGAAGCCAAAGGCCAAGGGTGATGACGACGCTCAAGCCCATCGTCAGGTATCCGCTCCACCGAAACCAATCCGGATAGGGCGCAAAGAGAAGCGATAACGCCCAGAATCCTCCGAGCGCCGACATGTCGAATATCCGTTCGATGACGACTGAGCCAAGAACCGTGCCCGTCTTGATCCGCTCGGTTCGTGCCAGCGCGTATGCGCGCACAAGCTCCCCGAGCCGCGCCGGAAGGGTGTTGATCGCGAGAAACCCTACCATCGTCGCGGCAAAGAGCCTCCCCTGCGCGACGTGCGCCTCGGGGGAGAGAATCTTCCCCCACCGTAGCGCGCGGAGCCAATAGCCGAAGACCGTGAGGCCACAGGCGGCAAGAAACCAAGCCGGATCCGCCCCACGGATATTGTGGACGAGCTCTTTCGGGCTGACTTGGCGGAGGAGAACGAAGACCGCAGCCGCGCTCAGCGCGACGCCGAGCACACCGAGGGCGAAGCGACCTCGCCTCACGGGTCGGTTCGGATCCGGAGGGCTCTGCTCAACGCCGGCCGAATGGGCCGAAGGATCGGCCCTTCACGGGGAGGTCCGCCTCGTCCTGGCCAGATAGAGCGTGGCCAGGAGCGGGATCCAGATCTCGTGGGGTCCCACGAAGGAGAAACCCTGTCCACCCCCCTGAAGCGGCCGCTCGAGGATGTTCTTTTCGGGCCGGTAGTGGCGGATCTGGTCGAAGTTCGCCGCGGTAAACGCGCCGGCGTCGTGTCCGAGGTTGCGCACAAGCGAGAGCGCCTTCAAGAAGACCTCCGGCAGAATCACTGCCGAGCCAAAGTTCAGGACGACGCCGCCGGAAAGCCGGCGCATCGCGGCCGCGAGGATCTTGAAGTCGCGGTGCGTCGCGAGACCGGTCGTGGCACCGTCGAAGGACGGATGCTGGTGAAGGGTGTCCGTTCCGATCGCCACGTGCACGGTAAGCGGGAGGGACCGCTGCGCGGCGCGCGCGAGGAGGCTCAGCTCGGCGTTCTTCGCGCGCGAATCGAGCAGAAAGCGACCAAGGGCTTCTCCCATGCCGAAGCCAAGGTCCAGGCCCTCTCGTACGGCCCGGTTCATGAGGACCGGCGTCTCCTCGACCATACCGAAGCGTCCCGAGCCGAGCGTCTCTTCAACGGGCTCGGAGGTATTCCCCCACATCGCGATTTCGAAATCGTGGATCGCGGCAGCGCCGTTCATGGCAACCGCCGTGAACCCCCCTTCGTCTACCAGGGAGAGAAGCGGACGTTGCACCCCTGTCTTGATCACGTGCCCGCCGAGCATCGCGATGACGGGGCGTTCGTGTTTCTTTGCCTCGGCCCAGGCGGCGATCAGAGCCCGAAGGGAAGAACCCGTGAGGAGGTCCGGTAGGAAGCGGTCGAAGGACCCCTGGGGTGCTAAGGGATCGGGCGCCGGAGCGAACTGCTCGACCCGCACCTTGGTAGGACGCTCCGCGACGGGAATGGTGCGTACGTCCGACAGATCAATTTCCTCGCGCGGGCTCAATGCTTTCCCACGAATGCGAGCCTCATCTCGGTCAAGCTCACGGAAATCGATCCGATCGGAACCTTGCTTTTGACCTGCACCGGGATCCTCCGTTCGTCGTCCGAGAGCCAGACATACATCTGCCCCTTGGCCTTGAAGATTCCCTCGGACTTGAGCACCGGTTCCACCAGGACGCAATCGAATTTGCCGGCCGGGACCTCGACCCGTTCCCTCCGGAGCACGTTGACGACCATGTCGTAGCTCTTCTCGTTATCATGGGTCGGGATGACGATCTCGGCGCCGTCCGGGAGGGGACGCGTCCTCACATAATAGAAGGCGGAGAGGACGTCGTGCACTTGGAACGGCACGTCGTAGGTCTTCCCATCCTGGTAGATCGCCTTCCCGTGGGCCTGATCGAACCGAACGTTGAGGTCCTTTTTGTAGGACCCCTCCCGGAGGTGTTTCTCGAAACGGCGTGTGTAGAGGGATTCAGCGTCGACGAAGGATTCCGCCCTGTCCCGCACCTTGTAGAATTTCGATACGAACGAGTTCGACTCCGCCTTCGTGATGATGCGCCACGTGCGGTGGCCGTCCACGGTTTGGATGTTCTGGACCTGCATGAGCGCGTTCCCCCCATTCAGGCCGCTCCAATCGATCGAGAACTGAAAGTACTCGCCGATTTTCCACGGCACCTTGGCGCGCCTCGCCTCCCGCGAGGCGAGATAGGGCGTGAGGTCGACCGTATCGCGATCCGCTGCCGGCGCCTGCTCGAGCGCCTCGGCCCGGTCACGGCGGGGGGGAAGCATCGGCACCGAGGAGAGAAGGAGGGTGAGAAGCGCGCCGGCCCGAAGCAGCCGATGGCGCATGCGGCCGCGCGCCGGATGGCGCGTCATCGTCCGCTGTGTCCGAATCCGCCGTCGCCGCGCAGGGTCTCGTTGAGCGCGGCCGCGACCGTGAGCGAGACTCTGGCCACTCTCGCGAAGACGAGCTGGGCGACGCGGTCCCCGCGATGAACCACGTACGGCTCTTCTCCAAAATTGATGAGCAAGATCCTCACTTCTCCTCGGTAATCGGCGTCGATCGTTCCGGGCGCATTCGGGATACCGATCCGGTGCTTGAGCGCGAGCCCGCTGCGCGGCCGCACCTGGGCCTCGAAGCCGCGCGGTATCTCCAGACGAACCCCGGTCGGCACGGCTGCCACCTGCCCCGGTCCGATCGTGAGCGGCTCCGACACGGCCGCGAAGACGTCCAGCCCGGCGGCATGCTCGCTTTGGTACGCGGGTGCGGCGAAGGCGTGCGACTCCAAGGAGACGCGCACCGAAACCAAATCCGCCTCGACACTCACCTCGAGATCCGGGCGATCGCTCACGCGGCGGTCCCGACCATGAGGTCCCCCGATTCGAACGCGGAGCCGGCGCTGGGCCCGAGCGCGACGAGCGAAAGTCGATCGCGCGAAATCAGCTCCGACGCGATTCGCCTGACGTCCTCGGAGCGGACCGAGTCCACCCGGCGCACCAGCTCGTCGACCGGAACAAACCGCCCCTCGTAAAGCTCGTTCCGCGCGATCCGATTCATCCGGTTCGAGGTGCTCTCCAGTCCCAGGAGCAGATTCCCCTTGAGCTGCGCCTTGGTGGAGCGGAGCTCGTTTTCGGGAACCCCCTCCCGGATGACGCGCTCGAACTCCTCCAACGTGAGCGCGAGGGCCCTCCGGCCGTGCTGCGGCTGTACGTTCATCCCGGCGCAGAAGATCCCGGCGTCGCGGTAGAAATCGGCATAGGTATAGACCGAATAGGCCAATCCCTCCTGCTCTCGTACCCGCTGGAACAGACGCGAGCTCATGCCTCCGCCCAACAGGGTCGAGAGGACGATAAGGGCATGGCGGTCGGGATGTTGCGACGGGAGACCGCGGGCGCCGATACAAAGGTACTGCTGCGCCAGATCCTTTACATGATGAACCACGTCGCGGCCGTTCGGTTGCACGCTTTTGGGGTCAGGCGGGAGGCCCGCGGGAGCGCTGCCGAACCGGGAGGAAACCTGGCCCAAGAGCCGATCCCAGTCGAAGCTACCGGCGATCGCGATGAGCAGGTTGGAAGCGCAATATCGGCGCGCGTGGTAGTGCGCGACGTCCTCGCGAGTGAACGCCTGGACCGATTCCCGGGTGCCGAGAATGCGATTGCCCAAGGGGTGGCCGGACCAGACGACGTCGGCGAAGAGGTCGTGGATCCTTTCGTCCGGTGTGTCCTCGTAGGTGTGGATTTCGTCCAGAATGACCTTCTTTTCCTTCTCCACGTCGTCCGGATCGAGTCTGGGATTCAGCACGAGATCCGCGAGGACCTCCACCGCGAGGTCCAAATGCTCGTCCAACGCGCGCGCGTCGAAGCAGGTCACCTCACGCCCGGTGAACGCATCCAGGTGGCCGCCGACAGATTCCAAGCTCAGCGCCAGCTGGTAGGCATCCCGGGTGAGCGTCCCCTTGAACACCATATGCTCGAGGAAATGCGACATCCCCGATTCGGCCGTCGACTCGAACCGCGCCCCCACCTTGACCCAGACGCCGATCGACACCGAACGCACGGAGGCGACGTGCTCGCCGATCACGGTCAGGCCGGACGGCAGCACGACCCGGCGAAACCGGTCGTCTTCGTCCAACGAACCCTCCTCAAACGCCAACGGAGGCCGTGGCCTCCGCTGAGACGTGCTCGACCCGCTCCTCGACTTCTCGCTAGCGGCGCGAATGCTCCGGCCTGCGCCGAGGCCGATCGCCGCCTCCACCGCCGCCGCGGCTGCCGCCGCCCGCTGCTGCCGGCTCGCCGGTATCCACGTAGCCGGGGAGCGCTTGCTTGCGGCTCAGCTTGATCTTTCCCTCGCGGTCGATCCCGATCACCTTGACCAGGACCGTGTCCCCCTCATTGATCACGTCCTCGACCCGCTCCACGCGGTGCGGCTCGAGCTCCGAAATGTGGACCAAGCCATCCTTGCCCGGTGAGATCTCGACGAAGGCGCCGAACGGAACGACCCGCCGCACGGTTCCCGAGTAGATGCGCCCGATCTCGGGATCCTCTGTAATCGACCGGATGATCTCTCGAGCGCGATCACCGTCCGCCCCGCTGAACGCGGCGATGCGGACTTCACCGGAGTCCTCGATGTCGATCTGGGTCCCGGTTTCGGCGCTGATCTTCTTGATCATCTTGCCGCCCGGTCCGATGACCTCCCGGATCTTGTCCGGATCGATCATCATGATGTAGATCCGCGGCGCGTACGGCGAAAGCTCGGCACGAGGCGCCGCGATCGCCGCTTCCATCTTGCCCAGGACATGCATGCGCGCGGCGCGTGCCTTCTCGAGCGCCCGCGACATGATGTCCATCGAGAGGCCCTCGATCTTGATGTCCATCTGGAAGGCGGTAATGCCCTGGCGCGTGCCGGTCACCTTGAAGTCCATGTCGCCCAGGTGGTCCTCGACGCCCAGGATGTCGGTCAGGATGGCGACGTCTTTTCCCTCTTGGATCAGGCCCATCGCGATTCCCGCGACGTGGCTCTTGATCGGAACGCCCGCGTCCATCAGGGAAAGGCTGCCCCCGCACACCGTCGCCATCGACGAGCTGCCGTTTGACTCGAGAATGTCCGAGACGATACGAATGGTGTAGGGGAAGTCGATGTCGGAAGGAATCAGGGGCTCGATCGCCCGCTCGGCGAGCGCGCCATGGCCGATTTCGCGGCGGCCGGGCCCGCGCATCGGCCTCACCTCGCCGACGCTGAATGGCGGAAAGTTATAGTGAAGCATGTAACTCTTCCAGGACTGCCCTTCCAGCTCCTCGACACGCTGCTCGTCCACTTTCGTTCCGAGCGTCGTCGCGACCAAGCTCTGGGTTTGACCGCGGGTGAAAAGCGCGGATCCATGCGTGCGCGGGAGGACGCCGATCTCGCAGGTGATCTCCCTGATGTCGTCCGGGGCCCTTCCATCGGCGCGCTTGCCATCCTTCAAGATCCGGCGGCGCAAATCCTGGCTCTCGATGTGCTCCAGAATAGAGGCGATCTGCTTCCCCATTTCCGGGTGCGATTCCTCAAACTTGGCGAGCGCCTCTTCCTTGATGCGGTCGAGCTCCCCCTGGCGCTCCTCCTTGGTCTGAATCTCGTTTGCTTTGCGGATGCGGCCGCCGAACTCCCGCTCCACGGCCGCCTCGAGACTCGCGTCCTTCTGTGGAACGACGAACTCGCGCTTCGGCTTTCCAACGCGCCGCCGAAGCTCGATCTGAAGCTTGTTCAGCTCGATAATGTGCTGATGCGCGAAGCGGAGGGCATCCACCACGACCGCTTCGGACACTTCACGGGCCCCTCCCTCGACCATCACGATCGAGGAGTCGGTCCCCGCCACGACCATGTCCAACGCGGATTGCTCCAGCTCCTGGAACGTAGGGTTCAAGACAAGCTTGCCTTCGATCTGTCCGACCCTGACCCCGGAGACCGGCTCGGGAAACGGAATATCCGAGACCATGAGGGCGGCTGAGGCGCCGGTGATTCCGAGGATGTCCGAGTCATTCGCCTGATCTGAAGATAGAACCGTGGCGGAGATCTGGATCTCATTTCGGAAACCGTCCGGGAATAACGGTCGGAGCGGACGGTCGATCAATCGGCTGCTCAGGATTTCCTTTTCGGTGGGCCGCCCCTCGCGCTTGAAAAAGCCACCGGGGATCTTCCCGGCCGCGTAGGTTTTCTCCCGGTACTCCACACTGAGGGGAAAGAAGTCCTTGTCGATCGGGTACTTGGATGCGACCGCGGCGACAAGAACCACCGTCTCTCCATACCGGACCCACGCCGACCCGGAGGCTTGTTTGGCGACCTTGCCGACTTCAATGCTGAAGGTACGGCCCCCGAGGTCGAGGCTTACGGTTTCGGGCATTCTCTTCTCCTTCCATCTTTCGATTCGATCATGGCGCTTCTGATCCAACGATGCGTTCCGAACGGCGGCCATGGGCCGGACGGAAGCAGGGAGTTTTCGGGAGTCTTCGGGTGAGCGTATCTCGCGAGCGTGCCGCTTGCTCGAGCAGGAGCCTACTTGCGGAGACCGAGCTCCTTTACCACCGTGCGGTAACGCTCGACGTTGGAGGACTTCAGATAGTCGAGCAGCCTGCGTCGTTGACCGACCATCCGGAGCAAGCCGCGTCGACTGTGATGATCGCGCTTGTGCACCTTGAAGTGCTCCGTCAGGTATTTGATGCGTTCGGTCAGGAGCGCGATCTGGACTTCCGCGGACCCCGAGTCCGTCTCGTGGGTGCGGAAATGATCGATAACCTCGCGCTTCCTCTCAGGCGACAACGGCACCGGTGGCCACCTCCATGACGTTCCCTCTCTCTCTGGACGGCCCGGACTCTACAACAGAGTTGAATCGTGTTGCAACGCTCAATCTGGAGGGTTCCCGGAGCCGGGCCCAGGCGCGGCCGCGATGGAACTCCAGTATTCCGCCGCTCTTGCTCGGTCCTCGTCCATCGCCCGGATGAGCGCTTCCGGGCCCTCGAATACCCGATCTCCGCGGATCCTCCGCATGAGGCTCGTGGAGAGCACCCTTCCCCGAAGCGACCCCCGGCCCTCGTAATCGAGTAGATGTACTTCGACCCGGACCGGACCTGGTCCGAAGGTCTCCGCACGGCCCACGTACGTGAGACCGCGCCACTTGGCCCCGAGCAAGTTATTGTTGGATATGTAAATACCGGACGCCGGTAGCAGCTTTTCCGGGTGGACCTCCAAATTCGCGGTAGGGTAGCCCAGCTGCGCCCCGCGGCCCGCGCCGGACCCGACACGGCCGCGCAACGCATACGGGCGGCCAAGCATGGACGAGGCCTCCTCAACCGACCCCGCTTCGATGAGTCCCCGTAGCGTGGTGCTCGATAGCTTTCCGCTGGCGCCCATGAGGAACGGCACCTCGCGGACCACGAACCCGCGCCGCCGCCCAAGAGCCTCCAGATAGGCGCGGTCGCCGACGCGGTCACGCCCCATTCTGAAATCGGGGCCGATGATGAGGGCCGCGAGCGGCGCGCCAACGCCGAGCACTCGGTCGATGAAATCCTCAGGCGGAAGGGTCTGGACGCTCCTGTCAAAACGCTCCACATGAACGCGATCGATACCCATCGCGTGGAGCAGCTCCTCGCGCTCCTCGGGTGGGGTGATCCACGGGCGGGGCGGAGCGCCGCGGACGATCGTGTCAGGGTGTGGATCGAAGGTCGTCACCCAGGCGATCCCGCCGCTCGAGCGCGCCGCCTCCACGGTAGCCGCGATCACGCGCTGGTGTCCCTGATGCAGGCCGTCAAAAACCCCAATCGTCATCGCGATCGGGCGCGAGATCCGAGTCATGGAAAAACGCGAAGAAGACGGATCGGCGGATGGGACGGGGGCGTTTCGGACCCCACCCCCGGGCACGGGGATCCCCCGAGCCCGAGCAGGTTCCCCTCGGGCGCGAGAAGCGCGAGCGGCCATCCGGGTTCACCCGGCGGAAGCGGATACGCAAGAGGCGCCGGCTCGATCCGCTGGGGGCCCAAAGACGGCGCGCGACCCTGGCGAAGGCGAGCCGCCTCCTCCGAGGTGAGCCTCGCGCGCGGCAGATGTCTCACTGCATTCGCGGGCGTCAGCGCGCGGTCGCGGAATTCGTCCGCGCCGTTCCCGGAGCACGGCTCGGGAGAAAGCGCCTCATCCACATGGAGTGGTCCCGACGCGATCCGGCGCAAGGAGACCAGGTGTGCGCCGCACCCGAGTGCCTCCCCCAAATCGTGGGCCAGCGTGCGGACGTACGTCCCCCGGCTCACGGTCATGTCGAGCTCGAGCTCCGGCGGCGTGCCGCCCAGCACGTCGAGCTCGTAGATCCGGATCGATCGTTCTCCGCGATCCGGGGACTCACCCCGCCGCGCGGCCTTGTAGAGCCGCTCGCCCCGCACCCTCACCGCGGAAAAAAGCGGCGGGCGCTGGCGGGTTTGCCCGCGGAGGCGCTCCACGGCAGCCAGGATCCCGTCTTGTCCGGGGACCCGCTCCGAGACTCGGATGGGTACTCCCGTTCTGTCCTGCGTGTCGGTGGCGATGCCCAGATGCGCCTTCGCGAGATACCGCTTCGGGAGGAGGCTCAGGCAGCCTAGGAGCGCCGTCGCGCGCCCTTCCGCCACGATGAGGAGCCCCGTCGCGAAAGGATCGAGCGTCCCCGCGTGACCCACGCGGCGCTCGCGTAGGATTCGGCGCATGCGCGCAACCACGTCGTGGGAGGTCCAGCCCTCCGGCTTATCCACCAGATGGAGGAGGTCCGCCATTCATCGCCCGCTCGAGTGCCTCGTAGAGATCGTTCCGGACCCGCTGCAGATCGCCCCGCACCCGCAGCCCGGCCGCGTTCCGATGGCCCCCACCGCCGAACAGCGATGCCACTTGGTTCACATCCACCGTCCCGTCCGACCGAAGGCTCGCCCGGATTTCGTTGGGCGCCACCTCTTGCACCAGCATGCCGACGCGTGCGCCCGCGAGCGCCTTCGCGTACTGGACGATGCCGTCCGCGTCCTCCGGGGTCGCGCCCGCCTGCTCGAACATGTCCCGCGAGATGGTCATGGCGCCAATTCTCCCCCCGCTCCGCGTCTCCAGCGACGCGAGCGCCAAGCCGAGGATGCGAAGGCTCGGCGCCGTCTTCGTCGCATAGAGCGCATCCGCGACCATGGGGGCGCGCGCTCCGCGCTCGACGAGCCTCGCAGCGACGCGAAGTGTGCGCGAGGAGGTGTTCGCGTACCGGAACCCGCCCGTGTCGGAGAGGATGCCCGCATAGAGGCCCTCCGCGATTTCGGGAGAGATCGGAATTCGGAGAAACTCGATCACGTCATAGACCAGCTCGGCCGTGGCGGACGCCTCGGGATTGACGAGCCGGATGTCTCCGAACCCGTCGTTTCCCCAGTGGTGGTCGATGACCGCGATCTTGGCCCCCGGATTCAGGCAACGCTCCGGCACGGAGCCCGTGCGGTCCAGGGAGGAGCTGTCGAGCACGAAGGCGGAATCGAACTTCTTCCGGACTTGATCCGGCAGGAGAATCGTCGAGGCACCGGGAAGGAAGCGGAGCGTGGCAGGGAGGGGCGAGTCGAACACCACCTCCGGGGTCTTCCCGATATCGCGCAACGCGAGCGCCAAGGCCAGGCAGGAGCCCACGGCGTCGCCGTCCGGATCGATGTGCGCGGTCACGAGGAACTCATCGCGGTCCGCGAGAAACGCTTCGAATCCCGCGAACGCCGCGTCATTCATCGTGCGGCTCCTGAATCTCACGCAGGAGCTCGTCGATGCGCGCGCCCCTCTCGATGGAGCGGTCGATCTCGAAATGAAGCTCGGGGACGATCCGAAGCCCCAGTCGGGGCGCGAGAAGGCTACGAAAGTACGGAGTCGCTCGGGTGAGCGCCTGGAGCACGGCCGGCTCCACGTCTTGAGGCAGCCTCCCCGCGACCCAGATCCTCGCCAGGGACAGGTCCCGGGTGACCTCCGCTCCGGTCACCGAGAGCACACGCAACCTGGGATCCTCCGTCTTGGTGCTCAGGATTTCAGCCAGCTCGACCTGGATCCGGTCGGCCACGCGGCGCGTTCGTGGGCTCTGTTTGCGGGAAGGCATCGTGGAGGGAAGGATCAGTCGATTCGTATCTGGTAGTCCAGGACCGCGAGACGGTCCTCGCGCTCCACGCAGGCCAGGATGTCATGAAGCACTCTATCGAGCACGCTCGGCTCTCCGCTCACGACCGCCACGCCCAGCGTCGCGCGCTGCCACAGGTCCTGGTTGTCCACCTCGGCCACAGAAGCGTTGAAGCGGGTCCGAAGCCGCTCCTTGACGTGGTTCACGACCGAGCGCTTCGCCTTGAGTGAGTGGGAAGCGGGAAGGTGAAGCTCCATCTGGAGCAGACCGACGACCATCTCAGCTAAGTCGCCGCGCGAACTCCTCGAGTATGTACGCCTCGATCAAGTCGCCCACTTTCACGTCATCACGCCCTTCGAGTCCGATGCCGCACTCCAGCGGAGACGCCACCTCGCGCACGTCGTCCTTGAACCGCCGCAGGGAATCGATCTTGCCGTCCCAGACGGTCGAGCCCTCCCGGAGAAGGCGCGCGCGCGCGCTGCGCTGAATGGTTCCGGACACGACCTTGCACCCGGCGATGGTGCCGGCCTTCGTGGTGTTGAACACCTGCCTCACCTCGGCCGT
>Ga0209058_1002327_pt1 | contig 15727 bp, 12 predicted proteins | sample GraSoiAngelo_147_FD_185904 | JGI IMG/M metagenome (GOLD analysis project Ga0209058, IMG submission 185904) | Grasslands soil microbial communities from the Angelo Coastal Reserve, California, USA - 14_1009_05_40cm (SPAdes) (version 2) | ecosystem: Environmental > Terrestrial > Soil > Grasslands ... | reverse complement strand
CGCCGGTGGCAAACGTGCCGTCGACGTCGAGCCGGAAGTACCAGTTGTTTCTTCCCTGCTTGGTGATCTCCTGCCACACCACGTGGGGCGAGGCGTTGACGTGAAGCTCGTGCTTCTTCTTGGTCACGATGCTTCGCGGCCAACTGTGTGCACGTCGCGGACGCCCTCGATCTTCTCCATCAGGCGCGAGAGCTGGGCCAGCGAGTCGATCTCAACGGTCGCGGACACGACAGCGGTCTTGTCCTCGTGCACCTTCACCTCCAGCGAGGACATGTTGACGTGGTTCTCCGCGATGACGGTGGCGATGTCACGCATCAGGCCCTGACGGTCGAACGCCTCGATCTTGATGGCCACCGGGTAGAGGTGGTTTGCCCCAACGTCCCAATCGACTGGCACGACGCGAGCCTGGTCCTGTGCGTTGATCGCGTTCATGCAGTCGGCGCGGTGCACCGTGACTCCGCGGCCGCGGGTCGTGTAGCCCACGATCGGATCGCCTGGTACAGGCTGGCAGCACGGAGCGATCTTGGTTAGCAGGCCGGTGACTCCGCGCACGAGCACGCGCGGCGTCGGCTGCACGCTGGGGATGAGCGGGATGGAGCGCAGGTCGGTGCCGGCGCCGCCGGTGCTGATGGCCATGCGCATGACGACCGAGTGCGGGGAGAGATCGCCGTAGCCGATGGCGGCGAGGAAGTCGTCGGGGGTGGCGAACTTGTGCACCCCAGCGATCTCGGCGAGCTTGTTCTCGGGCAGCTCGGCGAGCGCGACGCGGTGCATGCGGTGCAGCTCCTTGTCGAGCAGGTCGCGGCCCTTCGCGACGTTCTCCTCGCGACTCTGGCTCTTGAACCACTTCCTGATGCGCTCCTTGGCGGACGCGCTCTTGACAAAGCCCAACCAGTCGCGGCTCGGTCCGTGCGGAGCCTTGGTGGTCACGATTTCGACGATCTCGCCGTTGTTGAGCTCGTAGTCGAGCGGCACCATGCGTCCGTTCACCTTCGCGCCAACACATCGGTGGCCGACCTCGGTGTGGATGCGGTACGCGAAGTCGACAGGCGTCGAGCCCGCCGGAAGGTTGAGCACGTCACCCTTCGGCGTGAAGACGTAGACCTCGTCTTGGAAAAGGTCGATCTTCACCGTGTCGACGAATGACTCGGCGTCCCCCACCTCGTTCTGCCACTCGAGCAGGCTGCGCAACCACGACAGCTTCTGGTCGAAGCTCGCGGCCTTGCCGCCCTCCTTGTACGTCCAGTGCGCTGCGACGCCGAACTCGGCGACGCGGTGCATCTCCTGCGTGCGGATCTGGATCTCGATCGGCTCTCCGGTATGAGCGATCACCGTCGTGTGGAGCGACTGATAGCCGTTCGACTTCGGCATAGCCACATAGTCCTTGAATCGGCCTGGCACCGGCTTCCAGAGCGAATGCACAACGCCGAGCACGCCGTAGCAATCGCGCACGGAGTCTACGAGGACCCTGATCGCGGACAGGTCGTAGATCTCAGTGAAGTCCTTCTGGTCGCGCGTCATCTTCTGCCACACGGAGAAGATGTGCTTGGGCCGGCCCGTGATGTCGGCGATGACTCCTACCTTCTCGAGCTCACTGGCGAGGATGTCACTGAGGTCGGTCACCAGCTGCTCGCGCTCGTGACGCTTGCGCGCGATTCGCTTCGCCACGTCCTCGTAGGCGTCGGGCTCGAGGTTGCGGAACGCGAGGTCTTCGAGCTCCCACTTGATCTGCCCGATGCCGAGCCGGTGCGCTAGTGGCGCGTAGATGTCGAGCGTCTCGCGCGAGATCTTCCGGCGCTTGACCTCGGGCAGCGGGTCGAGCGTGCGCATGTTGTGCAGCCGGTCGGCGAGCTTGATGAGGACCACGCGGAGGTCCTCGGCCATCGCGACCATCATCTTCCGGATGTTCTCCGCCTGCTGCTGCTGGTCTGAGCGCAGCGAGATGCGGCCCAGCTTGGTCACGCCGTCGACCAGGCGGGCGACCTCAGGACCGAATTCCTGCTCCACTGCCTCCGAGGTGAGCGGCGTGTCCTCGACGGTGTCGTGGAGAAGGGCCGCCGCGAGCGTTTCGGCGTCGAGCTCGAGGTCGGCCAGGATGGCCGCCACCTCCATCGGGTGGTTCACGTACTCCTCGCCTGACAGGCGCCGCTGCCCGGCATGGGCGGCGAGCGCCCGCTCATAGGCCCGCCTGACGATCTCCTGGTCCTTGCGGTCCAGGTGGTCGGCGATCCGAAGGAGCTCAGAAACGGTCATCGAGGCTGGTGCTGAGTTTAGGAGAGCCACGCGCTTACCAAGTCTGAGTCCGTGATACCCACTCTTAGAATTTCGAAGCGCGATGACACAGCGGGCGTCGTTAGCCATGAGGATCGCTTTTTCGGCTGCCGCCGGGGTGCTCATCCTGGCCGGCGCTTCGGTGAACGTCGCGGGACGTTCCGGAGCCGACGTGCTGGTGCCCGCGATCGCGGGCTTGATGGCCGTGGCGGCCGGCGCCACCTACACGGAATGGACCATCGCGGGGCCGGCGGCCATCGGCGCGCTCCTGGTCGCCTTCCTGTCCATGCACTTCGACTTCACCGACCGGTCCCTGCCCTTCCAGCTGGGCGGCCTGTTGCTGCTGGCGCTCGGGGGCGTCACCGGAGTCACGGCCTACCGCAGCTTCAATGACGCGCTGGCACGCGACCACGACTCGCTCGCCGATTTGCAGTCGCAGCTGGAGGAGAAGCACCGCGCTTTCATGGCGGCAACCCAGGACGCCGAGGGCGCTGCCCTGCCCGGCGACGCCGCGACGCTCACCGCGCGGCTCGCGCAGCAGCTCGGCGCGACGTTCGCATGCAACTACCTCGTGTCCGCCGACGGCAGGCAGTACCTGCCCCAGCCGCCCGGCGTCGGACTCGGCCGATTGCACCCGCAGGCGGTGCCGCGCGGCGCGCCGAACGCAGGGCCATTGCTCGGATCGATCGACTCTGGCAAAGAGTTCGTCGGCGCCGACAAGTCGGGCCTGATGGAGCTGGTGAACTACGTGCCCGACGAGCTGGCCGTCGACGGCCTGCTCACGCTGCCCATGCTGATCGGCGATCGCGTCGGCGGGTTCGTGCTGCTCGGCAACAAGCCGGGCGGCTTTACGGACGACGACCGGCGCCTCGGCATGACGCTGATTCGCCGTGCCGGCACCCTGTTGGCGAGCGCACATGCGGTCGCCGTGAGCCAGCGCGAGTCCGAGCGCTACACGTTCATGAACGAGCTGGTTACCGAGGCGTCGGGCAAGACCGTCCAGCAGGTCCTCACCCTCGTGCTCGATCGCATCGGCCGGGTCGTGCACTACGACTCTGGCCGCGCTGCCCTGTTCCAGCCGGACGACACGTTCGTCTTCATCGACGGCAAAGGCGCGGCGGCGCCGATCGAAGGTCTGATGCTGCGCGTGCGCAAGGGCGAGACCGTGATCCGCAGCCACGCGGCCGCCGAGGATGGGGTGTTCAGCGGAATCACTCCGAGCACCACCGCGCGCACGGTGAATGAGCTCCTTGCGCCCATCGGCGGCAAGGACGGCGTGCTCGGCGCCATCTGCCTCGGCCGCAATGCGAGCACCGGGTTCAACCAGCAGGACGCGGCAGCCCTGGAGGAGCTCGGCTCGATGGCCGGCGTCGCGGTCGAGAACTCGCGCATCCTGGCGACGGTCACGGGCCAGGCCTCGAAGCTCGACACCGCGCTCGACGCGCTGGGCGAGATCTCGCAGGCGCTGACCACCGTCACGCAGGGAGCGCGGGTCCTCGAGCAGAAGACGCTCGAAACGGCGGCGCGAGTCACGGGCGCGAGCGCGGGCCTCCTGACACGCACCACTCCGGAGGGTACGCAGCGCGTGATCATGTCCCTCGGCTTCCCCGGCGAGGTCGAGAAGATGGAGTTCGACAACGGCCAGGGCATCATCGGCGCGGTGATGCTCAGCCAGGGCGTCACAGCGCTGGCGGACACCAGCGCCAGCTTCGACCTCAGCTCGCCCCCGGACCTGAAGGCTTATGGGCTGCGCTCGGCGCTGTGCACGCCGATGCTCGAGGACGGCCGGCTGTGGGGCACGCTCACCGTGTTCGACGTGCGTCCGCGTGAATGGACTGGAGACGACCAGCGCGTCCTATCGACGCTCGGCAACCAGGGGGTCGTCGCGGTTCGCAACGCCGAGCTGTACGACGACAACCAGCGAAGCATCTGGGAGCTCAAGAACCTGCAGGAGGCGCTGCAGGCAGCCACCTCGACGCTTGATCTCAACCAGGTGCTGCAGCAGGTGCTGGCCGGAGCGGCCAAGGCGTCTTCTGCGCAGATCGGCTGCCTCGCGCTCGAGGATGGCGGCCGCCTGATCCTCAAGGGAGGCTTTGGCACCGACTCCAAGACCGCCGAGAAGCTCGCACTCGGGCTGGGCGGCGACATCTGCCGCGACGTGATGTCGTCGGGTCAGCCACTGATGGAGGCCATGCAGGTCAAGCCGGGATCCGACAGCCCGCTCAATCCACGCGCGGTGCTGTGCGTGCCGATCACGCTGCGCGGCAAGCCGCAGGGCGTGCTTTTCCTTGCCAACTACCAGGTGGGCCGCGTGTTCAGCAACGACCATCGCAACCTCGTGACCGAGCTGGCGACGCAGGCCGCGGTCGCCATCGACAACGCTCGTTTGTTCAAGGACCGCGAAGAGGTAATCCTGTCCGCCCTCGAAGCGCTGGCAAACACCGTCGACGCGAAGGATCCCTACACGGCGGGTCACTCGCAGCGGGTCACGCAGTACGCGCTCATGATCGCGCGGCAGATGAAGTACTCACCGAAAGACCAGGGCGCCTGGGTGCGGCTCGAGCGCGGCGTGCGGCTGCACGACATCGGCAAGATCGGCGTTCCGGACGCGGTGCTGCAAAAGCCGGGCAAGCTGACCGACGAAGAGTTCGACAAGATGAAGGCGCATACCACGATCGGGTTCAACATCCTGAGCGGGCTGAAGATGCTGACCGACGAGCTCGTGATCGTGCGTTCGCATCACGAGCGCTATGACGGCAAGGGTTATCCCGACCGCAAGAGGGGCGACGATCTGCCGATCTTCGCGTGGATCGCCAGCGCCGCCGACGCGATCGACGCCATGACGTCGGACCGGCCTTATCGCAGGGGCATGTCGCTGGAGGTCGCGATCGACCAGGTGCGGCAGGGCGCCGGCACCCACTTCCACCCCGACGTGGCCGAGGCCGTGCTCGACGCCGCGCACAACGGCACGCTCAACCTCATCGCGCAGCAGTCGATGTACAAGGACGCTCCGGCGATCGGCGCCTTCGAAAACCCGGTTACGTAGTCGCGGTCCCTCCCCACCGCAGTGGGGAGGTTAGGAGGTGGCGCTAGTAGGCCTTCGCCAGAGCGACTCGCATCTTGGCCGGCCGGCCACAGACGAAGCACTGGCCGGAGACTTTCGCGCTCTCGTCGATGGTGCGGATGGTCACGCCGCCCGCGTCGGTCTTGACGCGCGCTTCCTCGGCCTCGTCACCGCACCACTGCACCCACACGAAGCCTCCTCGTTCGCGGAAGTGCGCGATCACCTCGTCCAGTGTGCCGAGCTCGAAGGTGTTTGCTCGTTGAAAAGCCTGCGCGCGCTCGAAGAGCCGGGACTGGAACTTTTCCAGCTCGCCCTCGAGCGCCTGCGCCAGACCGGCGACCGGCAGGGAACGCTTCTCGCGTGACAGCCGGTCGACCATCTCGACCTGACCGGCGTCCGCGTCCCGACCGCCGACGTTCAGGCGAAGAGGGACGCCCTTGAGCTCCCAGTGCGCGTACTTGTCGCCGGGCCTCTCATCGCGCCAGTCGACGCGGAAGCGGATGCCTGCGGCCTTGAGCTCCGGCGCCCAGCTGTTGATGAACTTCTCCACCTTGGTGCGGCTGTCCGCGTCGCGGAAGATCGGCACGACCACGACCTGCACGGGTGCGACCTTCGGTGGAACGATCAGGCCTGAGTCATCGCCGTGCGCCATCACGATGGCGCCGACCATGCGAGTGCTGATGCCCCACGAGGTGGAGTAGCACAGCTCGCGCTCGTTGTCCTTGTTGGAGAACGAGATGTCGTAGGCGCGGGCGAAGTTCTGGCCGAAGTAATGCGACGTGCCCATCTGCAGCGCGAGCCCGTCGCGCATCAAGCCCTCGAGCGCCAGCGTGTAGACCGCGCCAGGGAACGTCTCCGACGGCGACTTCCGCCCGACGAGCACCGGCACCGCCAGCCACTCCTCGGCGATCGAGCGGTAGTAGCCGAGGATGAGGTTGGCCTCGTCCATGCCCTCCTGCGCGGACGCGTGGAACGTGTGGCCCTCTTGCCACCAGAACTCGCGGCTGCGTAGGAACAGGCGAGAGCGCATCTCCCACCGCACGACGCTGTTCCACTGATTCGTCAGCTTCGGCAGGTCGCGGTGGCTCTGGATGTAGCGCTTGATGATCGCGCCGATGATGGTTTCCGAGGTGGGCCGCACGGCCAGCGGATCCTCGAGCTCCTCCATGCGGGCGCCTGCTTTGGTCACCCACGCGACCTCGGGGGCGAAGCCTTCGACGTGCTCGGCCTCCTTCATCAGGAACTCGCGCGGGATCAGCAGCGGAAAGGCCCAGTTCTCGTGCCCGCTCTCCTTGATCATGTCGTCGAAGGCGCGCTGGATCGCCTCCCACATCGCCCAGCCGTAGGGCCGGACGACCATCATGCCGCGGACGCCTGACCAGTCCGCGAGCTCGGCCTTGCGCACGACGTCCGTGTACCAACGGTCGAAGTCGTCGGACATCTTGGTGATGTCCTTCACGAAATTCTGCTGCTCTTCCACTGTCTCTTTCATTCTCTAACCACGTGTTTGATCGCTCGAAGTGAGTTCGGCGCCCCCTCCCTGCCTCCCCACTCCGTGGGGACGGGGCTAGCTCGGGAGCGGAGCCGGCGCGGGGGCGTGCTCGGCAGCGATCGCGTCGATCTCGGCCAGCAGCACTTGCAGGAGCTCTTCCTGGGGCACCGTCCGGTACAGCTTACCTTTCTTGAAAATCACGCCCTTGCCGCGGCCGCCGGTCACGCCGATGTCCGCGTGACGAGCCTCGGCCGGACCGTTCACCACGCAGCCCATGACAGCGACAGTGATCGGAACTTTGAGCGCGGCGATGTGCGACTCGACCGCCTTGACCGTCGGCACCATGTCGTACTCGAGCCGTCCGCACGTCGGGCAGGCGACAAGGGTTGGGCTTTCGTTGCGAAAGGCAAGGGTCTTCAGGATCTCGTGCGCGACCCGGACCTCCTCGCGAGGATCGGACGTCGCCAGCGACACGCGAATCGTGTCGCCGATGCCTTCGCTCAGGAGGATGCCCATCCCGACCGAGCTGCGGATGCTGCCGGCCTGGACCGGCCCGGACTCGGTGACGCCGAGGTGGATCGGGTAGGGTCGCGCGGCGGCGAACTTACGGTTCGCGAGCACGTTGGTCCAGACGTCGGTCGCCTTCAGCGAGACCTTGACGAAGCCGGGACCGTAGTCCATGTCCTCGAGGATCTTGCAGTGGCCGAGCGCCACCTCGACCATGCGCTCCGCGGTGCGTTCGCGGTCGTCGCGGTTGACCTGGTGCTGCTCGCGCATGCTCTTGTGCACCTCTTCGGGCAGCGAGCCTGCGTTCACACCGATACGGAACGGGATCTGCCGCTCCTTGGCGGCGGTCACCACCTTGACGACCTTGTCGCGGTCGGGGATGTTGCCTGGGTTCAGCCGCAGGCAGTGCACGCCCGCCTCGATCGCCATCAGCGCGAGCGTGTGGTCGTAGTGGATGTCTGCGATCACCGGCAGCGGCGAGCCCTTGACGATGTCCTTCAAGGCTTCTGCGGCCTCATGGTCCGGAACGGCCGGCCTGACGATCTCGCATCCGGCGTCCTTCAGCTCGTGGATCTGCCGCAGCGTCGCCTTGACGTCGCGCGTATCGGTCTTGGTCATGGTCTGCACGGCGATGGGCGCCGCGCCGCCGATGACCACGCCGCCCACGTTGACCGGGATTGACTTCCGGCGGGTGACCATCAGTGGACTCCGGGGAACTGCCCGGTGGCCAGGCGCTGGATGTCGAGGAAGCTGATCACCGCGACAAGCGCGAGCAACGCGACGAGGCCCCAGCGCTGGAAGTTGAGCTCGGTGTTGCGGTCGAACGGACGCCGTCGCACCCACTCGACGATCACGACCGCGATCCGGCCGCCGTCGAGTGCGAGCAGCGGCAGCAGGTTGGTCACGCCCAGCGCGACCGACAGCAGCGCCACCAGCCAGATGTACGTGGCGGGGCCCTGGTTGACCGCGTCGTAGGTGATGGCGGCGATGCCGATCGGGCCCGTGAGCCCGTCCTTTCCGAACAGACCGCCCGGCACCTGGCCCGTGACAAGCGAGCCGAGTCCCTGGACGATGACCTGCATCGCCTGGAACGGGAATCTGACACCCTCCTGCACCGCGGTCAGCGGGGTGGTCACGCGCGCGATGAAGACTCCGATCTGGCAGGCGCCGTCCTTGCAAACGGGCGTGACCACGACCGCGAAAGGAGTGCCGTCGGCGTGCGTGCCGGTGATGGTGACGCTCTGCCCGGCCGCCGCCACCTCCTGCTGCTGGATGTTCTGGGGGGCGGTGATCTCCTTGCCGTTGACTGTCTTGATGTGGTCACCGGGGCGGATCCCGGCGCTCGCCGCGACCGAGTCGTTGACGATCCCAATGACCTTCCCCGGGTCGCTGTTGAGCTGAGTCAGGCCGAACCCGGTGATCAGCACGACGGCCACCACGAAGTTCGCCACCGGGCCGGCGAGCAGGATCGCAATGCGCTGCAGCGGGGCCTTGGAGTGGAAGCCGTTGGGCTCCTCGAAGTCGCCGGCCTCCATGCCTCCCATGCGGACGTAGCCGATGACCGGGATCAGCCGGATCGCGTACAGCGTGCCGTTGCGCGTCATCGACCAGAGCCTGGTGCCGGCCCCGATCGAGAACTCGATGATCCGGACGCCGCACAGCTTCGCCACGAGGAAGTGGCCGCCCTCGTGGGGCGCGATCAGGATCAGGAACATCACGGCGATCCCGATGACATAGAGAAAGTCGGCGGCGATCCCGCTCACGCCCTCAGCCTACCCAACTTGGTACCCAGATAATCCCGCGTCCAGCGATCTGCTTCGAGCACTTCGTCCAGCTCCTCCCCACCTCCCGGGAACGCCGCCAGCGCGCGCTCGACCGTCGGGATGATGGCGCTGAACGGCAGCTCGCCGGCAAGGAACGCGCTGACCGCCTCCTCGTTCGCCGCGTTGAGCACGGCCGGCCTGCCCTGACCGGACGCTGCCGCCTCGCGTGCGAGCCGCACCGCTGGAAACCGATGCTCGTCGAGGGCGTGGAACTCGAGCCCTGACAGTTCCTCGAGCGGCACCGGCGGCACCGCGTCGGGGAGGCGCTCGGGGTAGGCGAGCGCCACAGCGATCGGCAGCCGCATGTCGGGGCGGCCCAACTGGGCCTTGAGCGACCCGTCGATGAACTCCACGACAGAGTGAACGACGCTCTGGGGGTGGATGGATACGGCGATGTGGTCGAGGGGTATGTCGAAGAGGTGGTGCGCCTCGATCACCTCGAGGCCCTTGTTCATCAGGGTGGCCGAGTCGATTGTGACCTTCGGACCCATCGACCAGCGAGGGTGGTTCAGCGCCTGCTCAACGGTCACTCGATCGAGGTCAAGGTCCGGATGGGACCAGAACGGACCGCCAGACGCCGTGATGACGAGGCGGCGCACGTTCTCGCGCTGCTCGCCCCACAGGCACTGCCAGATCGCGCTGTGCTCCGAGTCGACCGGCCGAACGCCGCGCTCGCCCGCCGCCTTCATGACCAGCGGCCCCGCCATGACGAGCACCTCTTTGGTGGCGAGCGCGATCTCCTTCCCCGCCTTGAGCGCCGCCAGCGTGGGACGCAGCGCGCGCGCGCCGGGGATGGCCACGAGCACCAGATCGCAGCGAGGGTCGGTGACCATCGTCTCGACGCGAGCGTCGAAATCGGGGTCGCCCGCTTGACCCTGGATGAGGTACTCGGCGCTGTGGGCGCTCGTGCGCGTGCCCTCGGTGAGACCGAAAAGCTTCAGGCGGGAGGGGTTGCGGTCGATGACGTCGAGGGCCTGGCGGCCGATGGAGCCGGTGGCGCCGAGGATCGCGACGTTGGCGGGCCGCGTCACCGCGTCAGCAGCCCGAACATCGACACATAGAAGTAGACGAGGATCGGCGGGAACAGGATCGAGTCCAGGCGATCGAGCACGCCGCCATGGCCGGGAACCAGGTTGGACGAGTCCTTGACCTCGGCGATGCGCTTCATCTGCGACTCGACCAGGTCGCCCATGATCGCGCTGAGGCCGACGAGCACCCCGAGGGCGAGCGCGTGCACCGGCGAGATGCCGAGCACTCCCGACACGCCGACGAACATCGTGATGACCGACGCGACGACGCCCGCGATCGCCCCCTCGACGGTTTTCTTCGGACTTATGGTCGTGAAAAACGGATGGCGGCCGATGCGGCTGCCAACCAGCAGCGCCGCTGCGTCGCTCGCGATGACCGCGAACACCGTGAACACCGTCCAGATGAGGCCATGCGGCTGCGCTGAGTACAGCAGCAGGTAGTAGTTGAACGGCATGCCGATGTACAGCGCGCCGGCCATTCCCATCGCCCAACGGCCGAGACCCTGCCGCCTGCCTGGCACCACGAGAAACGTGCCGAGCCCGGCGACCAGAGACAGCGAGAGCACGACGGCGACGTCCACGTGCTTCAGCACGGTGCCGCTGAACGCGAAGAAGGCGCCAAGTGGAAACAGCAGCCAGAGCGGCGCGCGATAGCCCATGCCGTCCGACAGCCCGCGGAACTCCCAGAGCGCGAGTCCCGCCAGCACGATGACCAGCGCGTACACGGCGTACGTGCCGCCGAAGAGGCCGCCGACCACCACGCCGATGAAGACGAACGCGCTCAGGATGCGGACCATGAGCGGGCTGGGCTTCAAGCTCCAAGCGGCCGGCGTGCGGGTCGCGGTCATGAGCGCGCGCCGCCGGCGGTCTTGAGATTCGGCTCGCTGTCCGGCCGGCCGCCGAAGCGCCGGATGCGCGACGCGTACTCGGCAATGGCGGCCTTGAGGTCGTCGACGTCGAAGTCAGGCCACAGGCGCTCGGTGACGAGCATCTCCGAGTACGCCGACTGCCAGAGCAGGAAATTGCTCACCCTGTGCTCGCCGGCCGTTCGGATGATGAGGTCGGGGTCGGGCAGGTCAGGGTTGTAAAGGCGGGCTGCGATTGCGGCTTCGTCGACCTGTTCGGGCTTGAGTCCTTCCGCTGCAATCCTCCGCATCGCGTCGACGATCTCGGCTCGGCCGCCATAGTTCAGACAAACGTTGAGCACGCCGTTTGTGTTGCGCGACGTGCGGGCGATCGCTTCGTCGATGCGCTCGCGCATGCGCTGCGACAGCTCGTCACGGCGCCCACACACGACGATGCGCACGCCACGCCGGTGCATCTCGTCGATCTCGCGCTGCATGGTCTCGTGGAACAGGCGCATGAGGGCCCGCACCTCGGCCCGAGGCCGCGACCAGTTCTCCGTCGAAAACGCATAGACGGACAGGACCTCGACACCCAGCCGCTCGCAGCCTTCGAGCACCCGCTTGATCGCGCGCACGCCGGCCCTGTGCCCGAAGCTCACAGGGTGGCCCTTGCTGCGGGCCCAGCGGCCGTTGCCGTCCATGATGATTCCGATGTGACGGGGGACAGGCTGGTCGGGCAAGGCCCCCAAAGAGTACCGGCGAGACCTGATTCTGGCGTTGCAGGGGAGGCTGGGCTCCGCCCGGCCTCGGCTTTGTCCCTAAGGGTGCCCAGACGTGGCCGGGCGAGGGAAGGAGAGCAGGAGCGCGCAGCGCTCCGATGAGAGGGAACCGTGGAGGTTCCCTCTCATATTTCGAGGACTTCGTGTTCCTTGCGCGCCGCCAGGGCGTCCACGCGCTCGACCTGAGCTTCGGTGATCTTCTGCAGGCGGGTGTGCGCGCGCTTGGACTCGTCCTCAGCCACCTCGCCGTTCTTGGCCATCTGGTCGACGCGGTGGATCTCGTCGCGGCGGACGTTGCGTATCGCCACCCGGGCCTCCTCCGCCTTCTGGCGCACGAGCCGCACGTACTCCTTGCGCCGCTCCTCGGTGAGCGGCGGGATCGGCACGCGGATCACCTGGCCGTCGTTGGCGGGGTTCAGGCTCATGTCACCCGAGCGGAGCGCCTTTTCGATGGCCCCGATCTGGCTCTTGTCGTAGACCTGGACCACCAGCAGCCTCGGCTCAGGCGCGCTGATCTGGGCCAGCTGGTTGAGTGGAGTCGGCGTCCCGTAGTACGGGACCATCACCTTGTCGATCAGCGCGGGGTTGGCGCGGCCCGTGCGGATGGTCGCGAGCTCGCCCCCGAAATGGTCGACCGACTTCGCCATCTTCGACTCGGCATCGCGAAGGATGGGATCGATCACGGGAGTTGGGACCGGAGGGCCGACCGAGAGATTTGGCGGATCGGCCGCCTAGACGCCAAAGATCCTGTCGGCATCTCTGGGCTCACCTCCTAAGTGCCGGCGCCCACCAGCGTGCCGATCTCCTCGCCCAGCACGACCCTCTCGATGTTCCCTGGCGTGAGCAGGTTGAAGACCACGATCGGCACGTCATTGTCCATGCACAGCGTTAGTGCGGTGTTGTCCATCACCTCGATGCCGCGATTGAGCACCTCGAGGTAGTCGAGCCGCGGCAGCATCACGGCCTTCGGGTCACGCTTTGGGTCCGCCGTGTAGACGCCATCGACCCGCGTCGCCTTGAGGATCACGTCCGCCTCGATCTCCACCGCGCGCAGGGCCGCGGTCGTGTCTGTCGTGAAGTAGGGATTGCCGGTGCCCGCCGCCATGATGACGACGCGCCCCTTCTCCAGGTGGCGCACCGCGCGGCGGCGGATGTAAGGCTCGGCGACCTGTGGCATCTGGATCGCGGTCATCGTGCGAGCAGGGATGCCGGTGCGTTCGAGGGCATCCTGCAGCGCCAGGGCATTGATGACCGTGGCCAGCATGCCCATGTAGTCGCCGGTGGCTCGATCGAATCCCTGATTGCTCGCGGCGAGGCCGCGAAAGATGTTGCCGCCGCCGACGACCAGCGCGATCTGGACGCCCATCTCGTGCACGCGCTTGATCTGAGCAGCGATCGTGCGCACCACCTCGAGGTCGATGCCGTAATCGCGTGCGCCGCCAAGCGCTTCGCCGCTCAGCTTGAGCAGGACGCGGTTGTACTTGGGCGAACGGTCGACCATCGTGCTCCTAGAGGTTATGCCTCTCTGACGTTGAATCGCGAGAACCGCCTGACGGTGATGTTCTCCTGGAGCTTGGAGATGTTCTCCGCGATCAGGTCCCTAACCGGGTGCTTGGGGTCGCGGAAATACGGCTGCTCCAACAGCACGTTCTCCTGGACGAACTTCTCGACCTGCCCGTCGACGATCTTGGGAATGGCCTGCTTCGGCTTCCCGTCCTGCTCGGCCTTGCGCTCGTAGAGGTTGCGCTCCTCGACGAGGATGTCGTCGGGAATGTCCTCGCGCGCCACCCAGCGCGGGCCGGCCGCCGCGATGTGCAGCGCCAACTCCCGCGCCAGCTTGCGGAAATCGTCGCCCTTCGCGACGAAGTCGGTCTCGCAGTTGACCTCCACCAGCACACCCACCTGCGGCGGGTAGTCGTCACCCGTCTTGTGCAGGTACGCCTCGACGACGCCCTGGCCGGTGGAGCGACCGGCGCGCTTGGCAGCCTTGGCGATGCCCTTCTCGCGGAGGATCGTGTACGCCTTGTCGAGGTCGCCGTCGGCCTCCTCGAGCGCGCTCTTGCAGTCCATCATTCCCGCCCCCGAAAGATCGCGGAGCTTTTTGACCTGGTCCAGCGAGACCGCCATCACCGCGACTCCTCGTCCTGGGCCGTGCGGCCGATGAACTCCTCCTCCGAGACGGTTGGCAGGTAATCCTCCTCGTCCTCGAGGTATTCCTCGATCTCCTCATAGCGAGGCGTCTCCAGGAACTCGCGCTCCTCGACCTCGGGCGGGATCTCACCGCGCGCCTGCGCTTCCTGGCGGCCCTCCTGGCACGCGTCCGCGATCTTGCCTGTGAGCAGCTTGACGGCGCGAATCGCGTCGTCGTTGCCGGGGATCACAAACGTGATGAGGTCGGGGTCGCAGTTGGAGTCGGTGATCGCGACCACGGGGATCTTGAGGCGGTTGGCCTCGGTGACCGCGATGTGCTCCTTACGCGGGTCGACGACGTAGACGGCGCCCGGCAGTCGCTTCATGTCGGCGATGCCGTCGAAGTGGAACATCAGGCGGTCGAGCTCGTCCTGGAGCTTCTTCGCCTCCTTCTTCGGCATGTTCTCGAACTGACCTTCCTGCTGCATCTTGCGCAGCTCCTGCAGGCGCTCGATCCTCTTCTTCACAGTCGAGAAGTTCGTCAACATGCCGCCCATCCAGCGGCGGTTGACGAAGTACATGCCGCAGCGCGCGGCTTCAGTCTGGATGGTCTCCTGGGCCTGCTTCTTCGTGCCGACGAACAACACCGGACGGCCGCTGGCGGCCACGCCGCGCACGAAGTCCCACGCGTCGTCCAGCAGCCGGACCGTCTTCTGCAGGTCGATGATGTGGATGCCGTTGCGTGCCGTGAAGATGTAAGTCTTCATCTTCGGATTCCAGCGGCTCGTCTGATGGCCGAAATGGACACCTGCTTCCAGCAGCTGCTTCAAAGTCACTTGCGCCACGTAGCTACCTCCTCCCTGTTCCTCTTCCGCCCGGTTCTGGCCTTTGCAGGACAGGGGGTTTGCCCCGGGCGTGCTAACTCGGCGAGCTTTCGCTAACCGGCGTCTGGAGTATACCCAGAACCCCGGAAGGCTAGACCTCGGCCTTCTTGCTCGAACCGCCCTGCGCGCGGCCGGCGACACCCTTCGGACCCGGGCAGCTCGGGTAGTCGGAGCAGGACTTGAAGAGTCCGTATCGCCCGCGACGCTCGACCAGCGGCTTGCCGCAGATGGGGCACGGTTCGTCCAGAACCTTCGGTCCCTCTTTCGCCTTTCCGTCCTTGCCGACGTTGGCGCGGTACTTGCAGTCGGGGTATCGCGAGCACGCGACGAAGGGCCCGTACCGACCGGTGCGCTCGACGAGCTCTCCCTCCCCGCATTGCGGGCATTTCTGGCCGGTCGGCTTGGCCGCCGACTGCGACGCATCCTTCTTTATGTACTTGCATTCGGGGTAGCCGGAGCAGCCGACGAACTCGCCGTAGCGACCGGTGCGCAGCTGCAGGGGTCGACCGCACACCGGGCAGGGTTCCTCGAGCAGCTTGGGCTGCGCCGCCTCGCCGTTCACGTTCAATGCGCGGCGGAACTTGCACTTCGGATAGCGCGAGCAGCCCATGAACGGGCCGAACCGGCTCGCCTTGCGCACCAGGTGACCCTCGTGGCACTCGGGACACACCTCGTCGGTGTCGGCCGGCATCGCCTCCTGGGCAGCCGTCAGCATCTTCTGCAGCGGCCCGTAGAAACCGCTGACCACCGGCACCCAGTCCTCGCTTCCGCTTTCGACCTGGTCGAGCCTCTTCTCCAGAGTCGCGGTGTACTCGTCGTCCGAGATGACCTTGAAGCGGTCGACCATGATCGTGTTCACGGCCTCGCCAATCTGCGTCGGGTGCAGCCGCCGGTCTTTGATCTC
>Ga0209058_1002325_pt1 | contig 15740 bp, 15 predicted proteins | sample GraSoiAngelo_147_FD_185904 | JGI IMG/M metagenome (GOLD analysis project Ga0209058, IMG submission 185904) | Grasslands soil microbial communities from the Angelo Coastal Reserve, California, USA - 14_1009_05_40cm (SPAdes) (version 2) | ecosystem: Environmental > Terrestrial > Soil > Grasslands ... | reverse complement strand
CCGCAAGAGCTTGGTCTTGCGGCTCGATGGTTTCGCAGGTCGCCCGGGGCCAAGGATAAGCTTTTTAAGCGGGCTGTGCCATCCAGAATTCGCCTCCGTGAATGTCGCGTAACGGATAGCGTTTTTACCCGAGCGCCGCGGCGAACCATGCAGAGGCGAAGACGAGATGCGTTTTGGTGCGACGATGTCCCAGATCTTTGCAACTGGGCGCGCCCTGCTGCGAACTTCTTCCACATCTTCGTGCCGTCCCCCCAGAAAATCGTCCCGTCCCCTAGAAAGTTTACAGAAGACCCGTTATACGACGTCCAGGAACCCTCGGAACCGCCATACTTGCGGTACCTCGCTTGAATCTTCTAGCGCGGCCTGTGGCAACAACCAAAGTTGAGGGATCGGCTGGCCGCGCGCGGTCAGCGTTCAGCCTTCGGCGGTCAGCTTCTGAACCAAGACGGTGAGCATGCGTTTGATCTCGATAGTCTGCTGCGAGAGTTGTTCGTAGTCGTCGGGCTGAAGGAGTTTCAAATCTCGGGCCAGCAGGAGTTGATATTCCAATTCAGTGGCTGAGCCTCTGGCAATAACGCAAAAGCGAGCCAATTCAGCATCGCCATCTCAACCGCAGCCTTCAGCGATGTTGGAGGGAATCGAGCAAGCGGCCCGCCGAATCTGAGCCGTGAGTCCATAAGTTTCTTCGCGGGGAAATCTCGCCGTGATGGGATATACGGCCAACGCCAGCAGATGCGCTTTCTCCCACACCTTCAGTTGCCGAAAGTCCTTCATGACGACCTCATTGTGTATTAGGGCTTGGCAATTGGTCACGAGCATTATGGATGCAAGAGATCATCCTGGGGGCCGGGGTCATGAAGGGATTCATTTCCAAGCATCAGGAACGGATTCATGGTGTGCTGTCCTGCTTCGAACGGATGCTGTTTCGTGGCTATTGGCCGATCATGAGTGGCTGGCAGATGGCGCAGTTCTTCAACAGCTCCAAGATTCAATTCCGTGAACTGAAAGGGTTTCTCCTTCAACATGCCCAACGGGTCAAACAACACGCCATCGATGTTGCCAAGCAGGAGGGACGCCCATTTCAATATCTTCAGGAAAAGATCCGAAAAGAAGAGTTGGCCAAGGAAATTGCTGCCCGGGACCAGATCCAGGATGGACTGATCTGTGTTTTTTCAGTATTGGAGCCCCATGCCCTACTACTGGGTAACGGCCCAAAGTGAGTATTCCACCGATATTCTGTTTAAGCGCCCGGCGGACTTGAACGAGCTTTATCCTCGATTGCTTAGCACATTGTGCTTCGGTCGCGAGGTCTCGATTGCTGCCAACAGCCGATGCCTTCAGGCCTTGGCTGATGTCGACGATCCCACCGATGCCATCGCTACTTTGGATCGCATCACCACCCGCAAGCAAGTGGCCCCAAAACGCACCGCAAAAGCCTTCAATCCGGTGGCCCGTGATGAGTCTCAGATCTTCCGTGCTTTACTCGATGGGCAACACATGATCCGAGGATTCTCCAATCCCGACATCCGGCAGAAACTCCAAGACTCGCCTCACTTGAAGGGAATCACGGATAGACGCCGCCAAAGCGCCAAGGTGACGCGTATTTTCAATCGATGTCACGCTCACGGTTTGATCGCCAAGATTCCGCACTCTCGACGCTGGCGCTTAACGCGGCACGGTCGCATCGCCATGTCCGCCTCCTCCGTGAATACGTGGCCCGGCGCGCATTCTCCGTATATAAGGAATACGTCGATCTTCATGCGCTCACGCTCCTATCGGGCACTAAAGTCACAGGTACGACGCTTGCCCGTGACTTCCGCGAGAATTCAATCGAACGGGACCGCATCGTCCCGGATGACAGTGCTCGCAGGATTCGATCTGCTCTGCCGCCGTCAGTGCCGTGGCGGGATCGACGCGCCAGCAACTATTGTGATACGCGGTAGAGGTCGCCGTATCTCCGAACACACGGAAGGGGCGCGCCAGAAGCGCAAGGAAACCGAAGTTATCGCGGGATCGTTTCCTGAGAGGGTGTGGCTAGGTTTCGAGTCTGAACGAACCCGACTATGTTTAAAGTCGGAACCCGGACCAGCGTCCAATTGTCGTCGGCATCGAGCAGTTCGAAGTCGGGTTCAACGATGGTTCCTTTGCTGAGCACCGTCAACACATTGCTCTTCCAAAAATTAGTGGCGTGCAACGACGCGGAATCGCCCGAAATTATGAGTACTTTCGAGGAGAACACATCGCTCTTTACTGGATGAGTCCCGGCTGGAGCTTTCGTTGGAACCCGGATTTCTGCTTTCCCAGCTGTGTCCGGTGATGTCCTTCTCGCAGTTGGAGCCTCTCGACGAGTACTGAAATTTTCAACCCTTGCCGATTTTGCAGCCAGGCTCGCGGTGAGTTTCGGGTCGGCTTTTTCGCTCGTTTGTTTTGAATCGTCTTGCCAAGAGTTTGCATACGGCAATAAACGTCCTGGCGTGCTCAGGACCCAGGCGAGCATAGCAACTGAAGCAATCGCCAGCAGCAACACAAGAGATTTCACCGCTTTGCTTCCTCACGAAAGTTCCGGGCACGACCTGTCATCTCCAACAGAGAGGAAGGGGTGGCTATGGCCCAATGGTGCATTCCGTGCTCGATCCAGTTAAGTGGTCCGAATCATTGTAAAAAAGTATGGATGCGGAGAAAGAATCTGCGGGAAGCGTGACCAGGACAAGCCCTTACGGGTGCGCGGTTTATACTTAACGAGATGGCGCTGACCATTTGGTTCTTGACCATATTACTTGCCGCTCAGAATCCCAAGCCAATTCCGGAATTGAAGCCGTTTCTGACGGAGGTGCGTAAGAAACTGCACACCGATAACCTTCTCTTGAGTCAGTACACCTACACCGAGAAACGAACGGTAGTGCATTTCGACTCCAATCAAAAACCGGTCAAAACAGAAGTCAACGTCTTCGACATTTTTGAGGGTTCCCCTGAGCGCGTTGGGTATCGGCGGCAGATTGTTAGAAACGGCATGCCGCTAACGCCGGTGGAACTTCAGAAAGAGGACCAGGAATTCCAGAAGCGAAAGGAACCCATTGAGCGCAAGCTTAAACAGGCGACACCGGCGGAGCGAGAGAAGACGCGTGCGGACCGGCTGAAACACGAAGAAGAAGTTCTTGATGATGTTTTTGGTCTCTACGATGTCGAGATGGTTGGGCGTGAGATGCTAGACGGCCGGCCAGCAATTCTTTTGAGTTTTCGGCCGCGGCAAACTTTCAAGCCTAAGACTGAAGAGGGCCAAAGAATGCTGCACGTGGCAGGGCGCACTTGGATCAACGAAAACGACCATGAACTCGCGCGCGTTCATCTCGAAGTGATCGATCCTATATCGAAATCCCGGTCGGGCAGGTGCCAAAGCGCAACCACACGATGGTCATCGCTGGGCGGGCATCGAACAACTAACGGTTAGCCGCAACCGAAATATTCCCCTCCTCGCAGAGGAGGGGTGGCCGCGACACAACAAGATGCCGCGAAGCCACCTAAGCGGAGCAGACGGAGTGGTCGGTTCGGCATCACGTAGATTTCGCTGAACTGACCACCCCGGCGCGCCAGCTTCTATTAAGCTGTCGCGCCACCCCTCCTCGCAGAGGAGAGGAACGGGGCCTGCGCCGTTGTGAACCTTTTCTGCCCACTAGCGGGAGTTTACTGAGAGACGGTTCTGCGGATCGTTCCCGCGTTTAAAACCTTCAGTGTTTCCAAGGGATTATCCACGCCTGATTCTGTATTACCCTATAATATTATGCATCTTCATGAGGGATGTCTGATAGGATATCCAACAGTTATAGTGTCAATACGCGCGATGGTTGTTGACAATGAGTTTGGCGGTGCCGTATTGTATTACCCTATTATGGCATCCCTCATCAGCAAGAAGAAAGGCAACAAACTCTATTATTACGTCGTCGAGAGCGCCCGTGTCGACGGCAAGCCGCGCATCGTTCAGCAGACGTATTTGGGAACAGCCGACCGGTTGGCCGATCTCTTGAAGGAGCGTACCGCTCCGGTTCCCCTGTCGGCCACAACCCGCGAGTTCGGACTTCCCGGAGCATTGTGGTTAGCCGCACAGCATTCTGGAGTCTGGGGAGTGCTCAAAGCGATGTGGCCAGAACCGCGATCGGGCCCCTCGATAGCGCATTATCTGTTGCTGGCGGTGATCCATCGTATTTGTCAGCCTGGCCCGAAGACCGAAGTCGCCGACTGGTATCGGTCCAGCATTCTGCAACCCCTGTGGGGATTGTCTGCCGAGCGTTTTCGCTCGCAAGATTTCTGGGACGCGTTTGATGAAATCCACGTCGAAGCCGATCAACATGGCGGAGGCGATGAGTTGGAACAAGCGCAATTACGGCTGTTGGCTGTTTGGAAACAGAAACAGTTAGTGAGCCGACGGCTGCTGGCTTATGACACGACCAACTTCTATACCTGGACCGCCAGCACGAATTCCCGCAATCGCCTCGCCCAGCGTGGCCACAACAAACAAGGTCGGCATAATCTACGGCAAGTGGGATTGAGCTATGTGCTGGATGGGGAAAACGGTATCAGTTTGTGCCACCACGTTTATGCCGGCAACGTCGCCGATGTGGAAGAACTACCCAAAGCATTGGAACGGATTGTGAAGATGCTGGATCACAATCAGATCGAACGCTCCTCCGTCACCCTTGTTTTTGATAAAGGCACCGCCGCGCTGGATAACACACTGTTGTTGAAAGAAGCCGGAGTCGGCTGGATCTCCGCCTTGCCTTGGAATCAAGCGCCGCCGGAGCTGCGTGATCGCGACATCGAAAAAGTGCCGCTCTGTAGCAGCGATCAACCTGGTGTTCATGCGGTTGCCGAGCGCGCGCTCGTTCACGGCCAAGAGTATCCGTGCGTGCTGAAGTATTCGGCTTCTTTCGCCAGTGAACAACTCCATAGCGTCACCACCAGCCTCGCCAAAGTGCTGCAGTCGTTGCGGCGGCTGTCGATGGATCTGGCCAAGCCCGGGTGCCGCTTAAAAGAGGCCGCGATCCGCAACAAGATCCGGCGATGGTTGTTGTCGTCACAGTTCCTGGAAGATCTGATCCAGTGGAATCTCGATTCGGAAAATGGACGCTGGCGCTTACAGTTTGATTTCAATCATGCCGCGTTCCAGAAACTACTCAACCATCGTCTGGGACGCACCCTGTTATTGACCAATCGCATGGACTGGACGGCTGAACTAGTCGTGGCGGGATATTCCGGTCAGCAGCACGTCGAGCAGGTTTTCCGCGGCCTCAAAGATGGAGACTGGCTGGGTTGGGGTCCAATGTATCACTGGACCGATAGCAAGATTCGCGTTCATGCGTTCTACTGCATGTTGGGTATTTCTTTGCTCCAGTACATCCACAAACAATCTCAGTCCGCTTGGCCAGGGCTCACCATGGAACAAATGCTAGCGGAACTGCGACAGATCCAGCAGTTCGTCCTTCTTTATCCGCCACAAGGAGAGAAAGGTCCCCGCCGCGCCACCGTCGTCCGATCCAAACAAACTTTCCCCCAACAACAACTCGCCAAAATGCTCGGCTTGGACGAACTCGCTAATCACAAAATGTAGGTAAGACCACACACCCCGCTTAAATCCCACACCCCGCTAACTTTGCGGGCCCGAACTCTCTACTCTCAGTAAACTCCCGCTAGTTGCCCGCAATCCGATTCCCGCCGACCCAGACGGAATGAATCTGCCGGGTGTTGCGGATATCGTCCAGGGGGTTGGCATTCAACACGAGGAGGTCGGCCCATTTGCCCGGCTCGATCGTTCCAATCTTGGGATCGACTTTCGTGACGCGCGCCGCGCCGCCGGTCGACGCGACGATCACCTGCATCGGGGTCATCCCGGCCTTCACCATCATCTCCATCTCGACGTGCTCGAAGTAACCCTGCCATCGGCCTGGATTGCCCTCAGCCCCGCTATCGGTGCCCATGGCGATCGGGACACCCGCATCAGAGAGGATTTTCAGATTACGATTCGCCTGTGCGAGCGCCGGCTTGATCGCCTGAGCTTGTTTGTCGTTGCGGATCTTTTGTTGATTTGCCGGGATAATGAGCTGGTCGACTTCACTGCCATATAGAGCCATACCTCTCCGGAAAAACGGCTCATCGAAAAACGCCGGCCGCGTTTCGTAGACGAACACGGACAGATCCCGAGTGAGCGTCGGTATATATCCAATGTTCTTGCGCTTGAGCTCAGCAGCGAATTCGGAATCGACGTCCTTGTCGCGAATGCTGTGCGCCAGGACGTCCGTTCCTTTCTCAACTGCGCTTTTCGCATCCTTTGTATAGAAGACATGCACGAATGTCCGAAGGCCCTTCTTTTTCGATTCGTCCACGAGAGCGCCGTAGATATCCGGCGTCATGTCGTTCGGCGTACCGTTAATGTGGTACTTGATCACATCGACCTTCAAGTCCGCGAGGCGATCAACACTTTTCCGGGCCTCTTCGGGCGTCTTGCCGACTGCATTCAGGCCGCCGGTATAAAGCCGCGCCCGGTCAAGCGCGATATGGGTTTGTTCGTCACGTAGCTTGAGACCTTCCAGTTCGTCCACCGGTCTCGACCCAAGGCTTACGTTACTTGTAACGCCGTATGTTGCATACGTTTTAAGACGCAGAATCAAGTCGTCGCGAACGGGCCGCTTGGTTGCTTGATCGAAATTCAGATGTGCGTGCGCGTTGATCAGGCCCGGGATAATCGTCTTGCCGGACAGATCTACTCGCGTGGCGCCATTCGGAATCTTGACGCCTGCCGCCGTACCGACGGCTTCGATGACGCCCTTGTTCAGGATAACTGTGCCTTGCTGAATCGGCGCGCGTCCGGTGCCGTCGATAATGCGCGCACCCGTAAGCGCGACGACGCCGGATGCGGCCGGAGCTTGTGCCATTGAAGGCTGCAGCTCGATTGCGGCGAGCACCGTCAGGGCAGCCAACGCCACGACGGCCAAAAGTGTTGTTGAAATGCGAGTCATATCACCTCCGCTTTTTTAACTCCCCAGCGGGACTTCGTTAGTTGGATTTGTTAGCGGCGATTTTCGCAAAATCGGGCCACGGAATCGGCTTCCCGTGCACGGGAACGATTCGGGCCGGATCCAGCTTCAATAGCTGCACGCCCTTCAGGAAATTCTGTTGATCACGGCTGAGCGTGGTGGGAAGCGGTTCGTTGGTATCGACGAGATCGGCTTCCAGTAAGAGCTTCTCCTTCGGCAGATACGCCATCAACATACCTTCGACTTTTTGCAGCGGGTTCACGTAATAGATGTTCAGGTTCCGCGTGCCGTCGGTCAGCACATAGTTTTCCCGGACCGTTTCCCAGTAATAACCTTCCGCCAGTTCAGTCGGCGGCCACAGCGAAACCATGTCGGGCTTCAATGTCCGCGGCGTGTAGTTGATGAAATCATGGTTGTAGAATTCAAAATTTTTGAAATGGGTGATGATCGTGGCGCCGATATGGACATAAGTCCGCAAACCACCGGCGTGATCGAAATGTTGATTGGAATTGATCACGAAGCGGATCGGCTTGTTCGGAATGAGCTTTCTCACTTCTTCGATGACTGCAAGACTTCGCTCCTCATTCAGAGGCGCCTCAAAGACGGCGCTGTAATTGTTGAACTCGATCGCCACGCTGTTGTGCGTCGCGCCGCCCAGGAGATACACGCCGTCGGCCAGTTTCGTCGTTTCCACACGAACGGGGAACGTCGCATTCCGCACAACGTCTGGAACGGCGACAGGGTCCGGACAGACATTCGGTTTAACATCTTTGATCGGGCCGCCGAAGGCGTTGTGTCCCGCGCTGATGTTCTGGGAGTTGAAGTTGTCATCCCAGCCCTGATGCGAATGCCAGACGGTGGGGAACTTGATGCCGTTGCCGGCGTCGATGTAGCTCTGGTTTGTAAATTCATGCTCGTAATTCATGTCACCAAGCACAGGATCCGGCACCCATGTGTGAAGCCTTTGGAGCATGTTCTCCTTGTTGACGGTGGCATCGATCCGATATTTGCCGTACATGATGGAAACGATTCGCGTGATCTCCGGCTGTACCTCCGGACCGTCGCGTCCCAACTCTCCCAATTCCCATCGCCATGCGGCTTTGGGGTTCGCACCAGGCAATTGAGCGGCTTTGAGGAAGCCGTGCGGGTTGAGGACCAACTCCACCGGCCAGATCTCGGCGATGTCGGGCGGCACAGCCGTCGGTTTGCCGTTTGCGCCATCCATGTACCATCCATATTTACCGTTGAGCATGAAGATTTCGTGCGCATTCTTCTGCATACCGGTGCCGTCGATCCAGCCGATACCGTACTTCCACATTGCCGGGGCAAGTCCTGGCTTTCGATCGAACTCTTCCTTCATCGTCCAGTTGTCCCAATTCATGGTCCGCGTGTAATTGGCCAAAGAATCGATTCGCGGCCAGTCGATGTTCTTCCCGGCCTCCTTCTGCTGGCCCACCGCGCCGTCGTAGGCCGTTCCTGAAATGGTGACGCAATGCAGCGCGTCAGTACCAATAGCTTTACGGGCCGCGTCCAGAATCGGGCGCGGATCGATGTAGCCCGGCGGGAATTGCTGCGCCGCCGGCGCCTGGCGCGCCACCGGAGCTGCTTGCGTCAGCGCCACAAGAATCAGCAAAAGCCAAATACCCGACAATGTTCTGGCCATATTTCCTCCTCGTTGTGCCCTCGAATTTGGGAAAGCAGATAATACTCCGTCTCCAAGGCACCCTGGAAAAAAATCAGAGCATGAATCGGGTAGTCTATATGTATGCGCATCGCTACCTGGAACGTCAATTCACTGAAGGCTCGCCTGGAGAAGGTGACATGGTGGCTCGACCGCGCCAAACCCGACGTGCTCCTGATGCAAGAAACCAAGCTGGCCGACCGAGACGCGCCCGTCGACGTGTTCCGGCAGGCCGGCTACGCGCTGGTTCATCATGGCGAAGGCCGATGGAATGGCGTCGCTATCGCAAGCCGCTGCGGTCTCGACAGCGTTATCACGAATTTCGGCGAACCGCTGCGTCCCGCGCGAACGCCCGACATCGCTGACGACGAACCGCTCGCCGAAGCCCGGATGATCTCCGCAGAATGCAGTGGTATACGCGTTGTCTGCATATACGCGCCCAACGGCCGGATCGTGGGCTCGCCGTTTTACGAGGCCAAGCTGGCATGGTTCGATCGGCTCGCCGGATGGCTGAACGAGGCCATCGACGCCACCACACCGCTCGTGATGGGCGGCGATTTCAATGTGGCTCCCGAAGACGTTGATGTGTGGGACCCACGAGCCTGTCATGGTGGAACCCACGTCTCCGAGCGCGAGCGGGAGGCGTTCGCCGGCCTTTGCCGTGGCGGACTCGTTGACGCGTACCGGCTGCGCCATTCCGAGCAGGGGCGTTACACCTGGTGGGATTACCGCGCAGGCAACTTCCACATGAATTTCGGCATGCGCATCGATCACCTGCTGGTCACAGCACCGCTAAAGCCGCGCATCGTCTGGGCCGAGATCGACCGTGAGGCGCGCAAAGGAAAGCCTGTACCCTCGGATCATGCTCCGCTGGTCATTGATATCGACGAGCCCGGCTTCCCTTTCGATGCGGGCTGGGCCTCCGCCGATGAGCGCATCGCCGGACGCCGCGCTCGCCCGAACTGACAAGCTCGTCCGAACCCACTGACGATTCTCGAAATCCGCCGGTGTCCCTCGGAAGTGGTAAGTAATTTCGGTTTGGATTGGCATCGCGCACGAGAACAGGCCAAGTGCCCGCTAGCAGCCCGTGGCAGAAGTGCTCAGACTGCCCGAAACTTACTTATAAATCGTTTAGAATCGACCCAGATTATTCAGCAACAGGTGTTCTGCCACGGGCTGCTAGGGCTTCCGTGGCAGTGGGAAACGGACGCCATGGTCTGCATTCAATTTCTGAGTTGCTTCAAGATCCAAATCTGCGATCGGAATTTGGGTGGAACTTCGTTCTGTAAAAGCCCAGAGTGTCTGGCCCACAATCGCATAACCCTGAACTTCCATCTGGCGACCATCATGGAATACCAGCACCATGGGGAGAGAAGTCTCTTGGGTAGACTGCGGGGGTTCTGGTGGGGTTTGACGCAATTGGCGCTGTTCTTCGCGCAGCCGTTGAACTTCTCGCGTGAGTCGCTTCACTTCATATAAAAGTTCGTTCACCTGTTTTGAGTCATGCGAGGGGATTGCTTGGATCGGGCCATAAGGTTCGGCGGTATAAATCGGTGAGGCGTAGACGAACGGCTGAAACACGTCGGCTGGTGGTAATGAATACGGTGCGCCAGCGAGCGGAATCCTGAAGTAGCGTCTGTCGAAAGCAACCGCCGGCATCATCGCGGGGCCGCCGAATATAACTGCTCCCAGACGCTCAGGTATGACAACGCTCGCGCTGCGAGAATGAAAACCGTCTCTGTGGCTCGCACCTCGGAAGTGAGCTTCCAGGCTCCCTGGCCACAAGGCAATGGCCCACAGAACGGCGATCAGAAGTGGACGGCGCATGGCGTTATTCTAGCAAAATTGAGAGAGCGTTAGCTTCCCTCAGTAACAGGCTGTGCTCGACGTGGATTATGTTGTCGGAGCCTATGTTGGCGTTCTCGCTGAGACCGTGTTGAGAATGACGGAGGGCCTCTTCTCAATGGGACTCGTTAACTTGAATCAACGAATGCTCACTGTGAACTACAAGGCGCAGCATATACCGCTGTCGGATTATGCGATTGAACTCCTCCGTTCATTCTCGACTCAAACCGCGCTACGACCGCGGGCGAAAAACAGGCAAACGAAAATCTTGTGACTCTGGGAGGTTTTAGTGGTCGGCTTGGAACTGCTGTGAAATGAGGATGCCGGAGGGGGGACTTGAACTTTTAATCCTCCGTGTTTCCGTAACTTACGAATTCTACTAGCGCACCGAACGCATAGAACGCATAGAACTAAGGCGCTACACACACTCGGCACACACGCTCCCATCTGGGCGAAAGGCGGGGAAGGGCGGTGCGTGAGCAGGCAACAAAGAGACCCCATGGAGAACCTCAAGTTCGTTCACACCGCTTTGCGGTCGAACTCTCCGAAAAGCTCGTTGTACAAAACCTCGACCTGCGTTGCCTCTTCGTCAGTGAGAGCACGAAATTCTTTTTCCCGAGCTCGTTTTGACAGATGTCCGCTTCCCTGAGCCAGAAAGCCGCGAAGCAGTTCGATTTCTCGATCCGGCATCTCGACGATCTCTTTTACGGCCACCGAGAATTTGTCGAATGCCTGCAAGAAACGGATTTCTTGTGGCAGATCCTGCTCTACTGTTTCTTCGACACATGAATAAAGAAATTCGGCTTGTGCCGTTGCGTCGAAGTAGCGATAGTAGTCGGCGGTTTCATTCAGAATCTCTACATTGTGGTCGGGAGTGGCACGCCATTCGATCAATGGCAGCATCGCAGCAGAGTACGATTCGAGCACAGTTCGATACTCATCGATTCTCCGAAGAATGGCTGCACTTATTGGGAACACAACGCCGAGAGGGTTATAACCAGCAGTCGCGAGCACATGATGAATCAACCACCGATGTAACCGGCCATTACCATCGGCGAATGGATGAACATAGACGAATCCAAATGCGATAGCAGCCGCCGCACTGACAGGATCAGCACCACCAGTAAGCGAACGGCCATCGTACTCAATGATGCCACCGACCAGATCTCGAAGATCCTGGGGGCGAGCGCTGATGTGGTCGGGAACCGGTTCTTGTGTTTCCCTGTCATGAGTCCCCACGAATCCACCTTCATCGCGGAGTCCGAGTTTCACAAAACGTGCATCGCCTATGACGACGCGCTGAAGTCGTTCCAGTTCGTCAATCGTGATCGGGCGAACACCTGCCTCCCCGATTGCGCGAGCCCACCGCGCCGCGCGGGCGCTCGACGGCCTTTCGCCCTCGATCGCGAAAGATGATTTCGAGTCACTGAGGAGAAGAAAGGCGGCCGCTCTGGTGATAAGGTCCTTTCGGGTTCGACCGATGATTTCTCGGGCGCGGACGTCGAGTCCTTTCGCGACGGCTGCTCGAAGCGCCTGTGTCCACCCGATCATGGGACAAAACCGGCGTGTGCCCGGCAGATTGTCGATGACCTTGTGGCGAGGCGACGCTGTACCTTTGTTAAGGCCGACTTGTTGTTCGGTATCGACAACATTCACAAGTCGAACCTTTCCGGGATCCGGCACATCGAGTTCGCGTCCGGTGAGCCATTCGTACAGGAACCAGATTCTCCGTGCAAACGAACCGGTGGGTGTAGCCCGTACAAGCTCGGATATTTCCTCAGGTTTGACAACTTTGAATAGTGCCCCAAGGACGCCAAGGTCCAGACCTTCCCACTTCAAAGCGAAAACGATTTGACCTTCAAGTGTGTTGGGCGGACGATGGCGTGGTGTCAGCAGATTCCAGGATTGATTAGACACTGGGTGATGACGCTCAGCAATTGCGGCCAGCCGAGGTGGCACAGGAACGGATAATCCGAAGCGTTCAATCAGGGCTGCATACCCCACAGGTATCGCAGGCTCCGGAAGCGCGCGACCGTGAATATGGCTCACCGGTTGTGAAATCCAGTTGCTCATGCCCAATTTTCGTGAAAAACTGACACCTCGCCTCAAAAACTGAACCGCGTTTAGCCCGTGAAATTCATTCACCTGATGAGAAATGCTATCACTATTGTAACTCATTGTGAAAATATTCCACCGAGCCCTACAAAAATCAGGCGCTCACTTAGCGCCTGTTGGCCGTTGACCGAAAATAACCTTTGCTTCTACGTGACGTTCAGAAACCGCGACGGCGAGCCTTTCTATGTGGCGTTCGAATGCAGAGAGTACCCGCTTCATCCTCCGACCGTGGAATTTGTTAGTTGCGACAGGACTGAACGGGGCACGAAGCGCTTGTATCCGCAGGGATTCCATTCCACACCTTGCATATGCATGCGTTACAACCGTAAGGCATACACGGAGCGCGGTGGCCCACACGGTGACTGGCGGCTTCTCGACTGGCGGTTGCCAAGCGGGAATGGCGTCGACAATGTAATCGCCGTCATTGCCAAAATTCACATTGCGGCGACCGTTAATTTTGAATTCATAGAGGTGGTCCTCCACCCAGCCGAGGATCTGGAGTATACCCCTGCAAGTTGTTCGAGAGTTGTCTTGTCTGCGACCTCAAAATCCCGATACCAATTGGGGAGTACGAATTCGGGATCGCTCGGATACCGGCCTCGGTATTGCATGTGGAGTTTGAGGACGCATGGGATACGCCGTTCCTGCTTGGCCGGTTTTTGTTCCATCTCGATCAACTCTGCAAGTTGTGCGTCACTGGCCGTCATCGGCGGCTTCAGAACCTCCGGACTCTGTGGTTGTCAACGAGGAAGTTGTTATGAACAACGCAGAGCGATCTTATGCCTTTGACCATCTCGAAGGATTCTCTGCCGTCGAGAGCAATTCGTCAAACGTTGGATATACGCTAACGGTATTGATGAAACGCGCATCATTTGACGGATTGGCTGTGGGCCGACTCCAAACATCCAAGTAATGACGGCCGGGGCTGGATAGATCGCCAACGACGTAACGTGAAGAATACCGCCTAGTCAAATCAGAGTAGGTCGCTGCCAATAGCGCCGGAACCCATCCAATTCGCGCTCTTCTGCAGATAGTGGGGCTTGCGGATCGGATTGTTCAACAAGTTCGGCGAGGGTGTAACGGCTCCTGCGACCGTGGATCTCCTGAGCGGCGCGGCGACGAAGCCACTTTTCTGTGTTTAAGCCATCTGCTGGGGCTTCGCTGTTAAGACGGCTGCTTGGTCGTCGGGGAGTTCGATCGTGATCCTGGTCATACTCGCTCCTTCTTCGCCATGGGATACACCGGCGCACAATTTTGATTACGCCCCAGGTCAGGGGGCTCGGCGGTTCAGTCGTGAAGGATATTCACGGACTGCCCTTCCATGGATCACCAGGCAGAAGCCTAATAAGGCGCGATGACACTGCTTCGGCGCCCTCCTTTATATCCCACGAGAACCCTTCGGCCAGCAGCGGAGTAAGATCTGCGATGAACTGCGGCGAGCGAATTTTTGCCGCAATATTTTGCTCGAATTGAGCGCGAGTCACACGGTGACCTTGCTGATCCATGTATGCAGAAAACGCTTCGACGATGCGTTCGGCATCAACGGACGTTTTCTTGAGAGCCACCGCTAGATCGAATAGATCCCGTTCTTTCTTACGCTGATAAAGCGCTCGCATTTTTGTTCCGAGGAGTTCGTCGAGTTCGTAGGTATGAATGTCGCAGGAACCTTCGAACCACCGAGATGCGACGGAAAACGGAACGCGTTGCGTGTCAAAAATCCTCAAATGTTCTCGTGAATTGATCTCAACCTTCAGCCGCAGTCGGATCGGAGGCGAATCTTCGGAATCAAAACGGTAAACGAAAGTGACGCGGCCTTCTGTTTGTTTCCACTGCGGCCTGCCGAGCCAGGAATCGAGTACTTCGTGTACGGCTGCGATCATTTTCCCGGCAGGCTCAGCCACGGTCTGTACAAGATCGATGTCCTCCGAATAACGGGCGGGTGGTTTTAGATGAGGTCTGTAAAGAGCGGTGCCACCGCGGAATGCCAGCGCGCGGCTGAACAGCGAATGCGAAAACAGATCAACCAATGCGCGGCTGATGACCAAATCTTGTTCGACCTGGAAGTTCTCGATCCAAGGTGCTTCCCTCCGCCACTCCGTGATGTAATCGCGAGGGATCATAGGGATTCCACATCGATCTCTACGTTCACGTGGAGCTTCCAGTCGCGATCATCTCGTGAGCGCTTCCGCGGTCCCCCGGCCAGAAGCGCAACAGTGTGTTTCGCATGTTCATGCACGTACCTTTTAAGTGGTCCGGTTCTTTCGCCGTTACCCACAAATTCCAATATGTATCCAAGACGCTGCGTCCATGACACGGGCGCTGCATGAGCCGCGACCACGAGTTCTTCTGGATCAATCTTTTCGGCGAGTTCAGAAAGAACTGTTGCCGCATTGTCCAGTCCGCCAACATGATGCGCGTATCCGATAAGGTCGAACGCGGTGGCTTCAGGGGTTGAAACAAGAATCGTCCCGCGAGGCGTATTGAACGGCTGAACAGAAACTTCCGCGATTTGTTTGCGCACTATGAAGACAACACGAACCGCTCCACATTGAATTGGCCGGCGGTTCACAGGAAGACAGACCTGAAATTCCTGAGGACGATGATGGGCCGCTCCGTGGTATTGCGCCGCAGACAGAAGACCTGCGTAGTAGGACAGGCCAAGACGCTTCATCAAATCCGGAATGAACTGATCAGCCGGAAGGCATCTGAGCGCTTGGTATTCCGGAGGAACAATAACGTAGAAGCCGCGGGCCGGAGAAGCGATCACCTTCTGTTTACTAAGGCGATTAATTGCGAGTTTGGCGGCGGCAGGAGAAACGCCTAGCGCCGCTTGCGCATCGGCGGAAATGAAGTGGTAGCGGCCACGGGCCGATAAATCCGCACATATTCCCTTACGGTTAGATGTTGGCGTTCTTCTCCTTTCATATACGCAAAGTATCATTTTTCGATACTTTGCGCTAATGATTGGAGATAAATTGGAGTCCGTTTTCGAATTAACTATTTTATTTCCAGTTATTTAACTTCATGCCGGAGGGGGGACTTGAATGCCCTACGTGCAACGCCAAATCAGCAAC
>Ga0209058_1002323_pt1 | contig 15753 bp, 14 predicted proteins | sample GraSoiAngelo_147_FD_185904 | JGI IMG/M metagenome (GOLD analysis project Ga0209058, IMG submission 185904) | Grasslands soil microbial communities from the Angelo Coastal Reserve, California, USA - 14_1009_05_40cm (SPAdes) (version 2) | ecosystem: Environmental > Terrestrial > Soil > Grasslands ... | reverse complement strand
TTTCATTCTCTGCTAATTGCAGTTACTATTTGAAGATAAAAAATTCAGATGTTCCTCTTTCCAAGATATCCTGTAGAAATTGCATTAATTAATTAAAGGCTGTTGTGGGGATAAATTGTCGATTGCTCACCATTAACCCAATTGATGCGATTCTATGGACGCTGAGACGAAACGAGAAGGACGTCATCAAACTCTATAATTCCTTATCACCCTTAATGCAAGCTGCCACAGGAGCTTCCATGCTCAATTTTGGCTATTGGCAAGGAAATGTAAACAGTCCAGTTGACGCTCAATCTAATTTATGTGCCCTTGTGGGAAAACTTGCAGATCTTGGCTCATATAGAACACTAATTGATGTTGGAAGCGGCTACGGAGCACCTGCAGTTCAATGGAGTAGGGAATATAGACTTGGGAATATAGTCTGTGTGAATATTAATTCTCAGCAGCTCGTTAATGGATTCAAAATCGCCTTAAGTAAGATTGAAAATGGACAAGTATGACAGGTTTATTGAAGAGAGCTACAGAATATTGGAATCCAAAGGTTTACTGGTAATAGCCATGCCTGTAACAGTTTCGTTAGATAATGTCTTGAAAAAACTGTCTAAGCTAGGTATTCTCAATCTGACTTGGTCGTCAGAGCATTACGGATTCGAATATGTCAAGTCAGTTATTAGAAGATGCCGATTCAATATAATGAATGTAACTATGATTGGTACACAAGTATATGAACCACTTGCTCTTTATTATACTCAAAACAGGAAGGAACTGCGGCAGAAAATTACGACACACTATCCATCATATATTGAAAAAATACTTTGTAAATCATTGGTCAAGATGATGAATGTATCTAAAAAAGGATTAATAGAGTATATTGTATTAAAAGCACAAAAATTATAAAATGCCCTTTCATTGTTCATATTTCTCTTACTTACTATTCTAAAATCCCATTAGAGAACTAATTTTATTGCGGGCTCGTCTGGATGCGTATTGTTAACAATTCGGATCCATCACCAACATATGACTGGAGGCTCAGTCCAAATTTACCAGAGTTTATTTCCTTAATGAGATTATGCAGTTCAGTATACCTAAACTGTAAAGAGTCATACTCCGCTATTGTAGGCGGTTCCTATGATAATTTTTCTTTTTATCTATCTCCAATCATCTATTGCATAGACGTCCTCAATAGGATATCCTGGATCATTATTTTCTGTCATCATAACGCCCTGGAATTCAGTCCTGAAACCCTTGGAAAGCAATTTCCTGTAGGCGTGAAAATTACCGATGTTAACTCCGGCAGCAAGTTTAGATAGCCCTTGAGACGCCGCAAATATTTCACAGCACTCAATAAGTTCATCAAAATTAGCAGATTTAGATCTATCTTCACTTGCTGTCACCGAACCAAACTTAACGTAACATGTATTACTTCCGGCTTCGGTATTCGGTCCACAGTGACATATGGCTAGCCCTAACAACTTGTTGCTTTTGTTATCAGTTAGCAGTATTGTGTCTCCCAGTTTCTGATTTGCCACAGACTGTATTTCAACCTTGAGATCTAGCCCATCATAAATCGAATCCGTTAGAGAATAGCAGTTGTTAAGAATCTCTGATGGTCTCTCTTTTTGCATGTCGGAATATTTGGTCCAGCTTATCATCTCTTGACCATCTTTCATTGCGTACTCTGACTTGATGGTTTTTGACATTACTGCGGTAAGAAACCTGGGCCAAAAGTCGTACTTTTGGTAAAGGTGGACATGTTTAGGGCTGTTGGAGAAGGTGAAGATTCCAATGTGTTTAGTTTTCAGTCGTTCAAAAATCTCCATTGTTTTATCTAACAAACGTTTTGCAATGCCATTGTCCCAAAAGTCGGGATGGACTGTAAGTGGCCCAAATACTCCCACACTGCCCCAATTTGCGATAAAGTTTGATCCCACAAAATCTCCATCTTCTTCTGCAGCTAAAGATAGAGAGGGATCCGCCCTAAATCGAGTACGTATATAGTCTGCGTCACCGAAGAAACTCATAGGGTCAGCCAGTCCAAGAAATGTGCCAAACGACAGCCTGGCTACCCTATCTGCTTCTCCTAGTTCAGCTTCTTTTAGAGAACGGATATCACACTCCATTATCAAAGTATGGAAAGCGACCTACTAAAATTTTGAGGGACTAAATATAATGAGAAATAAAAGAATAAAAAGGAATTGTTAACAATTCGGATCCAAACAAGAAGGTATGACTGATATTAAGATGGTACAGAACATATAGTAAAGGTACATGGTATGAAAATTGAGGATATTACTCCGCAGTTCAAACACTATTATAAACAATACATCAAACATTCCTAAAAATAGGAACAAAATTAGGAGTTACTCTTCGAGGAGAGAGACTTACAGGGTAAGAATTGCCTGCTGGTCTGTAGTCAATAGGATCCTTCAATCCACTATCTTTTTGTGTGTGGTTTTGGAATTGGTTAGGGAGGCATCTAGTTGTAGTTTGCCTTTTTAGATCATTTAACTATTGGGTTTAGATTCTAAAAATAACTTCAGGGAACATGGTAATGATTTTGGTAAAGTTGAATTGCTAGAATATTAGTATAGTGTTCTACCTTTTGGTATCCTAAGTTAGGATAGGCCCACAATGCCTACGACTTCGCTCAGCGCTTATCGTACTCGTCGTGGCGGCGAAACCAGAAACCCGTCTCGTTGCGCCCCTTGGGAGCGCGGTCGAGCCACTGATACATTCCCCAGAGCCCGTCCAGTCCGCGCGCATAGGCGGAATAGGTGTGGTACACAACGCCGTCCTCGAGCACGAACGCGCTCATGCCTGGTCTCTCACGCGTGTACGTGGCCACGTCGGTTCCGGTCATGGCCGCGATGTCCGCGACTGGCCCTTGGTCGTCGCGCGATCGCCACTTTCGAACGGTCTTCCCTGCGAGTGGTTCACGTGCGGTCGCCTCACGCCGGTAGTTGTATTCAATGCCTCCCTTGCGCTGTTGCTCCTCAGTGAACCAGACGTTAAAGTCGAAGTTAAAGTCGCTCCCGAGTGATGATGCCCAGGGGAACGTCCAACCCATCCGCTGCTTGTACGCCTGCAGCTTCGCGAGTGGTGCCCGCGACACTGCTAAAAGTGTGACGTCGTGGTTGGCCAGGTGGACTACCAAGCCGTCGAAACCGTCGGCGATCGCCGAGCAGGCCGGACACCCCGCCGTGTAGTCAGGCCCGAACATGAAGTGATACACGAGGAGCTGTGAGCGCCCTCGGAAGAGGTCTGCCAGTAAGGCGCTGCCCTCGTCGATCTCGAATCGATACTCCTTATCGATCCGAACCCACGGCAGCTTCTGCCGCCGCCGCGCAAGGTCGTCACTGCGTCGCGTGAGCTCCTTCTCCGCCTCTAGCAGTTTGAGCCGCGCTGCGAGCCACTGTTTATGTGTACCGGTTTTGTGATTCATCAAGGCCAATCTCCAAAAGTTTTGTTATGTCCCAGTGCATCTGCATCTCCAGTAATCGTATAGTTACCGTCACCTTCTATCACACATGGAGCGTTACCATTGACATCTACTTCACCATAATGATCATCAGGATGACACCCTCTGAAAGTTCCGTTATGGACTCTACTCCATATTCCAGATATGTTTGATATTACCATTAAAGTAATATCTTGTATCGCATATATTAGTTTGATAGTGTTTTCATTTCCTGCGACCATAAAACCCCCACCTTGTTAAGATAATCAATTGATAGGTCTGAAGCCGTCGGGGCAAATCTGATTTTTCAGATTAATCGGATTTAGAATTTCTAGTTTCTTTATATAGAGAACTTTACTCCGCAACAATATCGGAGTAGAAATTAATATTATTTTTGGGTTAATCTAATAAATTTCCTCCGGGACAGAGGATTAAGATTTTCTAGCATTTAGGGTTCCTGGAGATTTGAACCCTACATGTAGTAGGGTTCTATTCCTTGGTATTTTAGTTTTGTCTCAGCTGTAATATTCCAAATCGTAAAAAAAAAGAAAACAATCTATGATAGGAGATGAAGTTTAGCTATTTAATAATCCCCTATTCCGCAAGCAAGGATTTCATATCCTACTAAGCCATTCTGTCCGTTACCATCTTTATGCGCCTGTGTCAGACATTGCTTCTCGTCCTCTTCACTCAATTCATATCCGGGTGCGCTCTTGAATTTTTGCCAATCGACTGCGTCGTGGTTTGTGCATTCCACCATGTCCACGCACTTTGAGATCTCACACAGAGAACCCTTGTAGGCCAGCATCTTAAATTCCTTCGAGGACGGATTATTAGAGCCATGGTTTTTTGGATTCCACTTCATATCCGCGTAGCCATCGCCACATTTTACATTTTTCGCAAATGAGTAGTGCGTTGATAGAAATAACGTTAAGACCAGTGTTGCAAATAAGACAACAGTAATGTACCTAAACACAAAAGTTGTTGAATCTTATACTAAATAAACCTTTATTTCTCTAGGATTTAGAATATTTTTATAAATCTAATAATAAATTTCGGATCTCTAGGCAAATCGTGTCTGTAAGTGGTATCATCATTTGGTCATTCAAACAATCTTTTGGATTCTTTAATTTCCTTTTGTTATGTCCTTCTATACTAAAGCCGAATTAGAATTACGAGAATCTAATATATCAAGTCCCTTATAGGGACCGGATCCTTAACTAATCTTCTCTATTCTGGTTATAGCTCGGACATTCTGCATCATAAAGCTTCGCTTCATGCCTACAATTTTTTTGGTACCGTAATTACAATTTTTGTTATGTGAGCATAATTATTTACGTTGTTGCCATTTACAGTTATCTTTACGTACCTAGCACTTGTGGATGGAAAGAAATATTTTTCTAAATTTAATGTGCTACCGCTGCTTGTACCACTAAATTTGTTTACAAATGTAGTTCCATCTGTGGATGTGGCTATAGCAAATTTATATTGTCTCTCATTTCCTTTCCACCATGCAATATCTACGCTGCAAATATTCTTACTTGTTCCTAAATCTGCACGAATCCATGAACTAACTCCTAGATTTGACCATCTTGTACTAAGACTATTATCAAGAACATTTGAAGGTGGATAACCAACTTGGTTACCACTTGCAGATGCACGATTTATAGCAAGATTCGTTGTACAGCCGGATTGTGCAGAAGAAGAACGGCTTGCGGTGTACAGCAATGGTTCAGCATTCGCCGGATTGTGCAGAAGAAGAACGGCTTGCGGTGTACAGCAATGGTTCAGCATTCTATCACGATCTCCTGTAAAGTAACCATGACCTTTACCATCACAAGTTGTAGAAGGGGAGGAACCAAGACTTCTAAGAGCATTCCTGATATCTGAGGGATTTGCTCCAGGATGTTCAGATTTATATAATGCAACAGCCCCGGTAACGTGGGGAGTTGAGACGCTGGTACCACTGAATGTAGTATAAGAACTTCCTTTTGTCGTCGTTTTGATTAATACGCCTGGGGCAGCCAAATCAATTACTGAACCATAGTTACTAAAACTTGCGAAGCTATCATCTTTCCCAACGGTTGTAGATATACCGGAAATACCACCACACTTTCCGTCGGTGTCAACAATTGCTGATACGGCTATTACTTCTGGGTAGCTTGCAGGAAATACAGATGAGGCATCGATTGCTTCATTCCCAGCAGCCGCTGTATAGCTTACTCCAGCTGCAACAGATTTAATGATTGCACTATGAAGAGCCTTATTTTGGCCAACGGCCCCAAAGCTCAAATTCACAACATCTATCTCGTTTGCATGTTGAGTAACATAATCGATACCTTTTATTATATTGGAACTAGAACCAATGCCGTTACTATCGAGAACCTTAATAGCCCATAATCTAGCGCCTGGGGCGAGACCCACTACACCCTGAGAATTGTCTTTTGCAGCTGCTATCCCAGCCACAGCTGTACCATGGCCATTATCGTCGTTACCACTACTTGTCCCAGAAACAAATGTTACTTGTCTGTATACATTCAGGTCCGGATGATTCAGATCAATTCCAGTATCCATTATGCCAATGTCAACATTTACAACGCCTCTCCCATCTCCAGATTTAGTTGAGCTCAGATCACCATCTACTCTATTAACCCCCGTGGGTAAACTCTGAGCGAATGCTTTTACCTTAACGTCAGGTTGCACATAATCTACGTCAGGATTTTTCATAATTGCTTCAAGCACATTATCATTAGGGACTTTCATAGAAAACCCGTGTAGAGCCTTATCATAAATTTGTCCTAATGCTGCTCCTTCACTTTTGGCCTCACCAGCTAACGACCTTACAGATGATAAAAAGTTGTTATTCTTTAGTACTACGATGTAGTCATTTGGGATTTTTTCCCCGGTAACCTCTATTAATTTTTTTGCCACAATATGTGAATTGATCCTAAGATCATCATTTCTGCCTTGTAATGATGTTGTGTCAAAGCGCAGCGCCTTTGCCTCAAAAAAGGAATTTTGTGACATTGGACTTAATATCCAGTTTGAAAATAAAAGCACTATCAATGTACTTGATATAATCGTAATCAGAGGAGAGATCCGACCTTGAGACGGTGATTTCTTTAACGTATCTACAACATCCCGTACATTTTTCCAAAAGCCCATGGTCTGCATGAGGATCATTAATCATAATTTATTTGACTTTGGAAACATGGTTAACTACGTTTCTTCTAAACGATCTAAATTAGTTCTATAGGGGCTGTAAACGAACCTCAAGATTATTTTACTGAAAGAAATTGATCCTTGCTCATATGTAAGATCAGCTAATCCTAGAGTAAAAAATAATTTAGGTGACCAATAGGTAGATAAACAATCAAGAGTATACTTTTAATAGCAATGGTTCTCAGTTTGAAAGAACAAATTAGTAGTTTCATAAGATCGTTACCAAATGTCGAGCGAAAACATGATCCTATGAGTGAAGAGGCTTATTTCTATGGTCTGAGAAATTTTGCCCATTTCCATGGACCGCGACATATTGATATCAGGCTTTCAAAACCTCAGCAAGAAGAAGCCTTGCGGGCACATATGGCTATTCGGCACCAGTATGCTCCGCAGGCAGGATGGGTTTCATGCATATTAGAAACTGAAGAGCAGGCAGAGAATACAAAGCGATTGATTAAAGAAGCATATGATACTTGCCTGTCTCTGAAAACTTCACATAAATCAGAAAACTAGTTTTCAATTGGGAGACCTAATGAATTGCTTTAATTGTAACTCCGAATTTATCCAACTCACTCAAAGCTATTATGTCCAATTGCGGCTTCTGTTACTGGTGTAGAGATTTTTCATGTTTTCATCATGATTAATACGTGGTTGAAGACAGATAATAAGGTCAGACAATTGAATTAACATACATTGAGCTAGCAATAGAAAATGAGAATACAGTCATATTTTACAGAACCACCAGAGGTCTATCACAAATGGAATTATACTATTACCAGATAGTATAGTCACTTCTATATAGAATGAAATATGAGACAATATCATTTTTGATTACATGAAAGGTCAAATCATTTTTTTAACCGTATCAAACTTTTTTGTTCAGCTCTTAAAGAATCGATGATTATGCAGATCACAGGAATTTCAAATGTACCTTGATAGTACTCTAGCGTGACATTTGAGGCTGAATCTTTTTAACCTGTAGCAGTATCTTGCGCGATATTGATTTTCTCAGGTTATTTACACCATATCCAGACTTAGGCGATACCAGTATTGGATCCAGTATATTTAATTCTGTGAAAATCCTTTTAACATCATCAAATTCAGCATTATCTATTTTAGAAAGAATTATTACAATTTTTTCCTTGTCTACATTCAACTCTTCTAGCACATTCATACAGCTATAATATTTTATTCTAATTTCATCCTCCGATTCTGATGAATCAATTAGGAGGAGAATCATGTCTGCCTGAAGTGACTCTTCGAGAGTAGACTTAAAAGCCTCAATCATATAAGTAGGAAGTCTTCTAATGAATCCGACAGTATCAGTAAGCAAAAGTTTCTGTCCACCAATAATAAAGGACCTAGTCGTAGTTGAAAGTGTAGTAAATAAATTTTCAGATGTTTCTTTCCTTTCAAGAGTAAGCAAGTTGAAAAGAGTAGTCTTTCCTGAACTTGTATACCCTACAAGAGAAACTATTGGCATTCTGTTATCAAGTCTCTGATCATGGTAAAGTTCACGTTTTCTTCTAGCTTCTGTCAACTTATTTATAATAAATCCCATCCTCCTTTTCAAGTCCCTAAATTTTACGTCAACTATGTATTCTCCACTCCCTCCTTTGCCTGGTCTCTCACTGCCTATCAACAGTCTCGCGTTTTCTCTTATCCGCGGTAACTCGTATTTAATTTCTGCAAGTTGGATCTGTAATTTTGCTTCCGATGTAGTAGCTCTGGTGTAAAACAAGTCAAGGATAAGCCTTTCCCTATCTACTACCTTTGAGCCTGTTGTCTTCTCTAAGTTATAGATCTGCTTTGGTGTCATATGTTCATCAACAATAATCTTGTCAGATTTAGTATGTTGAAGAAATTCTTTAATTTCTTCGACCTTGCCAGATCCCAGACCATATTGCGTATGCCTCAGGTTTTTTTGGGTAAAGCACTTTACAATGTTAAAATTGCCTAATGATTCAACCAGACCTTTTCCTTCCTGTTTGCTGAAATCGTCAGCATATGTTACCAGGATAGCATTTTGTTTACTTGTCAGAATGTTTCAGGCCCGGACCAGTCCATATAATCATCATGTGAATATTCGTTTTTGTGCCCCCTTGAACACTCATGTGACGTTGCAGAATTAGCGTTTATTTTGGTATCTTCAGGTATATAAACACCGGGAAACACTTCACCACAGTTCTTGCATTTTAACATCAGCATAGGCATTTGTCTTTAACTAACTATTATACGGTGTCAATACTATTAAATCTACCTACACTAATTTTCAAGTAAAAATGGATTAACTGTCACCAATCGTTAGCAATATCATAAAACGATCAGATGTACACGTTATTCGCTACTAGTATCTCTAAGACTTGGCCATTTTTAGGAGCGATAAGGGTAATTCAGGGTTTCAAGTTATAGTATCAAAAGATACTTAAAAATAAATCATAATTTTACTGAATAAGATCTAAGACCATTTTCAATTCATCTATCTCATTTTCTATAGCTTGTCTGTCTACCTCATCTCTACCGTACTTTGCCGTGTACTTTGCCAACCTTTGACATGCTTCAATCTGTCCTAATATCAAATCCTTCTTATCGTGACATAAACTATGGTAGCTATCAATCAAGGAATACGTTACTTTTCTCTTCTTATCCACGCATCCACAAGTTTTGGCCATAATGCCATAGGGCGATTCTGCTTCGGAAATATTCAATTTACTAAGACACCTTCATTGGGATCAAACCAGAATTCTAGGACAATACCATGAATATAATCATAAACTAATCTGTATGACTCATAATCTGATACAGGCATTGATTCTATTTCATTATTACCACACAAAGGACAAGTATTGGGAATGATTAAGTTGGTCAAGCATGTGGCACACCAATGACATGATTTACAGATCAAGAAGTTTCTCTTGTCAATAAACTTATCTTTGTTTTCATAGAGCAGCGGATAAATCTTCGAAGAGGTCACAATAACGAATCATAGCCTAACGCTTTTTGTATATTGATTTTATTTAACATCAATTATATTGAGTTTCGATACATTTAAGCATATCTAATATTTATATTAGCAACCGAAGGAATAGAATGGTTTAGAAAAAATGAATAACTTGACAGAATATTACGAATATTCCCCCTATAATAAACAAAGATAACAAAAAAGTTATGTATTACTTAATAACTTACGAATGTTCCTATTCTTAGGAATTATAGTGTTTAAACTTTTTGTAGTTAGTTTCCATTACATTTTTTTGTTACTGAGAACATACAAATTTTACAGCAGCGCGGCGCAACTCATTTTTTAAGAGCAGGTTATTCGCACACTGTTTTAAGAACTCAGTCTACTGATAACTTTTAAAGGCTTATATGACTTGAAGACGTTATCTTGATCAGTAAATAATAGTTGTGACGTTGTCAATCTGAAAACAAAACTATTAGGATAATACAAAATGAAAATAATAGCATGGTGTTATAACTGCAAACAGCAAATATGCTTTAACAACGCAACCAGAAATAGAAATGGTGTGGCAATTCCAGTGGATGATTATGGTAATCTTCACAGTTGCAGACATAAAAATCGAAAGCCTGGATTTCAAAGTCAAAAATGTTTCAGATGTGGACAAGTCATACATTTTGACGAAAATTACAGGTCAATTTCGGGAAAGTATATTCCACTGGATTGGAATTTGGGCAAACGACATGAGTGTAATGAGACGCCATATCTAGAGAATAGATAGTATAGGCTTTAATGAAAAAAGTTTCGACAAGTTGTTCAATAATATCATTAATAACACTTATTGGAGAACGAGTGATAGAAAATGAACATTTGTATATCTCATGTTCTACCTGTAGGAAGGAATTCAACAATTTACTTTGCGGTGTAATTTATTTAAGTACAATAAAGGGAAAGCTAGAATTCTGTTCAGATGAATGTTGCAGAAATTATCTCAAGAAAAATCTCTAGGAATGCAAGTAACTGCTGGAAACAACTTTAAAAAAGCCCAAGTGTCAAACCGCTGTCCTAAATACTACTAACAAACTGATGCTAAAATGAGCACATAACCATGCAGTTGCATTTATCCTAAGAATCAAACTGATGGTTCGAAAAATCATGTTACTAATTTTCAATTCATATTTGGCACACCTTGAAAAAATAAGATAGGTAGCAATTAATTGGTGTAGAAGTAATCATATCTAGTGGTTAAATCCGCAAAATGTATTCAACAACAGCATGATTTGTGTGATGGAGATATAATAGAAATAATCAATAACTCAAGGGAAACAAGAATTTGTGAATGTCAATGTCATGACAATATGTATAAACTAGTCAGTAGGATGCAGGCTGCAAATAATCAGTAATTATAGACCCATAATATCAACGAAATAAACTAAAGTATAGCGTTATGAAGAGTTATTGAATTTCATATCTACCTGAAAAACCACAAACTTCAAAATATCATTTAGTTGTTTGTAATAAGAATGATTATGATTACCACAATTAAAGTCAATACGATCTTGCAATTCGCATAGTTATTGATTTATGTAACCCACATTGGTTCTGTTAAGTCAAGTAATATGACTTAACCAGCAATTGCTGATCCTCAATTATTAAGCAAATTAACCACAGCCGAAGGTGACCTGATTAGGAATATGAGCTGACCAGAACTTAAATAATCAGCCAGCGAGCGTCTAACTTATAAATTAAGTGCAATATTATAACTATATATGGTCGATCTAGTTTATGGCCGTGGAATAACCGATATTGTTCGAGAGATACCTCTGTACGCCAGCATTTTCAAGAAATTTGTAGGTATCAAGTTTTTTCATACAAAGCCATCACTATACGGGTCAGCTGATATAATCAATGTTTGTAACCTTCACTGTTCTCATTGCTACTGGTGGTTAAATAGGAAGGACGATAATCAAGATTTAAGCGTAGAGGACTGGAGAAAAACAATCAGAAGAACATTCAAGAAACAAAACCTTTTTGTTGTCACACTGGTTGGCGGAGAGCCAACTATGAGACCGGAGATAATAGAGCTATTTTGTCAAGAGATGCCTAGGAGGGTATGTGTGGTCACAAATGGCTATTTCCCATTGAAGAGGTTCAAAAAGCTTTACTTTTATTGGATATCATTAGATGGAACTGAAAAGGCCCACGATGCTATTAGGGGAGAAGGTTCCTACGCCAAGACCAAAAGTAACATTCAAGAGTATATTAAAGGTCCTCCTAGGAACGGAAAGCCTGCTTGGAAAGATATTTGGATAACAATGACTATTAATTCAGTCAATTGCTCTACTGCTATTGATTTGGCAGAAGAATGGGTTGGAAAAGTCAACAAAATTGGATTTCAGTTTCACACACCATTTATGAAAGGAGATCCTTTATGGCTACCATTTGGAAATTTACGTAGTGATCTAGTAGATCGACTTATAGACCTGAGAAGAAAATATCCAGACTTTGTTATTAACAGTGAGAAACAATTAGCATTGATGAAAGGGAATTGGGGAGGTAGTGGGACAACTCCTATTCAATGTCCCTCATGGGCTATACTTTCTTTGGATCATATGGGAAGAGTTAAACAGCCTTGTTGCATTGGTAGTGCTGATACCAAGTCACTAAAGCCAATCTGTGAAGATTGCGGTCTGGGTTGCTATTCTGTATTAGTCGCAAATGGCATTACAGGTGCGTAGACTATCCAAATCTCTGGTTATGTATTTATTACCATAATTTGACGCACTATAAAGTAGGTTTTTGTTACTAATTATACGATAAGAGATTAACACAAAAGTAAAATTGGAGTGATGTACGGCAATCGGATTGATGTACACCATTATGATTCACTATTCAGTTGGAAATCTATAGAATTTCGAATTTCAAGATGGCATCAGTAAGAAATTTTGAGAGTTACAAGGACCACTCGACGTGGAGGCGAGACTATTAAGAATGAAGAGATTGATAATGAATTTTCTAGATATATTGAGTATAAAAAAGTAATGAATTATTCTGATTGAAATCTGGACTCAATGAGCGCTTTTAGCGCGTAAGGATTATGGACAGTTAATATTTTAGGGCCTAATTCAACCTATAAACAATAAAAAGAGTTTCTTAGTTTTAGTATAAAATCAAAAATAAATACTGGCAACAAATTAAACACATACTAGTGGTCTTAATGTTACCGCTTTTACTGAAGACTTTTACTTACATTCGTGTGATGGATCTTTATTAATTCACACAAGTTGTGCTTTTGCGAAGCGATCTCCCACACTGGTAATTCTTATGTTCGTTTTCTGTCCAGTTTTTGCACCTTCGACAAATATTACAAATCCCTGGATTCTAGCAATTCCGTCGCCCCTCCTGCTTATTTCTGATATTTCAACTTCGTATTCCTTTCCCATTTCAACTGGTTTTGGACTTCCAAAACCACTTCTGTAACTCATTGTTAGAATAATGTCTGTACCTTCCGTAATATGAATGAACGTAATTAGCTCTATATGGGTAGAGTTAGATTTACGGATATAATTTACGATCTCTAAATCACCCAGAAAGGTAAGTAGAGTAGATAGACCACCACATAGAATAATTGAAGGAGAATATTCAACAATTCGACAAGCAGGACTATATCATTTTGCTATCTTGTTACTGTCAAAAAGACAACTAGCAAACATATTCAAGCATCTAACTGAAAAATCTAACCTACTATGATTCGACGGAGCGGCAGACCATGCAGGTTCAACAATTCGGATGCAAACCTGGATTGAGACATAAAAATTTTTAGTGCAGCTAAATCAGTGCTATACTTGGATGTCCATCATTCATGCTCAATATAGTCTATTTTTATTTTTAGTTAATTCCCCTTGCCAAACAGGTGTCACAATACTTTTCCACAAGCGTGGCACCAACCATGTTATAACTTGCTATTTGAGTTGCTATATCACCACACACAGAACAATAACCGCCTGCTTTGCCAGCCATAAATCTTTTTTTTACATTTTGAGATTTTCTAGGGTTTGAGATAATGTCTTGAAGAACTTTGAGTAGCTCGTCAGACCTATTCACTGGTCGTACAGTTGGGGTCGGTCTATCTTTATTACTACGAGGATTATTGCCGTAAAAAGACTCACGCATGTTTATAATACATACTATTCGTATATCTATCTATACGTTAATATCAGATATGTATCAGATCCAAATACGATTTTTCTAATATTTCGAAACAAAAGCGTATTTCTGTATGTTTAAGCCACAGATGGACAATTGCTAGAATTGAATTTACAGCTCCGCAGCCGTCGGGATAAGACTGAATATTCATACGGAGCTTTCGCAAATTTGAATGTATTAGGATAACATTAGGATAGGCTTGGAAGAGATGTACCTAAGACAGATTAGTTTAATTAAGGAATAGAACATAGTATGTCTAAACCATTCAATGTCTATCACTTGGAAAAGAGACTCAGGACTCACTGCTCGAATGACCCTTAGCTTCATTATTTTAGGAATACTATATGTCGTATTTTTGAGCATACTACATTATCTTGGGGTGGGATACATTCCTCTAGCCTTTATAGCAGGGGGTATGATCATGGCCCAATGGTACTTCTCCGATAAGATAGTACTCTGGACTTCTGGAGCCAAGATCGTATCAAAAGAGGAATATCCAAAGCTACATAATATTGTCGAAAACCTCGTAAATAAAAATGGTATTCCGAAACCTAAAGTAGCTGTAGTTAATACAGGCGTCCCTAATGCTTTTGCCACAGGGAAAAGCCCAAGGAGCTCTCTAATAGCAGTAACAACTGGTATACTGGGCCTGCTCGATGACGAAGAACTCGAAGCAGTAATAGGACATGAATTGACGCACGTTAGAAATCGGGACGTCCTGGTTCTGACACTAGCTAGCGTATTTTCTACGGTCGCATGGTATCTCGCCCAATTTAGTTTTTTTGGCAGTTACCAAAGTAGAAATCGTGATAGTGGAAATGCAACAGTAATTGTAATAGTGGTTGCAATAGTAACATGGGTGGTAAGTTTTATCATAATTAGGGCAATTTCCAGATATAGAGAATATTCAGCAGATAGAGGAGGTGCAATCATGACTGGAAGGCCGGATAAATTGGCAGATGCACTTATGAAAATAAGCGGAAAGATGAACAAGATTCCAGCCAACGAATTGCAAAAGGTACAGAAAATGAATGCATTCTTTATTATCCCTGCCTTATCAGGGAGTTCCATCGCTAACCTCTTCTCAACTCACCCGCCAGTTGAAAAAAGAGTCCAGAAACTTAAGGATATGATGACTGGCGTGAACTGATAAAGTAACGAATTAGCATTTATCTACGTTCACGCACAGGCGTAACAGTTTTAGCACATTCAGATAAGTCTAAAATTCTCTTCCATTAATTCGATTAAAAATTACATACCAGATGTGTCATGTCATCATTGTTTCTAATTCCTACTACCTAGAATCCGATAAGAGAACTAATTTTATTGCGGGCCCATAGAGGCGAATGTGAATTTTAAGATTCATTAAATTTATAATTTATATTTCTAATTCAGTCAGCCTTTAAGAAATAGCAGGAATAGAATCGTCAACATCAAGATATACCCATTTATCAACACATTGTTCACAGTATTTTTCAATTATCCGAGCTTTATCAATCTGAAAGTATGCCACATATGCAGCAGTCTGGCCACAAATAATGCATGTTCTTTTTCTCTCGCTGTATGTCTCCTTCCTTATATTCCAAAAGGTGCTGGTATCATTCATGTATGGCGAGATTTTAACTTGTCTTTGTTCTTTTGGGATAGGAGCTGGCAACCGTTCTATTCTTATGGCTTTTCTCTTTATTATTTCGTATTTGTAATTGCGTTTGAATTTCAATCACATTTAATTACTACTTAACGTAACTTAACTTAGCTTAACTTAGTTCTCTAAGTTGTTGTATCAAGTCGTGATAGTGAACTCGTATCATTATGGGGATAGGCGTTAAGAGGTGAGTCTAATATTAATTATGAAACAATTATTGTCTTTTAAATTCTAGTCCGAATTTGGTCGGGTGGATTTGATTTT
>Ga0209058_1002321_pt1 | contig 15759 bp, 18 predicted proteins | sample GraSoiAngelo_147_FD_185904 | JGI IMG/M metagenome (GOLD analysis project Ga0209058, IMG submission 185904) | Grasslands soil microbial communities from the Angelo Coastal Reserve, California, USA - 14_1009_05_40cm (SPAdes) (version 2) | ecosystem: Environmental > Terrestrial > Soil > Grasslands ... | reverse complement strand
GATCGCGGCGGACCCAGCTCGAGCACTCGGGCTCTCCGCTCCTGAGCGGGCCGCTCTCCTCGGACGCTGCGCTGCCATACTAGCTGCGCTTTCGGCAGCTCCACCCAGTGCACATCAGGGCTTGTCCGCGGAAGCCGGCGGGGATCTTGATGTGTGGCTCACCATTCCTGAGGTCGCCGATCGTCTCCGTCTCGCGAAGTCGTACGTCTACCAGCTAGCCCGACGGCGAGATCTCCCTGTGATGCGCACAGGAAAGTACATCCGCGTGCGCCTTGTTGACCTTCGGACCTGGGCAGCACGGCTCACATCGGGACCGCTTGAGCCAGATAGATACTTGACGTATCATCATCCGAGTGGAGGGCGACGAGCTTCGACGGATCCGCAAGCGGCTCAAGGTGACGCAGGCGGAGCTGGGGGCGCGGGTCGGCGTGACGCGCAATACGATCGCACGGCAAGAGCGCGGAGAATTGGGTATCGGCGAGCCCCTAGCGCGGCTGGTCCGACTCCTCGCGACAATCCGCGCCAAAGCTCGGCCTAGGAAACGAGGGCGCTGAACATGGCGGGTATCAGAAAGCGTAGGGATCGGCCCGGCTGGCTGGTGGACTACTTCGACAGCAGCGGCGTGCGGCGGCGTTTGGCAGCACCGACGCGCGAAGCGGCAGAGGACAAACTCGCCGAGAAGATCAAAGAGTCACGTCAGGCCGCCCCGCCGACGCCGAGCGACCCCACCATTACCCTCAACGCGTACGCGGACCAGTGGCTCGAGCAGATGGCGATCAGCCTCGAGCCCAAAACGGTGGCGTCGTACACCGAGATCCTTCGCCTCTACCTGCGCCCGGCCCTCGGTGGGCTGAAGGTTCGCGCCATCCATCGTCAGCACATCAAGGCGCTACTGACCCGCAAGCTGGCAGACGGCTTCTCCAAGAACACCGTGCGACTCATCCGGGCCACGCTCTCAGTGATGCTCGGCGACGCCGTGGACGAGGGACTCCTCGTGTCCAATCCGGTCTTCGGGATCGCTCGCCGAGGCCGACGACGGGCGGACGCGATTAGTCAGGCCGAGCGTCAGCGCCAGATCCGGCCCATGAGCCATGAGCAGCTCGCGACGTTCCTATCTGTCACCCACAGTCGTGCATCCAAGCGCGACTCCGCATTCTTCCTCACGCTGGCCGACACCGGGCTCCGTCCAGGCGAGGCCCTCGCCCTACAGTGGGAGGACGTCGACATTACGGCGCGGTCGCTAAATGTGGAGCGCGCGGTCTCGACAGGAAGGATCAAGGCTACGAAGACCGAGGAAAGCCGCCGCGTCGACCTCACCGCCCGGGCCGCGGAGGCGCTCAGCGCGCTGCAAGCAATGAGCGAGGCTGAAGCGCTCGTGAACGGCGATACGCCATCCCCGTGGATCTTTCCTTCACGCACCGGAACGCCGCTGGACGCCCAGCGGGTCGGCCGTCGCTTCCGGTCCCTCGTGCTAGCCGCTGGCCTTCCACGCTTCCGGCTTTACGATCTGCGGCACTCCTATGCGACGCATCTCCTCGCACTCGGCGCGCCGCTCACCTACGTCAGCGCCCAACTCGGGCACCGCAAGCCGACGACGACCCTCGCCTTCTATGCCCACTGGATTCCGCGCGGGGACAAGGAGTGGATCGATCGGCTCTCCAGCGAGCGCCTAGCAGCGCCGCTGCTCCGCGTTCCTGGCGGGGCGGTGCCGACAACTCTATGGCACCACGTTGGCACCGCGGACGCGAAAACGCTCGGAGATGCGATGCAAGTGCGCGAAGTAGATGGCTCCCCGGGCTGGGCTCGAACCAGCGACTTCCTGATTAACAGTCAGGCGCTCTACCAACTGAGCTACCGGGGAACTCGTTGATTCTACACCGCTTGTGCCGGACACCGGACGGCTTTACCGGTCCGGGTTTCTTGAACACGCGCGAGAGATACAAGATGGCGCGCCCCGCCGCCTTCGCTGTGCCCGCGCCTGCCGGCGTCCGGTGACCGAGTCGCTCGATGAGCCACTCGGTGTTGTAGCGCGCGATGAACTCGCCGATGATGCGGCGCGCCTCGGCGAGTGTCTGGAGGCGATGGAGATAGAAGCGGCGCCATCCGCGTCATTGGGCGTCCCCCGTCCATTCCCGGCCCATTTTTGCGGGATCTACCTGATTTGCAGAAGGCGCCGGGACTGCTGCAGTTGCGTTACGCGGACAATTCTAGTTACACGGCAATGGGCCGTGGCCCATTCGCTTTATCGCCGTCTCGATGACGGAGCCGTCCTGGGACAACATGGCTTACTACCTGTACATCGTCTCAGCGGAGCACTGGGCACTGGTCGATGACCTTCTCGAGCGATTCTCAGGCGACCCGAAGGCCCAAGTGATTCTGGATCGCCGTCACGGCAATCGTCGTCAAATTGAGGCTGGTGTGGCGCTCGAACGCCGACGAGCAGACCGCCGCAAGCAGCTCGACGTCAGCGAGGAGCTTCGGCGCCGCTCCGTCGCCGTCGTGACCATCCCCGACTGAGGCGGTCGCGTTATCTTCCGGGGGACGGCGTGCCGGAGACGGCCTTATTTTCGTTCCAGCGCGACCATAGTTTCTGGCGGCACGCGTCGAGGGTGACGAGAAAGACGTCCAGCGCGAACTGCCTCAGGCTCTCTGACACGTCCGCCTGGCAGACTGCTTGACGTTGCCCCAGCTTCTGCCACGAGGCGGGCAAATGTTGTCGATGGCTGACCATGCCGCCCCACGCGTCCTCGGCTAGAAACTTCACCGTTTGCACCCCCGCCGCCAGGAGGCGGGCGAAGCACATCGGACAGGGCTCAACCGAGCTGAGGCGTGTGTACCCGCGCATGGTGTCGACCTCGGGATGCCGCTCCTCAAAGGCATTCATGACCACCATTTCTGCGTGGAGGTCGCTGCGAAAACGCGGGTAGAACACGGAGTTCTGACCGCGCGCGACGACGACGCCTCGCGGGTTGACGAGCACGGCACCCACGCCGTAGTTCCCGCACCGCGCCGCCACGAGCGCCTCTTGACAGACGACCATGCCGAGCTGCTGATCTTGGTGGTACGCAGGCTCGGCGCTCACGCCAGTAAATCGAGCTTCCAGGTCCGGTAGCGTCATGAATGTCCCCCCGCACGGCCACGCCTAGCTGAGAAACAAACTGTGCTGTTACCTTCCTGAGCGAACGCCAGAGCCAGCATCGTCGGCACCGCGGCGGCGTTCATTGGCGGGGTTAGGACAGCAATTCTGGCACCACGATTCGAGCCAGATGAACGTTTCTTAACCTAAGAGCGCCTAAGCGCCTGTTCTCGTGACGTTAGGGGCAAATTGGGAACGGCGTGGGCTCTCCGAAATCGCCCAACTACTGGGCGGTATGCCCACCGACTGTGCGCCCCGTTACTGGGCAGCCGCTAGGTAATCCGCCGAATGGTGGTAACCAGCCTGCGACGGCGCCAGCCTGATCTCGCGGCTCTGGCGCGGAAACTTTGCGGGCTGCTCTTGACTCTCTAGCACTCATCGTCTACAAGTGCTAACGCGAATCTCATCACGCCAACTGGAGGGAGCAGGCCGATGAAGGTGCGTCCGCTGCACGATCGCATCATGGTCGAGCGTCTCGAGGAGCAGGAGGTGCGCCGGGGCGGGATCATCATCCCGGACACGGCCAAAGAGAAGCCGCAGGAAGGCAAGGTCATCGCCGTGGGGACGGGGAAGGTCGGCGACGACGGCAAGAAGATCCCCCTCGACGTCAAGGCCGGCAACAAGATCCTGTTCGGGAAGTACTCGGGCTCCGAGGTCAAGATCGACGACAAGGAATATCTGATCATGCGCGAGGAAGACGTCCTCGCCATTCTCGAATAAGGAGGAGCGCGATCAATGCCGAAGCAGCTGAAGTTCGACGAGGAAGCCCGGAGCGCGCTGCTCAAGGGTGTGACCGTGATGGCGGCGGCGGTGAAGGCGACCCTGGGGCCGAAGGGCCGCAACGTCGTCATCGACAAGAAGTTCGGCAGCCCCACGATCACCAAGGACGGCGTCACCGTCGCCAAGGAGATCGAGCTCAAGGACAAGTACGAGAACATGGGCGCGCAGATGGTTCGCGAGGTCGCCTCGAAGACCTCGGACGTCGCCGGTGACGGCACGACCACCGCAACCGTGCTGGCCCAGGCGATCTTCCGCGAGGGCCTCAAAAACGTGACCGCCGGCGCCAACCCGATGGGGCTCAAGCGGGGCATCGAGGCCGCCGTCGACGCGGTCGTCAAGGACCTCAAGGGCATTTCCAAGTCGACCAAGGACAAGAAAGAGATCGCGCAGGTGGCGACGATCGCCTCGAACAACGACAAGACGATCGGCAACCTGATCGCCGAGGCGATGGAGAAGGTCGGCAAGGACGGCGTCATCACGGTCGAGGAGTCGAAGTCGGCCGAGACCCAGCTGGACGTGGTCGAGGGCATGCAGTTCGACCGTGGCTACCTCTCGCCGTACTTCGTCACCGACGCCGAGCGCATGGAGTGCGTCGTCGAGGACGCCTATGTCCTGATCCACGAAAAGAAGATCAGCGTGATGAAGGACATGCTGCCGCTGCTCGAGCAGGTCGCGCGCGCCGGCAAGCCCCTGCTCATCATCGCCGAAGAAGTCGAAGGCGAGGCGCTGGCCACGCTCGTGGTCAACAAGCTCCGCGGCACGCTCTCCGGCTGCGCGGTGAAGGCGCCGGGCTTCGGCGATCGCCGCAAGGCGATGCTCGAGGACATCGCGGTGCTCACCGGCGGCAAGGCGATCACCGAGGATCTCGGCATCAAGCTCGAGAACATCAAGCTCGCCGATCTCGGTCGCGCCAAGAAGGTCGTCAGCGACAAGGACAACACGACGATCGTCGAGGGCGCGGGCAAGACAAAGGAGATCGAGGGCCGCATCAAGCAGATCCGGGCTCAGATCGAGGAGACGACGTCGGACTACGACCGCGAGAAGCTCCAGGAACGGCTGGCGAAGCTGGCCGGCGGCGTGGCGGTGATCAAGGTCGGCGCGGCCACCGAGACCGCGATGAAGGAAAAGAAAGCTCGCGTCGAGGACGCGCTGAACGCGACCCGCGCGGCGGTCGAGGAAGGTATCGTGCCGGGCGGCGGCGTGGCCCTGCTGCGCAGCGCGAAGGCGGTCGACGGACTCAAGCTGTCGGGCGACGAGAAGGTCGGCGCCATGATCGTCAAGCGGGCGTGCGAGGAGCCGATCCGCCAGATCGTCGAGAACGCCGGCCTCGAGGGCAGCGTGATCGTCGAGAAGGTCAAGAGCGAGACCGTGCCGAACCGCGGCTACGACGCGGAGAGCATGGACTACGTCGACATGATGCAGGCGGGCATCATCGATCCGACCAAGGTCGAACGGGTGGCGCTGGAGAACGCGGCGTCGGTCGCGGCGCTCTTGCTGACGACCGAGGCGCTGATCACCGACATCCCAGAGGAGAAGCCCGCGGCGGCACCGCCGATGCCGCACGGCGATTTCTGAGATGAGGGGGAAGACCCCCCTCAAGCTCCCCCGGCTGCAGGGGGGCTCGAGCAAGTTCTAGGTTTCGAGCTCGCGCGATGCGCGAGCGCCGGCCCGGGCCGTCGATGGCTCGGGCCGGTTTCTTTTTTCGTGCACCGCGAATGCTAGCATGCGGGGTATGACCGGGCTCGGCCTCGACGCGAACGCGTGAGCTCGCTGCCGCCCTTCTTCGCCGCCGACGGTGAGCGGTTCATCCCGTCCGTGTCGGCGCGCGGCCCATGGAGCGCGCGGCATCAGCATGGTGGCCCGCCCGCCGCGCTGCTCGCGCGCGCTTTCACTCGTGAGGCGGGGAACGGCGTGCAGATCGCGCGTTTCACCTTCGATTTTCTCCGCCCGGTGCCGCTCGCGCCGGTGACCGTCGCGACACGGGTCGTGCGCGCCGGCGCGAAGTTGCAGCGCCTCGCCGGCTCGGTCATCGCCGAAGACGGAGCGGTCTTGATCGAGGCGACGTGTCTCGTGATGCGCGTGGCCCTTGACAGCGTGAGCGTCCCGCCCGAGAGGGTGGCGCCACCGGCGCCGCCGGCCCAGAGCGCTCCGTTCGAGCTGCCGTTCATGTCCGGCAACGAGGGCTACCATCGCGCGATGGAGTGGCGGCTCGCGAAAGGGACGTGGGGACGCGGCCCAACGGCGGTGTGGCTCCGGCCCCGCGTCGCGCTCGTCGACGGCGAGGCACCGACGCCGCTCGAGTGCCTCGTGGTCGCCACCGACTCAGCGAGCGGCGTGGCCGTCGTCGTCGATCCCGCCGCCGCGACGTTCGTCAACGGCGATCTGACGATTGCCCTGCATCGCACGCCCGCCGGCGAGTGGACCTGCCTGGACGCCGCCTCGACCGGTGAGCGCCACGGCATCGGGCTAGCGCGGGCGCGCCTCTGGGATACGGGAGGTCTGGTCGGACGCTCGCTCCAGACGCTCCTGCTCGAGCCGCGCACGGGCGGCTCGACGTCTGGAAGCTAGCCGATCTCGCGCCGACCTTCGAGCGCCTTCGAGAGCGTCACCTGGTCGGCGTATTCGAGGTCGCCGCCGACGGGCAGCCCACGCGCGATCCGCGTGAGGCGCACGCCGAGCGGGCGCAGCAGCTTGGCGAGGTAGAGCGCCGTCGCCTCGCCCTCCACGTTGGGATTCGTCGCCAGGATCACCTCGGCGGTCCCGCTCCCTTCCAGTCGCGCCAAGAGCTCGCGCACCTTCAGGTCGTCGGGGCCGATGCCGTCGAGGGGCGAGAGCGCGCCCAGGAGCACGTGATAGCGGCCGCGATATTCGCCGGTGCGCTCCATCGCCATGAGGTCGTTCGGCTCCTCGACGACGCAGAGCAGCCGGCCGTCGCGGGCGGGGTCGGCGCAGAGGCGGCACGGATCCTGGTCCGTCACGTTGAAGCAGGTCCCACAGTAGACGATGCGGTCCTTGACGGCCACGAGCGACTCGGCCAGCTCGCGAACCTCCGCGACCGGGCGCTTGAGCAGAAAAAACGTGAGCCGCTGGGCCGTCTTCGGCCCGATGCCGGGGAGCCGCTGCAGGGCCTCGATCAGGCGGGCGACGGGCTCGGGGTAATACGCCAACCGGCTCCGCCTACAAGCCCAGACCGGGGATCTTGAGACCGCCGGTCAGCTTGCCGAGCTCCTGCTGCACGAGCTCGCGCGATTTTCTGAGCGCCTCGTTGGCCGCCGCGAGCACCAGATCCTCGAGCATCTGGACGTCGTCCTTGTTCACGACCTCGGGATCGATCTTCACGGCGGTGAGCTCTTGCTTGCCGTTCACCTCGACCGTTACCATGCCGCCGCCGGCGGTGGCGTCGACCTTGCGCTTGGCGACTTCCTCCTGCATGGCCGCCATCTGAGCCTGCAGCTTCTGCGCTTCCTTCATGATGTTCCCGAAGCCCTTCACTGACCTTCTCCTTCCGGCAGGCGCGGCCGCACCGCGACCACCTCGCCCTGAAATTCGGCGATCGCCGCCTGGACCGCCGGGTGCGCCGCGATGGCACCGGTGGCCTCGCCGCCCGACACCACGTTGACGCGCTCGGCACCCGCCACGCAGCGCCGCACCGCCTGCACAACCAGCTCGCGGTTGGCGACGTCCGCCAGCATCTCTCGGTGGAAATGATTCCCGTGGAGCACGATCGTCAGCTCGCGATCGGTGACGCCGCTCGGCCGGGCCTGCGTCAGCACGCCGCCGAGCGTCGGCTTCCGCTTCATGACTTCGTCCACGACCCGCTCCCACGCCGTCGCCAGATCCTGAGCGGGCGGCGCCGCGACCACCGTGGGCGCCCCCGGCAGCGCCGGTGGAGGCGCCGATGGGGCCGGGCGCTGTGCGGGGGCGGGCGCTGGGGCCGCGGCCTTCGGGGCCGGCGGCGCCGGGCTCGGAGGCGGCGCCGCTGCGCTGGGGGCCGTCGTCCCGGGCCGGCGCGGATCGGCGCGGACGGGCGCGGGCTCCGATCCCGTCAGGAGACTCGCCTGCGCCGCCGGGGCCGGGGCGGACGGCGTCGTGAGCGCGTGCTGGCGGATCTCGCGCTGCGCCTCGTCGACCCGGCGCAGCACGTCGTCGAGCGCCTGGGGCACCGGCCGTCGCGTCGAGCGTACCGTCGCGATCTCGAGCTCGACCCGCGGGTGCGGCGATTCGCGCATCAGCGCGTGGGCCTCGAGAAACGCCCGGAGCACGTAGAGGATCTCGTCGAGGCTGGCGCCCTCGCCGAGACGGCGCAGCTCGTTGCCCTCGGTGTGCGTGAGGTCGGCGGGCTTCGCGTTCGGCGCGGCCTTGAGCACGAGGGTGAGCCGCAGGAGCTCGATCACGTCGCGCGTGAACGCGAGGAGATCCTCGCCGTCGCGCGCCGCGCGGTCGACGGCCTCGAGCGCCGCGCCGGTGTCGTGCCCGACCACCGCCGCCGCGAACGCTCGCACCGTCACCGGCGCCGTCGCGCCGAGCAGCCTCGCGGTCGTCTCCGCCTCGAGCCGGCCCTCACCGTAGGCGATCGCCGTGTCGAGCAGCGACAGCGCGTCGCGCAGCGAGCCCTCCGCTGCCCGCACGATGACCGGCAGCGCCGCCGGCTCGAACGCGATTTTTTCCTCGTTCAGGATGCGCTCGAGCGACGCCCGCAGGGCTTCGGGGGCGATCGGACGGAAGTCGAAACGCTGCACGCGCGAAAGGACCGTCGGCGGGATCTCGCGGGGATCCGTCGTCGCGAGCACGAAGACGATGTGGGGCGGCGGCTCCTCGAGGGTCTTCAAGAGGGCGTTGAAGGCGGCCTCGGTCAGCTGGTGGACCTCGTCGATGATGTAGACCTTGTACTTGCCGCGCGCCGGTGTGTACTTCACGTTCTCGCGGAGCGTGCGGATCTCTTCGATGCCTCGGTTCGAGGCGCCGTCGATCTCGATCACGTCGATGAGCGTGCCGGCCAGGCCCTCGACGCACACCGCGCACTTGCCGCAGGGCTCGGGCCCCGTGCGCGCGGTGCAGAGCAGCGCCCGCGCCAGCAGGCGGGCCGTCGTGGTCTTGCCGATACCCCGCGGGCCGGCGAACAGGTACGCGTGCGCGATGCGGCCCGACGCGAGCGCGTTCCGCAACGTCCGCGTGATCGCATCCTGGCCGACGACCGCGTCGAACGTCTGCGGCCGCCACTTCCGGGCGAGAACCTGATAACTCATGGGTTGATGACCGTGCACCCTCCTTCGAACGGCCCGTACTGCGATCTCTCCCCGGAACCTGCTCCGGCCAGGTACTCCCACGGCACACGAGAGGGTCGCCTTACCGTTGCTCCCTTCCGGGCCTGGCGGGGTTCGACGATTCCCGTTGCGTGGGGCCCAACCTTCAACGCCGCCCCGTGAAGCTCACTCAACACGATCCGCCCTCGAGAAGGAATTCAACCCCGCTGAAGCGGATTGCGGGTTACAGGGCACCGCTAACTCCCCGTCTAGCACGGCCAAGTGAAAACGATGGCGGAGGGGCCGGGATTCGAACCCGGGGCACAGGGGTTACCCGTGCACGGCATTTCCAGTGCCGCACCTTCGGCCGCTCGGTCACCCCTCCTCGTCTCTGGCTCATCGGAACATCGACGACGTCTGGAAAATTGGCGGAGGGGAGAGGATTTGAACCCCCGAGGGACCTTCTGGGCCCCTATCCGATTTCGAGTCGGACGCCTTCGACCGGGCTCGGCCACCCCTCCGCGACAAGTATCTCAACTATTTGACCTAGCGTCTGGTCCCTCGTGTTCGAGAGCCCGTCTCAACTGAGTCGAAGTTTCGCCGAACTTCTCTGGAACGCTCACCGCTCCACGGACGGCCACCTCGGGGCCGCCACGATCTTCTCGACGGCCGCCACCAAGTGGCCCGGCGACAGGTGGGCATACCGCTGAACCATGCTTAGGATCTTCCACCCGCCAAGCTCTTGGACCGTTCGCAAGTCTACCCCGGCGGCTACGAGACGGGAAGCGAAGGTGTGACGGAGCGCGTGCCACGTCACCCCGCCGAGGCGGGCTGCCTCGTCCGGACGACCAGAAGCCCGCAGCGTCATCTGCGCGGCCCCGACGGCCCGCACAAACTCCCGGCTCACTGTGCGGTAGGCTTCGCGGGTGACGGGCTCGTGAGGCTCGTTCGGACGACGGCGCTCGGCAGCTAGGTCCATAAGCGCGCCCCGGGCCGAGCTGTTCAGCGGCACTCGGCGGGCCTGTCCGTTCTTTCCAAGACGCACGGTGAGGAAGCGGAGTTCCGGTAGGCCAGCGCCACCGCCTCCGGAATCGGCCAGAACCGATCACACACGCACCCCGGGGCTCGGCATCGGCCACCGAATAGGTGGGCCTCTTCCGGGTGACCGCAGACGCAATGGCTCAATCGTCCCCTCCTGGCGACCACGAATGCTACACGCCCGAGGACTTGTGGTGTGTTGTGGCGGGTAGATCCGATAGTACGTCTCTGTCGCGAAACGTCGCGAGCGTCGCGGTGCAAAGCCCTCGTATTCATGAGTGGCCGCGGCCGACCCCACTACCACCATAAACGTGGTCATTTGCGCCAGTCTACGTGGGGGGCGTCTATCATGGCGGGCAGATGGAGGATCTCGCTGGAACTGCCGTCCGCTTGACGCCTGACCGCCACAGGGTTGACGAATGGGCCACAGTGCTCGCAGCGGGCGGCATTCCCCATCGGCTCCGCTCCCGACTCGATGGCTGGGCGCTCATCGTTGCCGCCCGTGATGCAGACGCTGCTCGCGAGACCCTCGACGCCTATGACAGGGAAAACATTGCCGACACGACGAGAGCACGCAGCGCTTCGGTGGCGCCCGTTCGTGGCGCGGCCGCGGTCGGTGTCGCCGTCGGCCTCCTGCTGATCGCGTTTTTTGCCGCTACAGGGACTCGGGCCAACCGCAGCGTTTGGTTCGAGCGCGGCAGTGTCGACGCTGAACGCATTGTCGCCGGAGAGTGGTGGCGAACCGTCACCGCGCTCACGCTTCACGCCGACGCGCCCCACGTGGTCGGCAACGCGGTGGCGAGCGCCCTGCTTGTCGGGGCGGCGAGTCACCAGTTCGGCCCGGGTGTGGGCCTCTGGCTAGTCCTGCTCGCTGGCATCGGCGGCAACGCCCTTACCGCCGTCGCCTACGGCACTCACCACCACTTGGTGGGAGCCTCGACAGCGATGTTCGGCGCCATCGGCATCCTCGCGGCCACGCGAGCCATGTCCCTTGGACGGCGCCCAACTGCGCGCACGCGGTGGATGGTTGTCGCGGCAAGCCTCGCCCTGCTCGCTCTCCTTGGCACAAGCCCGGACGCCGACCTCCTCGCTCATCTATTCGGCCTCCTGCTCGGCGGCGCTCTGGGCGTGGCCGCCGCGCCTGCGCTGCAGTGGCCTTTGCGCCCGTCAGTGCAGTGGGCCCTTGCCGTGGCCGTTCTGGTGTTTGTAGTGGGCGCGTGGCTGCGCGTCAGGTCCTGAGACCCCACCGCCTCTGCACCTCGAGCCGGCTCGAGGGGGTGGCGCTCAGTTTGGCGGCAGCGCTTACGGAGCATCCCGACCGGCGCAGTTGAGACCGGCCTGGGAGCCGGCGCCATGGCGCGCGGTGCAGTGCCTGCGTGGGGCGTTGACGGAGACGTAGCTAGTTCACTCGCTCTCGTGGCGCTGGGAGTCCTGCTACGCTGGCGTGAACATGGCCCTGCGCCTCATCGCGCTCTTCAAGCTGCTGAAGGGACTGCTGCTCGTAGTCGTGGGATTGGCCGCACTGCGCCTCCTCCATGCCGACGTATCGCCCCTCGTTATCTCTTGGGCCGATCGGCTCAACATCGACCCGCAGAATCGTTACATCGGTGGAGCTCTCAGCCGACTCTTGTCCGCCGACACTCGCGCTCTCGTAACGATCAGTGTGGGATCGTTCATGTACGCCGCCCTGCTCTTGACCGAAGCGGGCGGGCTCTGGTTGAGACGTCGATGGGCAGAGTACTTCACGATCATCGTGACCAGCTCATTCATCCCGCTGGAAATCTACGAGGTCTACAAGCGCTTCACGGTGACACGGCTTGCGATCATTGCACTCAACATTGCGATCGTCGGCTACCTAGCTCGCTGGGTTCGCGGATAATAGGGGCGCACGGCGACCTTGTCAACGGTGAGAAAGAAGCCCGGCCTCGGCCGCCCGCTCCTCGTCACGCTGGAGCCTGCACGCCGCCCATAGTTCAGGTCTGCTAGACTCCCGCCAGCCATCCTCAGCGAGGTGCCCATGCGACTAATCGGGCTCGCGGTTCGCTCCATAATTCTGGAAGCGCATCAGTAAGTTGCTTGATCCAGCGAGGGGTGGTCCCTATTGTGCCTATCCGAAGGAGGAAATTGTATGCTGAGGCGGTCCCTGTTCGTCCTTATTGGTCTTACCATCGTTGGATGCGCCTCCGTGCAGAACACTCCGGCTCAGGACGCCGTGTGGGCTGCCTACAACCAATGTCGTGCTGAGGGGCGGGTTCCGGCGAATGTGCAGTTGATGCGCGTCGATCCCGATGGCCGCGCATATTACCAGACCTACACCAGCTCATTTGGAGGGGCCGATTTCGAGCGCTGCCTCACCGAGAAGATGAATCGCCCCTCTCCTCGTTGAGGATTCCGCAGTGTTGCTTCTACAGGCGGACTGAGGTGATCGAGTAGGCCATGCTCGATCGACGCGGCCAGCTCCTCCGTGCTGCTGTCGGTTTCGCCGGTGTTCCATACCCTCGTATGACCGAGCCTGCATGCCCTCCGCCACGTGGCTGGACTCGTGGGCCGGGATTGGGCACGTCGCTGTGGGGATGCACCGCCAAGGCTACGACCTGCAATTGACCCAGTACGATGACCGGGGCTGGCGGGCAACCTTCTACACGACGGGAATGGAGCACTCGCCCACGAGCGCGACGGGCACCGGATGGGAGCGCACGCCGTGGCGGGCAGTCCAAAGAGCAGCGTGGATCGCACTCCTGCACGCTTCGATGACACAAGGAGGAACCGTCCAATGACCGATCTAGTGGTCGTCGCGGGTGTGCTGCTTGGTGTGATTGGTGCCCGGATCACCCGGGGGGCGTGGATGATGAGGTCAGCGAGATATTGAGTCCGCAGCTCTATGCTGGCACGCGGCACAGCGAGCGGCTTGGGTGGCGCTGAGAAACGCGGAGGAGAGCAACGAATGACGGGCCCGCGCGAAGGGCGCCCTGCTCTTCTCGTTCTATTCCCTGCCTTTGCCGTGACCCTTTCCTCGACCCTCGCCGTGGCCCCTCCCGCGACCATCGCCACGATCATCCCCGCGATCATCGTCGCGATCCTTCCAGTCCCTCTTATCTGCCCACTCACGTCCCCACTCATGCCCCCATCGAGGTGCCCCCGCGTGATTCCACTGCTGCCAGTGACCGGGAGGCACGGGATAGTACCTCACTGGCACCGACAGGAGGGGGCGGGGCACAAACTGGGGACCAACGAAGATCCACGGACCGTCTTGGTGACGGCTCACGTGCCAGCCGTCATCGGCGAAGGCCCAATATTGACCGCTATAGAAGAAGACGTTGACCGGTGCGGCAGGAGCGTAGTGCACCGCCGGGACGCCCGGGACAATCACAAGTTGCGGAGGCGCAGGCAAGTGGATATCTACGTGGATCTGAGCCTCGGCTGGACCCGTCAGGATGAGCGCGAGCAGCACCGCGAGAGCGTAGAGCATGAGTGATCCTCCTCGCACTAGTCCAGCGTCGAGCTCTTCGAGACATCGAGGTGCAAAACCGCTGCCTGGTTACACAGGCCCCTGCATCCGCGCTCGCACGGCGGCACGGAAGAACGGCGAGGCCCAGGCGTAACTAACAGTAATTGTTCGCCTGCTCCTTGCTAAGCTCCAAGAATAGCGGCTCGCCCGTTCATGAACTTTTGTCAACCGCGCGCGGCATCGGCGCAGAAAGTGGGCCAGATGGAAGCGTACCTTACGGTCGCCTGCATCCTGTCCGGTTTCGGCATTGCCGTACTGATGTTCCGCATCCAACGCGAGCTACATATGCAAGAGAGACACCCGGATTCGCCGAATTGGCTGGCGTGGGCTGACTATCTCGTGATCGGATCGATCGCGCTCTCGCTGTTATTAGTGGTGTTGCCGTTGGTCGCGTTGCCCTCACCCGGTAAGCAAGCCTTAGCGTTCGCTGCGGCCAGCTGTGCTGCCGCGACGATTCTCCTGGCGGGATATCCCCCCGCCATTTTGGACCACTATCGAATCGAGATAGGAGCGAAGCGAAAAGGCGATCGCAACAAGGGCGAGCCCATTGAAAAGGTTCTTGTTCTTCTCACGGCTTTCATTGCTGTCGCGGTGTTCGCCGGTGTGGTGGCGTGGCGGCTCGCGCTCTAAAAAGAGCGACCGAGAGCCATGAAGGCCCCGTGGAGCGCAAGAGTCGGTCACTTCGACCGCTTCGTGTGCCTTTCATCAAACCAGAGACAAGGCGAGGGCTAGACCGCGTTCTGCGTGTAAGCGCCTCGCTCGCCTCCGGCCCTTTGACGGGCTCTTCCCTTCGCAGAGGGGATCGGCGGCCCCCCTAAATCCTGCCAGGACGGGAGACCATTACGCGAGCACTCGGCGGCTCGCTGCGTGCTCGGAGCAGGTGAACGGCGAAAAAGCTCGTGAAATCAAGGCCCGCCACGCTATCAAGGCATCGATGCCACCTATTCGGACGATTCCCGTCGCCGTCCTCGCCGCCGCCTCACTCGTCGCCGTACTCGCCGCCGGGGCCGGCCCGCCGAGCGAGGCCGTTCGCGAGTCGCTCACGGCCGTGAATCGCCTGCTCGATGACTCGGAGCTTCGGGAACGGCCGACGGAGCTCCTGGCGGCGATGCGCACCGTCGTCGACGGCAGCTTGGACTTCCAGGAGGCGGCGCAACGAGCGCTCGGCCGCGAATGGTGGGCGCGGACGCCGGCCGAGCGCGACGAGTTCGTCGCGCTCTTCGCCGATCTCCTCGGCCGCTCCGTCGTCGCTCGAATCGCATCACGCGCGAGCGTGCGCGGCAGCCTCACGATCCACTATCTGAGCGAATCGGTCCGAGGCAATACGGCCACGATCCTCACCACGATTACGAGCCGCGAGGGAAGCGCGCTGTCCGTCGAGTATCGGATGGTCGCGCGTGGCCAGCGCTGGGCGGTGTGCGACGTCGCCGTCGACGGCATCAGCACCGTCGAGAACTATCACGCGCAGTTTATCCGGATTCTCCGGCAGTCGTCGTACGGCGAGCTGGTGGCTCAGGTGAAGGCCCGGGCGTCCGAGGCGCCGACCGCGAGCGTCGCGCGGGCCAACGTCGCGACCGCGCCGCTCACGGACGAGGCGCCGCGCGTCCAAGGCGAGCCCCCGGCCGCGAGCCTCTCACGAGCGAATGCCGACCCCGAGAAGCGGAGCGAACCAGCCATCACCGAACCCGAGGCCGCGAGGCCCTCGCCGGAGGCGAAACTCGCGGTGATCACGTCATCCTACTGGATTCAAGTCGGCGCCTTCCGCACTCCGGACGCCGCGGGCGAGCTCGCGGCGCGGCTCCTGGAGCAGGACCTGCCCGTCGCGATCGACTCGGTGGCCCTGACCTCGAACCATCGAGGGCTGGTCCTCTCTCGAGTGCGAGTCGGACCGTTCGCGAATCGAGCAGAGCTGGTCCCGAAGCTCCAATTCCTCCAGAAGGGCGGGTATCGGCCCTTCGTGGCCCGCGAGCCCGACTAGGCGGACGGGATCTTGTAGTGCGTCGCCGGTACGGCCAGCACGGGCTGGGGCACACGGTTGGTCGCGATGATGCCCC
>Ga0209058_1002315_pt1 | contig 15768 bp, 12 predicted proteins | sample GraSoiAngelo_147_FD_185904 | JGI IMG/M metagenome (GOLD analysis project Ga0209058, IMG submission 185904) | Grasslands soil microbial communities from the Angelo Coastal Reserve, California, USA - 14_1009_05_40cm (SPAdes) (version 2) | ecosystem: Environmental > Terrestrial > Soil > Grasslands ... | reverse complement strand
GAAAACCCCAGCGCAACCAGCCCAACTACGATTGCCGGCGTGAAATGTACTGATTAACGGGCGTCGATCTGACGCGTATTGACGGAATCGATGCGGCTGCGGCCCAGATCATCGTTTCTGAAATTGGTCGAGACATGAGTCCCTGGAAAACCGAAAAACACTTTGCCGCCTGGACGACCTTGGCTCCTAACCACCAGATAAGCGGAGGCAAGATTTTACGCCGACGGCCCAAACGCTCTCCGAATCGATTCGCGTTGGTCTTGCGCATGTGTGCCCAGAGTCTTCTCCACAGTCAAAGCGCTTTGGGCGCTTATTGTCGACGCATTTGCGGACGAATCGGAACACCCAAAGGACTCACCGCCACTGCCCACAAGCTCGCACGACTGATTTACCGCATGCTCAAATACGGCGAGAGTTATGTTGATATTGGGCAAGAACAATACGAGAAGAAATACAAACAACGTCTCCGAATTACCGCTTCTGGGTCTTCAGAAATACCAATAGTTCCTGCGCCGTTGGCGTGAGGAGCTTTTGGCGACGATGAATGATTCCAATGGGACGCACAAGGTCGGGCATGTCCAGCGGAATCGCAGCTAGGGTGCCGCTTTCAACTTCGCGGGCCACGCTGGGTCGAGGAAGAATGCTGACGCCGGATTGAATCGTGATCGCATGCTTAATGGTCTCAATATTATCGAACTCCATCGCTATACTCACCGTTGCTCCACGCTGCCGAAGAGCTTTGTCGACAGCCTTCCGAATGCTCAGACCGCGGTCAAAGGCAACAAAGTTTTCGCCGTCCAACTCTCGCACAGATACTGTCTTCTTCTTGGCAAGCGGATGTGAACGGTGGCATATGAATACCATCGGTTCGGAATGCCACGGGATGATGGTCAGCGAACGGTGTGGTGAAGGAAAGGAGAGGATTCCCAGATCGGCTTCGTCGTTGATTACCGCTTCTACGACCTCGTGCGGATGCAAATACGCCAGGCGTATCTTCGCCTGCGGGTACCGCGTCGTGAACTGCTGGCAGTAGATTCCCATATCGTGTAATCCAACCGAGTAAATGACCGCTAGACGAACCGCACCACCAACCAGCGTCCGTTGAGACGTGATTTCCGCTTTCGCTTTCTCAAAGTTATCCAGCAGGACCAGGCACGCTTCAAAAAACTTTTTCCCTTCCGGAGTCACCATGAACGGCCTTTTTGTCCGATCGATGAGTTGGGCCCCCAGTTCTTCCTCCAATTGGCGCACAGCCTGGCTCGCCGCCGACTGCGAGATGCGGTGGGCAGCGGCTCCCAACGAGAAACTGCCAGACCGGATAACATCGCAATAAAGGTTTAAAGTATCAAGATTCATGACATTTGGAGAAACCATCTCCCATTGGGAGAGGGCAGGTTTCAGGATTCGACTAGACTTCCTTTGAGGCTTCGCCCTATCGGGCTCGCGCTTCGCGCGACCCTCACGCCGGCGCGCCAGCCCTCTGGCTGTCGCGCCTCCCTCTCCCACAAGGGAGAGCGACTAAGATAGATCATTAGCTGCGCTTATGCAAAGTACTTTTATTTTTCAGGATGACTTATTTTCCAAAAATGAATAAAGTAGTCGGAACCTTCTTGGGCAAGGATGTTGGCCGGTGAGGTCTATGTATATGTTTTCAGCACTGCCGCCGAAACAGGGATTGTACGATCCGCAATTTGAACACGATGCGTGTGGTGTCGGCTTCGTTGTGGATATTGCCGGGCGCAAATCGAACGACATCGTTCGCAGGTCACTTCAAGTCCTCGTCAATTTGCAGCACCGCGGGGCGAAAGGTTGCGAAGCCAACACGGGCGATGGGGCGGGCGTCCTTTTGCAAATTCCCCATGAGTTCCTGAAACCGGAGTGCAAGAAACTGGGTTTTGATCTCCCCTCTCCCGGCAATTATGGCGTCGGAATGGTTTTCCTGCCGCGCGATTCCCATTCTCAGCAATGGGCGAAAGAAATCGTTGAAGCGGCGATCACGCGCGCGGGCCAGAGGTTACTGGGCTGGCGAGACGTACCCACGAACAATTCGCCGATAGGCGAGTCAGCAAAGGCCGTTGAGCCGGTCTTCACGCAGGTTTTTGTTGGCCGAAACCCGTACATCAAGAGCGTCGACGAATTCGAAAGAAAGCTTTATTTGATTCGGAAGCGAATCGAAAAACTCACATCCGAACTCTACTTCGACAGTTTCTCCGCCCGCACCATCATCTACAAAGGAATGCTTTCGGCGGAACAAATCGAGATTTACTTCCCCGACCTGGCGGACTCGCGAATCGCATCGGCGCTTGCGGTCGTGCATCAGCGGTTCAGCACGAACACATTTCCAAGCTGGTCGCTCGCCCATCCGTTCCGATACATCTCGCATAACGGCGAGATCAACACACTGCGCGGCAATATCAACTGGATGAGAGCGCGCGAAGCGCTCTTCGAATCCGAATTGTTCAGCGAAGATATCCTCGATCTTCTTCCCGTCATCGTCGAGGGCGGGAGCGATTCGGCGATGATCGACAATGCTCTTGAAATGCTCGTCATGTGCGGGCGATCGCTTCCACACGCGATGATGATGCTCATTCCTGAAGCCTGGGACGGCCACGAAACGATGAGCGATGAGAAAAAGGCCTTTTATGAATATCACTCCTGCTTGATGGAACCGTGGGATGGTCCGGCCTCTATGGTTTTCACCGACGGTGTCTGCATTGGCGCCGTACTCGACCGAAACGGATTGCGCCCGTCGCGGTATTGCGTCACCAAAGACGGCCTGGTCGTCATGGCTTCAGAGGTCGGCGTGCTGGATATTCCTCCGGAGAACATCCTGCTCAAAGGTCGTCTTCAACCCGGCAAGATGTTACTCATCGACACGCACGAAAGGCGCATCATCGATGACACGGAGCTGAAACACAAAATCGCTTCCGAAAAACCATACCGGCACTGGTTGAACGAGAACCTTGTCCGCCTGTCCGATCTTCCGGCGCATCCGGTTCCGGAACCCAGTCATGAAACGGTTCTCTTGCGCCAACAGATGTTTGGATACACCCACGAGGATCTGCGGATCCTTATGGGTCCAATGGCCGTGAACGGAGAAGAAGCGGTGGGTTCGATGGGAACCGATACGCCTCTTGCCGTCTTATCGGACAGGCAACCGCCGCTGTTCAACTATTTCAAGCAGCTGTTCGCGCAAGTGACGAATCCGCCCCTGGACGCCATCCGGGAAGAGCTGGTCACGTCGATGAGCACGGCTCTTGGTCCGGAACAGAATCTATTAAAACCGGTGCCCGAGAGCTGCCGGATGATCAAAATCCTGTCCCCCATCATGGACAATGACGATTTGGCGAAGCTGCGATCCATCGCGCTGCCGGGCTTCCGGTCCATCGTGCTTCCAATGCGCTTCAAAGTGTCGGAAGGCGGCGAAGGTATGCGGCGCGCCCTCCACGATTTGCTCGAAACGGCCTCGAATGGAATCAAAAATGGAGCGACGATCCTGATCTTATCGGACCGGCAGATCAACAAGGATTACGCGCCAATACCGAGCCTGCTTGCAACGTCCGGGTTGCATCATCATCTCGTCCGCGAAGGCATGCGCACCAAGGCGACCGTAATCGTCGAAACCGCTGATGCGCGAGAGGTTCATCACTACTGCCTGTTGATCGGCTACGGAGCGTCGGCCATTAATCCGTACCTGGCTTTCGAAACTTTGGACGACATGATCCGGCAAGGACTGCTGACAGCCATCGATCATCGCAAAGCGGTGAATTACTACACGAAAGCCGTAAAGAAAGGCGTGTTGAAAGTCATGTCGAAGATGGGCATCTCGACGCTACAAAGTTACCGTGGCGCTCAAATCTTCGAAGCCATCGGCCTGGATCAAAATTTCGTCGATACTTACTTTACGAACACTCCGTCGCGGATCGGCGGCATAGGGTTGGATGAAATCGCGGCGGAGGCAATCGAACGGCACCGGCGCGCGTTCCCGGAACGTCCAGTCCGCCTGCCGGACATCGACTGGGGAGGACAGTACCAGTGGCGCCATGACGGCGAATACCACATGTACAATCCCGATTCGATTCACAAACTCCAGTACTCGACGCGTACCAACAACTACAAAATTTTCAGGGAGTACAGCGAGCTGATCAACTCCGCTAGTGCAACGCTATGCACACTTCGCGGAATGATGGATCTGAAATTCGCAGACAAGCCGATACCGCTAGACGAAGTGGAGCCGGCCGAATCGATCATGAAGCGCTTTGCAACCGGCGCCATGTCTTTCGGCTCGATCAGCAAGGAAGCGCACGAGACGCTGGCCATCGCGATGAACCGTATTGGCGGGCGAAGCAATACGGGAGAAGGCGGCGAGGATCCGGGGCGGTACATTCCGGATCCGAACGGCGATTCCAGATCAAGCGCTATCAAACAGGTTGCGTCGGCGCGCTTCGGCGTCACGAGCGAATATCTGGTGAATGCCACTGAGCTTCAGATCAAGATGGCTCAAGGCGCCAAGCCGGGCGAAGGCGGCCAGCTGCCTGGATACAAGGTCGATGAAATCATCGCGCGCGTCCGTCATTCAACGCCGGGCGTCGGCCTTATTTCACCTCCGCCGCATCACGACATCTATTCGATCGAGGATCTGGCCCAACTGATTTACGATCTGAAAAATTCGAACCCCCGCGCTCGCATCAGCGTAAAGCTGGTCGCAGAAGTGGGGGTCGGAACGATCGCAGCAGGCGTTGCCAAGGCACATGCCGACGTCGTCCTGATATCGGGCGACAGCGGTGGAACGGGCGCTTCTCCCCTCACCAGCATTAAACATGCCGGCATCCCATGGGAGCTGGGTTTGGCGGAGACGCATCAGGTTTTGGTCCTGAACAATCTCCGAAGCCGCATCATCGTCCAAACCGACGGCCAATTGAAGACCGGCCGCGATGTCGTCGTTGCGGCGCTGCTCGGCGCGGAGGAGTTTGGATTCGCGACTTCGGCGCTGATCGTTTCGGGATGCATTATGATGCGCGTCTGCCATCTCAATACGTGCCCGGTCGGCGTAGCGACGCAAGATCCCATCCTCCGGCAAAAATTCACAGGCAAACCCGAATACGTCGTCAACTACTTCCGCATGATTGCTGAGGAGGTTCGCGAACTGATGGCTCAATTGGGCTTCCAAACCGTTGACGAAATGGTTGGCCGCTGCGACAAGCTCGACATGCGCAAGGCGATTGACCATTGGAAGGCCAAGAAGCTGGATCTCTCGCGGATCCTGTACATGCCCTCGGTTCCCGATCACGTCATCACGCGCCGTGTACACGATCAGGATCATGGACTGAAGCAGGCTTTGGACAACCTGCTTCTCGAGCTAGCAAAGGATGCGCTCGACCACAAGAAACCCGTTGAATTAGAGCTGCCGATCTCGAACGCCAACCGTACCGTCGGGACGATTCTCGGCAGTGAAATCACCCGGCGCTACGGCGGACCGGGTCTGCCCGACGGCACGATTAAAATTCGCTTCACGGGTTCCGCCGGCCAGAGTTTTGGCGCGTTCATACCGAAAGGATTGAGCCTGACTCTCGAAGGCGATGCGAATGACTATTTCGGAAAGGGATTGTCGGGCGGTCGAATTGTCGTCTTTCCACCGGCGGCAGCAACGTTCAAGGCGGAAGAACAAATCATCATCGGGAATGTCTCCTTATATGGAGCTACTTCGGGGGAAACATTTATCCGTGGCGTCGCCGGAGAGCGTTTCGCGGTCCGGAACAGTGGCGCGATCGCCGTCGTCGAGGGTGTCGGCGATCATGGCTGCGAATATATGACGGGCGGCCGCGTGGTCGTGCTCGGCCAAACCGGACGAAATTTTGCGGCGGGCATGAGCGGCGGTATTGCATATGTCATCGATGAAAAGGGTGAGTTTACACGATGTTGCAATCTGCAGATGGTCGATCTCGAAAGACTAACAGACCCGGAAGAGGAAGCTTTCGTCCGCGCGTTGATCGCCCAGCATCTGGAGCTGACCAAGAGCACACGTGCCCAGACCATTCTGACCAACTGGGCTCACTACCGGGACAGGTTCGCAAAGATCATGCCTCTCGACTATCGCAGAGTGCTGGAACAGAAGAAGGAGCAAACGGCAAAGACGTTGGCAATGGTACAGCATGGGTAGTTTGAAAGGCTTTGTTGAAATCGGAAGAGTTGGTTTCGAACGCCGGCCGGTTGAGGAGAGGATCCACGACTGGAACGAGGTCTACAAGGAATTTTCGGAAGACAAACTCAAGGCTCAAGCGTCGCGTTGCATGGACTGCGGCGTTCCCTTCTGCCATCAGGGCTGTCCACTGGGAAACATCATTCCGGACTGGAATGATCTGGTTTATCGAGGGCAGTGGCAAGAAGCGTTGCTGCGTCTTCTGGCGACGAACAACTTTCCCGAGTTTACCGGACGCCTCTGCCCCGCACCCTGCGAGGGTTCCTGCGTACTCGGAATTAATGCCGATCCCGTCACCATCAAAAACATCGAAGTCACGATCATCGATCGCGCTTTCAAGGAAGGCATCATCCGGCCGCGCCGGCCGGCGAGGCGTACAGGAAAAGCGGTAGCGATCGTCGGGTCGGGACCTGCTGGATTGGCCGCGGCAGCTCAATTGAATCAGGCCGGACACTGGGTGACGGTCTACGAAAGAGACGACCGTATTGGGGGCCTCCTGCGTTACGGGATCCCCGAATTCAAGATGGAGAAAAAGATTCTTGACCGGCGGTTGAACATCATGCTGGAAGAAGGCGTCATGTTCCGCACGAACGCGAACGTCGGAATCAATGTGTCGGTTGAGGAACTGCGCCGCGAATTCGATGCGATCCTGCTGGCCGGTGGTGCCACCGCTTCGCGAGATCTTCAAGTACCCGGACGCGAACTGACGGGCGTCTACTTCGCAATGGAATTCTTGCCCCTCCAGAACAAACGGTGTGAAGGCGACAACATTCCCGATGCCGACTTCATTTCTGCGAAGGACAAACGCGTGGTCATTATCGGCGGGGGCGACACCGGTGCCGATTGTCTGGGTACGGTGCACCGGCAAGGCTGCCGGTCGGTCGTTCAATTCGAAATTCTTCCCAAGCCTCCCGGCGAACGCGCTGCCGACAACCCCTGGCCGAACTGGCCGAACATCTTTCGCACTTCATCTGCGCATGAAGAAGGAGGCGGTCGCGAATACTCCGTCTTGACCACAAAGTTGACCGGCCGTAACGGCCACGTTGAACAGCTTCACGGCATTCGCGTCGAATTCGAAGGGCGCAATATGCGTGAAATTCCGGGAAGCGAATTCACAATCGACGTCGATCTTGTCCTGCTCGCGATGGGCTTTCTTGGCCCTGAGAAGAAGGGAATGCTCGAGCAGTTGGGCGTGGTTATCAACGAGCGCGGCAACGTCGCCACGAACGCGGAAAAGATGACCAACATTCCTGGCGTCTTCGCCGCCGGAGACATGAGTCGCGGCCAATCGCTCATTGTCTGGGCTATTCGCGAAGGCCGCCAGGCGGCAAGATTCATCGACAAGTATCTAATGGGTTCCACGGATCTGCCCTAGCCTAGGCCACTGGCTGATCGGCTTCTGATGTGGAATTTATCTGGCAGCGGGCGAATACAATTCCGGACGGCGCACAACGGTGGGCTAACGAATTACGGCGTCGCAATCGTGGTGGTGTCGTGAACGATACGCCAGCCGGTTCCGGTTTGCCGGAATAATAATGTGAATCGACCATGCGGTGCATCATTGCCCCGAGTCAGCTTCCAACGTCCGTCAGCCATCATGTGGGCACGGTCCAGCGGTTGTACGTCGAGATCCGAGAACGTAAGGATGCCCATTTCTGCGGGTGACCCGTAACGTTTCTTGTACCGCTCGAGCACCGTTTGCCAGCCCCGCATCAGCTCGTCGCCGGAGACGAGGGTAGTCGTCTCTGTCCGTTCGTAGCCATCCATGAATGCGACAATGTCACCACGATTCCACGCCGCCTGCTGCGCCTGAATCACAGCTCGGACGGCCTCGGCCGAGTCTGGTGAGGAGGTACACGAGGTTGTTCCGAGCAGAAATGAGGCTACGAGAAACAGACTTATCCCTTGGTGAATGTAGGTCATGCTGCAATTGTATACGTTCGCCGGCCACAATCGTGCGCAAGCAAGTCCAACCCGGAATGCTCCTGTTGGGAGTCATTCAGTAGGTCTGACATGACGGACAGTAGAAGGTTGAGCGGCCGCTTTGAACGATGCGCTTGATCTTTCCGTCACAAGCCCGTCTCATGCACGGTTGACCTTCGCGATCGTAGACGGCAAACGCGTTCTGAAAATACCCTACTTCGCCGTTTGTCTGCCGATGATCGCGGAGCGATGAACCGCCTGCACTGACGGCCTGCTTGAGAACTTCTTTGATGGCTCGAGCGAGGACGTCGAGATTCGCGCCATTTATCCTGGCTGCCTTCCGTTTGGGTGAAATACGAGAGCGCCAAAGCGACTCGCACGCGTAGATGTTGCCGAGTCCGGCGATGACCCGCTGATCAACCAAGGCCGACTTGATGGGCGTCTTTTTGCCCTTGAGGACTTTTCTCAGATAATCTGCGTCGAATTGCTTCGACAGCGGTTCGATGCCGAGATTCTTGAATAGTGTGTGGGATTGGAGCGACTCCGTGTCGACGATGGTCATCAAGCCAAAACGCCGATGATCCGTGAATACGATTCGAGCGGGGGCGTCGGTTTCGAAGACGACGTGATCGTGCTTTCCCCGCCCGATGTCCTCTCCAGCCGGCTTATACACCCGAATGCGGCCGCTCATCCCGAGGTGGATCACCAGCGTCTCACCGCCGTCGAGATCTGCCATGATGTACTTCGCCCGCCGCCACAACCTCTCCACACGTCGACCTGTCAGCCGACTTTCGAAATCCTCGGGAAATGGAGCGCGAAGATCGCCGCGGCGGGTTTCCACAGAGGTCAACCTGCGTCCTTCCACAGTGGGCTGGAGGCCACGCTTCACGGTTTCGACTTCGGGCAATTCCGGCATGAGGCTATTCTAACTATTCTTTGCTATGCTGGCTTGCGCCGTATCATCCGAAGTCACGACCCCGGTGAATTTTCGGAAAGGAAGATCATTGGGCTTAATCCCGGCGTAACCCCCGCTCGAACTTCTGAATCTCGATCGGGCCTTTGTCCTGCAGCGTGTAATCCGGCGGCACCTGAAAGAGCCCAGGTGCGGGATCGGCACGATTGACGTTAACCAGCGAATACACCGTTTCACCTATCCGTGGATCGCTGTGGCGTGAGTACACGATCACTTGCAGATCTGGAGATCGCCACTGCTCGTCCACGATTTCGATAGGACGGTCGTTACCGATCTGTCCAGCGGGAATCGTGATCGTTGTACGACTTCCTTCAGCTTGCAGGCCTTCGATGAGTTTCCATCCGAGTTGATCGACCTTCGGCGGTTCCTTAGAGTCCGGAGCAGCCCCGCGGAAGAAAATCATGTTGGGAAGCGCCGGCGCGGATTGGATTGCGGGCCCCGGCCCGCTGACCATGACGTTGAATTCCTTCGTCACGCCCTGGTTAGGCAAGTTGGGCAGACTGGGCGGTGTGGGCAGCTTCACCGCGATGCGTTCTTTCGGATTCAACGAATAGTTCACGCCTGCAACCGGATCGGAGATCGAAATGATCTGCGGAGGATCTCCTTGCGGCGTAAATGGCCCGATTGCGGGAAGCGTCTGCTCACGGCGCTGGCGGCCGAGCGAGTCTCGATAAATCACGGCTGTCGACTTTTGCACGATTCGGGTGCCATCGGCTAAGGTTTGGGTCGTTTCCGTCACTGCCTGAGCCGAATAAGGTGCGCCTTTGACGGGATTGCCGCCCACCAGCACATCGGAGACAAACCCGAAACTGCCCATGGTGGCAATCTTCACCTGCCCCACCTGCCCCACCTGCCCCACCTGCCCCACTTGCCCCACTTGCCCCCTCACGCCGGCCGGCGGTTCCTGAGCGTAAAGCGTCATCGTCGTCAGCATCACCGTCACTATTCTTGCGATCTTCATGTCAACTCTCCTGAGAATTTCGGCTATTCCTTTTCGATCTTTACGAAGCGGATGGCGCGCGGGAGTCCTTCTTCGCCCACGAGCACATCCGCATGAACCGACCGTGCAAGATATTCCTCGCGGACCGGTAATCCGACCATCTGCATCGCCGATGCGGGCAGTTCCACGCGCAGAAGCTGCCCGCGTTCGAACGGCGGTGCGGGATCCATCAAAGGAAAGAATTCCGTCACGATCTCGAACGATTCCGGCATCCCAGCCGCCGTGGAGTTTCGCGAACGCGTCGTCTTCGGAAGAGGTTGGGCCGGCGCGATGGGTTCCGGCAAACTCACTGCGGTTTGTTCCACTGGCGTGGATTGCGCCGCCGGCGGCTCTGTTTCTTTTCGATTCACGAATGTGAAGACGAGCACGATTGACGCGGCCGTCAGAACCCATGGACTTGTTCGCCGTATGATCCGCCGTCGTTTCCATGAGCTGAAATTCTTGCGCAGCCTCACTTCGATTTGAGGTGACGCTTCAATGCCGGCGTCCTCTTCAGCCAGAGCCCGCAAAATATCTCGGACCGGATCTTCATTCATACGCATTTCGAACCATATACTTTATACTTTGCGAGCTTATGTGCCAGGATCATACGTCCCCGGCTCAACCTTGACCGCACAGTCCCAACGGGGCATTCTAGTGCCAGTGCCGCCTCCTCATAGCTCGCATTTTCGAGGTCGCAAAGCACGACCGCTTCGCGATATACCGGCGGCAGGCTCACGACCGCGCGGCGCACCTGTTCAATGATTTCACCGCGGGTGAAATCGTGGAATACATCATTATTGCTCGCGTACTGCTCGGCCTCATCGACGGGCTCGTCTCGCCACTGTTTTTGAATTCGCTTCAGCACGTGGTTTCGCGCGATGCCGTAAAGAAACGATAACAGAGTACCGCAAGAGGCGTTGAACGATCGGCCATTCTCGAGTAGCGCCAGAAAGACTTCCTGAGTGACATCTTCAGCGATGGTTCGATTCCGCGTCATATGAAGAGCAAAACGGTAAATCGGTCCTTGCCGCCTCCGGTACAATGCCGCGAAGGCTTCCTCATCCCCCTTCAGTATCCGCGCCAGGAGTTGCTCGTCGCTCTCGCTCATTTGCTTCTGCTTGGACGCCTTCGCGCAGCTTCCGTTATGAATTTCGTTCTGGACCGTGAAAAGTTCCAAAAAGTATCCCCTGGGCTCTTGCAAAAATCGCGGGCCGTGACGAAATCCACTGTAGCGGCGGTCTATGACCGCCGGGATTTCGTTGATTCTACGAAAAACCGGCGCTCATAGAGCGCCGCTACAGCAGGCACAAGACGGCAGTTCGTCTAAGTCCAGTTTGGAATTTGTTTTTGCCCAGGCGGTCAGCATATCTTCCGAGAGGGCGCGTTGAACCGGTTTGCGTGACAATGCGTCAATGATCGCATGGGGGATCGCGATGATGAAAGTTGCAGACTCTCGAATTGTGATGGCGCTGACGTGCGCGGGAACGGTGATTCTCGCGCTGGCTTCGCAAACGACAGACACTCTTCTCTTCGCTCAGTTCCAAATCCAAGTTGCGCAGATCGATCTCAGTCCGCCCGATGCCGCAGACAACGATGTCATTACTTTTAGATTAGCTGGCATCTGGTCGAACGGCTGTATTCCGCAGTCGCCCGTGGTTTCGGTTTCGCCTGGCACAGTTCGCATCGACACGACGAATCCAGGAGTCGTGTGTACCCAGTCTCTCACGCCCTGGACGCTTACTGGAACAATCGGCAAGCTGTCGCCCGGCCGCTACGATGTTATCGTTGGGTTTTCGGGACCAAGCATGAGTAGCCCTCTGGAACTGGGCCGGCGAAGCATAACCGTGGCGGATTCCTCGCTGCTGAATGAGGCGATCTTGCCCATAGTGGTCAACGGCGCCATCGCCGAGAAGTTGCACTTCCAGACCATCTTCACAGTATTGAACGGGTCGGCGGGCAATGTGAAAGGAACATTGCAGGTATACAGCAATGCCGGCGCTCCTTCCGGAGCATTCTGTTCGCCGCTCGCTCCGCCGCCGTCGAATGCTATGTTCGTTCTTAGTCCGAACAGTCAATACCTGCAGTTCACTTCCGCCGATCTTGCGTTCCTGAACGGCTGGGCGCGATTAAGGTGGGAAGGCCCTGCGCCGGTTCTGGTCTCCGAAGAATTGACGTTGGTGGCGGCTGCTCCAGCGCGATGCCAGCTGGTTTGCGATCGCCCGTCCACTGAAAAGTTGTCGAGCGCACAAATCGCGGCGATCAAGCCGGCCCGTGAGTTCAAGATGCCGATGACGATTAATCCGAACCGGAAGCCTGCTGTAGCCCTCATCAATGCTTCGTCTGCGGATACCGTGACCGTGAAGGTCTCGATTCTCGACAGTACAGGACAGAGCGCGCAGCTCGCTGTTCCGAACAGCTTCGAAATCACACTTCGTCCCCTGGAGCGAGTCAGCAAGTACGTGTGGCAGATGGCGTCCGAGCAGTCGCCTCTAGGTATCGCCCCGAATCCACCAGACTTCTTCCAGGGTTCCTTGGTATTCAGCTCCGATTTGCCTTTTGTTGTTAGCGGACTTCATATCATGTATCCGGAAGAAAAATTCGTGCCGGTGCCCGCCATATCTACGCGGTGAATTCCAGGTACAGACGCCTGCAAAACTGAATGTCATTTGTTATGCTGCCGAAATGATTGTGATGAAGTTTGGCGGCACGTCCGTGGAGGATGCGGCCGCAATCGAGCGTTCCTGTAAGATTGTCGGCCAGCGGCTCTCCAGAAGGCCACTCGTCGTGGTATCGGCTCTCGGCGGCGCGACCAACAGCCTGCTTGAAGCTGGAACGCTCGCCGCCCGCGGCGAAATCGGCAAAGCCATGGAAATTGCCGAGCGGCTTGAGAAGCGGCACGCCGAACTTTTAGAGTCAACGGCGGAGAACTTTATCCGGCTGCGTGAGCTTTTGAAAGCCTTGAGCGCGATTGGCGAATTTTCGCCTCGTACCCAGGATCTCGTCGCGTCATACGGCGAGGTGCTGTCGTCGTTGATCTTTGCGGATCGAATAAACCGACTCGGGTTTGAGGCAGTACACCTGGACGCCCGTCAATGTCTGATTACCAACGATCATTTCGGAAAGGCATTGCCGATCGTGGATCTCACAACGATCCGGCTTGAAGAGGCTGTGCGGCCGCACCTCAATGCCGGCCGCGCGGTCGTGATGGGTGGCTACATCGGGGCGACATCGACGGGCATAACGACGACGCTCGGCCGTGGCGGATCCGATTATTCCGCGGCAATCGCAGGCGCTGCGTTGAATGCCGAAGAGATTCAGATCTGGACCGATGTGGACGGCATGATGACAACCGATCCCCGCATCGTACCAGACGCCTGGACGGTCAGAGAAATATCCTTTGGTGAAGCTTCGGAACTCGCCTATTTCGGCGCCAAGGTGCTTCACCCGCTGACGGTGCTGCCTGCGGTGGAAAAAAACATCCCAGTCTATATTCTCAATTCCAAAAAACCCGGCGGTACCGGCACCCGAATTACGCGCGAGGCCAGGCCGTGCAGGAATCTGATCAAATCGATTGCGGTGAAAAAGGGGATTACTGTCCTGACAGTCTCGTCCTCACGGATGCTCATGGCTCATGGCTTCCTCAGAGCGCTTTTCGAAGTCTTCGATCGTCATCGGACGTCGGTCGACATGGTTGCCACCTCCGAAGTCTCCGTTTCCCTTACGCTCGATAGTCTTTCGTCTCTTGATGCCATTTTGGAAGATCTTCGGCCGCTCGGTGATGTCGAGATCGCATCCAAGGCCGCGCTGATATGCCTCGTCGGTAATAATCTCAAGTACACGCCCGGTGTGGCGCGGCGTGCGTTCGGCAGCCTGTCGGAGATCAACGTCCTCATGGTTTCTCACGGCGCATCCAACATCAATTTCAGCTTTATTGTCGATGAGAAGGATGCCACAACCGCAGTCCGGCGGCTTCATGCCGATTTCTTTAGTGAGGTTGATCCCCAGGTCTTCGAACCCGCGGGGTGATAAAACAAATTTGCGGGTTGTGATGCGATCCAAAGTAGCGATGGCATCGGTGGGATCGTCGACGTCAGCCTGGGCCTGAAGGTTACCGGCGTTGGCGGCAAGCGAGACCTCGCGATAACGGAACAAGTAAGCTACACCCTTTCGCATATCTACCCACCTGCGAGAAGACCGAGCAGGACTAACTTTTCCAATTCTTCGCCGAAGCCCGCGGACTCGATATACGGCGCCACAAAATCCAGCAGGACTTCGGACATCTTCACCCTCTGGGTCGTATCCCACTTTATGGACATACGGCATCGACAACACCGGCCGATATGAGCTTGCTTTTCAGTTCCCGATTTATGCCATGCTGGCGGTATCTCCATTTTTTCTTCGCGCGCGACGCCACAGTCCCTCCTGGGTGTGAAATGGAATTGAAGGGAATGGTACCGGTTCTGTCAGACAAGTCAGGTCCCGTTTGTTATGTCGAGCCGCAAAGTGACTGAGGGCACATGGAGTTCTTCGGACAACATCCTCAGAGCGTGAAGAATTGGGGTAACTCGGGGCGTCTGCTGGAACCGTTAGCTTCACGTGCGAATTTTAGGGGTTGGGGCGCACGTGCGCAATCATCGACGCTCGTCCACGTTCTGGAACAGCCGGTCCAGATGCGGTTCCCGATCCGGCGCTGCCTTTCGAACGGCCTTTCTCAAAAGCTCACGGTCGGCGCCAGATTCGATGATCGCTTCAATATCGGCCAGATCCTGCGTGCGGTTTGCGATCAGTTTCATGACGACAATGGTGTCGACGGGCGCGATCGGAACGCCGTCGCTGTGCTGGGCGCGCTCCAGGCCGTCTTCAATGACACGCAGAGGCTCCGTCAGCGGCACCTGATCGATGTCGATGCCGTCGAACTCAACTACAGGAACCCGCATTGTCACGAAGCCGCCGGGATGCGTTTCGAACGCTTCGTCTCCGACCAGAAAGTCGATGTCCTCGGTTGTGCGCGGCCGATTCCGATAAGCGTTGGCGCCAAGCGCACCAACAAGGGCGTGACGAATACCCGCATTGGAAAACATCTTTGAAACCTCTCGCACAGCGCGGGCGTAAGTGGGAACAGGGCGCAGGGCATCCTCAAGCCGAGGCTGCGAGCCTGACTTCATGTGAGTTGTCCTATGGATGGCAATTTGAAATTTCATTCAGGCGATGTTTGGAGGATACCACGAAGCCGGGCATGAAGACGGATCTGCGGAAGCCCACCCGGCTTCGAATGCTTAATGCGCGCAGGGCGGCGATGCGGATGCTTATGCACAACTCCTCGAAGAGATCTCACTGTTGATACGCCAGGCGGTGCAACTTCAAAGGATTCCTCGACGCTGACACCATTGAAGATCTTGCTCCGTAGGGGGTAAGACTTTCAGCGATCTTACGCCCCTACGGGGCTGATGTTGCCTCGGATCAATTTCCACGGGCTGGCGCCCGGGGGCTACAGTCTTACGCCGCTACGCGGCTGTTTCACTTACTTGAAAAGGTCGAGAATTTCCTTCGGCACGACTTCTGCGAAGGATAGGCGATTCAAGCGCTGTGTGTGATGTGAAGCGCGCGAGTGTGGGAGCGTCCGCGTCACATAAACCGATTATGTCAACTCGCAGGCCGCGCGGCAAAAAAGAGCCGTCTGGAATTACTTTT
>Ga0209058_1002309_pt1 | contig 15797 bp, 15 predicted proteins | sample GraSoiAngelo_147_FD_185904 | JGI IMG/M metagenome (GOLD analysis project Ga0209058, IMG submission 185904) | Grasslands soil microbial communities from the Angelo Coastal Reserve, California, USA - 14_1009_05_40cm (SPAdes) (version 2) | ecosystem: Environmental > Terrestrial > Soil > Grasslands ... | reverse complement strand
GTGGTTGGTCTAGTGGACGGCATCCCGGTTGTTGGAGTGATTGCGTCAGGTAGCGCGGGATGCGCTTGTCTCTCGGTGACCAACCTAGCCGCGCACGCTGGATTCTAGCACGTGCGGCCCCTTGCACTTTCTCTGCTCCCCTCCGTTGCTGCAACGACGAATACGCAACCTCCGCGCGTCACTGAGGAAAACCACCCGCGTCGGGAGATTCATTCCGCTGAACCCGCGGGATGGAGCAGAGCTGACGTTCCCGGGAGGGGTGGCGCGAAATACGCCGAAGGTTAGTGGGTCTCCAGGAGCGAAAAGGTCCCGCCAGTAGCCGGAGAGGGTTGCCGTTGAGGTTCGGAGGAAAAGGTGGCGAGCAGGGAAGTGGCCTCGTCGAGTTGTTTGCGGGTCATCAGGCGCGAGAGCTGGTTGCGACGGTTGGCGCCGGAGGCATCACCCGCGGCGAGCGCGCGCGAATACCAAGTGTAGGCGGCGACGTAGTCGAGAGGCAGGCCTCGCCCCTGCTCGTACAGGTAGGCCAGGTTTGTTTCCGCGGTGGGCAAGCCGCACTCCGCGGCAAGGCGTACCCATCGGGCAGCTTCCGTGTAATCCAGTGGAACACCCACGCCTTTGTAGTAAAAAACCGCCAGACTGTTTTGAGCATCGGCGGATCCTGCATCGGCTGCTGCGCGAAACCACCTAGCTGCGTTCGCGTAATCGCGGGGAATCCCCGAGCCCAGGTAGTAGAGCGTCGCCAGGTTGCACTGGCCGACGGGATTCCCGTGTTGAGCGGAAGCGAGATACCATTCGAATGCCTTGCTCAGGTTCTTGGGAACACCCTGGCCGTGCTGATACAGAGAGGCCAGATTGTTTTCGGCGGTCGAGTGGCCCTGGAGTGCTGCGGCAAGGTAGTTCTCGGCAGCCTTGGCATAATCACAGGGAACCCCCTGGCCATGTTCGTACAAATAGCCCAGGAGAAATTCCGCGTCGGCATTACCCTGGGCGGCGGAGGCGCGGAGCCACTTGAGAGCAGATTGGTAGTCGTCATTAGTGGGATCATGGCGGAGATAAGACTGCGCCAGGTTGTATTGAGCAACGGCGTCGTCCTGTTCGGCCTGTGATTGCAACCCCGGAGAGAACGTGTTGGCGTTCTGCTGAGATTGTGGCGCTGCGTAACTGGGCTGAAACGCTACAAACACAGAAGCGAGGAGCAGCAACGGTATAAAAAGCGAGTACGCGTGACGAAGTTGCAAGTTCATCGTGGTCCCCTTTGTTGACGTGAAAGTTGATTCGGTGCACGAGACTCTGCCGAACCGAATCAAAAAAGGACGGCCATGGAGTCAGCAAGCACCGCGAGCACACCACGCTGGCGCGGACGAGCCGGCAGTGCGGTGTCGAAAAACAACACGCGGCACTCGTACTCCCGGCACGCCGAACGCGTGCGACGAGCTCTCAGAGCCACTCCGCGAGCTGGATTGCTACCGTAATGACGAGAGAACGGCTAAGAATGTTTGGTCATGTTGCAAGATTTTTACAAAGCCGTGCGTTCGATCCGCGGTTCTTGATTGGCACGCGAAGGAATTGCCGCTGTTTTGCGGCGATTTCTAACGCAAGCATTCGAAAAAACGTTCGGATGCAGCGATAAAATGATTCTCGTTGGCTGGAATCCAGGACGATAAAGGGGAAGGAATTTGTGGCGCAATCAGGAAGGCCGTTCGATGCGGCAGCCCCCAATTAGTTGAATAGCGGCGGACGTGGATTCAGCTTGATTCGCGGGACTTTGCGCGGGATTTGGCGTCCGGATGGCGAGGCGTCCAGTCTTTTGGCGGGAAGGCTACATGCCAGAACATGGGATTCGGCAGGAGGAACTCGACTCCTACCTGAGGCTGATTGCTTTGACGCCGGTCAATGTGCGCGACAATGCATTCGAGCGCCGCTTTGGTCTGGACGTTCCATAGAGTGAGCCGCTGTCCTCTGTAAACCTGCGTCAACAAGTGAATCAACGCACCGTGAGCACTGATAGCCTGCGTGCGAGTCTCCTCTTTAAAAGCACCAGCGCCGGTCTTTCCAGAAACACGCACGGGGAGAGTCATCAACACGCGCTGACTCCTGCGACGGTTGGCCGCGAGCCAGGAGGTTTCGCGAGATTCGGTGAGCCACGTTTCGAGAATCCGAAGCTGCTCCGGCTCGATGGTCGTAAACACCAGCCCCATGCCTTCGAAGCGTTGCGAGCCCTTGGTGATGCGAACCTCCGTGACCGTCCCTAACGGGAGGGCGTCACTCGTATCCACATAGCAGCCTTGCTGACTCAGATCACGAACGCGCGTTTCCATCCGCGCACCGGATTCGGCAGGCACGACCTCAGCAGCAGCAAGGAATTCGTAGCGAGGATGAGTCCGGCGGTCTGCGCCCGTAAGCACGGCTGAAGGAGCAGCAACAGTGGCCGCATCACTGGAGACGGGGGGAGGGCTTGCAATCTGTTCCGAATCCATAGGGGTGTCAGGAAAAGTTGCCACCGGTTCCGCGTCACTGGAAGCGCCGGAAAAGTTTGCAATCATTTCGGAATCAAAGGAAATCTCGGAAACGCTGGCACCGTTTTCGGAATCGGCGGGACGTTCGGGATGGTTCGCGGCCTTTCTCGAATCAGCAGAAATCGCGGAAGAACCCGCAGGCGTTCGCGCGTTGTCGGGAATTGTGGAAGGCGTGCTGGCTTTCGATCTTCGCTTGCGATTGCGGCGCTTCATGACCATAAGATTGTAACGCAAAGCGTGTCGAGCGGATTGAGCACGGCGACCGACAATGCGTCTATGGGTAAGAACGCGCAGGTTCAGGCGCGGGCTTTGTCGATCATTTCTTCCCAGATGCCTTTGGATTTGAGGATGATCTCGACGAGTTCGCGGGCGGCGCCTTTGCCGCCATCCGCTTTGGTGGTGTAGTGGGCGGCGCGGCGCACTTCCGGTGTGGCGTTGTGGACCGCGACGGCCAGCCCGACGCGCTTCATGATGGTCAGGTCGGGCAGGTCATCGCCTAGAAAGGCGACTTCCGATTCCTGGGCGCCGGTCTTGCGCAGAACGTCTTCGTAAGCCGCGACCTTGTGCCCCTGTTTTTCGTAGACGAACTCGATGTCCAGTTCCTTGCAGCGGCGGCGAAGAGCGGCGCTGCCGCGGCCGGTGATGACGCCGGTGCGCAGCCCGGCGGTAACGGCAAGAGTGAGGCCCTGCCCGTCGTGAGCGTCGAAGGTTTTGCTTTCGAGCGCATGGCCATCCTGCTGCGAGACGAGCGTCACACTACCGTCGGTCAGCGTGCCGTCCACGTCCATGAGCAGGACGAGAATTTGTTTCGCTCGTCTTGCCAGTTTTTCCGGGATTTTCTTTGCTCGCGTAGGCAATGCCATCTCCTCTATTTCTGAATTAGCGGAAGCTGACCGAAAGTCGCTACATCAGCTCCAAGGTCCACAAATCATGGAGGTGCAAGACGCCCAGGACGCCTTTGGCTTCGTCTGTAACCACGATGGAGGTGATCTTACGCTTTTCCATGAGGTTCAAGGCTTCGCTGGCGAGCACATGTGGACCGATCGTCTGCGGGCTCCTGGTCATGCACTGGCCCGCGGCCATTTCCAGAGTCGCGCCGCGATGCTTCTCCATCAGGCGGCGGAGGTCGCCGTCGGTCAAAATTCCTGCCAGGCGCCCGTCCGGCTCCAGCACGGTGGTCATGCCGAGACCCTTCTCGCTCATTTCGTGAAACACGTCGGGCATTGGCGTGTCTTTTGAAACGCGCGGTAGCGATTCGCCCGCATGCATCAAGTGTTCGACGCGAAGCAGTTTCTTGCCAAGGCGGCCGGCGGGATGCAGCGCCGCGAAATCATCGTGCTTGAAATCTCGACGCTCCAGCAGCGAAACCGCCAGCGCATCGCCCACGGCCATCGCTACCGTGGTGCTTGCCGTGGGGGCCAGATTTAACGAGCAAGCCTCCTCTTTCACGCTGACATCCAGCACAACGTCACTGGCTTCGGCTAGAGTGGAGTGGGGTTTGCCCGTGAGCGTTACGAGCGGCATCTCCAGGCGCTTCAGCGCTTCGAGCAAACGGATAATCTCCTCGGTTTCCCCGCCGTAGGAGACGGCCAGCATGGCGTCGCCGCGCGCGAGCATCCCAAGATCGCCGTGCAGCGCTTCAGCAGGGTGCAAAAAGAAGGACGGCGTGCCAGTGCTGGAGAGCGTAGCAGAGATTTTTCGTCCAATCAGGCCGGATTTGCCCATGCCAGTGACCACGACGCGCCCTTTGCACGCGAAGAGTATGGTGACGGCTATTTCGAAGGTTGCATCCAGCCGCGCCAGGACATCCTGAATCGCCTGAGCCTCGATTTTCAGCACACGCCGAGCGGTGTCCAGGCTCATTTCGCGCTCCAACGGCGAACCACGTTGCTGAGACCCTTTAATTTCATGAGCAAGGCAAGGAGCTGTGAGAGCGGCAGCGCGTTGGGCCCGTCGGAAAGCGCTTTGGCGGGATTGTCGTGGGTCTCCAGAAAAATGCCGTCGACACCCGCGGCAACACCGGCGCGCGCCAGCGGCTCTATGAACTGCGGCTGGCCGCCGCTGGAGTGACCCTGTCCGCCGGGAAGCTGCACGGCATGCGTTACGTCAAAGACAACCGGGTAACCGGTCCTTTGCATGATGGGGAAGGAGCGCACATCCACGACAAGATTCTGATAGCCGAACGTAGAGCCGCGCTCGGTGAGAATAATTTTCTCGTTGCCGGTGCTGGCAACCTTCTCCGCCACGTTGCCCATCTCCCACGGCGAAAGAAACTGCGGCTTTTTCACATTGATGACGCGGCCAGTCTTGCCGGCGGCGATTAGCAGATCCGTCTGCCGCGCCAGAAACGCGGGAACCTGGAGCACGTCGCAAACATCCGCGACAGGCGCGGCCTGAGAAGCTTCATGGATGTCGGTGAGGATCGGGAGTTTCAGGTCGGACTTGATCTTGCCGAGAATACGGAGGCCTTCCTTTAGCCCGGGGCCGCGGAACCCCTTCAGCGAGGACCGATTGGCTTTGTCGAAGGAAGCCTTAAAGATGTATGGCAATCCCGCATCGGCGGCGACCTTGGCGATTTTTTCCGCCATGGCGCGGGCGTGCGATTCGGTTTCGATGACGCAGGGACCGGCAATCAGAAAGAGGGGATTGCCGGCACCAAGGCGCAGCTTGCCAAGTTCGATTTCGCGAGTCGCGTTCATAGGAGATGGGAAAAAGCCTGTAAACTACTTAGGCTACGCAGGCCGCGCTGGGTTTGCAACGGTTTAGGCAGTGGCGCGAGGCGCAGCACGCAACGCCGGGGCGGGTTGACGTTCCGCGACGCTGGCGGGGGCCGGACGCAAACGTTCCTTTTTGTGCTCCAGCGCGGCCCCGATGAACGCTGCAAAGAGCGGGTGTGGCTCGAGAGGCTTGGACTTGAATTCCGGGTGGAACTGGCAGCCGAGGAACCACGGGTGGTCGGGGGCCTCGACGATTTCGACGTAATTCTCATCCGGAGTGCGTCCAGTGATGCGCAGGCCGGCGGCGACCAGCGTTTTTTCGTAGTCGCGATTGAATTCGTAGCGGTGGCGGTGGCGCTCGCTAATCTCGAGTTTGCCGTAAGCCTTGTGCCCAAAGGAACCAGGCTCCAGCTTGCAGGGCCACGCGCCCAGGCGCATGGTGCCGCCCATTTCATCGACGCCAAGGAGTTCGCGCAATTTATAAATCACGCGGTGCGGCGATTGCGGATCGAATTCGGTGCTGTCAGCCTGCTTCAAGCCGGCGACATCGCGCGCATATTCGATCGTGGCGCACTGCATGCCCAGGCAAATTCCAAAGAAGGGCACTTTGTGCTCGCGCGCATACTGAATGGTGTGCACCATGCCTTGAATCCCGCGCTTACCAAATCCGCCGGGAACAAGGATTCCGTCGTAGCCGTGCAGGCGCGCCGCAGCCGTCGCAGCCGAATCGATTTCTTCCGCCTCGATCCATTCGAGAACGGTTTTGTGATTGTGCGCCAGGCCACCGTGCAGCAGGGCTTCGCGCAAACTCTTATAGGCATCTTCGAGCTGCACGTATTTGCCGACAACTGCGATGCGAGCCTCGCCCACCGGATGATGCATGCGGTGGACCAGGTCGAGCCACGGCTTCATGTTTGAAGGATGGTCTTTCAGCTTCAGCAGGCGCAGGATTTGCGCGTCCAAACCTTCCTTACTTAGCTCGGCGGGCACAGCGTAAATCGTATCCACGTCTTCCATGGAAATGACGCAGGACTCTGCGACGTTGCAGAACAACGCGATTTTTTTCTTTAGTTCGGCGGGGATATGGTGATCGCTGCGGCAAAGCAAAATGTCCGGCTGAATCCCGATGCTCAGCATTTCCTTTACGCTGTGTTGCGTTGGCTTGGTTTTCAACTCGCCGGCAGCGGCGATGAAGGGCACCAGGGTGACGTGCACAAAGAGCGTGTTCTCCGCACCAAGCTCCAAGCGCATCTGGCGAATCGCTTCGAGGAAGGGAAGCGATTCAATGTCGCCGACGGTGCCGCCGATTTCGACAATCACAACGTCGACGCCTTCGGAGACTTTCTTGATAGTGGCCTTAATTTCGTCGGTAACGTGCGGGATCACCTGGACGGTTTTGCCGAGGTAATCGCCGCGGCGCTCTTTGGTGAGGATGGTTTCGTAGATGCGGCCGGTGGTCCAATTATTGTCGCGGGAAAGCTTGGCGTGAGTGAAGCGCTCATAGTGGCCAAGGTCCAGGTCGGTTTCCGCGCCGTCTTCGGTGACAAAGACTTCGCCGTGCTGAAAAGGGCTCATCGTACCGGGATCGACGTTCAGGTACGGATCACATTTCTGCAGGGTGACTTTGAAACCGCGACTTTCGAGGAGACAACCGATAGAGGAGGCAGCTACGCCCTTTCCAAGTGAGGAAACAACACCGCCGGTTACAAAGATGTATTTTGGCGCCATCCGTGAAGCCCGGGGTTCTTGACCCGGGCTTGTCAGCCCTCCACAGGATTGACGTACATACAATTATGTTCGGAACGCGGGCTTCTGTCAAATCGAACTCTTTACAGCGCAAAAACAGTATTTTTTCTGACTTTGAAAGAGAAACATTTTCACCGGGAACGTGTTTGTGCCCAGTGGGGGAATAGTTAGTGGAGTTCGGCAGTGATGGTGCGCGCTGCAGCGCAACGAAATCTTGTGTGGCACCAGAAACCGCCTCCACGGGACTCGCCATCTAAGGAAATGAACCTTTAGCCTTGCGTTCGGAAGCTGTTTTTCAATTTGTACCCGCAGAGCGGAAGGTTCCGAGTGGAACTCTTGCAGGTAGGAAGGGCCTAATGAAAGCTGCTATACGAAGTCACTCAGGCACTCTCGCGCTTCTGATCACCCTGGCGTTTTGCATTTCCGCGAACGCGCAACAAACAGAACAGCCCAACGCCCAGCGATTGCACGCGTATGACTTGAACCGCGAAAGTTTTCTTCTCGGCACGGTCGTAAAATTCGAGTCCGCTTCCAGCACGCCTCCCATCGGCGCCCATGTGATTCTTCAGACCTCTTCGGGGCAGGTGGACGTTCACCTCGGCAACGCCAAAGTTCTACAGGCCGGTCATCTGGAGTTGAATGCCGGCGATAACGTGCGCATCGTCGGAGAACCATTGGCTCTGGGCGACAGTACGTACTTCGCCGCGCGCATCGTGCAGAAGGGCGCGCAAGCCGTCGCCGTTCGCAATGCCAAAGGCTATCTCCTCACGCCAGCTTCCACCTTGACTCCAGATCAAAAGGAAGCCCTGCGGAGTGTGCGATGAAGCGCCTCCTGATTGCCATTTCTGTTGCGACGGCTCTTTGGAGCGCCGCATGCGGCAGTGGCGGCTCCAGTGTCCAGCCACCTCCGCCCGCCGGAAAGTACAGCCTCGCCAGTTTGAATGGCCAATACGCATTCGTAACAAATGGGGAGGTTTTCACTAGCGGAGCTTCCTTTCCGACTCCATTGGCGCGGGTCGGAACATTTATCGCGGATGGCAAGGGCAACATTACCGGTGGAATGGAGGACGTCAATGCCGACGGGACGCCCTCGAACGCCATTGCCATTACAAACGGCACGTACACGGTCAGTGCCGATGGGCGCGGGGCCATGACATTGAATCTCGGTACGTCCACACTGGACTTTGGAATCACTTTGACGTCCAACAGCGACGGCCTCTTGATCGATGAAACTTCGAATTCCAACCAGGCTTCCACTGGCAGCGGCAACTTCATCCTTCAGCAATCGACTCCGTTTGCCCTCAGTGAAATCGCAGGCACCTACGTTTTTGACTTCAGTGGTTCTGACGCATCCCAGCCTAACCCAAACCCCGAATCGTTCATTGGCCAGTTCGTAGTGGACAGTAACACGCAAACAATCCCGACAGGGTTCTTCGACGATAACGTCGGCGGGGAATTGAACAGCGGCGCAATGACACCGGGCACGATCGCTCAGGATCCGCTGCAAACCTCTTCCTTTTCCGCTTTCGGTCGAGGGATTGCGACCATCGCAGGCCAGAACTTCGTCTTCTATATCGTCAATTCCGGCCGAGTCCGCTTCCTCAGCACGAATAACGGCATGCTGTCCGGTGACGCCGTGTCGCAAGCAGGTATTCCCGGCGGCCTCACCGGTGGCTTCGTCTTTGTCGTTGGCGGCAGCTCAGCAAACGGTGGTCTGACTCGGGTTGGCCGCTTCACGGTCAGCAACATGACTCTCGGCCAGATGCTCATGGACGTTAACGATGCCTCTAACGAAGCTCAGTTCAACAACCTGTCAAATGGCAGTATCACTAGTTACGACTCGACAACCGGACGCGCGCAAGTGTCTTTCCAGGACTCCGGCGGGCAGGTCTATTCCTTCGTCTTTTATCTTAGCTCTGCCAACAGCGGCGTGATTCAGGATATTAGCCCGTCCGGCACCGTGGGGTTCGCCAGGGTCACCGCCGACGGTTCAATCGAATTGCAATCCGGCAGTCCGTTCACCAGTGCAAACGTTTCGGGAACCTATGCGATGAACTGGAGCGGCTTGGTAGTTGCCGGTGGCTCGTTCCCCATAGAGGATGAAGAAGATCTTCTTGCGCAAGCTAATGTTACTAGCCTGACTCTCAGCGGCGCGGCGGACCTGTTCCAATTCACTTCCGCCACGCTCACGCCGCGCCTGGATCTCGGCGTTGGAGGCGCGATCCAAATCAATGGCGACGGGGCCAGCGACGACGGACATCGGAACGGCATGACTGTGAATCTGACCGGCGCCAATCCGATCAATTTTGTAGTCTACGTCGTCAATCCCCAACTGGCATTTTTTGCCAATCGCGACAATTCCGGCACGCCGCGCGTCGTCGTTGGTATCCTGAAATTGCAGCAATAGAGCACGCCGCCAGCGATTCGACCTTACAAACTCGCCGCCCGGCGGAGTTCCCGGGGGGTGGTTTCATTTCAAATTGGCTAGAAACACAGCTTTCGCAAGCGCATGAATGTGAACAGCATCAATCCGGTGGCGAGCGCGCCGTACTTCGCGGAGGAAGTCTTGAGCTTCTCGTTTGCTTCGACAGGCGGAACGGAGCCGCGCACCTGCACGCGGTAATCGCCGGACGCGCTGGGGTTGTAGAAAACAGGAATTATTGTTTCAGGCGGAACGGACCGCAACACTGTTTCCTCGTCTTTGGGCACAGCTCCCAGATACGGCCCCAAATCCACCCACTCCTGGTTGCCTTCGACGAGACCGCGTGCAAAAGCGCGTCTCTGGACACCGGTGCCACTTAGCCAGCCCCCTCCCTTATGTTCCTGCCCATAAGACTGAAGCACACGAAACGTCCCTGGGTGATACACCCCCGTCGATTCGCGCAGAACACTTTCTCTGGCGTTCATGAACATGACGAAGCTGAACATGAACGAGACGACGAAGAACGCGCCGGACAGGATAGGGCAGAAGGTTACGATGCGGAACAGGAGCGGATGAGCAGCGCTTCGCTCTCGCTCGGAAATGCTTTCGCGAGCATCGGGGTTGTGTGAAGGGAATCCGCCGTAAGTAGACATGGCTCTAATGCTCAGCTTAGCCGCATTGGAGTTGCGATTGCTGTTCGCGGCTGTCCATGCAACCAGGTAATAAACATGCTGACCGGTTTTCGGTCATCCTTCGAGAAGCTTTTCCACGCGCGCTACATCTTCCGGCACGTCCACGCTCACCGCGTCGTGCTCCACTTCGGCTACACGAATCTTCCAACCGTTTTCCATCCAGCGCAGTTGTTCCAGTTGCTCGATCCGTTCCAGCTCACCCTGCGGAAGCATCGGATATTCCAGCAGAGCCTCTCGTTGAAAAACATACAGCCCAAGATGTTTCAAGTGCCGCACCTGAATTTTGCCGGCCGTATCGCGCACCCAGGGAATGGGCGCGCGAGAGAAATAGATCGCGTTTTCGTCAAAGTCCAGCACGGCCTTCACCACATTCGGGTCCATGATGTCCGCAGGCGTTTTGATCGGCGTCGCAACGGTGCTAATCGAAGCCTGTGGCTTTTCGAGCAGGGCATTGACAGCCACATCAATAGCATGCGGATCGAGGAGCGGCTCATCTCCCTGCACGTTGACGAAAACGTCGCCCTCTTCGTGTGCCGCCACTTCCGCGACGCGTTCCGTGCCGGTACGGTGCTCCGTGCGCGTCATTCTTGCTTCGCCGCCAAATCCCTGGACAGCTTTCACGATGCGCTGATCGTCGGTTGCCACAATCACCCGGTCGGCTCGTTTCGCCAGCCTAACTCGCTCGACCACCCGCTGAATCATGGGTTTTCCCGCCAGAGAAATCAGGGGTTTCCCGGGTAGACGAGTCGACCCATATCGTGCAGGAATGACTACGATGACTTTCGGCTGGTTCATGTAGACTCCCGGTCACGGGAATTTTTGGACCGCTTTGGAAGTTATCTCTAGCGGAATGTGCGATGCTACCACACGCTAGTAAGCTTTGCGGGCCTATCAAACTGTTCGATTTTGAACATCAATCAATTGCTCTTGTTTTCGGTAGGCTGAGTGGTAGAATCCCGGTAAGTCCCAACCGCGCGGCCATCCCGGCAGGCCGGGATGATGAGGGTGCCGTGAAACGCGATTTACCTGGTTTTCGCGTTCTGTCTTTCTCAGTCCACGCCGTGCTGGTCGTTTGCCTGTTGGCGTTACACGTCGCGCTCCCCGCCGCTGGTCAATCCACTTCCGACGAAAACAAACCTAAAGACGACGCTAAACGCGAAGAAGTGAAGGAAGTCCGGAAGGACGACGTACGAAAAGATACGCCGGGGACGCCTTTCAAGCCCGGCGGAACCATTCATTTTGACGTGGACCTTGCGCTCGTCAACGTAACCGTCACCGATCCTTACAACCGCCTGGTCACCGGACTGGAAACCGACAACTTCCGCGTGTTCGAGGACAATGTGGAGCAGGAAGTGGTCACCTTCTCTGCCGAAGACGTCCCCATTTCCATCGGGGTGATTTTTGATTTCAGCGGCAGCATGTCCAACAAAGTCGGCAAAGCGCGCGAAGCCGCGCTTCAATTTTTCAAGACCGCCAATCCCCAGGATGAATTTTTCCTCGTAAGCTTCAACGAGCGCGCTGAATTGACCAGCTCGTTCACCAACAGCGTGGAAGATTTGCAGAGCCGCATGATGCTCACGCCCCCCAAGGGCCGCACCGCGCTGCTCGACGCCATCTATCTGGGTCTCAGCCAGATGAGGGGTGCACACAACGCCAAACGTGCCTTGCTCATCCTATCCGATGGAGGCGATAATCATAGTCGGTACAACGAAAGCGATATCAAGCGGCTGGTAAAAGAAGCGGATACCCAGCTCTATGCCATCGGCATCTTTGACCCGCTTGGTTTTCGCAACCGGACCCCGGAAGAACTGGGAGGCCCGTCGCTTCTCAGCGAAGTAACAGAGATGACCGGCGGCCGCGTATTCGCGGTGGAGAAGTTGGACGAGCTTCCGGACATTGCATCAAAAATCGGCATGGAGCTGCGAAACCAATATGTGCTCGGCTATCGACCAAGCAACAAGGCTCACGACGCTCGCTGGCGTAAGCTCAAGATTAAGCTGCGCGCTCCCAAAGGGCTCCCGCCGCTTAGCGTTTACTCCAAGACCGGATACTACGCCCCTAGCCACTAAGTCTCTCCGGAGTCTCTTCCGCTCCCTGCGCTATCTCTGTTTGTTGGTGTGTGCGGTTGGTCTGTTCGCTCCCCCTGCCTTAGCCCAGATTCCCGTTCCCAGTTCACCGCCGCCCCCTCCGGGTCAGGATGCGAACGCAGGCAAGCAAGGTTCCAGTATCAAGGTTGACGTTAACCTGGTCGTCTTGCACACGACCGTTCTCGACGACCGTCAGCGTTTCGCCGAAGGCCTCAAGTCGGAGAATTTCCGCGTCTTCGAAGACAAAGTCGAACAGAAGCTGGCCGTCTTCAAGCGCGAAGACGTTCCCGTCAGCATGGGGCTGGTGATCGATAACAGCGGCAGCATGCGCGACAAGCGTCCGCGCGTTAATGAGGCCGCGATCACTTTGGTTCAAGCCAGCAATCCACAGGACGAAGCTTTCGTCGTCAACTTCAACGACGATTTCTACCTCGATTTGGACAAGGATTTCACCAGCAGCATTCCCGAATTGAAGGAAGCTCTCGAACGCATCGATTCCCGCGGCAGCACGGCCATGCGAGACGCCATTCTGGGCTCCCTCGACCATCTTAAGAAAGCTTCCAAGGACAAGAAAGTTTTGCTGGTGGTCACCGACGGCGAAGACAATGCCAGCCGCAATTCCCTGGAAAAAATGATTCGCGAAATCCAGAAGACAGATACGGTGATCTACACCATTGGTCTGCTCGGCCAGGAGAACAAGAAGGAAGCCAAGCGCGCCCGCAAAGTGCTCGAGCAAATCTCCGCTGCGTCGGGCGGGTTGGCATACTTCCCGGAAAATGTCGACGACGTGCACAACATCTGCGAGCAGGTCGCACACGACATTCGCAACCAATACATTCTCGCGTACTATCCCACGAACACGCGCCGCGATGGCACGTTCCGCTCCATCCAGGTGGAAGTGATTCCGCCGCGCGGGCGGGGCAAGCTCATCGCCCGCACGCGCAACGGCTACTACGCTCCTGGCGGTCCCACCTCTGCTGCCGGTAACTGACGACAGCTCTCGTCGGTTCTGAAGAAGCCCGCCTATGCGGCATTCTCGTTCTTATCCGCGCGGAGCGCATTGCTAGTTGCTTCTTCTTTCGGCCAGCTGCTGCTCAGGACCAAAGCGGCCCCGCACAGAGCCAGGATCTCGAACCCACTTGTCCAAGGGCCGGGATTGTGCAATTGCGTCGCGATGCGCGGAGCATGAATCAACAGGAAGGAGACAAAAAGGATCGTTCCCAGCAGAGTTGCTGCGATTCGCGCCTTTTTCCCGAGGATGATTGCTGTGCCAATGGCTACGAGGACGACGCCGGTCAGATAGGCCCGGAGGGGCCGTCCCGTAAAAAATGGCGGGCCCAAACCGGCTCCGAAATGGGCATAGACGAAATGTTGAATCCCAAAAGCCACAAACGCCAGGGCAAAGAAATATCTCCCCAGTTTAAGGAACGGATCTGCCTTTTCGCGCTCCTCCAAGGGGGCGGCGTTGGCAAGAATCCACGCGCCGCCACACATGGCCAGGGCCACGAATCCGCTAGTCCACTCATTTCCATTGCCTGCATTGCCAACGATCCGGGGAATGTGCAGCAGCACCACAAAGAGAAAAAACATCACTCCCAGCATGGTTGCGGCCGGCCGGGCCATTAGTTTGTATAGAATTCCGGCAGCGGCGGCAAAGAACGCCACGCCCACAAAGTACGCCCAGAACAAGCGCCCGGGCATAAACGCGGGCACCAGTCCAGCCACGAAGCCGCCATACATGAAGTGTTGAACGCCGAAAACCACCAGGGAAACAGCAACGAAGATTCGTCCAAGCGTTTGGCTCTTTTGCATATTGGGGAGGGCTGGCGTCGCCCTCATCTATGTCCGTGCGGCCATCTAATCAGATTGCATGCTTCCCATGCAATGAATAATTGCAGAGCCTAACATCTTCCTTGTCGCACGTTGTGATGTAACCCGAGGCGATGACGCGAATACGCGCTAGAATAAAGCAATGCAACGCAAGGTTTTCTGGACCATCTTTATTGCGCTGGGGCTAATTGCGGATTTCACGTTACCCATCCTTTGGTCGCTCCTGGCGACGATTCCCATTGGTATCTTTAGCTGGTGGGTGGCCTACAGGAGCGACTGGTTCTGACGTAAGAAGAGTCAATTCTCTTGCAAAAGGATCGCTCTTGCGCGGTCTCCCCGTTATCCTGCCACTTCATTCGTTCGCCGCATCTTCATCTTACTCAAGAAACTTTTCCCATGCGGAATGGCGCATCCGAAGTTTTCCGCGACGGTCTGCCCCATATCTGCCAGCGTGTTCCGGACTCCCAGGTCCACGCCCGCTCCGCCTCCCGGCGAATACGCCAAGATAGGAACGTACTCCCGCGAATGGTCCGTGGTCGGCCATCGCGCATCCGGGTCGCATCCGTGGTCCGCGGTGATCATCAACAGGTCGGAAAGACTTAGCAGTGGCAGGAAGTCCGCGAGCATGCGGTCGAACTCTTCTAGTGACTTGGCAAATCCTTCCACATCTTTTCGATGGCCGTACAGCATATCGAAATCCACCAAGTTGCAGAAAATCAGCCCGCTCTCGCGCTCGCTGACGGCCGCCGTCAGTTTCTCCATGCCGTCGGCGTTACCTTTTGTCGTTACGTACTCTTGCACTCCGCGGCCGTTGTAAATGTCATGAATTTTTCCCACGCCGAAAACGCGCACTTTCCGCTCTGCGAGAACATCCATCAGCATCGGCTTCGGAGGGTCCACGGCATAATCGTGCCGCCGGGTGGTCCGCACAAAATTTCCGGGTGTTCCCGCGAACGGCCGGGCGATCACACGTCCGACGCGATGCGGCCCGTCCAGCAATTTCCGCGCAATTTCGCACATGCGGTAAAGTTCCTGGATTGGGATCACTTCTTCGTGCGCGGCAATTTGAAAGACGCTGTCACCCGACGTATATACAATTGGCTTGCCCGTTCGAACGTGTTCTTCGCCCAATTCCTTGATGATTTCCGTCCCCGAAGCGGGCTTGTTTCCAATCGTCTTTCGGCCAATTTGCTGTTCGAACTCTTCGATCAATTCTTTCGGAAACCCGTTCTTGTAAACAGGGAAGGCCTGGTCCAGCCACACTCCCGCCATTTCCCAGTGTCCCGTTGTCGTGTCTTTGCCGGGCGAGCGCGTCGTGCCTTTTCCGTATGCTGCAATCGGAGCGGTTGCCGGCGGCAGATGTTTCAGGCGCGCAATATTCGCGAGCCCCATGCGTACCAGATTCGGGATTTCCACCGGCCGCGATTCCGCAATGTGTCCGACCGTGTTCCTGCCCACGTCGCCATATTCCGCGGCGTCCGGAAGCTCGCCGATTCCAACGCTATCCAGAACGATCCAGAAAATCCTCTCGAATTCCTTCATGCCCGGACTCCTCGATCCCTTTTTTCAGCGGAACTTTACCACACACTACTCTTGGACAATGCTACGGTACGTCGCTTCTGAATAGACGTTGGCGCCAAACCGTTGCTATAGTTCACGTCCCCTCCTCCTTGTTGTACAGTGATACCAATCGCTCGCTGAACTATTTTCCTTTCGCGCGCGTAGTACAAGGTAGCGGAGGTGTGCCATGGCCCAGGACGGCAATCCCAGGAGAGTCTCCCTCGTTT
>Ga0209058_1002307_pt1 | contig 15809 bp, 12 predicted proteins | sample GraSoiAngelo_147_FD_185904 | JGI IMG/M metagenome (GOLD analysis project Ga0209058, IMG submission 185904) | Grasslands soil microbial communities from the Angelo Coastal Reserve, California, USA - 14_1009_05_40cm (SPAdes) (version 2) | ecosystem: Environmental > Terrestrial > Soil > Grasslands ... | reverse complement strand
GGGCTCGATGAAGGCCGGCGCCTTGTGCGGGCGGCGCAGCAGGCGGGGAAGGTGCTTGCGGTCGGGCACATCGAGCGCTTCAACCCGGCGGTTCGGGAGATGGAGCGACGCCTCGCCGCCGGCGACGTCGGTCGCATCTTCCAGATTCAGGCCCGCCGCGTGGGACCGTTCCCCGCGCGCATCCGGGACGTCGGCGTCGTCATCGACCTCGCGACGCACGACCTCGACGTCATGAGCAGGCTGGCGGGCTCGGAGGTGCAGCACCTCTACGCCGAGACCGAGCAGCGCATCCACACCGACCACGAGGACATCCTCAACGCACTGCTCAAGTTCGACGGCGGGATGCTGGGCGTGCTGCAGGTCAATTGGCTGACACCGACCAAGATTCGTGAGATCAGCGTCCTTGGGGAGAACGGCATGCTCGTATGCAACTACCTCACCCAGGACCTCGCGCACTTCCGCAACGCGGAGGTGCTCCCGCGAAGGGAGACTCGCCGGCGCCCTCGCGCCGTCAAAGAAGGAGAGAGGAAGAGCTTTGCGGTCGACAGGGCTGAGCCTCTCCGCCTCGAGCTGCAGTCGTTCGTCGAGGCCGTGCGCGGCGAGCACCCGGTGGATACCGACGGCGAGGCCGGGCTGCGCACGCTGCACCTGGCGCTCGGGCTGGTCAGATCGGCGACGGAGTCGCGCGTGCTTGGGAAAGACGACCTGCGTGCGCTATGGAAGGGCTCGATTCCCCACGCGGACCATCCGGCCGGCGACGACCTGTAGGGCCGCCACCAACCAGAACAGCACGCTGAGGTCGTTCTTCCAGTACGGCGTGTCGAACAGGCCGTGCACCGCGTAGAGCACGATGGCGCCGGCGCACCCCCAGCACAGGGGCCGCGCAACGTCCCGCGCGGTACGCAGCCCCCGCGCCGCGCGCCAGAGGATGCCGAAGAAGATGACCGCGAAGGCCAGCAGTCCAAGCAGGCCGAGTTCGCTCCACATCGACAGCCAGATGTCGTGCGGGTAGATCTCAACCTCCTCGTTGGTCGGACGGTAAGGCGCGACCGTGGTGGCGAATCCGCCAATGCCGGCGCCGGTGATTGGCATATGGGAGAGCATCTCCAGCGTCTGGCGGTAGATCGACTCGCGGGTTGCCACCGAGCGTGCGAGCGTGAAAAAGCGGTCGAGGACGAACGGGATCTCGAGCGAAGCCAGGGCGAGGATGGCGAAGGCGGCCGCGGCGCGCAGCCGCCAGCGAGCTGTCTGGGCGGTAATGACCAGCACGACGGCCAACACGCCCATCGCCAGGAAGGACGCGCGTGAGAGAGCGGTGAGAATGGCCACGAACACCAGCGCCAGCACAGGCGCGGCCAGGAGGCGCTCACGTGGCCGCGACGGAAACAGGGTGAACGCCGCGGCGAAGGCCAGCAGTGGCTCGAGGTACATCGCATCGGCGTTCGCGGACGTGTTGAGGAACGAGGGCGGGGCGCCGAGGTGAAGGTCATTGTGGGCGGCGACCCATACGAAAGTAATGATCTGGCCGGTCGCAAACAGGGCCGCGCCAACTCCGGTCACGCCCAGAAAGACGCGGAGATCATCGCGAGAGCGCAGCATGTCGACCGCGATGTAGAAGACCGCGATCGCCTCGAGGAGGTAGGCGCGGTAGATGCCGAGCGCGCGCACGTGGTCGGGGGCGACGACGATGCCCACCACGCCGGCGAGAAGCAACAAAGCGATGGGGATGTCGTAGGGCGTGCGCGCCCGGGGCAGTCGCTTCTCGGTCCAGAGAACGGCCACGTAGGCCGCGACCGTGAGCAGGATCAGATTCTCCAGGAGCGTGGTCGGAAGCGGCCCGACGCGCCACCGCACTATGTACAGCGGCAGGCACGCGGCCGTGAGCGCCAGCATCCAGAGCGCCGCTCGCCTGGCTCTCGCGGCGGTCACGAGCTGCGGGGTCGCGGCGTCAGAGCTCGCGAGCTTTGAAGTGGCCAGGCAGCTTCGCCTTGGTGGAACCGGCCGCCGCCCCCTCGTCGAAACGCGAGAAGACCGAGCGCAGCACGCGGAGGTGACTCTCAGCGGTGTGGTGTCGCGCGATCCACATGCGGCCCTCTGCCGCCAGGCGAGCCATCAGCGCCGGATCGTTCTGCAGCCGGCGAACCGCGGCGACCAGGGAGGCCGCGTCGTCGACGTTGGCCACCGGGGGGGTGTCGTCAGGGTAGAGCGACGTATCGAGGCGCATGAACACGACTCGGCCCCTTGCCATCGCTTCGAGCTCGGAAAGGGAAAGGATGCCGAGCCTCATCTGCCCGATCACAGCGTCGAAGCGGTCGATGACGGCGGGCATCTCCTCGTGGGGGACGCGCTCATGAAACTCGACGAAGCGGCCGTACTTCTCGCGGAATCGGTCGGTGAGTGGACCCCAGGCGACGGCTGCCAGCGAGGCAAGCTTCGACAACTCGGGAGTGGCGGCGAAGGCCACTTCCGGCGCCTTGATGGGGTACAGGCGCGTAAACAGCAGCAGTTTCTCCAGCCTTGTCGGCGCCGTCACCCCCTCGAAGAACGAGGGTTCGAGCGGGTTGGGAAGGAGGTAGGAACGGTCGCCGAAGTCGCCGAGGAATCGTGCGAGGTCGGGAGTGACGTAGAAGATCGCGCGCGCTCTGCGCATCGCGAAGCGGCTGAGCCAACCGATCAAAGGCCTACGGAGGTTGGTGTGCGCGTCATGGCCGTGGGCGTGCAGGTAGAACGGCTTGCCGGCCAGGACCCCGAGAAAGCCGTAGGACAGGAAGTGGATGTGCAGCCATGCGTAAGGCGTGCGCCGGAGGCGGCGGATGATCGGCACGTATCCAGCCAGGCGGAGTGGAAGGATGAGGATCTTCGCGTAGAGCGGCAGCGTCGCTCCGGGCTTCGGGACATCGATGAAGTCGACCGTGTAGCCCGCTTCCCGCAGCACCCGAGCCTGGATGCTGCCGACCCCCGCGACATCGTTGACAACCGCGATGCGCGGCAGGGGATCCCTAGGTTCCACGCCCGGGTATTATCTCGCGCGCCCGACCGGCGACGGGCAAGGCTGTCGCGGCGAGCGTCGACGCCGCGACGCTCATGTCTCGCGCCCGGCGCGCTGGGCAACGACAGCCAGGGCCGCGAGGATCCAGAACTCGACGCTGAGGTCGTTCTTCCAGTACGGCGAGTCGACAAGGCCATGGACGACGACCATCACGAACGCCATCCCGGTCCCCCACAGCAGCGGTCGCGCCCACGCCGCCGCGCCGGGCAGCGCCCGGAAGGACCGCACGACAAGAATGCCGACGATGAGCGTGAATGCGACCATGCCAAGGATGCCGAGCTCGGTCCAGCTGGTGAGAAAGATGTTGTGCGGGTAAGGCTCCGGGCTCAAGATTGGAAACGGCTTGCGATAGGGCGCCATCGTGTCCTGATAGGCGTTGATGCCGGCGCCGAAGATGGGATGGTCGCGCAGCATCCGTGCGGTCGCGACCCAGATGTCGCCGCGCACGTCAAAGGTGCCTCGTCCGGGATCGAGCGCGTGCTGGAGGCGGGGGCCGATCAGCGGAAGCTGCGTCAGCAGTATGGCGCCAGCGATTCCTCCAGCCATAATCGCCGCACGCAGCCGCAGGCTGCGAATGGTGAGGATCACTCCGATCACCAGCGCGCCAAGGGCCAGGATGCCTCCGCGCGAAAGGGTGGCGAGCTCGGCGAGCGTCAGCAGAACCAGGAGTCCGGCGGCGATCCATCGACGACGCCCGACGGCGAACGCAACGAAGCCCGTGCTCAGTCCAATCAACGGTTCGAGGTAGAGCGCGACCGAGTTCGGATTGATGCCGAGCACGGCATCGACGTGCCCGAGCACCACCCGGTTCGTGATGACCGCGTGCGCTAGCGTCAGCACCTCGCCGGCGGCGAAGACTGCGGCCCCAATCGCTCCGACCGCGAGGATGCGGTAGACATCATCCGGACGCCGGATGACCGCGACTCCGACGTAGTAGACGGCGATGGGTTCCAACAGGTAGGCGCGGAAGATCCCGACTGCTCCGCGGTGATCAGGGGCGACGAAGACGCCGATGACACCCGCGACCAGGAACAGTCCGATGGGGATGTCCAGCGGTGTGCGCCTTGGCAGCGGCCCGCGCTCCAAGATCAGCGCCCCGACGTAGAGAGCGAGGGTGAACAGGATCGCGGACTCGAGCAGCGTGGTGGGGATCGGCCCGACGCGCCACCGCACGACGTATAGCGGCATCACGGCGGCCGTGACCGCGAGTGACGCGCGGATGCTTCGTGTCAAATTGCCCCAAACGTAATCGCCTTGACTCGTTGGGTTACCGATCCCTAGAGTGGTCGGCTGCCCACCACTTGCAGAAGGTCTTGCAAAATTCCCGCCACATCGCTTTTGTCGTGGCTGCCGCCCTGGTCCTGTGCGCGGCAGCGATCGGCCCCGCGCCCAGGGTCGCGGCCGCGCCGGTGGCTGCTCCCGCGTCGCCAGCCGTCGCCGCCGCGGCGGCCGCCGTCACCCATCCCGGCCGCGAGGTGTTCGGCTTTGCGCTGGCGAGCAGCCTCGCTGACCCGACGATTGGCTATCCCGTCACCCATCCCGGCCGCGAGGTGTTCGGCTTTGCGCTGGCGAGCAGCCTCGCTGACCCGACGATTGGCTATCCGAGCTGGAACTTCGACCTGCTGACCACCGTCGCCTACTTCGGTCTGCATGTCAATTCCAACGGTCAATTCGCCTCCGACAACGGATGGACGACGTGGAATTCGGGCTCACTGACTTCCCTGGTCTCGATCGCACACCAGCACGGAGTGAAGGTCGTGCTGACCGTGATCCTCCAGGACTTCAGCCCGAACACGCCGGCGATGTGCGCGGGCCTTGCGAACGCTGACACCACGGTTGCGGCCACGGTGCAGCAGGTCAAGGCGAAGGGCGTGGACGGCGTGAACATCGACTACGAGGGCCTGGACGGCAGCTGCGGCAACAACGACCCGTACTGGGCGCAGCACGCGATGACGTCCTTCGTGCAGAAGATGCGCGCAGGCCTCGGCTCGAGCTACTACCTGTCAGTCGACACGTACGCTTCGAGCGCGGTCGACGGCTATGGGTTCTTCGACGTGCGCAACATCGCGTCGTACGCCGACTCGCTGTTCGTCATGGCGTACGACCTCGAGTACTCGAACTACCGTCGGTTTCCGCTCAGCTGCTCGAGCTTCTGCCTAGGCCCTACCGCACCCCTGAGCGGCTACTACTACAACGACACAAACGTCGCCGCGCAGTACGGGGCCGTGGTGGCAGCGGGCAAGGTCATCCTCGGCGTCCCTTACTACGGGCGCAAGACGTGCGTAGCCACGGCCGCACCTAACGCCTACCCGACCTCGAGCGTGACGGCCGACAGCTACCTCGACGCCTCGAACGAAGCGTCCGACCCCGCGGTGCAGGCCGGGAGCTACGCGAGCCATCGCGACGCCAACTCATCCGGCACGGAACGCTGGGACACCTGGTACAACACGGCGCTTCACTGCACGCGCGAGCTCTACTGGGACGACGCGACATCCCTTGGGAAGAAGTACGACCTGGTCAACGCTCAAAACCTTCGTGGCGTCGGGATCTGGAACCTGAACTACGGCGGCGGAGCGCCCGAGCTGTGGGCGGCGCTGGCCCGTCACTTCGCAACGTGCAGCAGCGTATCGATCTCTGCATCTCCCGCCTCGCCGGTCGCGGCCGGTGCATCGGTGACCGCGGCGGCGCAGGCCGTCGGTTGCCCGAGCCCGGTGTACGAGTTCTGGATCCGAGCGGCCGGGTCGAGCACCTGGCAGATGGTCCAAGCCTATTCGGCGAACCCAAGCTACCGCTGGAACAGCACCGGCGCCGCCCCAGGAACCGTCTACCTCGGGGTCCACGCGCGAGACGCCAACAGCGGCCCCGGGCATGAAACGTATGGCTCCGTCGCGATGACTGTCTTCTCGCCCTGCGGGGCAGTCAATCTCAATTCGTCTCCTGCCTCAGCCATCGCGAGCGGCACCGCGGTCACCGTGACCGCGACCGCTACCGGGTGCCCTAGCCCCATATATGAGTTCTGGCTGCGTCCGCAATCGCAGGCGACGTGGCAGATGGTGCAGTCCTATTCGGCGACTCCGACCTACCGCTGGAACAGCACCGGCGCGACGCCCGGAACCGTCTACCTCGGCGTGCACGTACGCGATGCCGCCAGCACCGCCGCGTACGACGGCTATACGTCGATCCCGGCGACGGTGTACTCGCCGTGCCGGTCGGCCGGAGTAAACACGGCGCCCGCTTCGCCGGTCGCGGCCGGCACGACTGTCACTGTGACCGGGAGCGCCACGGGCTGTTCCAATCCCGTGTACGAGTTCTGGCTCCGGCCGGCCGGCTCGAGCACGTGGCAGCTGGTACAGGCTTACTCGTCTAGCCCGACGTTTCGGTGGAACAGCGCCGGCGCCGCGGATGGGACCGTTTACCTTGGCGTCCACGTGCGCGACGCCGGGAGCACGGCCGCGTATGACGCAGTGACGTCGACCGCAATGACCGTGTTCTCGCCATGCACGTCCGTCACCATCTCGGCGACGCCCACTGCAGTCAAGGCGGGAGCCACGGTGATGGTCACCGCTACGGTTTCCGGCTGCACTAACGCGGTCTACGAGTTCTGGATCCGCGCCGCAGGGGCCACGACATGGCAACGGGTGCGCGCGTACGGGAGCGGCGGCACGTACGCATGGAACAGCAGCGGCGCAGCTCCGGGCACCGTTTACGTCGGCGTCCACGTCCGGAACGCCACAAGCGTCGCGGACTACGAGTCTTTGGCCAGTACGCCTGTCGTGGTCAGCTGACCGACTCGTAATCGCGGCGCGGCCGCCAGGTAGCCGATCAGCAGCACGAACGCCAGCACGATCGTGTTGTAGATGAAGATGTCGACGACGAAGCTCCACAGTGTCGCGGCATAGAAGGCCGCCAGCAGCCCGGCATAGAGGAGGCTGCCGGACCGGGCGCGCTTGTAGGTCAGCTCGGCCAGGAATCCAACGAGGACGAGAAAGGCGAGGGCGCCCGGAACCGTGAAATCCTGCACGAGGCCGCGAAACGCGGTGTAGATGTTGTACTCCGAGCCGTTGATGACAACCTGTTCGGTATACAGGCCGGCGACACGCGTATGGATGTGCAGGAGGTCGAACACACCGGCGAACGTGTACTGGCCGAACGTGAGATGGAGGCCGTCCCACAGGCCGTAGCTCGCGAGCCACCCGGAAAAAACTCCGAGATAGGGAAATGTGTTGAGCCACATGGACTCGACCACCGCCTCCGGCCGGCCGCTAGCCCACCCCGCGTAGCGCGCCATCTGGATCAGAAAGAAAGCCCCAATGATGAGTCCGAGCACGCATGCCACCAAGGCCGCGCGCTTCAGGTCCAGTCGCGGACGTCGGCCCCCGGCGATGCTCGCCGCCAGGTAGGAGCTCGCTCCCAGAGCCAGCGGCAGCAACAGCGATGACTTCGTCGTCAGTATCACCGTGATCAAGACCGACGGCAGAAGCACGACGAACGAGAGCCACCGCGACCAACCCTGGGTGCGGAGGCCGAGCATGAGCCCGCTCAGCATCGGTCCGAGGTAGGTTGCGGTGGTGAGCACACGAGCCGCGGCCGGCTCCTCCCACGTGCCGCCGTTTCTCGCCACGGCCAGCCTGTGGATGGTCTGCACCATGGCGTCGAAAGACAGGATCGGCACGGCGCTGCCGCTCGTCTCGACGCTGTAGAGAATGATCCCGACCACCACGAACCCCAGCACCGTGCACGCGGCGATCAGCCAGCCGAGCAGTGGAGGCTCGCGCACCTCGAGTTGAGGATCGGCCGGGACCGGCCGCTTTTGAGCCAGCCACGCCCCGGCGAACACGGCTGCGCACGCGGCGGCCAGAAACAGCATCCCCGCCGGCGCCACCCCGATCGGGCCCGCGACCAGAGGCAGGCCGGCGAAGACGCACCAGAACGCCGCGAAGAACGCGGCCGGCGCGTACCAGCTCCCGCCCGACCTACGCGCCACCCACGCGATCGCAGGCAAGAGCAAGAAGATGGCTGCGGCCGGCCAGCTCACGAGCCGACCTCAGAAGAAGTGGCGGGCGAGGTAACGCGAGGCCTGCCTTCGGTAGCGCGACGTCTCGCGGTTCCACAGGCCGTGCGCGGTGCTGCGCTCGGTGTGCTCGATGACGATCGAAGGCTCGAACAAGACGGTCAGGCCGAGCCTGCGGGCGGTCTCGGCGACGAAGATCTCCTCTCCGAAGAGAAAAGCGCCGTAGTCCAGCGTGCCGCCCTTCTCGAAATAGCTCCGGTGGAGCGCGATGAAGGATCCGTGCGGCGCGTAGATCCTCTCGCTCACGGGCGCGGTCGCTGAGGGGTCTTGTGTCGTCACGCCGTCGAGAGTTCGGTGCTTGATCCAGCTCAGCCCCTGGTATACCGCGTCGATGGGATAGTGGCTGAAGATCAGCGCGTTCATGCGCATCCGCCATCGACTTGGCCGCACGCGCATGTACGGGTTCTGCTCGACGAATGAGTTCAGCGTGCGGATCGAGGGTGCGATGACGGCGGCGTCACCGCGATGCGAGTCGAGCAGCTTCTGGAGCACGTCGTGATCCGGCAGGGAGACGTCGGGATTGGAGACGATCACCCAGTCCGGCAGCGGATGGTACTTCAGGTAATCACGCAAAGCGGCTGCTGCACCGCCGAAGTAACCGAGGTTCTTGCCGCTCGCGAACACCTTGACCTGCGCCTCGGCCGAGTCAATCTCGGGCTCCGGGCTGTTGTCGACCACGATCACTTCCATCGGTACGTCCAGCGTCTGCTCGCACACGCTGGAGACGAAGCGCCGAGTCTCAGTCGGCTTTCGATAGTTGACGCAGATGAGGAGGACCTGGGCTTGCGCGCTGACCGCCGGCGAACCTTCGACAGGCCGGAGAGCGTCCTCTAGGAGAGACACTGCGGAGGCATGTTATCAGTCGCTCACAGCGACGTCGCGACGGCCACGGCGTAAAGATTCTTGAACCGACTATCTGATCCGGCGGATGCGTCGAGCTCGACAGGATCTGCGTAATCGGCCAAGCCGTCGCGCACAACGCCGAGCTCCGGCAGCTTGCCGTACAGGATTCGCTTGAGCATCGACTTGGCCCGCATCGAGCTCGGAATCAGCCGGTAGCGCACCGCGAGGTGGCGCAGCGGAGCGAGCACGCGATCGCGCGAGGACGCCGCCTCGACTGGAAACGCGCCGTAAACGCGAGGCTCAAAGCCGCTATCGCGCAAAAGCGATGCGATCTCACCGAGGTTGGGATATCGGGTGCTGTAAGGGCTCGCGTTGAAGTCCGGGCGGTCGCGGTTGGGCAGGCACACCAGGAGCCTGCCGCCCGGTTTCAACACCCGCCGGCACTCGGCGAGCGCCGCCTCGTGGTCGGCGACGTAATAGATCATCTCCAGCATCAGCACCGCGTCGAAAGCGTGATCCACGAACGGCAGGTGCTCCGCCCCCATGCGGACGAGATTCGCGTCGGGAAGGTGGCGGCGCGCCTCGCGCAGCAGGGCCATGGTGTAATCGCCGCCGACGGTCATCCGCGCGTGCGCCTCCAGGTACGGAAGTCCCATTCCGCTTCCGCATCCCACCTCCAGCACCGCTCCGCCTGGTGCGAGCTCCGCGCCCATCCGGTAGCGGAAGTACTGCATCGCCAGCTGCTCGGGCGAGGCGGGCAGCCCCCACGTCTCAGTGACGGCGGTGTAATCCCCGGTCACTTGCGGAACGGAAGCAGCGCCGTCCGGACGAGGATATCGACATCGTCGCGAAACGTGCCGCGCTTGGCGTACTCGAGTCCGAGGCGCATCTTCTCAGGTCGAATCAGCTCGGCGTAAGCGCGGTCAGGGTCGGGCTGCCCGGCCAGGATCTCGCCCTCGTTGTGGAAGCGCAGCGACGCCCAGTCGCTGATGCCCGGCCGGACGCTCAGGATCTCTCGCTCCTGCGCCGTGTAGCTGGCCACCTCTTCGGGGACCTGCGGTCGGGGTCCGACAAAGCTCATGTCACCGCGCAACACGTTGACCAGCTGTGGCAGCTCGTCGAGCTTGTAGCGCCGCAGGAAGCGACCGGTCCTCGTGAGGCGAGGATCGTCGTCCGGCGTGTTCGGGCCGCCGACGCTGTCCGCGTTGGTGACCATCGTCCGGAACTTGTACATGCGGAACTCGCGGCCGCCCTTGCCCACACGGCGCCCGGCGTAGATCGCGGGACCGTCGCGGTCGAGCTTGATCCGCCCCCAGATGGCAAGCATCACCGGCGAGCCGAGGACCAGGCCGGCGGACGCGAGAGCGATGTCGAACGCGCGCTTGGCGCCCCGGCTTCGGCTCAGGAGTAGAAGCCCTTGATCCCCGCCGCGACCTCCAGCACCTGCTCCTCATCCAGCTCGTTGTTGAGCGGCAGCGACAGCACGCGTGTGCACAGGTCCTCGGTCTTCGGCAGGTGGAAGTGGTCCAGGCCGACCGGCTGCTTGTGGTTGGGAATCGGGCCCGGCGAGACGAGCGTCTCGATCCCCCTCGCCGCCAGGTGGGCGACGAGCTCGTCGCGGCGATCTGCCTCGATGACGTAGTTCTGGTAGATGTCGAAGTGTGGTCCGCCGTCTGGACCCGCCGGGCGTTTGATCCGACCAACGTCCGCCAGCTCCTCGTCATAAATGGCGGCGAGCCTTCGCCGCTGGTTGATCCAATCGGGGACCTTCTTCAGCTTGAGGTCGAGGACTGCGGCCTGCAGGTTGTCGAGGCGGCAGTTCCAGCCCCAGCCCGAGTAACCGGTCTTGGAGATGCGCCCGTGGTCGCGCAGCTCCCGCACCCGGTTGGCGAGCTGAGTGTCGCTGGTCACGATCGCCCCGGCGTCGCCGTAGGCGCCAAGGAGCTTGGCGGGGTAGAAGCTGAAGGCGCCGGCCAGGCCCCACGCCCCCCCGCGCACACCGAGGTAGGCGCCGCCCAACGCCTGGGCGGAGTCTTCGATGACGAGCAGGTCGTGCTTGTGGGCGATCTCCATCAGCCGGTCCATGACCACCAGCCGGCCGTTCAGGTGCACGGGCATGATCGCCTTGGTGCGGCGCGTGATCGCCTTCTCGACCAGGTCAACGTTCATGACATGGTCGTCGCCGACATCGACGAGAACGGGCGTGGCGCCGACCTGGTGGACCACCGCCATGGTGGCCATGAACGTGTGCGAGACGGTGATGACCTCGTCGCCGGGGCCGATTCCTGCAGCCTCAAGCAGGAGCCGCATGCCGTCTGTGCAGTTGCTCACGCCGACCGCGTCGGCCGTGCCGACGAAAGCCGCCAGGTTGCGCTCGAAGTCGACCATCTGCTCGCGCATGATCAGGTCACCTTTCGAAAGCACATCGCGCATCGTCGCCATTACTTCCCGCTCGATGCGCTGAAACTCCTTGCCCGGTTCCCAGAACCTAACCGACACGTCCATAGCTCCTCGTGATTATCTGCTGGATCGTTTTCAGGACTGTCTCCTCGTCGAGACCGTGCACCTTCTTCAGGTAAGTCTGATCGCCGACGGTTGTGTTGAACTCCGGCCGCAGGCCGATCCGCTTGAGCGGCGCATGCGGCGCCTCGATCTCTGCCATCACCTCCGCCACTGCGCCGCCGAGGCCGCCCTCGACGCTGTGCTCCTCGAGCGTGAAGACGTAGCGGGTCTCGGTCGCGGCGCGCGTGATCGCCTGGCGGTCGACCGGCTTGACCGTGTGCATGCTGATCAGCCGCACCCCGAGCCCCTGATCGGTCAGGGCGCGCGCGACCCTGTCCGAGGTGGCGAGCATGCCGCCCGAGGCGATCAGCGTCACGTCTGATCCATCCAACAGAGTGATCGCGCGCCCGAGCGCGAAATCGGGTTCCTTGGCGTGGACGACAGGCTCGCCGGCTTTGCCGAGTCTCAAGTAGCATGGCCCGTTCAGCGCGACCACGGCGCGCGTGGCCAGGCGTGCCTCGACCGGGTCTCCCGGCGCGACCACCGTCATGTTGGGCAGCGAGCGCATGATCGCGACGTCCTCCGAAGCGTGGTGCGTCACGCCGAGGTTGCCGTAGGCGAGCCCGCCGCCGACCGCGACGACCTTGACCTCGGCGCGGTGGTAGCAGACGTCGTTACGGATCTGCTCCAGGCAGCGGAGGGTGCCGAAGTTGCCGATCGAGTAGGTGAAAACGACCTTGCCGGTGAGCGCCATCCCGACGGCGAGGCCAATCATGTTCTGCTCTGAAACCCCCGCGTTGACGAACTGGTCGGGGTGCTTGCTCGCGAACTCTTCGATCACCGAGTAGCCGAGGTCGCCGACGATCAGGCAGACGCGCTCGTCGCGATCGGCCAGCTCGTTGAGCGTCTGGATGAACGCCGTCCTCACGACGCCGCCACCTCGGCCAGCGCGGTCTCGAGCTCCTCGGGCGTCGGCGCCCTGTAGTGCCACAGCACCTTGCCCTCCATCCAGCTCACGCCCTTGCCCTTGACGGTGTGCGCGATGATCGCGTTGGGCTTGGCCGCTGCCAGCGGGAGCGCCTCGAACGCCTCGCGCAGCGCGCGCACGTCGTGGCCGTCGACCTCGCGCACCTCCCAGCCGAAGGCGCGGAGCTTGTCCGCCAGCGGTTCGAGGCGAAGCGTCTTCTCGACCCGGTCGAGGCTCTGGATCTTGTTGTAGTCGATCACGATGTTGAGGTTGTCGAGCTGGTGATGTCCCGCGAACAGGATCGCCTCCCAGTTCGAGCCTTCGTCGCACTCGCCGTCGCTCATGACGACGAAAACGCGCCAGTTCGCGCCGGCGCGCTTGGCGGTGAGCGCCATGCCGGCTCCGACGGGCAGGCCGTGGCCAAGCGACCCGCTCGACATCTCGACCCCCGGCACGCCCCAGTGCGTCGCGTGCCCGTAGAGCTGGCCACCGTTGCGCGCGTACTCGGCGAGCGCCTCGGTCGGCATGAACCCGGCCTCCGCCACCGCGGCGTAGAGGATCGCCGCCGCGTGGCCCTTGGACATGATCAGCCGGTCGCGCTCCGGCCACCCCGGCCTTTTCGGATCGACGCGCAGGATCGAGCCGTACAGCACGGCCAGGATGTCGGCGACCGAAAGGCACGAACCGATATGAGATGTCTTGGCCGCGCTGATCATGCGCAGCGCATGCGAGCGAAGCCGCTTCGCGAGCGCATTGAGATCCTGGTCAGCAGCTGGCTTCAAGAAGTCCTCGCGAAGGCGATGTAGGGGTCGAAATCGAATCGCTCCAGCTCGAGCTTGCGGATGCCGACGGCATCGAGCAGGGCGAGCGTCTCGCCCGGCCAGATCGGGTTGTCGAGCTCGTCGAACGCGAGGATCGCGCCCTTCGGCATGCGCGGGACGAACGCCTCCAGCGCGGCTTTCGTCGGCTCGTAGAGGTCGAAGTCGAGGAAGAGCAGGCTCACCACAAGATGCGGGTGGTCCTTCATGAAGCGGGGGATCGTCTCGGTCGCGTCGCCCTTGATCAGCTCGACCTTCGGGATGTGGCCGAGGAAACGGTCCTTGTCGTTGATGCTGATCAGCTCGAGCAGCTCGTCGTACGAGTCGGCCTGCAGGCCGCCGACCTCAGCCGTCTTCCAGCCCGGGCCGGTCTGGTCTTTGTCGCTCACCGCGGGGAAGCCGGCGAAGCTGTCGAAGCCGTAGATGCGCCGAGTGAGGTTGACCGGCTCGAGCACCGCGCTCAGCTTCGCCCACGCCATCAAGCCGTAGCCGCGGTTCACGCCGCACTCGACGATCGAGCCTTTGACGGGCAAGATCCGCTTGAAAATCTCGTACAGGGCCAGGAGCCTGGTGAGGTGCTGGCGCCGCACGTACTTGGGGAAGTTCTCGATCCTGATCTCGACCGGGTCGGCGCTCGCGTTGAAGACCTTTTCAATCGCCGATCCGACCGCCCTCTCCTGCTCGGTGCGGAGCAGCTTGGACTCGGTGTTACGAGTCATCGTTCGCTCGACGGACGTCCCGCTGCCGCTCGATTCGTGGCTCTTCGGGTGGCGCAGGCGGCTGGTCGCTGGCCGCCAGCTTCAGCGTCCGCACCAGCTCGTCGGCGCGGCCCTCGCGCGCCAGCTCGTCGAGGCGGCGAATCGTCCACTCGAGGCTCTCAGGGCTGAAGTTCCGCGGCGAGACGACTTCCATGATCGCCGGATGGTCTGTTGGCCGCGAGCCTTCGTCCGGCCCGAGCAGCTCTTCGTGCAACCGCTCGCCCGCCCGCAGCCCGGTGTAGACGATCTCGATGTCCTCGCCCGGCCGCAGGCCGCGCGCCCGGACCAGCGCCTCCGCAAGGCTGACGATCCGCATCGGCTCGCCCATGTCGAGCATGTAGACGTGGCCGGCCTTGGCGACGGTGAGCGTCTTGATCACAAGGGAGACCGCCTCGCGGATTGTCATCATGTAGCGCGTCATCTCCGGGTGCGTGATCGTCACCGGTCCGCCCTGCTCGATCTGCCTTTCGAACAGCGGAACAACGCTCCCGCGGCTGCCCACGACGTTGCCGAAGCGCACCGCCCAGCACGTCATCTCGCCGCGCCAGCCGAGGATCATCTGCTCGCAAAGTCGCTTCGTGCAACCCATCACGGAGTGGCGCGCGACCGCCTTGTCGGTGGAGATCAGCACGAAGCTGTTCACGCCCGCGGCCTCGGCGCAGCGCAGCGTGTTGTATGTGCCGATCACGTTGGTGGTCACGGCCTGGGCGGGATGCGCCTCCATCATGGGCACGTGCTTGTAGGCCGCCGCGTGAAAGACGACGTCCGGCCGCTCCTCGGCGAAGACCGTCAGCAATTTTTCGCGGTCGGTGATGGAGACCAGCGCTTCGCGGATGTCGATCGGCAGCGCCATCCGCAGCTCTTCGGTGATGTCGAACAGACCGCTCTCGTTGTTGTCGACCAGGACGAGGCGCTGCGGGGCGAGGCCGGCGAGCAGTCGCGTCAGTTCCGAGCCGACCGAGCCGGCGGCGCCCGTGACGAGTACCGTCTTGCCCGCGACGTGCTCACGCGCCTGCTCGACCTCGAGCTGGCGGTGCGTCCTGCCCACCAGGTCGTCGGCCGACAGCTGCCGCAGGCGCGCGCTGTGGTGGCGGCCCATCAAGTTTTCGGCCGCCGGGACGATGAACAGCGGCAGGCCGGCCTGCAGGCTGACGTTGAACATCTCCTTGTCCTCCGGCCGCGAGTCGCGGTCGAGGACGAAGGCGACACCATCCGCCTCGGTCGATTCGAGGAGCTGCTTCAGGTCGTCGACGTGGCCGACCACGCGTGTTCCGAGCACCGTCTGGTTGAGCTGGCGCCCGTCCATGGTGACGATCCCCACCGCCTGCCACTCCGGGCTCGGCGACTGCACGAGCTCTCTCACGGACGGGTGAGAGGCCGACGTGGTCACGATCAGAAGCCGGCTGCCGGTCGCTGGAGCTCGCGAGATCAGGCGGGGCAGCAAGCGGAAGATGCCGATGCCCATCAGCGCCGCGGGCGCAGCCAGCAGGGGCACGGCGAGCCGGAACACGCGGTAGTCACCGGGCAGGACCCAGTTGGCCAGGGCGATGAGGAGCGACGCCTCGACCACGGCGAAACCGGTCGCGATCGCATCGTGGATGCCCGCCACCTTCCAGATCCGGCGGTAGAGCTTGAAGCGCGCCTCGGCGGCGCCCATCGCGAGCCCGACGAACACGACGGAGAGGAGCAGCGCGGTGCGCGACTGGGGCGTGGTGATGATGCGGCCGCCGTAGTTCAGCTGCTGGAAGGTCTCGAGCACGACCCAGAAGATCAGGACCTCGATGGCAAAACCAGGGCTGTA
>Ga0209058_1002305_pt1 | contig 15816 bp, 16 predicted proteins | sample GraSoiAngelo_147_FD_185904 | JGI IMG/M metagenome (GOLD analysis project Ga0209058, IMG submission 185904) | Grasslands soil microbial communities from the Angelo Coastal Reserve, California, USA - 14_1009_05_40cm (SPAdes) (version 2) | ecosystem: Environmental > Terrestrial > Soil > Grasslands ... | reverse complement strand
CCGTGCGTGCGCGGCAGGACCTCGACCTCGCAGGTGATGGGGCGCACGTCGGCGAGCCCGCGGCCGTCGAGGCGGCGCTTCTGCTGCACGATCGCCTCGCGTACGACGTCCTTCTTCATGTGATCGAAGATGCCCGCCACCTGCTTGGCGCGCTCGGCTGTTCCTGCGCCGAGGCGCGCCACCACCTCGTCGCGCGCCTGATCGAGGGCGTCGTAGCGCTCCTGCTTGCCCGACCTGGCGAGCGCCGCGCGGAGGCTCGGCAGCGCCGCCTCGCGCACCTGCCGCTCGAGCTCGGGGTCGACGGCGGGCGGCGTCACGCTGCGCTTGGCCTTGCCGACCAGCCGTTGCAGGCCCTCCTGCAGCGCGATGAGCGGCTGGAGCGCCTCGTGAGCGGTGAAGAGCGCCTCGAGCAGCACCGCTTCGGGCACCATGTGGGCGCCGCCTTCGACCATGACGATGGCGTCGCGGCTGCCCGCGACGATGACGTTCATGTCGCTCGAAGCGAGCTGGCTGGTGGTGGGGTTGATGACGAACCGGCCGCCCACGCGCCCGATGCGCACGGCCGCGATGGGACCGTTCCACGGAATGTCGGAGAGGACGAGCGCGGTCGAGGCGCCCAGGAGCGCGAGGACGTCGGGGTCGTTCTCCCTGTCGTGCGAGAGCACGGTGGCGATGACCTGCGTCTCGCAGTTGAAGCCCTTCGGGAAGAGCGGGCGGAGGGGGCGGTCGATCAGGCGGGAGGTGAGGATCTCCTTCTCCGCCGGTCGCCCCTCGCGCTTGAAGAAGCCGCCCGGGATCTTCCCGGCGGCGAAGGTCTTCTCCTGGTAGTCGCAGGTGAGGGGGAAGAAGTCGATGCCCTCGCGCGCCGTGGCGAGCGCCGTCGCCGTGACCAGCACGACGGACTCGCTGAACTGCACGAGGGCGGCACCCCCGGCCTGCCTGGCCATGCGGCCGGTTTCGACCGTCAGCGGACGGCCGTGAAACTCGATCTGGACTCGCTGGTGTCCGGGCTGCGACATCAAAGATGACTCCTCCGCGGCCGACGGCCGCAGCATCTCGAGCACTCGCGAGGGAAGGAAGGAAGGACGGGGAGTTACTTGCGGATCCCGAGCTGCTCGATCACGCTCTTGTAGCGCTGGAAATCGCGCCGCTTGAGGTAGTCGAGCAGGCGGCGACGCTGTCCCACGAGCTTCAGCAGCCCACGACGGGAGTGGTGGTCCTTCTGGTGCACCTTGAAGTGCCCCGTCAGGTACCCGATGCGGTTGGTGAGGAGCGCGATTTGGATCTCGGGCGACCCCGTGTCGCTCGCGTGCCGGCGATACGCCTGCACGATCTCCTGCGTGCGCTCCTGCACGACTGCCATCCCGCCCTCTTCGTCTCGTTCGTATCTCGCTATTTGAGCCGGCTCTCCTAACATGGCGTTTGTGCCTTGTAAAGCTGGTGTCCTCCTCGGCGCTGGCTGATCAGGGCAGCATCTCCTCCTCACGACACCCCGAGCAGGCGGACGAGGCGCCAGGCCGCGCGCGCCCCCGCGGCCTCGATGACCGCCGCCACGTTGCCCGCGGGGTCGAGCAGGAGCGCCGTCTCGCCCGCGGCGCGCGGCGCGGGCAGACGCGCGAGCGGCTCCTGCTGGCCGCGGCGCAGGCGGCCGAGCGCATCGGAGGGAGCCGAGAAGGCCGCATAGCCGGCGAGCGCGTCGCGGACGGCCACGACCGGCAACGTGGCGCCGGGCGCGAGCCCGAGGAGGGCGTCGACCGCCGTCGCGTCCTCGACGCGAAAGGCGCCGACCCGCGTCCGCCGCAGGCGCTCGAGGTGGGCGACCGTCCCGAGCGCCCGCCCCACGTCGGCCGCCAGCACGCGCACGTACGTCCCCTTCGAGCAGGCGATGCGGAAGTCGATCCGGTCCGGTCCGCTGAGCGCCAGCTCGATGCGCTCGATCGTGATCTCGCGCGGCGCGCGCTCGACCTCGAGGCCGCGGCGGGCGAGCTCGTAGAGGGGCACGCCGTCGCGCTTGAGCGCCGAGTACATGGGCGGCACCTGCTGCTGGCGTCCGGTGAAGCGCGCGGCGACCGCGTCGAGCTCGGGCTGTGCGAGCGGCGGGACGGGTGCCGTGGCGATCGGAGAGCCGGTGCGGTCGAGTGTGTCGGTCGCGGTGCCGAGGCTGATCGTCCCCTCGTAGTCCTTCTCCTCGACGAGGAGGTAGCGCGCCACCTTGGTCGCCTCGCCGAGGCAGAGCGGGAGGAGGCCGCTCGCGAACGGGTCGAGGGTGCCCAGGTGCCCGACCTTGGTCCGGCCGAGCCGCGGCTTGAGGGTGCGGATCACCCCGGCCGATGTCGTCCCCTCGGGCTTGTCGACCAGGAGGACGCCGGTCACTCCTCGTCCTCGTCCCGGGCTGCCGCGGCGCGCAGCAGGTCGTCCACCCGGCGGGCGATGTCGGGCTGCGTGTCGTACTCGAAGCGCAGCTCCGGCGTGACCCGCAGCCCGAGGGCCCGTCCCACCTGCCCGCGCAGGAACGTCGCCGCACGCGCGAGCGCGCGCAGCGCCGCCGCGCGCGCGTCCGCCGTGTCGCCGAGCGTGCGCACGTACACGCGCGCCACGCGCAGATCGGGCGACATGCGCACGGCGGTCACGGTCAGGTCGCGCAGCCGCGGGTCGTTCGCCCGGCGCAGGAAGAGCGCCGCCAGCTCGGCCTGGACGAGGTGGGCCACGCGCTCGGGGCGGCGCTCGGCCATCGCGCCCTCAGTAATGGAGGAACTCGAGGCGCTCCTCGCCCAGCTGGGCGAGCTCGAGCCCGTCGATGAAGCGCACGACTTCCCTGAGGCAGGCGTCCACGTGCCGCTCGTCCACCCCCACCTGGCTCACCCCCAGGGTCGTGCGCTGCCAGTGATCGTGGTCGGCGCACTCCGCGATCGAGACGTTGAACTTGCTCTGCACGCGTGCCTTGATGGTCCTGAGCACGCTGCGCTTGCCCTTGAGCGAGTGGTTCTCGGGCAGCAGCAGCTCGAGCCGGAGCACGCCGACCACCATCTGTATCCCTCGCTCGCGCTCGCGCAGTATCCCTCGCTCGCGCTCGCGCTGTAACCCTCGCTCGCGCTGGCGCTGTATCCCTCACGCTCGCGGCGCGGCGCCGCGCCCGTCAGGCCGTCCGCTCGGCCGCCTGCGCGCCCTTGGCTGCAGCGGGTGCGAGCCGGCGGGCCACCTGCTCCACCTCGTAGGCCTCGATCACGTCGCCCACCTTCATGTCCTGGTACCCGTCGAGCGACATGCCGCACTCGTAGCCGCCCGCGACCTCGCGCACGTCCTCCTTGAAGCGCTTGAGACTCGCGATCCGCCCGTCATGCACGACCACGTGGTCGCGCAGGAGGCGCGCCTTGGTGCCGCGCGGGATCTTACCCTCGGCAACGAAGCAGCCCGCCACCTGGCCGATGCCCGAGACAGTGAACGTCTGCCGCACCTCGGCCCGACCCAGCACCTTCTCCTGCAGCGTCGGCTCGAGGAGCCCTTCGAGCGCGTCGCGCACGTCGTTCAGGGCCTCGTAGATGATGGTGTAGAGGCGGATGTCCACCCCCTCGCGCTCGGCGAGCGCCGCGGCCTTCGGCTCCGGCCGCACGTTGAAGCCGATCACGACGGCGTTGGAGGCCGAGGCGAGGAGCACGTCCGACTCCGTGATGCCGCCCACCGAGCCGTGCAGCACGGTGAGGCGCACGTCGCCGCTCGAGAGCGCGCGCAGCGCCTCGCTCGTCGCCTCGACCGAGCCCTGCACGTCGGCCTTCAGGACGACCTTCAGCTCCTTCACCTGGCCGGTCTGGATCTGCTGGTAGAGCTCGTCGAGCGAGACCTTGGCGGTCTTCGCCATCTCGGCCTCGCGCTGCTTCGTACGGCGATGCTCGGCGACCTGCCGCGCCTTCTGGTCGTCCTGCACGCCGACGAAGGTGTCGCCCGCCTCGGGCACGCCGCCGAGGCCCAGGATCTCCACCGGGGTCGACGGACCGGCCGCCTCGATGCGCTGTCCCTTGTCGTTCATCATGGCGCGCACGCGGCCGTACTGCGTGCCGCACACGAAGGCGTCGCCGGGCCGCAGCGTCCCCTCCTGCACCAGCACGGTCGCCACCGGGCCGCGGCCACGGTCGAGACGGGCCTCGACGATCGTCCCCTTGGCGAGGCGGCCCGGGTTGGCCTCGAGCTCGAGGACGTCCGCCTGCAGCAGGATCATGTCGAGAAGCTGCGCGATACCCTCCCGGGTCTTCGCCGAGACCGGCACCATGATCGTGTCCCCGCCCCACTCCTCGGGCGCGAGGCCGTGGTTGCCGAGTTCCTGCTTCACGCGCTCGGGGTTCGCGTCCGACTTGTCGACCTTGTTGATCGCGACGATGATTGGCACTTCGGCCGCGCGCGCGTGGTTGATGGCCTCGACGGTCTGCGGCATGACCCCGTCGTCCGCCGCCACCACCAGCACCACGATGTCGGTCACCTTGGCGCCGCGCGCGCGCATGGCGGTGAAGGCCTCGTGGCCGGGCGTGTCGAGGAAGGTCACCTGGCGGCCGTTCACCTCGACCGTGTAGGCGCCGATGTGCTGCGTGATGCCGCCGGCCTCGCCCTCGGCCACGTTGGTCGAGCGAATCGCGTCGAGGAGCGAGGTCTTGCCGTGGTCGACGTGCCCCATCATGGTGACGACCGGCGCGCGCACGGCGCCCTTCTCCTCGCCTCCCTCGGCCTCGGCGGCCTCGAGCATCTGCTCCACGTCGAAGGCGACGTTCTCGACCTGATGCTCGAACTCGGCCGCGACCAGCGCCGCGGTGTCGTGATCGAGCGCCTGGTTGATGGTCGCCATCATCCCCATGTCGAGGAGCTTCTTGAGAACGTCGCCCGCCTTGACCCCCATGGCACGGGCCAGGTCGGCAACCGTGATGACCTCCGAGATGCGGACCACCCGCTTCGACGCGCGCGGGACCGTGATCTCGGTCTTCTTCTGCTCCTTGCCGGGGAGCGCGCGCCGCTTCTGCGGGCGCTTGCCCGGGCGCAGGAAGTCCCGCTCCATGGTGTCGAGCATGTCGGACTTCTTGATGACCTTGCGGCCCTTCTTCTTCTTGGGGGCGCCGTCACCGGCCGCCGGCTCGGCGCTCGGCGCCGGCTCGGCGGCACCGCGGACCGCGGGCGACGGGGCGGGCGCCGTGGGCCGGCGCAGGTCGATCTTGCCGAGGACTTTGACCCCGCGCATCTCCTCGAAACCGGGCGGAGGCGGCGCCGGCACGGGGCCCGGTGCCGGGCGGGCCACCGCCGGGCGCCCGGCCGGCACGGTGGCCGACGCACTCGGCGCGGCGGGCTCCGGCGCGCCGGCGGCAGGGGTCGGCGGCAGCGCGTGCTCCGCGGCCGGCGGCGCCGGGGCCGTCGCGGCCGGCGGCGGGGCGGCCTCCGCGGCGAGAGGCGGCGGCTCGACCGCGGCCTGTGGCACCTCGCTGAGCGGCGGCGGGACGCTCGCTTCCAGGTCGAGCGCGGGCGGCACCTCGCTCACGACACTGTCGGCCGGGCTCGGCGGCGGCAGGTCCTCGCGCTTGAGCACCTCGCGCGCCGTGCGCCGGCGGATCACGTTGGGGCGCAGCCGCGTCTCGGTCGTCTGCTCGCGCGCCGTGACCAGGTGGTCCCCGCCGGCATCGCGCTCGGTCACGACCCGCTCCGCGACCACCCGCTCGGTGCCGACGACCACCCTGGGGCGCGCCCCGAGCCCGAGCACGTCGTGCACGCGCTGCACCTCGTCGTCGGCGAGCGAACTCTGGGAACGCTTGCCCCGAATACCCACCTTCTCGAGCGTCGCCAAGAGGTCCTTGGGCTGCACCCCCCATTCCCTGGCCAGCTCGTGGATGCGCCTCGACATGGTGCTACCCTTCGCCCCGCTCCGCCTCCGCCGCCGCCAGCGCCGCGACGAGCGCCGCGCGCTCCGCCGGCGCTGGGCTCACGCGGAGCGAGCGCACCGGGCCGCGGCGGCGGGCGAAGGCGCGCCAACACTCCGGGCTCGCGTGCAGGTAGCCCCCGCGCCCGGGCGCACGCCGGCGCCCGTCGACGCGGAGGCCGGCGGGACCGGCGACGAAGCGCACGAGCGCCCGTTGCGGGGAACGCGCGCCACAGCCGACGCAAGTGCGGACCGGCTCGTGCACGCTCACCTCCGACCCTCCTCGCCGACCGGCTCCGCCGGCGAGGCCCCGCCCTCCTCGCCGCTCCCGGCGCTCGGCTCGGCCGCTGCGGCCTCGGCTGCGGCCTGGGCCTCCTCGGCCCGCAGGCGCTCGACGTGCTCGCGCGCAGCGGCCAGGATGCCCGCCGCCCGCTCGGAGCCGATGCCCTCGATCTCGCCCACCGTCTCCTCGTCCGAGGCGGCTAGCTCCTCGGCCGACTTGAAGCCGCCCTGGTAGAGGAGCTCGGCGGTCATGTCGCCGACGTTCGGGATCGCGGTGAGCGAGGCCCGCGCCCGACGCGCCTCGTCCTCGGCCTCGGCCTCGCTGCGCACGTCGAGCTTCCAGCCCGTGAGCCGCGAGGCGAGGCGCACGTTCTGCCCCTTCTTGCCGATGGCGAGCGAGAGCTGGTCGTCGGGGACGATCACCTCCATGGCGCGCTCGTCCTCGTCCATGATGATCTTCGACACCTTGGCCGGTGCGAGCGCGCGGCACACGTACTCCGCCGGGTCGCTCGTCCAGGGCACGATGTCGATCTTCTCGCCGCGCAGCTCCTGCACCACCGCCTGAACGCGCGTGCCGCGCATGCCGACGCAGGCGCCGACCGGGTCGACGTCGCGGTCGTTGGAGATGACCGCGAACTTCGCGCGCCCGCCCGGCTCGCGGGCCGCGCCCTTCACCTCGACGATGCCCTCGTAGATCTCGGGCACCTCCTGCTCGAAGAGCTTGATCAGCAGCCCGGGGTGCGTGCGCGAGAGGACGATCTGCGGCCCCTTGCCGGTCAGCTCGACGTCGAGGATGTAGGCGCGGATGCGGTCGCCCTGGCGGTAACGCTCGCGCGGAATCTGCTCCTTCTCGGGGAGGATGGCATCGGTGCGCCCGAGGTTCACGATGATGTTCTTCCTCTCGAAGCGCTGGACGATGCCGGAGAAGAGCTCGCCCTTCCGATCCTTGAACTCCTTGAAGATGATCTCGCGCTCAGCGTCACGCACCCGCTGGATGATGTTCTGCTTCGCCGCCTGCGCGGCGATCCGGCCGAACTTCTCGGCTGGAAGCCTGACCAGCTGCTCGTCCCCGACCTGCGCCTCGGGATCCACTCGGACCGCGGCCTCGAGCGACATCTGGTTCTCGGGATCGTCGACCGTCTCGACCACGGTCTTGACCTCGAAGAGTTCGATCTCGCCCAGCTCAGGGTTGAACTCCGCCTCGATTTTCTTGTCGTGCCCAAAGGTCTTCTTGGCCGCCGAGACCATCGCGTCCTTGAGCGCGTCGACGATGATCTTTCGGTCGATGCCCTTCTCCTTGCAAACCTGCTCGATGACGCGGTTGAGGTCGGGTAGCATGAGAGGCTCGTTCACGCGTGCGGCGGCCCTGCGGGCCGGCTGAAGTCGTGGTCGATGTGGGCCTTGTCGATCGCCCCGAGCGGGATGGCGATGCGTCCGGCATCGGGATCGTGGAGCGTGATCTCCTCCGCCGATGCGGCCTCGAGCGTGCCGCGGAAGTGCCGGCGCGCGCCGATCGGCGCGCGCGTCTGCACCCGCACGCGCTCGCCGAGCGCACGGTGGAAGTGCGCCTCGCGCAGGAGCGGCCGGTTGATGCCGGGCGAGGAGCACTCGAGGTGGTAGCGCCCGGGGACGGCGTCGTGCGCGTCGAGCAGGTCACCGAGCTCCCGCGACACGCGCCCCAGCTCGTCGAGCGTCACGCCGCCCTCGGGGCGGTCGAGCAGGAGCCGCAGCACGACGCGGCCGGCTTCGGGGCGATACTGCACGTCCACGAGTTCGAGGCCCCCCGCCAGCGCGAGGGGCTCCGCGACCTCCCAGACTCGCTGGGTCACCGCGGGCCGATCCATGAACCCTGCTCCTCCAAAATGAAAGAGTGGGCGGGGGCCCACTCGGTTTGGTCAGTGAAGGCCGGAGAGCCGGGATCTATAACACGGGGCTCGTAACCCCGCAACGGGCCGAACGAAGTCGCCGCCCGCTCAGCCCGCGTACATCTCCTCGATCTGCGCGCGATAGCGCTCCGCCATCACCTTGCGCCTCACCTTGAGGCTCGGGGTGAGCTCGCCCGTCTCGGTGGAGAGGTCCCGGGGCAGGATGCGGAAGTACTTGATCGATTCGTAGGAGGCGAGCTCCCGGTTCGCCGCCGCCACCTCGCCCTCGATCAGCTCGCGCACCCTGGGATGCGCCGCCATCTCCTCCGGAGACGCGAACCGCAGCCCCTGCACGCTCGCCCAGCGCGCGACCTCCTCCTGATCGAGCGTGACGAGCGCCGTGCAGTACTTGCGGTTGTCGCCGATCACCACCGCCTGGCTCACGTGCGGCTGGAGCTTGAGCAGGTTCTCGATCTTCTGCGGGGCAACGTACTTGCCGCCCGAGGTTTTGATCAGGTCCTTCTTCCGGTCGGTGATGCGCAGGAAGCCGTCCGCGTCGAACTCGCCGATGTCACCGGTGTGGAACCATCCCTCGCTGTCCCAGCTCTCGGCGGTGGCCTCGGGCCGGCGGTGGTAGCCGAGGGCGATGTTGGCGCCGCGCGCCAGGATCTCGCCGTCGGGCGCGAGCCGGAGCTCGCAGCAGTCGAGGGGCAGGCCAACGGTCCCGAGCTTGAAGCGGTCCGGCCGGTTCACCGTCAGGCTGGGGGTCGTCTCGGTGAGCCCGTAGCCCTCCAGTATGGGGATGCCGATGGCGTGGAAGAACTCGGCGATCTCGCGCGAGAGCGGCGCGCCGCCCGAGGTCATGTACCGGATGTTGCCGCCGAGGAGCTGATGGATGCGGGAGAAGACCAGGCGGTGGGCGACCGCGTGCTGCAACGCCATCAGCCGGGGGACCGGCCGGCCCTCCTGCTCGTGTCTGCTACGCGCCCGGCCGACACCCACCGCCCAGTCGAAGAGCGCCCGTCGCAGCGCCCCGCCGGCGTCACGCGCCCCCTGGATGCGCCCGTAGAGCTTCTCGTAGATGCGCGGCACGGCTGGCACGAGGTGCGGGCGAGAGGTCGCAAGGTCCTCGGCCAGCGTGTCGATGGAGCGCGCGAAGGCGGTGACCGTCCCGGCCGCGATCCCGTAGTACTCGATCAGGCGCGCGAAGGAGTGAGCGAGGGGCAGGAAGAAGAAGTCGACGTCGCCCTCGCGCGCGATGCCGACCTTCAGCAGCGACTCGATCGTGGCGAGGTGGTTGCCATGGGTCTGGAGCACGCCCTTGGGCGGCCCGGTCGTGCCCGAGGTGTAGACGATCGTGGCGAGCTGGTCGCGCCGCAAGGCGGCAACCCGCCCCTCGATCTCCGCAAGCGTGCGTCCGAAGGCGACGCGGCCCCGCTCCATGAGCGCTGCCAGCGACTGCCCGGCGCCCGGGTCGCCCTCGATCGTGACCACCGCCCGCACGCCGATCGTCTGGCGCACGCCGTCGAGCTCGAAGCCGCGCTGGGTCACCTCCTCGATCTTCGCGCGCTGCTTCGGATTCTCGACGAATACCACCGAGGACTCGGAGTTGGCGATGATGTAGCCGCACTCGGCGGGCAGGTTCGACTGGTAGATGGGGACGGTGAGGGCGCCGCAGGCGAGGATGGCGAAGTCGATCTCCATCCACTCGGGGCGCGTGTTGGAGAGGAGCGCCACGCGATCGCCGGGGGACACGCCCATGGCGATCAGGCCCGCCGCCATGGCGCGCACGCGCTCGGCCATCGCCCGCCACGTGACCTCGTGCCAGCCGTCCTCGGTACGGTAGCGGTAGCGCGGCCGGGTGGTCAGCTCGTCGGCCCGCTCGAAGAACATCTGTGCGAGGTTCGCGTACGACATGCGCGCCCTTCCCAGCTCGCGCCCGCCTGCGGGCGCGAGCGGCGCGTACCGTACAATACTGCCGTTTCACCCCTCAACCCCGCCGGTTCGGCGCCGGGGGCCGGCAGGGGCCCGGCCGCGCCGGACCGGGGGAAAGCGTCCCGCTACCGCTCGCCCTGCTGCAGGTGGTGCAGCGTCACGAGCTCGAGGATCTGATACGTCCGCTTGCCGCTCGGCGTCTGCACCTCGACCTCGTCGCCTACCGCCTTGTTGAGCAGCGCGCGTCCGAGCGGCGAGGAGAGGGATATCTGCCCCCTGCCCGCGTCCACCTCCTCGGGGAACACGATCTCGTAAGCCATCGACTCCCCGGCGTCGTCCTCCACCGTGACCCGACTGCCGTAGGCGACCACGTCGCGCGGGATCGAAGCGACGTTGTACATCGACAGCTCGCGCACCCGCCCCTCGAGCTGTCCGATGCGCGAGCGGACATAGTCCTGCCGCGCCTTCGCGGCCTCGTACTCGGCGTTCTCGGAGAGATCGCCGTGCGCGCGGGCCGCCTCGAGCTCCTTGGGCAGCTTGACGTTCAGCTCGTACCTGAGATCCGCCAGCTCCTTCTTGAGCCGGGCGATGACCGGCAGCTCCATGAGCTCCTCAGGCGCGGGCGGGCTCGGCCAGTACGCGGCGCGCGATCTCGCTTGCCTGCCGGCCGTCGAAGCGGCCGGCGAACCGCTCGCGCAGCGCGCCCATGATCGCGCCCAGAGTGCGCTCCGCCGGCCGCGCTGCGATGGCGCGGATGGCCTCTTCCAGCTCGGCGGGGGCTAGCGGCGCCGGCGCATACGCCTCGAGGAACACGCGCTCCGCGCGGTTCTGGTCGACGAGCTCGCTGCGGCCGGCCTTGACGGCGAACTCCTCGGCCTCCTCGCGCTTGCGGATCTCGCGGCGCACGAGCTGCACCAGGTCCGCCTCCGCGAGCGCGGCGCCCCGCCGCTCGACCTTCAGGTTCTTGGCCGCGGTGAGGAGACCGCGCAGCACGTAGACGCGCGACATCTCGCGCGCCTTCATGGCGCGCGTCAGGTCGTCGGCGAGCTGCTGCTCCGTGAGTGCGGGCATCGCGCGTTAGGGTAAGGAGAAGTCGCGAGGTTGTAAAGCGCGGCGGCGCGAAACCGGCACAGCGCCTCAGGGCTTCTCGTGGGTGAACGGGGGCGGCGCCGAGGCACGCGCCCACCACGACGCAGCGACCGCGCGCACGTGGTCCCCCTGGGTGCAGTACCAGTACGCCGCCGCCACCCCGAGCAAGACGCCGGCCCAGAAGTTCCTCACCGCTCACCTCCTCCGCCCCGGTTGCTTGAGCGCCGCACAGCCTCACAATGGTGTCGCGCCGCCCTCGGTTCGCCATGCGGCGCTGGCTCCCGATACTGCCCGACCTCCTCTTTCCCCCGCACTGCGAGGCGTGCGAGGCTCCGCTGCCGCTCGGCCACCGCTCGTGCCTGTGCGCGGGCTGCCGCGCCGCGATGGCGGCGCCGCCCGCGCCCCTCTGCCGCTCGTGCGGCGTCCCGCTCGGAGCGAGCTGCCCGAGCGATTCGTGTCCCGGCTGCGCCCACCATCCCCCCGCCTTCACCGCTGCGCGTGCAGCCGCATTGTATCTCCCCTCGGCCTCCGGTCTCAATCCGCTCGCGGCGGCGGTCCAGGGTCTCAAGTATCGCCGCCGGCGGCGGCTGGCCGGCGCGCTCGGCGCGCTGCTCGCGGAGCGCTATCCCTTCCGTCCCAACGCGCTCCTGGTTCCCGTTCCCCTCCACCCCGCGCGCCTGCGCGCGCGCGGCTTCAATCAGGCGCTCCTCCTCGCGCGCGCGCTCGGCCGGCGGCGCGGGCTGCCGCTCGCGCCGCGCCTCCTCGTGCGCACCCGCGCCACCGACGTGCAGGCGCGGCTGCCGGCCGCCGAGCGCCGGAGGAACCTGGACGGCGCGTTCGCCGTGCGGGCCCCGCGCCTGTGCCGCGCGCGCTCGATCGTGCTCGTGGACGACGTGCTCACGACCGGAGCGACGGCCGACGCGTGCGCCCGCGCGCTCCTCGCCGCCGGCGCCGCCCGCGTCGACGTCTACACGGTCGGCCGGGCCCCGTGACGCGCTGGAGATCAGCCGCGCACCGAGAGCGCGATCAGCGTCTGCGCGGCGTAGTAGGTCGTCATGACCGTGGCATCGGCCGCCCGCAGCCGGCGTGCGAAGCGGTCGGTCGCGAGCAGCCCGTCGGAGAGCATGAAGAGGAGCGCGCCGGCGAGCGCGAGCTCGCCGCTCGCGCTCGGCGCGGCCGTCGCGCGCACCGCCGCACGCCAGCCCATGACGGCGATGACGCTCACGTAGACGCCGACCGGGGCCCGGTCGCGCCCGAGATGCGGCCAGAGGTAGCGGAGCATCGCGAGGCTGCCGAGCGCGAAGGGTGCGAGCAGCGCCCATGCGGACGCGCTCCACGCCGCCTCGCGCGCGAAGGCTGCGATGTAGAGGAGGTGCGCCACCAGAAAGTGGAGCAGGCCCGCGACGAAGCCGCGCGGCAAGAGGAGGCAGACGTCCCCCCCGAGCGAGCAGAGGAGCCCGGCGAACACGAGCCAGCGGTACGCGTGGCCGACGGGGGCTGGCTCGGCCGCGACGAGCCCCGCCAGGAGCGCGATCGGCACCGCCTTCGACAGGTCGGCGGCGGCGCGCGCCCCGGCCACGCGCGCCATCACGTGCGCCGTGCCGAGCAGCAGCACGAGCCCGATGCCTACGCTCCACATGGTCGCGGCGCACTGAACGCCGGCCGGCGCCGGGAAGTCAAACTCCCGGGACGGATCCGGCCGGCTCGGCGTCGGCGGTACTCAGGCCCGGCGGAAGCGGCGCGTGAGCCAGTCGATCATGATGCGGGAGAGCTCGCCGGGTCGCTCCTGCTGCGTCCAGTGGCCGCAGCCCGGGATCATGACCGTCTCGAGATCGGGCACGAGGTCGCGCATCGCCTCGGCCAGCTGGGGCCGCAGGACGGGGTCGTGCTCCGCGGTGATCATCAACGACGGGACGGCGATCGTCGCCCCGGCGAGCTCGGGCGTCGTCTCCCAGTTCCGGTCCATGTTACGGTACCAGTTGATCCCGCCCGTGAAGCCGGTGCGCTCGAAGGCGCGCACGTAGACCCCGAGCTCCTCCTCGGAGAGGAGCGGGCGGCCCGGCAGCTCGGCTCCCGTGACAGCCTCGACCAGGTTCCGGCGGTGCCACAGCTTGCGGGTCTCCTCGAGCGGCACGCCCGAGCGCATGAGCTGGGTGAACACGCGCCGGACGTCGCGCACCAGGGCCGTGTCCGCCTCGCCCGGCTTCTGGAAGTGGACGACGTAGTAGTTTTCCCCCCACATGGCGCGCATGAGCGTGAGGGGCGGCGCCGACGGACGCGGGAAGTACGGCGTGTTGACCCCGATCACGCCCGCGGTGCGCGCCGGGTGGAGGAGCGCCATGTGCCAGACCACGATGCCACCCCAGTCGTGGCCGGCGAAGACCGCGCGCTGGAGACCGAGCGCGTCGAGGAGCCCGACGAGATCGTCGGTCAGATGGCGAATGTCGTAGTCGGTGACGGCCGCCGGCCGCTCCGTCGCGCCGTAGCCGCGTTGATCGGGTGCGATGGCGTGGAAGCCGGCCGTGGCGAGCGCCGGAATCTGATGGCGCCACGAGTAAGCGATCTCGGGAAAGCCGTGGCAAAGCACCACCGGCGGGCCCTCGCCCTGCTCGCTGACCGCCATGCGAATGCCGTTGGTGTGGATCGCGCGCGTGATCGCGGCCGTCATCCCCCCGCGCTCATCGCACGCCGGGCGCGAAAGGAAAAGGGCCGCCGGAGTCACCTCCGACGACCCTCTTCGGATTTGGCTCCCCGGGCCGGACTCGAACCAGCGACCAATCGGTTACACCGGTCCCGCCGTTTCCGACGGGGGTGGACTATCTCATCGCCGTGGGCCGGACGGCCTGTAGGCGGCGGGCGCTCGTGGGGAGATTATCCTTCCGTCACTCCCTAGTCTCTGCACCTTCCCTCCGCCCTGCGTTCTCGGAGGGCTCGGCTCAGGGTTACCATATGCCCCGACCCTGCACTTAGGCTTCCCTGAATTCACCCGCTTTTCACTCACCGGTTTCCCGGTGAGGCTGCGTCATGGCCACAGCCGATCGCTCTACCTACTGAGCTACCGGGGAACGACGAGCTTATAGGCGAAAGCGCCGGGGGTGCGCAAACCGCCGTCGCCGTCAGGCTTGTTCGGGGGCCCGTCCGCTGCTCGCGGCTCCCGCGCGCTGCGCTGCTCCGATGCGGCCAAACCCCGTCGGCCTGCTCGGCGGCGGCCTCCCTACATCTCCCGGCGGCCCTCGAGGGCGCGGCCGACCGTGACCACGTCGGCGTACTCGAGGTCGCCCCCGACCGGAATGCCATGCGCGATGCGGGTCACGCGGATGCCGAGAGGCTTGATCAGCCGGGCAAGGTAGAGCGCCGTCGCCTCGCCCTCGGTCGTGGGGTTGGTGGCGACGATCACCTCGCGCACCGCGCCGGCGCGAAGGCGAGCCAGGAGCGGCTCGATCTTGAGCTCGTCGGGCCCCACGCCGTCGAGCGGCGCGAGCGTGCCGTGCAGCACGTGATAGCGGCCGCGAAACTCTCGCGCGCGCTCGACGGCGAGCAGGTCGGCCGGCTCCTCCACGACGCAGATCGCGTCGGGAAGGCGCGCCGGATCGGTACAGATCGGGCACGGATCCGCTTCGGTGAGTGCGAAGCAGACCGAGCAGAGGCGGGTCTCCTCCTTGACCGCCAGCACGGCCTCGGCGAGCGCCCGCGCGTACGGCCGGTCGGCGCGCAGGATGTGGAACGCGAGCCGGGCCGCCGTCTTCTCGCCGATCCCCGGCAGCCGCATGAGCTGCTCGATCAGGCGCGTCATGGAGGGCGGCTGGGCCACGGCTCAGCCCAGCCCCGGGAGCTTGATGCCGAGGCCGCCGGTCAGCTTCCCCATCTCCTCCGACAGCATGCGCTGCGCAGCCCGGAGGCCCGCGTTCACCGCCGCCACGACGAGGTCCCGGAGCATGTCCGCGTCGGGCTTCTCGAGGAGAGAGGGGTCGATGTGGAGCCCTACCACCTCGAGCTTCCCGCTCACCACGGCGGTCACCATGCCGCCGCCCGCGCTCGCCTCGACCGTGCGCTCGGCCAGTTCCTGCTGGATGCTCGCGATCTTCTCCTGCAGCTGCTGCGCCTGCCGGAAGAGCCCACCCAGGTCGAAGCCCTTACCCATCGCGCGCTACCGGCGCCGGTCCCGCACGCCGCGCACCTCGGCGCCAAAGATCTCGACCGCGGCTTGCACCATCGGATCGGCGAGCGTCTCCTCGGTGCGCCGCCGGGCCTGCGCGAGAGGCGCCTGGCCGGCGTGCTCGCTCGGCAGCGGACCCACCTCCACCCGGAGCTCGCGTCCGGCGACCTCGCTCGCGATGGCGCGCAGGCGCTGCAGGGTCTCCTTGCGCGACAGCTCCCGCCGCGCCGCCTCGTTCTCGATTCCGATGCGGAGCGCTTCGCCGTCGGCCCCGAGCAGCGTGCCGCTCACGAGCATCATGTAGGGCGCGACCAGCTTTGCCTCCTGTACGCGGGCCAGGAACCGCTCCCACAGGTCGCCACCGGGCGACGGCGGTGCGCTCTCGCGCAAGGCGCCGTCAGGTGCCGGGCCGGAGGCGGCGGGGTTTCCCCCGCCCAGGGTCTCCAGGCGGCGGAGGATGTCGTCCACCGGCAGGAGCGGCGGCAGCGTCGCGAGCCGCACCGCGCACATCTCGAGGACCAGCTTCGGGTCGACGCTGCGCGCGGGCGCCGCGAGCGCCTCGTCCGCCTCGAGGAGGAGACGGAAGAAACGCTGCAGGTCGT
>Ga0209058_1002303_pt1 | contig 15830 bp, 13 predicted proteins | sample GraSoiAngelo_147_FD_185904 | JGI IMG/M metagenome (GOLD analysis project Ga0209058, IMG submission 185904) | Grasslands soil microbial communities from the Angelo Coastal Reserve, California, USA - 14_1009_05_40cm (SPAdes) (version 2) | ecosystem: Environmental > Terrestrial > Soil > Grasslands ... | reverse complement strand
TCAGATCTTCCACAGCCGCAAAAATCGGCTCCGGTTTCATCACCATCCCCTGCCCTCCGCCAAAGGGCGCGTCATCCACCACGTGATGTTTGTCCGTCGTCCAATCGCGCAGATTATGAATATGGAACTCCACGATTCCTTTTTCCTGCGCGCGCTTCATCATGCTCTCGCTTAATGGCGCGCGACAGATTTCGGGGAACAGCGTGACGATGTCGATCTTCATCTGATAGCGGCGGTTCACCTGAACCGTCTGTGACGGGTAGAGAATAATCGTCGGTGGGCGATTCGGGTCAATCGCGCCTACCTCATTCCATGATCTCGAGAACTGCCCGTTGGCCGTGGCGCGCGGCGGAACTGGCCAGCAACGCGCGGATCGCATGAATGGTCTGACCGCCTCGGCCAATCACACGGCCGACATCTCCGCGTCGAAGCTGCAATTTAAAGATGGTCGTTCTCCCGCTCGGAATTTCCGTCAACACTATATCGTCAGGAAATTCAATCAGCTGCCGAATGACGAACTCGAGAAACTCCCTCATGCGTCAAAAAACTAATCACGAATCCACTTTCGCACAACACTACGGCGTGATGGGTGAACACGAATAAACACGAATTTTCGAGTTGTAGCCCCTTCGCTGTGCGAAGCGCTTGCAGTGATGGCGTTGAGGCGCGCGGCTTGGCACCAACAGGACAGTTATAACAACTCGCTGCCAAGTCTACGCTGAGTCCGCAGGAGTTGGCGGTGACGCAGTCGAAACTTCGTCCTGGATCGATTGCGAGCTTTCTCGCTCTGGTTGCGATGACGGCTCGGCGGCCGTTGTCATTTTCTTGTTTTTCTTGATCAAACTCCGCACCGTGTCCGATGGTTGCGCACCTTTGCTGATCCAGTATTCGGCCCGTTCAACGTTCAAGGAGCTATTGCGACCAGTTTTTTTCGGATCGTACATGCCGATGACCTCGATAAATTTCCCGTCGCGCGGACTGCGGCTGTCGGCCACTACCACCTTGTAATACGGGCGATTTTTTGCGCCCTCTCTACGTAATCTGATTGAAACTGACATGTTAACTTTTCATTCGCGCCAGTTGCGCCATCATTTTCTTCATTTTGCCCGCGCTCTTCATCATCTTGCGCATCTGATCAAAGCGCCGCAGCAAATCGTTCACCTCCGTGACAGTGCAGCCGCTGCCGCGCGCGATGCGCTGACGCCGCCGTGCATTCAGAATGTCGGGGCGCGCCCGCTCTTCGTTTGTCATCGAAAGCACGATGGCTTCCGTGCGCTTAAGCTGCTTCTCGTCAATCGAGAGGCCTTGCACATTACTCATGCCGGGCAACATGCCAAGAATATTCTCCAGCGGTCCCATCTTTCGCATCATCTTGAACTGCGCCAGGAAATCATTGAAGTCGAATGAAGCCGTGCGCAATTTGCGGTCAAGCCGAGCAGCGTCTTCGACTTCCACTGCTTCGGCAGCTTTCTCGACGAGACCAACCACGTCGCCCATTCCCATAATTCGGCCGGCCAGCCGCTCCGGAATGAAAAGCTCGAATTGATCGAGCTTTTCGCCGGTGCCGACGAATTTGATCGGCTGACGCGTCACTTCCCGCATCGACAACGCTGCGCCGCCTCGCGCATCGCCATCGAGTTTCGTTAGAATGATCCCTGTGATTGACAAAGCATTGTTGAAATGGGTCGCCACGCTGACCGCTTGCTGGCCGGTTGCCGCATCCACGACCAGCAAAGTTTCCTGCGGCTGTAAAAATTTTTTCAACTCTTTCAGCTCCTGAATCAACGCTTCGTCGATTTCCTGGCGGCCCGCCGTGTCGAAGATGTAAATGCTCGGCGCGCCCGGCGGTCGCGTTCTACCAACTGCTGCCGCCGCGGCGCGTTGAACATTTTTCTCGCCCGCATCCGGAGCGACGACTGCCGCGCCAATTTGTTTTCCAAGCGTTACGAGTTGCTCAATGGCTGCCGGCCGTTGCAGATCGCACGGCACCAGCAAAGGGGCATAATCCTGTTTTTGTAAAAAGCCCGCCAGCTTGGCCGAGGAAGTCGTCTTACCCGAACCATTGAGACCGATCATCAAAATACGGCCCTCGTCTTCGAGATGAAGCGGCTCGGAATCGCCTCCGAGCAATGCAGTCAATTCGTCGTGGAAAATCTTTATGATCTGTTGTCCGGGCGTAATACTGCGAACAACTGTTTCACCCAGCGCTTTTTCTTTGACACTCGCAATGAATTTTCTGGCGACCTGAAAATCGACATCCGCTTCGAGCAGCGCCAGGCGCACCTGACGCAACGCAGCATCGACGTTGGCTTCGCTGATGACGCCGTGCCCACGCAGGTCTTTGAAAATTTCCTGAAGTTTATCGCTAAGTTGTGGAAACATGACTTGATAACGCGACCGCGAGGGGGCAATCGTCAGCACGCGAGGCGCGTGCGCTCCCCAGAATTATTTTTTTGGTGTTGGCGTGCCTGCTGCTGGTAGCCCCGCGGCGCCTTCTTCGATTCCGAAGGTCCAATGCGCTTCGACCTTCTTTCCTGCGGATTTCGCGCTGACAAATACGCTGCACGATTTCTCGCGCAGTTTTTGCGTCACTTGATATGACACGGTCCCTGTTTTGGGATCGTAGCTGGCTGGAACAACGCCCAGGCCACTCACCCGCATTTGCACGCTGCCTGGTTCGATCTGGCCGATGCCGCTGAGGTTGGCTTTGATGAGAGGAAGCGCAGTGCGTACTGTGTCGCCGTCTGCTGGTTGCGTGGCAAGATCTTTCGCGCCCACCTCGGCAACGGCTGACGCGCCTCCGGTTGACGTGCCGATCATCTTCACAGCATCGGCGAAGACCTTAGGCTTGTTCGCTTCGATCGCGTAACGACCAAGTGAATCGAGCGGAGAGGTAAAGGTGATGGGCTGACCGTAAACCGTAAACATCGCCTCGTAACCGGTATTTCGCGCAAGTTCTTTCACATGGTCGTTGTAATTTCCGAACGGCACGGCAAAACAGTTCACTTTGATGCCGAGTCGCTGCTCGAGCAGTTGTTTGGAGCCGACCACTTCGCTTTGCATCCATTGCTCGTATTGGGGCCCGGTCAGCTTCGTTCTGGTCCTCTTACCGCCTGGGCTCGCCAGCATTATGTTGTGCCCTTCGCGCAAGTCCTGATGCGTGGCGGTGTGCGCCTCAATATCGACGCCGTTGTCGCGCATGTCGGCGAGCTGTTCCCACGTAATTGCTTGTCCACCCCCCAAACTACCACCGGCAACGCCTTCCGTGTAAATGAACATGGTGAACGGATACCCGAACTTCTTCATAATCGGCCACGCGACTTCGTATTGCGATTTCCAGCCATCATCGAAGGTAATGACCGCGCATCGCGGTGGTATGTTCTTTTCGCCGCGCTTCCATGCGAGCAAATCCTGCATTGAAATAACTGTAATCCCGCGGTCCCTTAGTTCCTTCATCTGCGCTTCAAACGCAGCGGGCGTGATTTCCGTGCCAGGATAGCGGACCTTATCGACCAAACGATGATAACAAAAAATAATCGTCTGCGCCGTTTGATCGACAACTGGCTTCGTAATCTTGGGAGTGGCCGCCACCGGCGCGACACCCGGACTGCCTCCGGCGGCTGTGGCACCCGGCGCTGGCGATGAGGCCCCCGCCAGCTGAGGGTTCTGGGAAACAGTTTCGTGCTTTTTGCACAGCGAAAAGTTCAGTGCCAGGAGCAATGGAACAATTGCAAATCGGATCATCATAAAAGTGGTAAGGCTTTAAGCGCAGTGGCGCAAAACACAAGTGCATTTTATATGCAATTGGGAGAAACAGATGAACGCTCGGGGCAGTGCCATGGTCTCACTTGAGCTTGGTGAGAAACTTTTTTGTAGACCACCTGTTTTTTGCTATTAGATGAGAATGCCGCGCCCGGTAAACCGGATCATTACAATTGGGTTTGTCGCTCTGCTACCTGCCTGCGCAACTGTGCGGACTCCGGCAGTCAAAAACACGACTAAGACCTTCACTACTGTGGTGGTGGATGCCGGACATGGCGGAAAAGATAACGGGGCGTATCGCCGTTTCGGAGGCGCCGAAAAAATCGCCACCCTCGATGTAGCCCAGCGTCTCAATCGCAAGCTACGCGAATCGGAGCTAAAAACCGTGATGACACGATCCTCGGACGTTTTTATTTCGCTCGATGAACGCGTCGCCATAGAGAATTCGCAAAAAAATGCCATCTTCGTCAGTATTCACTTTAACGATTCTCGACGGCGGGGCATACACGGCTTCGAGACATATTATCATTCGGGAGATTCATTCGATCTGGCGAACCGGATTCAAGGCAAGCTGATGACGATCCCGCACTCGACCAATCGCGGCGTGCACACGGCGAATTTCCGCGTTCTGCGTCTCGCCTATTATCCGGCGGTCCTGGTGGAGTGCGGCTTTCTGAGTAATCGCTCCGAAGGCAGCCAAGCGCGCGACTGGGAATATCGCGAACTACTCGCGGACAGAATTGCGGAAGCGATTGTCGAGCAGCGGTACGGTACCGGCGTTTATCGCGGTTCAGTCCAAGTAGCTGCGCAGACGCAGCCGCAGGCGGAATCTCCCACTGGCGGCACAGGCCTGGCGCCAGCCGCTCCGCATCGCTAGAATTCTTTCCCGCGCTTTTCGGGCCCAATTGCAGCGATGATGATCAACGAGAGAGCAGTCACTAGCGTGAACAATGCAAGGCCCTTCGCATAGTTGGGGTGGCCAGCAGCATCGCGAAAATGCTCGGCCAGTCGCGCCTGTACCACGGCGGTGTTAGCCGCAAAAAGATTTCCAAGCTGATAAGCGAATCCGGGAAAGGTGCCGCGCACTTCACCTGGCGACAGCTCATTTAAATGCACCGGCACGATTCCCCAGACGCCTTGCACCATAAACTGCATCAGGAACCCGCCGGCCACGAGCATCGACAAGCCGGGCGAGAAAACCCACGCAGGAATTAAAATGATGCTGAATATCACAGTGACAATGATCAATCGACGCCGGCCGAACCTTTGCGAAAGATGGCCGACTAAAATCCCGCCGCAGATCGCGCCGACGGCATAGATAATTCCAATAATCGATTTTTCTTTCACGCTGAGCCCACGCTGCTCGCCCAAAAAGGTTTGGTACATGTCCTGGGTCCCGTGCGACATGGCGTTAAACGCTGTCATTAGCAAAACGACATAGAGGAACAACAGCCAGTGCCGCTTCAGGATGTCGCCCAGACTCGCCCAAAAGTTGACTGTTGATCTTTGTCGTATCCAGACCGGCGACTCGGGAACTCTAGCCCGAATGTAAATAACCAACAGCGCCGGCAGCGCGCCAACAACAAACAGTGCGCGCCACCCAAATAGCGGGTAAACAATCCCGTAAACCGCCGCGGCGAACAGGTATCCAAACATGTATCCCTGCTGCAAAATTCCCGAAAACAATCCGCGCGCTTCCGTCGGCAGAGTTTCCATCGCCAGCGACGCGCCCAGTCCCCACTCGCCGCCCATGCCGATACCGAAGAGCGCGCGTAAAATTAGGAACACAGTGAAATTCGGCGCGAATGCGGTGAGCAGTTCCATGACCGAATAAAAAATGATGTCCATCATGAGCGGAATCCGCCGCCCGAATTTGTCGCCCAACAAGCCGAAGATGAACGCGCCCAGCGGCCGGGCCATCAACGTGAGCGTGATGGCGAACGTGACCTCCGGAATGCTGCGGCCAAAGTCTTGCGAGATCGGCACAAGCACGAACGTCAGGAGGAAGAAATCCAGGGCATCCAGCGCCCAGCCGAGGAAACAAGCGACGAACGTGTTGCGTTGATCGCGGTCGAGCAGTTTGAAGAGCCGGATCGCTTCCACGGCGTGATTCAACTAATTCGAGTGACCAGGAATCAACACTAATAAACACGAATGAACTAGATTGGGGAGCGCACCTAATTTGTTACGGTGAAGAACCGCCCAGCTCCGTGGCGGCGACGGGGTGATTGACCTCAATCGCCCGGGCGGTTCAGTGAACTGCCCCTACCAAACATTTGGCGTCTGACACAGCCGCCCTACAACATTCGTGTCTATTCGTGTGCGTTCGTGGTTGAACTAAGAGCAAGAGGTAGAGGAAGAGGAAGGCCAATTCAACGTATCTACATATCATGATGCGTCAATTTGTTTCTTGCTTATCGAACCAAACACCTTTTAATTCCCGAACGATCATGGCAACAAACGGTCTCCATCCCTTGGAAGCGCTGTTGCGCGAACGCATCGTCGTCCTCGACGGAGCGATGGGCACGATGATCCAGCGCTATAAGTTGTCCGAGCAGGATTATCGCGGAAAGCGATTCGCTGATTGGAAAGGCAAAGACCTCAAGGGAAGCCTTGAACTGCTCAACTTAACACGGCCGCAAGTCGTCGAGGAAATTCACGTGGCTTATCTGGATGCCGGCGCCGACATCATCGAAACCAACACTTTCAGCGGAACAACCATCGGGTTGCACGATTTCCTGTTCCAAGGCGAACCCAAACGTGGTCGCAAAGATCAGGAATTTTTTCAGCGCGTGGTGGACGATGTCGATCTTCGCACGCTCGTTCATGAAATTAATTTTGAAGCGGCCAAGATCGCCCGCCAAGCCGCGGATCGTGTCGGGAATGAAACCGGGCAGCAGCGATTTGTTGGCGGATCAATGGGACCTCTTCCTGTTGCTGGTTCCATTTCACCTGACGTCAACGATCCGGCGTTTCGCGCGGTCTCGTTCGATCAACTTCGCCAAACTTATTTCGATGAAGCGAAAGCGCTGCTCGAAGGCGGTGTCGATCTTCTCATTGTCGAAACCATTTTTGACACGCTCAACGGAAAGGCTGCGTTGTTCGCTATCCCTGATGCATTGGAAAAAACCGGACGCAGCGTGCCGTTGATGATCTCGGGCACCGTGATCGACAAGTCCGGGCGCAACCTGAGCGGGCAAACGGTTGAAGCGTTGCTCATATCGATCGCGCACGCGCAGCCACTTGTCGTCGGACTGAATTGTTCGTTGGGTCCGGTCGAAATGGAGCCGTTCATCGAAGAGCTGGCGCGCATCTCGCCGTACTACATGAGCGCGTATCCGAACGCTGGTCTGCCGGATGCGCTGTCGCCGACCGGTTTTCCGGAAACAGCTGAAACATTTGCGCCCAAGGTGGCCAAGTGGGCAGAGAACGGCTGGCTTAACGTGGTTGGCGGTTGTTGCGGCACCACGCCGGATCACATCCGCGCGCTCGCAAAACTGGTGAGTCAATTTTCGCCCCGCGTCGTAGAAACCACAATCAGCTGTACATGATTCTGCGACTTTCCGGGCTCGAACCGCTGAACATTACGCCGGAATTCGGCTTCGCTGTTATTGGCGAGCGCACCAACATCACAGGGTCGCCGAAATTTTCAAAGCTGATTTTGGCAGGCGATTTCGAGGGAGCACTCGCTGTAGCCCGACAACAGGTGCAAGGCGGCGCAAACCTGCTCGACGTGAACATGGACGAAGGGATGATCGATTCGGAAGCCGCCATGATTCACTTCCTGGACCTGATCGGCAGCGAACCGGAGATCGCGCGGATTCCCATCGTGATCGACAGCTCAAAGTGGAGCGTAATCGAAGCGGGACTCAAATGCGTGCAGGGAAAAGCAATGGTGAACTCCATCAGCCTAAAAAACGGCGAAGAGGAGTTTGTCCGGCAGGCGCGATTGATCAGGCGCTATGGCGCGGCCACCATCGTGATGGCATTCGATGAGCAAGGCCAGGCCGACAATCGCCAGCGAAAAATCGACATCTGCTCGCGCGCTTACGATGTGTTGACCAAACACGCCGATTTCCCAGCGAACGATATTATTTTTGATCCAAACATTCTGACGATTGCCACCGGCCTGGAAGAACATCGCAATTACGCGGTCGATTTCCTTGAAGCGACGCGTTGGATCAAAAAGAATCTGCCGGGCGCACGCGTCAGCGGAGGAGTGAGCAACATTTCATTTTCGTTTCGCGGAAACAACACTGTCCGGGAAGCGATGCACGCCGCCTTTCTCTTTCACGCCATTCGCGCCGGCCTAGACATGGGAATCGTGAATGCGGGACAGCTCGCGGTTTACGAAGAAATCGAGCCCGACTTGCGGGAGCGCGTTGAGGACGTGCTGTTGAACCGGCGAGACGATGCAACCGAACGCCTGATCGATTTCGCGGAAAATGTAAAAGCAAAAGGGAAAACGCCTGTTGCCGATGCAGCTTGGCGAAAAGAGCCCGTCGAAGAGCGCCTGAAACACGCATTGGTCAAAGGCATCGTTGATCACATTGATGCCGACACCGAGGAGGCGCGCCAAAAGTGCAAGCGGCCGCTCGAGGTGATCGAAGGTCCGCTCATGGCCGGCATGAGCGTCGTTGGCGACTTATTTGGCGCAGGCAAAATGTTTCTGCCACAGGTCGTGAAGAGCGCGCGGGTGATGAAAAAAGCTGTCGCCTATTTGATGCCGTTTATGGAAGCGGAAAAATCTGCGGGTGCAAAGCCGCAGGGGCGCATCGTGATGGCGACCGTCAAAGGCGACGTGCACGACATCGGCAAAAACATCGTGGGCGTGGTGCTGCAATGTAACAACTACGACGTGGTCGACCTTGGCGTGATGGTGCCGGCCGCGAAAATTCTGGAAACCGCGAGAGAGAAAAAAGCAGACGCGATCGGCCTGAGTGGCCTGATTACGCCGTCATTGGATGAGATGGTGCATGTGGCGCAGGAAATGGAGCGCGAGGGATTTCGTTTACCGCTCCTGATCGGCGGCGCCACTACTAGCCGTGCGCACACCGCGGTGAAAATCGCGCCGCATTATCGCGCCAGCACCGTGCACGTGCTCGACGCATCGCGCGCTGTGGGCGTCGTAAATTCCCTGCTCAACGAGGAACTCAAATCCGCGTTTGATAACAAAACGCGCGAAGATTACGAACGATTGCGTCAGGAGTACGCTGCAAAGACGCGGGAAAAGAAATTGCTGACGCTCGATAAAGCGCGCGCCAATCGGATTCAGATCGATTGGAGCAGCTACGTCCTGCCGAAACCAGAGTTTCTCGGCGTGCGCGTGTGTGTTCCCATGCTCGGCGATCTGGTTCCCTTCATCGATTGGTCGCCGTTCTTTCATGCGTGGGAGTTGCGTGGCCGTTATCCGGCGATTTTCGACGATCCTAAGATTGGCAAACAAGCGCGCGAACTGTTCGATGATGCTCAGGCACTTCTTGATCGGATCGTAGCGAAGAACTTGTTGATCGCGCGTGGCGTTCATGCCTTTTGGCCAGCAAACTCGGTCGGCGACGACGTTGATGTTTACGCTGATGAACTACGCCCTGAAAAGGTCGCCACGTTTTATTTCCTGCGTCAGCAAATGCAAAAATCGTCGGGACAATCCAACTACTGCCTAGCGGATTTCATCTCTCCGGAATCCGCAATCCGCAATCCGCAATTGGCTGATTATCTCGGCGGATTTGCTGTCTCAGTTCACGGCGCAGACGAGCTCGCGGAAGAATTCAAGCGTGAACACGATGATTACAGCGCGATTATGACCAAGGCGCTGGCAGATCGATTAGCCGAAGCGTTTGCCGAATATCTGCACAAACAGACGCGGATCGCCTGGGGCTTCGGGCGCACTGAACAATTGTCTTATGCCGATCTTATCCGCGAAAAATATCGCGGCATCCGGCCGGCTGCCGGTTATCCCGCCTGTCCGGATCATGCAGAGAAACGAACGCTATTCGATTTGCTTAATGCAGAGAAGAACGCAGGCGTCAAACTGACGGAATCGTTCGCAATGCATCCCGGAGCAAGCGTGAGCGGACTCTATTTTTCACATCCCGATGCAAAATATTTCGGGGTCGGCCAGATCGGACAAGATCAGATAGTAGATTATGCCAACCGACGTGGCGAGCCGGTTGCCGCAGTGGAAAAACGACTCGCACCAAATCTCGACTATGGCATCTGATTCGGCTTAGCACCGAAAGCCTTCGGGGTAAACTTGCGGATGCGCAACACGCCGAATCGTGATAATGATTTCGCTCGATTCGGGGCGTAGCTTAGCTTGGTAGAGCGCGTGGTTTGGGACCACGAGGTCGGAGGTTCAAATCCTCTCGCCCCGACGTGGGTCAGCGATTGGGGCGAGCAATGTTTTCTTCTTACGTTTTGCGAATTGGGTCGATCATTCTAGCTACGCTGGTTGGCACCGCGCTGATAGCGCACGGGCAGGACGCCGCGCCGCCGTCTGTAGATCTTTATTCAGGGCAAAACCAGCCAGAGGCTGCTGCTACACCTTCCTACGAACCCAACGGTCCCGAGTTGCCTGAGATATCGCAGCTTGACCAGACTTTTTCAAAACCGAAGTCGTTAGGGAAGGACGCTGATGCACTCAGGCTGCATGTCGAATGGCGACAACTGAAAAACCGGATGGTAAACGATCCGGCGGTCCAAGCAGCGAAAGCGTTCGCTCAGGCTGCCCGGACGGATCTGGAAAAGCGGAATCGACTCCGCGATTACTACAACATCTATTACGAACGGATGTCTGCCCTGGCTACCAACGCCGAGATCAAGTTGGCGTTGGAAGAATTAAAGACTTCTCACCAAATTCTGTTGGCTCAACCGCGCGTCCGTCCGGAGACGGACGCCTCGATGGCCGTGCCGGCGCCAACGGGCACGCCCGCACACAAACACAAGAAGAATAAACTCAAAAAGTAGTGTTGAGCGCTCGCCTTGCCAGCCCCCACTCAATACAGTATTCCTACATCCCATCCTGTTGCGGCGCGTTCGTCTAGTGGTTAGGACACAGCCCTCTCAAGGCTGGTGCACGGGTTCGACTCCCGTACGCGCTGCCATCACGAGAATTCTCGATGCGTTTTCGATCAGTTGCCAGTTTGCTCGCGTTTTGTTGCCTGTTCGCGAACGGATGCTCGGAGGGCATCAGTCGGGCGACGGCGGCCATTGTGTTTTCAGTCAAAGGCAACGTCGTCTTCGGAAACTCGGAACGAAATCATTTTCAGCCGGTCACGCTTAAAAGCAGGATTCATAGTGGCAATACCGTACGGTCAGCGGACGGTGCCTCGATCAAGCTTGCGTTGATTCCTGGTGCGCTCGCACAACTCTCCGGAAATTCCGAAATCAAGATTGAAGAGCTGAGGATCGCGAAGGATGGCAACCAGACTGCTGGCGGTATGCGGGAACGGAGCACGCGCATACGATTGAATCGCGGGAAAATCATTGTTCTCTTCAACCGAAGTGATCGAAGCGCATCACAATTTGCAATCACGGCGCGCGAACTAACGGTCAGGGCTGATTCGGATTGCTTGTTTTGTGTTTGGACTGACGGCACAACGACCCGGGTCACGTGCGCGCGAGGCGAAATCAATGCGTCCGCCGATGCGCAGCCGCCGGCCGCAATAGCTCCCGGCTACTTCCAAAAATCGCCAACAGCGGGCAAAGAGCCTCTTGCCGCTGCTGATGACGCCGCCGCGCAAATCGACATTACGGAGTCGCTCGAAATCGGAGAACAATTGCGAGACCAAGCATTGGGTTGGCAAAATCGCCGCCCGCTTTGACGTCCACTGCTAAAACAATTTCAATTGTTCTTTTTTTCGCTGAAAGGATGCTGTTGAAAGAGTCGGCCGTTCGCCAATGCCGGCGTGACGACAACTCACTCTGAAGAGCGAAGCGATTTGCTCTGCGAAAATTCCCTCCCCGATCATGCGCTTGTGCCACTGAGAGTTATTTAGCCGGTCCCCCCGCATGTCCCGGATGCGTCCGAGCACCTTCTCTTTGCGGTCCGGAAAATGTTCCTCAAGCCAGTGTTCAAATAATGGCGCTACCGCCCACGGCAGACGGATAATTGTGTAACCGGCAAACTGCGCGCCTGCCTTTGCACATGCGTCCAGAATCTTTGGAACTTCATGATCCGTTAGTCCTGGAATGATCGGCGCGACCATCACACCCGTTGGAATTCCTGCGCTGCGAAGTTGCCTTATCGCATCCAGACGGGCCTGAGGTGATGAGGTTCGCGGCTCCAGCACTCGCTGCAAATTCGCGTCGAGCGAGGTCACGGAAATGTTTACCGCGACGGCGTTGCATGCCGCAAGCTCGCTCAAAATATCGACATCGCGCGTGACGAGACGATTCTTGGTGATGATCGCCACGGGGTTTCGAAATTGAGCGAGCACTTCTAGGCAGCGGCGCGTAATGCGCAACTTTCTCTCGATGGGTTGATAAGGATCGGTGACGCCGCTCAGTACCAGTGTCTGTGGATGCCACCGCGGCGATTCCAGTTCTGCGCGCAATAACTCGGGCGCATTCGTTTTCACCATGATTTTGCTCTCGAAATCGAGGCCGGCGGAAAAGCCGAGATATTCGTGAGTCGACCGCGCGTAACAATAAATGCAGCCGTGTTCGCAGCCGCGATATGGGTTCAAGCTCGTTTCGAAACCGACATCAGGACTGTTGTTCCGAGTGATGATCGATTTGGTTCCATCACGAAAATACTGTGTCGGCCGCCGAGGCTGTTCGTCAGTAGCAGGATCAACATCGATAGAATCAATGTCGGTCAGATCGACATGCAGCTTTTCGAACCGATTGGCCGGGCTCCAGGACGCGCCTCGCCCGCGGACGGGCGCGTAGCTCTGGGGCGCCTCTTCAACAACAGGCCGGAATTTCTTTTTCGCCGGCATGTGCTAAGTTCACATGAACATATCGCGATGTCGAGTCTAATTGGGCTGTAGCGGCGGTTTGTGACCGCCGACCCATTGGCTTCGGCGCCCACAGAGCGCCGCTACAGTTGCTCGCGATTGAACCGATGGCAGAGTTGTCGCGACATCCTCCTCGGAGGGGTGGCAGAGCGGTTGATTGCGCCGGTCTTGAAAACCGGAAGGCCGAAAGGCCTCGTGAGTTCGAATCTCACCCCCTCCGCGCCTTAAAGTCCTATTCTTACTCTTACTCTTACTCTTGCTCGTACTCTCCGATTTTTAACGAGCGCGGTCTTGATGTGATCTGTGAACAGCGATCAGTGATCGGTGGTCGCTGGGTTCGCGCGCGAAAAAACGTTAAACGAATGGCGGCCTTCTCTCTCTCGCGCGTGTGTGCTTTTTGCGCGCAGCCAACCTGGTTGATCCAACGCCTAAACATCGATGGAGCTGACATGGGCGCCTAGTAGGTATGCTTCCTATTTCTGTAACGGTTATTTTGTGAAGTACTCCAGGGATCGTTGAATTGTGATTTCCTTAGGATCACAACAGGTGGCAGATATCTCTATTTCGTCTTCGCCTCCCTTTCCTCCGCCCGTCCGTAGAGTGATCTTCGCATTTTCCAAATCTTCAGCGGTGAATCCGTTTCTGAGGAGGACTTGTTTGGCCAAGGCTACCTCGTTAGTCTTGATTGCGCTCATCAGCTGGTCGCGGTCGTCCTTATTGGCGTGAATCCGAGCCTGGGCTTGAGTGGCTTTTTTCTGCAGCGATGCGGCGTCAACTCTTGAGGGTGTGTCGGCGAAATGGGGGTTTTGTTCTCCACTAGTGACTTGCGCCCGCGCCGTGACCGGAACAGCCAGGAGGCCGAGTGATGCGAGGAGAGAGAGTACGATGCTGCGCAGGAGGTTCATACGGGACAGGATCACGATCCGCTTTTTCAAACTGCCGTCAATCGGAGAGACTCAGTAGGCTGAGGTTACAAGGTGAACGGCCACAGACGGTGAAACGGCGAAGCGGTGAAGCTGCCTCATTCCATCAATGCTAAAGCCAAAAAGTTAGAAGACTTTAACAACCAGAGGTTGGCATCGGCCTAACGGATTGCCGCCGGCGCCATCTTCGCAGCCAAAATAAGGCTCGACATTCGTTTCGAAATCGTTCAAGAATCGCGGCTAATTGCGTAAGCCGACGTTTCAGCGCTGCTTCGGCCGCATCAATGAGAACACACATATATGAACACACGCCTGACTGCGCTTGCCGCCGTTCTCGCGTTCCTCACGCCTACCACATCCACCTTGCACGCGCAGGTGCTGGCGGCGACCGACGGCATCGATGTGCCCGACGGCACACGCAAATGCATAAAGCCCAAAGAGCGTGCACCGAAACCGATCGATCTGTTCACGCCGCTGACCTGCCTCGAGGCGGTGGTCAACGTGAGCGCCACGCTTGGCAACCAGGCTGAGAGTTTCGTGGTCGTTAACCCGACCAACACAAACAACCTCGTGGCCTTCTCGAACAACCCCGGCACAGCCAGCATCTTCCGCGCGTACTCAACAGATGGTGGCGCGAACTGGACGCGCGGCACGGTCGCCACGGGTGTGGCGTGCTGCGACGGACAGGCGGCTTGGGACACGTTCGGCAACTTGTTCCTCATCTACATCAACAACAGCGTCAACCAAATCAACGTGATTTTGAGCACCGACGGGGGCGTCACATTCAGTGCACCGGTAACCGCGGGCACCGGCAGCGTTGACCAACCTTCGATCGCGGTAGGCAACGGCAGCGTGTGGGTCGACTGGAACCAGAGCGGAAGTATGGTCGCGCGTGGGGCGCCAGTGACGGGTCTCGGTGTTTGGGGACCATTCAACGCGCAACAGGCGATCCCGTCAGCGACTGGTAGCTTCGGAGGTATCGCCGTGGGGCCTGGCCCCGGGGGCGGCAAGGTCATCGTGACCTATCAGAGCCCGACTGGTGGGCAGGGTCCGGCGACGATCTACGCCAATGTAGACGCGGACGGTTTGGGAGGGGGCGGTTTCGGCGCGCGCGTCACCGTTTCGGCGACCAATGTGGGCGGCTTCGACTTTATCCCGGCGCAGAGCGAACGCTCGATCGACGCTGAGGCTGGGGTAGTATGGGACGCGACCGGTGGGCCGTTCAACAACCGCATCTACCTGGTGTACACAGACGAGACGGTCAACGAGAACAACGACACCGAGATTTATGTACGGACCTCGACCGACGACGGCGCGACGTGGAGCGCGTTCGTGCGCGTAAACGACGACCCGCTGGGGCCGATCCGCAGCCAGTTCCTGCCCTACATTGCGCTCGATCCCACAACCGGCACGGTGGCAGTGGGCTTTCACGATTGCCGCAATGACGACGGCGTGAGCGGGACGAACAATATTCCTAACGACGATGCGGAATACTACGGCACCTACAGCACTGACGGCGGCCTAACCTGGGCGCCGAACACGCGCTTGAGCGGCGGGTTCTCGAACGCGACGGATTCGGGCAACGGCGTGGACTATGGTGACTACGTTGGTCAGTCCGCGCTCGCGGGCAAGCTCTACACGGTGTGGGCGGACAACGCGAACTGCGATGGCACGAACCCGAATGGCACGTTGAGCGCGTTTGACCTGTACACGAACACGCTCATGCTCCCGGGGACAACCCCGACGCCGACACCAACGGCTACAGCGACGGCGACACCTACGGCGACGGCGACAGCCACAGCCACATTCACGCCTACACCGACTCCAACAGCTACTCCGACCCCAACGCCAACGCCTACTGCGAGGCCTATTCCAACACCGAGGCCTCACCCAACGCCGCCGCCTCGCCCATAACGGTAAAGCCCAAAGAAGTTCTTACGCGGGAACTCGCGAGCAAAAACCTTGCGAGATCCCTGCCTGAGGGCATGGGTTGCGAGGGTACGCGTTTAACGCTAAGGGTGCTGTCTCATGTGAGTCCGCCGCAGGTCCGCACACAGGACGGATTCGTCCGCAGGCGAAACAGATTCGCCGTGACGAACCTGGGCCCAGCGCCCCTAGGAAGCTGACACTTAATCAAACTCCCGTCATCACCGTTCGTGTCCATTCACGAGGGAAAAGTGTCGGC
>Ga0209058_1002299_pt1 | contig 15840 bp, 12 predicted proteins | sample GraSoiAngelo_147_FD_185904 | JGI IMG/M metagenome (GOLD analysis project Ga0209058, IMG submission 185904) | Grasslands soil microbial communities from the Angelo Coastal Reserve, California, USA - 14_1009_05_40cm (SPAdes) (version 2) | ecosystem: Environmental > Terrestrial > Soil > Grasslands ... | reverse complement strand
GCTCTGGCGGGAGGATTGACCCTTGGCGGTCTTCTGTTCTGGCTGGGGTGGCCGGAGGGGCATGCGGTCGCGCCCTGGCTGCGCGAATACAAGTGGCTGCTTCTGTTCGGCCCGGCCCTCGTCATGGCCATCGCGCCTCCTCGCCTCTGGCCAGGGCGAGCCGGCCATGGCTAGGCGCTCCCGCGTCTCGTGCGCAGACCTGACGGCCGGGGCGATCCCTCTGGACATGCCGTGTCGAAGCGAACGCCGCGAATGACCTGGCGCGCGCGGCGGGCTCTCCTGGGCGCGCTTCTGCTCACGTCGGGCCTCGCCGGCTGTGGGCGCGCCCCGCATCGGGCCGTGAGCGGGATCCTCCTGGTGGTCCTCGACACGGTCCGGGCGGATCACCTGGGATGCTACGGATCCGAAGGGGAGCGATACGACTCCGCGTTCGCGCAGGCCCCCTGGACTCTCCCCGCGGTGGCCTCGATCCTCACGGGGCAGCCTCCACACGTGCATGGGGCCGGTGGGAGGCTTGGCGAGCTGCGCGCCATCCGGCGCGATCTTCCGACGCTGGCCGAGCGGGTCTCCCAGGCCGGCTACGCCACTGCCGGCTTCGTGAACGTCGTCTTCCTCGACCCGGGCTCGGGCCTCGGGCGGGGGTTCGACCGGTACGACCTCAAGCGCAGCCGCTTCGTGAACAAGGCGGAACGGAACGCGGCGGAGACGACGGACGCAGCGCTGGCGTGGTTGCAGGGTGTGAAAGAGCGCCCCTACTTTCTCTTCGTCCATTATTTCGATGCGCACCAGACCTACGATCCGCCCCCGCCCTACGACCAGATGTTCGAGCCGGACGAGCGCCGGGAGCTGGAGCCTGGCTGGGGCATGCCGGCCCAGATCTTCGGGGTGCGCAAGGGAACACTCACGCTCACCCCGAGGCAGAAGGAGAGCTTAGTCGCGCGATACGACGGGGAGATCCGGTTCGTCGACGAGCAGTTCGGCCGTCTGCGCCACGGGATGGAGGATCTCGGCCTGTGGCCGCGCTCGCTCGTGATCGTGGTCGCCGACCACGGGGAGGAGTTCTGGGACCACGGTAGCATCGAGCACGGCCACACCCACTACCGCGAGCTGCTCCAGATTCCCCTCATCGTGCGGCGACCCAACGGGCTCTCCGGCGCGGTCCGCAAGGAGCGGGTGAGGCAGATCGATATCGTCCCGACCGTGCTCGAGGCCGCCGGCCTTCCGGCAGACGGGGATCTGCCCGGCCACGTGCTCGGTCGTGGCCGGAGCGATGTCTCCGTGGCGGAGGGAACTCTGTGGGCAGGGGATCTGGCTTCGGTGAGGTCTGACCTCGCCACGCTGATCCTCGACCGCACGGATGGAAGGCGCTGGCTTTTCGCTCCCGAGGACCCTCTCGAGCGGCATGACCTCGACGGCCTCAGGCCGGAACTGGAAAGCTCCCTCGAATCGATTCTGCGGGCCCTGCCGCCCACCCGGACGGACTCCCAAGAAGTGTGGCAGCCCTCCCCCGAGCAACTCGAGCAGCTCCGCTCGCTCGGATATGTCCGGTGAGCCTCGCCTGGCGCGAGATGGGAGCGGAAGGGCGACCGGCGCGAGCGCAGAGCGGACGATGTGCGTGAGCCTGTTCTCCTGGCTGCCGCCGGCGAACGAGCACACGCGCTTCACGCCCTGGTAGCGGCCCGCGGTGCACGGTAGACTTCCGGTGATGGTCCCGGTCCATTCGATGGCTCGGCGGGGGCCCAGATCGGCGGCCGGCCGCCTCGGCGCGATCGCGGCACTCTTGAGCCTGGCCGCCTGCGGCTCCGGGAGGGAGTCGGGAACACCTGCGCCGCCCGCCGCCCAGTCCGGCGAGCGAGCGGCGTCGCAGTCGGACGGGGAACCGCCGGTCAAGGTGCTCCTGGTGGCCATTGACGGAGCCACCTTCGATGTGATCGATCCCCTGCTCGCGCAGGGTAAGCTGCCGAACTTCGAGCGCCTGATCGAGCGCGGCGTCCGCGCCAAGCTCGAGTCGCAGAAGCCGATCCTCTCGCCCGCAGTCTGGACCACGATCGCGACCGGACGCAACCGCGAGGACCACGCCATCAAAGGCTTCCTGTCGCCGCGCTCGAGACGCGATGCGCCCGCGCTCGTCCAGAGCATCGACCGAAAAGTCCCCGCGCTGTGGAACATGCTCAGCTCAGCGGGGCGTAGCGTGGGGGTGATCGGCTGGTGGGCGACCTGGCCGGCCGAGCCCGTGCAGGGTTTCGTGGTCTCCGACCGCGTGGCGCACGGGCGCTGGCAGAGCTGGACCGACGGGACCGGGAGCGAGCGCTCCACGCATCCCGAAGAGCTCCAGCGCGAGCTCCTGCCCTTGGTCGTCGATGCGGTGAGGTCGCCGCCCATGGACGAGATCCTGGCGCTGGCCGATTTCTCGGCCGAAGAGCGCGAGGCGATCTCACGGGCCCAGCGTGCTCAAGTTCGGCTGGTGCGAGCAGCGCACCTACGAGAACATCGCCCTGCACCTGCTGGCGAGGTCCCAACCAGATCTCGCCCTGCTGTTGCTGGTCGCCGTCGACCCGGTCTCGCACACCTTCTGGCACTACTACCAGCCCGAGCGCTTCGGCGGCTCGGTCGATCCGGACCAGGCGGCGCGCCTGGGCCGGATCGTGCCGGCCGTCTACGAGCACGACGACGCGACGCTGGGAAAACTCCTGGAGCTGGTCGACGAGCGCACGGTCGTGATGGTGGTCTCCGATCACGGCTTCACGGCCTCGGGCAGGCTGCCCGGGCTCACCCGCGAGGTCGACTACCGAAGCGTGGGCCTGCGCAAGGTCGAGGAGTTCGAAAAGCCGGTCAACATCGGCACCTCCGGCATCCACCACCCGGACGGTATCCTGGTGGCCTGCGGCGGACCGATCCGGCGCGGCGCGGTGCCCGCAGGGCAGCCCAGCGTCCTGGACGTCGCGCCCACCGTGCTCGCTCTGCTCGGCCTGCCGATCATCGAGCCCTCCTACCTCGCCCGCCACCCGATCCAGAGGATCCGCGCCTGGGAGGATCGCGTGAAGCCCGCGCTGGCCGGGCTCCCGAGCCCATCTGAGGACCACACTCGGACCGAGCTCCTGAGGTCGCTCGGCTATGTGGGGTTCGAGGGCGAGGCACCGGAAGCTCCCGCCGATCCCCCGCGCCCAAGGGAGAAGTAGCTCGCGAGGTAGGCCCCGCCTCGGGTTCGCCGGCTCGCAAGCCCGATGCACTTAATGTTGGCCACCAGCGTGTGACCGTCCCTGTCGCGCGCTCATCCTCGATGTCTTCTTTCGCGCTGGTGGCGGGCCCACGCACCGGCCAGCACCAGCCCGAACCACGTTCCCGCGCCGGCGAGGCCCAGGGCCAGACCCGGTTGCCGGTAGGTGAGCCGGATCAGGTGGGCGCCGGGTGGAACGTCGACGGCGAAGAAGAGGCCACCGGCAGCCGGGTGGACCGGTGCAGGCCGGCCGTCGACGCGGGCCCGCCACCCCGGCTTCCACGACTCGCGCGCGAGGATTGCGCGCGGAGACCGCGTCGCGACGCGAAGCCCGACGTCGCCCGGCCGATAGGCCGTCACCTCGACCGAGCCGTCGCCAGCGTTCGCGAAGCCGTAGCGGGTGGCCGGTGCGGGTTGCGCACGAGGCACCACCCGCCCCGCGAGGAGAGCACGACAAAGCCGCGCAGGCGCGGGGGCGGGCAGGGCCGCGCCGGCGAGAAGACGAGCTCGACGCCGAGGGCGTCGAGCTCGTTCGCGGAGAGGGGGCGAGCTCGGTGATCAGGAAAAACTTGGTCGGCATGCGGCACAGGTGAAAAGGCGGGACTGCTTTGTCGAGCCCGCGCCACAATGTCGTTGCTGCCAGCGTGCCAGCACCCCATCCCGCAGGTGCGGCGGCCCTCGCCTCCGACGGTTGACGATCGATGTGGACGGCACCGTCGTTCGCCCGCCTCGTGCAGGCCACCTGGGTGTTCCGCGGCTTAATCCCCACCAGCGGAAGGACCCAAGCTACTACCCGTTGCTCGCCCGCCTCGCGCAGACCGGGCAGATTCTCACGCTGCGCAACCGACCCGGGAACGTCCACGATAGCCGTGGGGGCCGTCAGCTTCCTGCGCTCTGATCGCTGACCTCCGTCAGCGCTTCGGGCGCGCGGTCGCGCTGGAATTCCGCATGGACGCAGCCTTTTTCCAGCGCGAGGTCCGCACCCTGCTGGCGCGGACGGGCTGCGAGTACGCGATCAAGGTTCGGCTTCTGGGAGCGCGCCGGTCGGATCCTCATGGTTGGCCACGTGTTCCTGTACAACGCCGGGGTGAGACGGGTGAAGCAGCTCTTAGACGGCCGCGTGTACTACGTGTCAATGGTGCGCAGGAACCTCGGTCCCATCCGCACCGACGTCAACGCCGCCTGGGACCTGGCCTCGCACGACATCTCGGGTCGGCGCCGATGTCATGGCGAGGCTCATGCCGATGTAGTCGCGCCACGACTCGCCGGGATGGCCACCAGCGCGCAACGGTCCCTGGCTGAGAGATGCTATCCTTTGGGGAAGGTCTGCGGCGAATTCGGCAGCTCGCTCCCTGCGCACTTGGCGTGGACCGTGTGGGCCTTGCCGTCCTTCAAGGGGGCGGGGGTCGGAATCGTGAACCCGTGGTAGCCGTCGCCCTTCCGTGCGTCGAGCAGATCCTGGCGGAATTCCCTTGCCTCGACCGACGCCAGCAAGGCATCGCCATCGTACAGCTCGATGGTCACCGGGCTGGCCGGCTTGGTCGAGTCCATCGCCCATCCGGAGATGACGTCCGCGTGGACGACGTCGAGGTAGCCCTCGACGGACGCCGGGTTGGCCTGCACCGTCGGGGCGTGCGACACCTTCGCCACCGCTGCCTGTGTCGGCGCTGCCGGAGGACCGGATGTGTCTTGCCCACAGCCGGCAAGCGTCGCGGCCGCGAGCAACAAAGCTGCCCCGAGACCGCGCGTCGCTGCTGTCCGCCGGTTGGTCATTCGCCGCATCGACCTCCCCTGAGCCAGCGTCAGGGAGATATCAAGAGCCGGCCCGCCCCCGGGGGGAGGCCGGGGATCGGCTCAAGGAGCAGACCGCGTAGCGACCGACTCCGGGCCGCTCACTGGACCGGAGCCAGGCGGTAGATCCGGATGCTCGGCCCGGCGGCGCGGACCGCGGCTTGTCCGGCGAGCGGCACATAGAACGCGTCGGCGGGGTCGAACACCGCCTCCGCCTCGCGGCCAGGCACGAACGGATTGAAGTCGGCCACGAGCTCGCCGGTGGAGGCGAGCCGCTGCGCCGCCGCCGGCGGAGGCGGCGGCGAGAAATACCGGACCGGGTGCTCGTCCACGAGCGCCCATTCCGCCGCCGCGGCCCTCGGGTGGGCGAAGTCCACGTAACGATAGCCGGGCGGCAGCTCCGGCTTCGCATACCAGTAGGAGGTGCTCGCGGCGATGGAGGCACCCGAAGGAACGTGGGTGGCTATCCACTCCCGGGCCTGGTTGCGCGTATCGGGGCCTTGGAGGAGCCGATCGGTGCGCCAGGCGCGCAGCGCCGGCTCGACGCTCAGCAGCGCGGCGATCGCGACGGCGATCGACACCGCGCGGGTCGGGCTCATGCGCTGCGCGGCGGCTTCGATCGCGCGCGCCGCGCAAACGACCAGGATCGGCAGAAGCGGCAGCACGTACCGGATGTAGACCAGGTGGTAGGTGAGAAACGGCGTGGTGTAGGCCACGACGAAGCTCACGAGGATCGCCGCGCCGGGGCGGGCCGGCCCGCCGCCGAACAGGTCACGCACGATCCAGCCGGCCCCGATCAGCCCCACGGCGAGCACCGGGATCCCGGCGGCGTACCGGAGCGCGAACCCGAACAGCCACGAGAATCCGTACGGCGCGTCGAGACCGGCCACGCCGCCGCCGAAACTCGCCTCCCGCTCGAGGGCGCCGCGGAAGCTCTTCCAGTCCAGAAAGACGTATGGCGAGCCGGCCGCAAACGCCGCCGTCATGGCCAGGACGGCGATCCCTCCGCGTGCCAGGGCGCCCCGACGCCACGGGACCGCGTGCGCCAGGACGAGCGGCACGAGGAGGGCGAGCCCCGGGTACTTCGTGGAGAACGCGAGGCCCGCCAGCATGCCGGCCACGATCGAATCGCGCCAGCGTCCGGTCTCGGAGACGCGCATGATCGCCCCCAGCGCCAGGGTCGCGAGCAGGGTCAGGAGCACGTCCGCGGTCGCGAAGTGCGACTCGCGCACGTGCGCATAGCTGAAGGTCAGGAGCAGGGCCGCCACGATCCCCACGCGGGTGCCGGCCGCCAGGCGCCCGAGGCGATACGTCGCGAGAACGCCCAGCACGCCAGCGGCGGCCGCGGTCATGCGAGCGGCGAGATGCGCGGCCGCACCGCCGTTCGCGTGCACGAACGGCTGAAAGCCCGCGGCACCGAAGCTGCCGAGCCAGGTCCCGATTCTCTGCCACACGCCGTACACCGCCGCGAGCAGGTTCATGTAGAGCGTCGGGTACGTGAAGAAATGAGGATTGGGCTGGCCGCCGAAGATCCTCAGGCTGCACGATACCGTGAACTCCTCGTCCGGGCGATACTTGCCGGGCAGGCCGAAACCGATGCCGGCAAAACGGAGCCAGGTCGCGATGGCGAGAAGAACGAGGAGCGCGGCCCAGCCCGACCACGGCGCGGCGGCCTCTCGTCGGCGCCTCGGTGCGTTCAAGGGCGCGACACGCCGGCGCTCCGCGTGCTCGTTTTCGTCAACAAATCAGTCACCACGACCGCACCGTCGATGATATGGTTTCCTATTCGCACTTTCGAGGCACCCCCAGCGTCGGTCGCGGCCGAGCGTGCGCTGCCGATCACCACCCCGCCGGTCCGACCGTCGCTGACCCAGAAGGTTCGGTCGGCGCTCGCGTCGCACCCGTCGAGTGTCTTCTACTCCGCCTCGCAGCATGACTCGGGCGTAGTCAGCCCGCATAGATCCCGCAGGCAGCGCCCGCGCCGACTGCATCTCCTTGGGCGCTCCCTGCCACGGTGTAGCGGCGGGCCGGCCAGCCAGGGAGAGCACCGTGAGCTTCCCGAGGGAATGCCTGCCCAGGTGGTCATGGTCAGGACACATGGGTTGAATCTCATACCGGCCATCGCCGAGCGGGGCTTTCACGACGGTATAGGCCAGGTACACGTCCTGGAATGGCCCCCCGTCGTGATGATCGCATCGTTCACATTGCGGAGATTCCAGTGCGAGTTGTCGTCACCCACTTGAGTGCCCGGCCCACTTGAGCTCGCAGTCATCGCCCTTGCGGCAGGTGACCGTCGGGGGGTGGGGTCCGACGCGGCATGCAGCCCGCGGCGAGTAGGACGAGCGTGGGCCTCGAACACGACCGGCTGCTATAAGCATCTGCGGTCGAACCCGAGGCATGGAACGAATCGTCCGCATGGGGCTGTTCTCCCTTCTGCTCGCTCTACTTCTGCTCACCGCGACGGTGGGCCCGGATTTCCCTCAATATATGGGCTGGGCGCTGGCCGCCCGCTCGGCGGACATCTCCGAACTGCTCCCCACGACCGTTTCTCCTCTCGGCGTCCCCGTCTCCTACTGGTCGCATGGGCCGGGCTTTCTGTTCGCCCTCGGCAGCGCGGTGCTCGGGCATCCTGCCGCCCAGAATGGTCTCTTCCAGCTGGACGGGGGCACACTTCTGATCGGCACGTTTGCCGCGATGCTCTTCTGGTGGTCGATGTTCGGGCTGCTCGCCCGTGCCGCTGGGTCGCATCCCTCCCTGGTGTTGTTCGGTGCGGCGATCGCGTTCGTCGGGACGCACGCGGGGTTCTACTCCCGGGCCCATGCGTCCGAATCCCTGTCGCTCGCGTGCGTCGCGGCCATGGCGTACTGGGTCACGAGCCCAAGGCAGTGGCAGGTCCTCGACGTGCTCGGTCTCGCTGCGCTCGGCGCGCTCCTCATCGTGATCCGTCCACACCTCGCGCTCTACGCAGCGCTGGGCTTCGTGGTGATGGCCTACAGCGCCTTTCTGTCCGGCCGGCGGCGGCTGACGGGGCGGACCCTGGGCGTGACTGCGGCCGCTTCTCTCCTTGTGGCGATCGCGATTGCCCAGGACCTCTTCGTAAACCGCTGGATGACCGGCTCCGCCCTGCACTTATCCGCCGTGTTCGCGACGGAGGGCTTTCGCACCTTCGACTTCGCGCGACCTGAGATCGCCGCCGTACTCGTACATCCATGGCACGGCCTGCTCACCTACCACCCGCTCTACGGGGTGGGCTTCGTCGCGCTGGTGATCACGCTCGCGCAAACTAGCGCATCGGGAGCGGAGCGCTGGTTCTACCTCGCCCTCCTGCTGATCCTCGGCGCGCACCTCTACGTCCAAGGAGCCTGGTTCTGCTGGTGGCTCGGCATGCAGACTTATGGGATGCGGGGGCTGGCGGTGACCTCGGTCGCGCTCGTGCCCGTGCTGCTCGCCCGCATGCGGACGAACGCGGTCGCGGGTCGCTCCAACGCCGTCTGGATAATCGCGTCCGTCGCCTCGTCCCTGTGGTCCTATGCTCTGCTGTGGCAGGGCATTTCGAACTTCTACACGTACGGAGAGCTGTTGGCGGCACAGAGGCAAACGGCGACATCCCGGCAGTTTCTTGCCGTCGTCGCGCCTGCGCTCGCTGTCGCGGTGGCCTCGCTCCGCTGGAGAGACCCCTTGACGGCGGCAGGGTCGACTCTGTGGGCGCTCCTTTTCGCGTACCTCATCCGGACCTGGCATGCGAGCTCGTCTTGCATGCTGGGTGCGCTTACCGCGCTTTTTGCCGTCGCGGCAACGGTCGCGGGTGCGCCGAGGCCCGAATGGGCTTCGCCTCGCCGCGCGACCGAGATCTCGGTTGCCGCCCTTGTTCTGACGGCCTTCCTCTTCGTGAGCGGCTCTTTTGCCCGGCTTGCGCTACACACCGAGGCAGACATCGCGCGCGGGCGACATTCGCCGCATCCCTTCCGCTACATGAACACGGTGCCGATCGGCGAGATCAGGGCCTCCTACGTCGAGTACCTCCGCGTTCGGGGCTTCGATGAGAAGAAACGAGCTCTCCGTGACTTCCTCGCCGGCGTTGGCGCGCCTCGATGAGGAGGGCACTGCCAGGTCTTTCTATTGACAAGTGCACCGCCGGCCAGGGTCGTTCGATGTCGGCCCGCAACGCCGCTGCATCAGCTTACCCCGCGTTGGATTCTCGTCAGCCCGAGCCGCGACGCGTTCAGTTGGGCGCCTGCGAGTCACCTTTGTGCAGCCCGGCGGCGCGTACTTCGAACAGCAGCAGGCCATCGCCATCGCGCGCCAGAAGCGCGAGGTCTTCCCGCCCGCCCGCATCCGCGAGGCGAAGCCAGACGTCGCGGCCGGGGTGGATGAGCGCCGTCTCGACCAAGAGGTGCGTCAACCCTGTCTCCCGGCGGAGCTGAGCGAGCGCCGCGGGATCGGGAAGCGCGTTCGCGAGTGCCATTCGCTCGGCGAACCCCGGCGGCCAGTAGCTGCTGTAGCCGTTCAGGAGTGGGCGCCAGTGGGAGATGGAACGGTACATGGCCCGGGCATGGAATATCGGCAGCACCCCGCCGAGGGGACCGACCGGCAGGTGCAGCACCGGGCCCCCGGGACGGCGCAGGATCGCCATCACGGGCGAATCGGTGAGAGTCGCCTGCGCGAGCGGATAAGCCGCGGGCAGCGGCGGACGGGCGACCGGCGCACGCAGCCCGTGCCCGTACTCAGCGTACATGGCACTCACGACCACGGCGGCCAGCGCGGCGGGCCCGAGGCGCGCCAGGCGAGGCCGCTGGCGCGCGCTCGAGAGTCGGCGGGCGCACTCGGCGAAGGCGGCCCCCGAGAGGAGGGCGAGCCCGAAGAGCGCGGCGATGCCGAGGCGGCTCGGCACGCGCAGGTAGCGGTACATCGGAACCCAGTCAGCGACGACCTGATGCGGCAGCGCGATCCGCCGGCCGTGCCACTCGACGGTCGGGGTGAGGGAGATGATGATGCCAAGCCCCGCCCACAGCGCACCATGCGCCCATAACTGGCGCAGCGGCCGGACGGCGGGGGACTCGCCGAGTCCGAGGCTCAGGGCGCCAACTCCAATGAGGACGAAGGCAGCGAGCGGGACGGACATCGGCTCGGCCATCGCTGCGCAGACCCCGAGGAGTCCACATGGAAGCCGGGTGAGGGGTTGCCAGATATCGGGGTAGTTCGTCTGTGCGGCGAGGTGGGGGTTGGCGGCCACGACCGCGTGGTGCTCGGCATAGATCGGCACGAGCGCCAGGACCGCGAGCCCGAGGACGGCCAGCAGCCGGAGCCCCTCCGCACGGGTCTGCCGGGGGAAGAGGCGCACGAGCGCCAGGACGGCGAGTGGAGCGAGGAGCGCGGTCGCCACGTACACGACGTCGGTGAGGGACTGCAGGACGACGAGCGGCAGCAGGCCGAGCGCGCCTCGCCGGCGCGAGGCCGAGGCCGCGGCCAGCAGGATGATCGGCGGGAAGTATTGCAACACGGCAAAGCTCGGCGACGGCGGGATGAAGTCCCACAGCACCCAGCGGTTGAAGAGCATTGCCGTGGCCGCCACGACGCCGGCGAGCTCAGACGCGGTCCAGTACGCCACCACCAGGTGGAGGGCGGCGGCGGTGAGCACGATCGAGCCGAAGACGGTCAGGTTGAGAGCGAGCGCGGGGTTGCCGGTAAGCAGGAAGACGGGGAAAAAATACGGCAGCGCGCCGAAGCCGGTGTCGCCGTAGAAGAGCGTGCCGCGCGCGGGATAGAAGATGTTGGCATCCTTGAAGCGCGAGGGGGCGGTGGTGAGCGCGTGGCTCTCGTAGGCGAGTACCCAGACCATGTACTGCACGTCGAAGAGGTTCTCGGGGTGAGGGCTCGGAAGGTGCGTGTCGACGTGCGCCGTGAGCGGCCACGTGAGCCAGACGACGAGCACGGCGTACAGGGCGAGGACGCCGAGGACCCGAACGAAGCCGCGCTTGCTCAGGGCCCTCATTGGGCACAGAACACTACCCCAGATGTCTTACCGAAGAAAAATCGCACCGGCCGCCCGCACCTCCTAAGCAGTTCTGGGCCAACAGAAAACGTCCAGCAGGAGGGGCGGCGCCGCGGTGCGGACAGACTGTACGGAAGAGCAGCTCGTTTTCCAGGGGCTCGGCGGGCGGCGGGTGGTGGCTCGGTTTCGACGGGGGCCGGATCACCTCGGACGCAGGCGTCCTGCTGCTGCGGGAGGTGGCGGAGCGGACGGGGCTGCTGCGGCGCTTCGCGCAGTGATTCACCGATTATCGCGCTCCCGAGCTGATCGAGCACACCGTCGAGGAGCTCGTGGCGCAGCGGGTCCTGGCGCTGGCCTGCGGGTACGAGGACCTCAACGACCACGACGTGCTGCGGGATGACGCGCTGCTGGCGGTGGCGGCCGGCAAGCGCGATGCCACGAGCGCAGCCATGGACATCGTCGTCTGATGATAGGAGCGGCTGGACGGGCGATATCGGGCTCGAATCGGCTGCGGGCTCGCTCAGCGAGGAGCAGCGCCGACGCCTCCGGAGCCTCGGATACCTCGGCGGACCCGAGGACGAGCCGGCCACGAGATGATGTCGCGCGCTCATCCTCGATGTCTTCTCTCGCGCTGGTGGCGGGCCCACGCACCGGCCAGCACCAGCCCGAACCACGTTCCCGCGCCGGCCAGGCCCAGGGCCAGACCCGGCTGCCGGTAGGTGAGCCGGACGAGGTGGACGCCGGGTGGGACGTCGACGGTGAAGAAGAGGCCATCGGCGGCCGGGTGGACCGGTGCGGGCCGGCCGTCGACCTGGGCCTGCCACCCCGGCTTCCACGACTCGCGCGCGAGGATTGCGCGCGGGGACCGCGTCGCGACGCGAAGCTCGACGTCGCCCGGCCGATAGGCCGTCACCTCGACCGAGCCGTCGCCAGCGTTCGCGAAGTCGTAGCGGGTTGGCCGGTGCGGGTTACGCACGAGGCACATGCCCCGCGAGGAGACCACGACGAAGCCAGGCAGGCGCGGGGGCGGGCAGGCCCACGCGGGCGAGAAGACGAGCTCAACCCCGAGCGCGTCGAGCTCGTCCGGGGAGAGCGGGCGGTCGAGGCGATCGTGACGGGGACTGAGAAGGCCGGGGACGCCGCCGCGCAAGGACTCGACTTCGTAGATCATCGTGAGGTTCCCGAAGCGCGTCAGCGGCGCGTCGACGAGCACCCGCGGTGGGGGCGCGCTCCCGTCGCGCAGCTGCGCCCACGGGACGAGGTAGTCGGCGAGCAACTGCATCCGCGCGGCCAGCGGCTCCCCCGCCGCGGTCACCTCCTCGTAGGCGCGGAAGCGGAGCACGGACTGCGCGGCGCGCTCGCCGACCGCGACGAGCGCGAGCGCGACCGCCATGCCCGTGCGCAGCCGTCTGCCTCCGCTCGCGAGGCGTCCGAGGCCGAGCGCGGCGAGGCAGATGACGGCGAGCTCGGTGATCAGGAAGAACTTGGTCGGCATGCGGAACAGGTGAAAGGGCGGCACTGCTTTGAGCAGAGCGAGAAGCGGCGTTCGGTCCCCCAGCGTGAGGATCCATGCGCCGACCGCGAGCAGGGCGAGGAACGGCGCGCGGGGCGCTCGCAGGATCACCGCCGCCATGGCCAGAACGAGGGTCGCCCCGCCGACGAAGCCGTGGGCCATCGGTCCCGAGACAACCCGCGGGTCGACCACCCCGCCCGCTTCCTGAAGCGGAGCGAGCGACCCGAAGGCCGGCGCCGCAGTCCGCGTCGAGTCCCGCATCTCGACGGCACTGGAGAGGAGCTGCGGGGCGGCGAGCAGCGCGGCGAGCACGCCGAGGGAGACGACGCGCGCGAGCCGCCGGCGGAGCGGGAGCCCCGCTTGCCGCGTGACGAGCCAGAGGCCTGCGAACGTAGCGCCATAGAGCGTGGGCTCGGGGTGGCCGGCGAGGAGTTGTGCCGCCAGCGTGGCGGACCCGAGCGCTAACGCGCGCCCGAGGGCTGCCTCCGGGTGTGCGAGCCGCTCCGCGGCGAGCAGCATCCACGGCCACCACGAGACCGCAGCGAGCCAGGGCAGGAAGCCCGCTGCCCAGAACTGGAACTCCCCTGAGAGGAGAGCAAGAGCGCCGCCGAAGAGCGCCACGGCGGGGGGTGCGGCGAACTCGCCGAGGAGGCGAACGATTCCGGCGACGAGGATGCCCGCGTGCAGCGCCGTCGCCAGGTCGAAGGCGCGCAGGTGGGGGTCCGGCGTGAGCCAGAACGGCAGCAGGTGGGGGACGTAGAAGCCCGCCGTCTGCGGCTCGGCGAGCAGGGGGAAGCCGGCCCAGAGCCCGTTCGACCACGCCGGCACCTCGCCCGCCATCCAGCGGCGATAAGCCTCGAGCGTCATGGGGTAGACGACCACCTCGTTATCGAAGCGCAGCGTCCAGGGATGGCCGACGGACCAGAAGGCTGCGGCGGCGATCGCGCCGGCGGCGACGCCGGCGACGAGGGCGGCGCGGAGGATGGACTGCACCAGAGCGCTGATTAGCGAGGTCGGGCCCGCGCCACAATGTCGTTACTGCCAGCGTGCCAGCACCCCTCTCGCAGGTGTCGCGGCCCCCGCTCGACGTCGCGCCGCTCCCGTTGCCGTGCACGTCCAATCCAACGTAGTACTCAGTCATCGGCTCTCGCCAAGTCTGGAGTTCCTCGCCTTCCGATTTGATGCGGTGGCGCTTATGAAACGGAGGGGGTCGGCCGCGCGACGACCGAGGCGGCGTGCGTGGCCGGGCTCGTGTGTGAGCGCGAACAGCCTGTGCAATCCTGTCGGCGTCGCGGTGGACGGCGCGGAGAACCTCTACGTCGTGGACACGAACAACCATCGCGTCCTCGGGTACGATCGTTCAGGAGGGTGCAGATGACATGCCAGGACGCGGTGTGCACCGGTGCGTGTCAGGTCGGGACGGTGTGCGGGTCGCGCTGTTTCGGCTGCACGCTGAACGGGTCGACGTTCTCCTGCAGGTGAATCAGCGTGCGCCAGGACGAGTGGCACGAGGAGGGTGAGCCCCGGGTACTTCGTGGAGAGCGCGAGTCCCGCCAGCGTCCGGTTTCGGAGGCGCGCACGATCGCCCCCAGCGCCAAGGTCGCGAGCAGGGTCAGGAGCACGTCCGCGGTCGCGAAGTGCGAGTCGCGCACATGCGCATAGCTGAAGGTCAGGAGCAGGGCTGCCACGATGCCCACGCGGGCGCCGGCCATCACGCGCCCGAGGCGATACGTCGCGAGAACGCCCAGCACGCCGGCGGCGGCCGTGGTCATGCGAGCGGCGAGATGCGCGGCCGCGTTCGCCTGCACGAACGCTTGTCGCGCCCCGACGTCGCGCCGCGCGCGGCGGACCTTGATTTCCGTGGTATTGCCGGGCATCTTCATGCCGCGCCTGGCTCCGAGGACGCGATGCTCCCCTACTCACCCTTCCAGCCCGAGGACCTCGGCCCGCTCGCGGAGGTTATCCCCGGCCCGGAGCCGCCGCTGAACTCCCACCATTTTCCACGCGGGTCGCGGCGGCCCGGCATCGGCACGTAGATGGCGCGGAGTTCACCCGCGCGATGCCATCGGGCGAGGGTCTGACTGTCAAGAGGAATCGGACGGGGTCGGCGCGCTCGGAGAGCGTCCACGCGACGTGCCGCGCCTGCGGCGTCATCCCGGTCTGCGAGCCGACGCTGCGCGGCAACGAGGAACGCTACGTCGTCGAGTGCATCCGCACCAACTGGATCTCGTCCGCTGGCCACTTCGTCACCCGCTTCGAGGACATGTTCCGCGAGTTCTGCGGCACGCGCTACGCGATCGCCACCACCAGCGGCACCACCGCGCTGCAGCTCGCCCTCTACACGCTCGGCATCGGCGAGGGCGACGAGGTCCTCATCCCGACGTTCACGATGATCGCGAGCGCGAACACCGTGCGCCACTGCGGCGCCATCCCCGTGTTCGTGGATGCCGAGCCGCGCACCTGGAACATCGACGTCGCCCGCATCGAGGCGACGGTCACACCGCGCACCAAGGCGATCGTCCCGGTCCACACCTACGGGCACCCCGCCGACATGGATCCGATCCTCGACGTCGCGCGCCGCCACCACCTGCTCGTGATCGAGGACGCCGCGGAGGCGCACGGCGCTGTCTACAAGGGGCGGCCGGTGGGCAGCCTCGGCGTCTGCGGCTGCTTCAGCTTCTACGCCAACAAGATCATCACCACCGGCGAAGGCGGCATGATCACCACCGACGACGAGGAGCTCGCCGCGAAGGCACGCAACGTCCGCGACCACGCCTTCTCCGCGGAGCGCCATTTCTGGCACCGGGCCCGCGGCCACAACTTCCGCATGACGAACCTGCAGGGAGCGGTCGGGGTGGCGCAGATGGAGCGCGCCGACTGGCTCGTCGAGCGGCGGATCGAGAACGCGCGCTTCTACTCGGCCCGCTTGCGGGACGTGCGTGGCATCACGCTGCCGCCCTCGACCGAGGGGGTGAAGAACGTCTACTGGATGTACGCGATCCTGATCGGCGACGACTTCCCCCGGCCGCGCGACGAGGTGCGGCGGTGGCTCGCCGAGAGCGCGATCGAGACGCGCTCCTTCTTCATCCCCATGCACCTCCAGCCGCTCTACCACCGGCCGGAGTACGCCCGCCGCTTCCCGGTCGCGGAGGACCTCTGCCGCCGGGGCTTTTACTTGCCCTCCTCCGCGTCGCTCACCGAAGAGCAGATCGACTTCGTCTGCGCGAGGATCAAGGCGCTGGCGACGTGAGTCGGCCAATCGAGCTCTCCGCGGTCCTGCCCACCTACAACGAAGGCGAGAACGTCCTACCCCTCCTCGACCGGCTC
>Ga0209058_1002296_pt1 | contig 15855 bp, 13 predicted proteins | sample GraSoiAngelo_147_FD_185904 | JGI IMG/M metagenome (GOLD analysis project Ga0209058, IMG submission 185904) | Grasslands soil microbial communities from the Angelo Coastal Reserve, California, USA - 14_1009_05_40cm (SPAdes) (version 2) | ecosystem: Environmental > Terrestrial > Soil > Grasslands ... | reverse complement strand
CGGAGCTGATGGAACAACGCAGTTCGCCGCGTACCAGTCGGCGTCCAATGCCTGGCTGACATTGATGGCAGGCTTCACTACTGTGCAGAGCGTCGGCTCGCCCACCGACGTCCCGCTGCGCGACGCAATCGCGACAGGAGTGCTGCCGGGTCCGCGCATCCTCACAGCTATCGAGCCGCTTCAAGGCAAGGGCGAAAAAACGGGCACACCGGATGAGATTCGCGCGTTCGTGCGGAAGCAGAAACAAGCGGGCGCAGACCTCATCAAAATCTTCGCCTCGGCATCCATACGTCAGGGTGGGGGCATGACGCTCTCACAAGATCAACTCAACGCCGCGTGCGACGAAGCGAATAAACAGGGGTTGCGCACGCTCGTCCATGCCTACAAGGACGCCGTGCGCGCTGCCGCATTAGCCGGTTGCACTGAGGTCGAGCACGGCACGATGGCGACCGATGACGATCTCAAAATTTTGGCCGAGCACGGGACATATTTTGATCCGCAGGCCGGACTCGTGATCGAGAATTACATTGCCCATGAAAAGCGCTTTCTCGGCACGTCAGGCTACACCGAGGAAGGCTTCGCGGCGATGGAGCGGGCGTTGTCGCTCGATCACGACATCGTTCGCCGCGCGGTCAAGATTCCTGGACTCAAAGTTGTTTTCGGCACGGACGCGCTCGCCGGCGCGCATGGTCGCAATGCCGAAGAGTTCATCGACCGCGTGCGCGATGCGGGAGTTGACCCCATGAGCGCGATGGTCTCGGCGAACTCGCTCGCCGCCGAAGCCATGCGCATGGGCGAGCGTATTGGCTCCATCGCACCTGGCTACGAAGCCGACATCATCGCGCTCGACGGCGATCCTCTCAAAGACATCACTGCGGTGCGCCGCGTAACTTTTGTCATGAAAGGCGGCGTCGTTTACAAAAACGTCCCGCGCGGCGCGATTCCCACCTATACAGGCGTACAACCCTGAGCATTGCTCTCAACACTCAACTAACGACTATCAACTGCTCTCACGTGGCTGCTGCATGAATTCAATCGTCGTGCCGTCCGGATCGCGCACATAGACGACGCGCTTTCCGGCGTTCGGTCCCATTTTGAGAGTTTGTGGTTTGCCCGCGGCTCTCCAACCAGATCCTGCGATTTTTTCTAGGATCGCATCAAGATCATCAACGAGCAGAGCAACGTGAACGTGTCCGACATCGCACGGACGAACGTCTGCATGTTTCCGATTCGGCGGCGCGAGATAATCGAGCAGTTCGATCTTGTGACCGCCGGGTGTTTTTAGGACCGCGAGCTTAATCTCAGCTCCGGCAACTCCTGTGATTTCTTTGGCCATCTCGCCAGTTTGATGCGCCGTATGTGAAAGCTCGAAGCCGAGCACATCGCGCCAGAACGCCAGCGAACGTTCGAGATTCGAAACGGTGATGCCGGTGTGATCTGCCCCGATCATTCGAAAACTCTTACTCGCTCGCCGCGCCGTAGCTTTATGCGAAGGCTGGGTGCTCCTGCTCATGCTCGTAATCGCCAGATAAGTGTGCAACGCTCAACTGGCAAGGGTCGAGCTTCGAATGCGCAATTTCTGGGGAGCGCAGGCTGCTAGCCTGCAGTTGGCGGCAGCTTGCCGCCAACACTTTTCGCGCAGCGAACCCGCATCGAAACAAAAGAAGTCTCGGCAAGCTGCCGAGACAAACAGGCTGGCAGCCTGTGCTCCCCGGACTCACTGCACAGCCGCGATGACTTTGAGCTCAATCGCGATCGGCGTTGGCAGCGCGCCGACTTCAATTGTGGCGCGGGTTGGATTCGGTTTGCCGGGCCCGGCGAAATATTCCGCGTAGAGGCGATTGTAGATTGGAAAATCTTTTTTCATGTTCGTCAAAAACACGGTGACATCGATGATGTCCTGCCATGTCGCGCCGGCGTCTTCGAGCACAAGCCGCACGTTTTCAAACACCGCGCGACATTGCGTTTCGATGTCATAACTGACGATGTTGCCGGCAGAATCGAGCGTGACGCCGGGAATTTCTTTGCTGCCACGTACGCGCGGCCCGATCCCGGATAGAAACAAAAGTTCGCCCACGCGCTTCGCGTGCGGAAAAGCGCCGACCGGTTCAGGTGCGCGCGAACTTTCGAATGTTTCACTCATTTTGTTTTTTGAAGCGCGACCGTTTTTATTTCGGGCGCAGCTTCTGCGCGCGCCACGCCAGCACTTCCGCCGTGAAAATGGAATTGTCTTTGCCGACTGCGATCGAGTGCGGGTCGAAATGCCGCCCCTTGTCCGGCGGTGGTCCGTCCAGCACGCCCACGGGCTTGCCGTCGCGGCTGATCTTCAGAATCCGGCCAGCGATCGCGTCGGACATGTAGATGAAATGATCGGGCGTAATGAAGAGGCCAAACGGGTGACCGAGCTTCCATTCGCGGAGGTAGTGGCCCTCTAGATCGAAAATCTGTATGCGCGCGTTTTCGCGGTCGCCCACGTAAACCAGATCGCCATCAATTGCGATGGAGTGCGGAAGATCGAATTCCCCCGGGCCGCTGCCTTTCATTCCCCAACCGAGGAGCACGTTGCCAAATTTGTTAAACTTCAACACGCGCGAATTGCCTTCACCATCAGCAACGTAAATATTTCCCTCGCGGTCGAAGGCGACGTCGGTCGGTTGGTTAAAGTGCAAAACATCATCGCCTGGTGTGCGCATTCGGCCTAACGACAGTAACACGCGGCCATCCGGGCTCAGCTTCAAAACCAGGTGTGTGCCGACGTCTGTCGTCCAAATGTTGTCCTCGGCGTCCACTCGTACCGTGTGAGCGGTCACAAAGAGATCATCGGCGATGCTGCGAAGGAATTTCCCGTTAGCGTCAAACTCCATCAAAGGATGTTTGCCGCGATGAAACACGTAGATATGCCTCTTGGAATTTACTGCCACACCAGCAACTTCGACAAAATGCTCGCCCGCGGGCAACTGAAAGAAATCGGGAACCGCTTCGTAGTTGAGCTTGGGAACTTGTTCCTCAGCGCGGCAGGGAAAAATCGAAGCTGTGAAGAACAGCGCACCTAGGATCGCCCACCGCAACCACTGGATTTGATCGCTCATGATTGATCGCTGCGCACGTGTGCTTTCTAAGAGTTCACACATCGGGGGATCCCTCGATATTTGCGGACAGACGCCGAGCTGTCGATGCGAGCAGACTGCTGACTGCATCGCCGACTTTCGAATAGAAGACGATATTTGAAATCGCTTCTTCGTGGCAGACCCCGATCTTCTTAATTAGCTGAAACGGTATATCGCCTACGTGACAAACTTCAATCCTGGGGATAATGCCACCCAAGCCTCTGCGGCGCTTTAGTTCTGGGTAGAACAAAAGATTAGATGCCACTGATCCAAGCTCTATACCGAGAAAAATAGTTGGCCTGTGGCGAAACATTACTTCGGGCCACTTATCAAGAAGTAGAAGGTCCTCTCCTATCAAATCTTTGTCACGATGCGTTATCAAGTCGAACAAGGATATGGCGCCCTCTTCAAAACAATTGGAACATTGTGATTGTGTATAGGCCTTTGGAAGATCGCCGCGATTAACCTTGATCGAACTCTGCGAGTAAATTTCTCGAAATCCGTCGACGCTGGTTGTGTGCCACAAGTAGCCACGAAGAAGCGGAATCAGTTTCTGAGCTTCTTCTTTTAGACGTTCATAGCCTAACATCTCATTTCGCGATGCAGACGTTTTTTGGTTCCGTGAAAAAGTTTAACGCCTCTTTACCGCCTTCGCGGCCGACGCCGCTTTGTTTCATGTCGACGCTTCTGCTCGAATGAGTTTTCGGAGCGACGCGTTTACTTTTTTCGAGTTTGAAAAAACCTTTGCGACGTCGGGCGCAAGGACTACCACGTTCGTTCCTTCCGAATAGCGCCGCGCATATCTTCCACGTTGGGCGTGCGAGAAATTGTAGTCGTCTCGCATTCCATTTCGGTTGGTCTTATTCGGTTTCTTCTTCATAAAACTTCCGCTCTCGTCGATTGGCGCGTCTGGCGCTGATGATGCGAATATTATCGCCTCGATCGGTGTGGACAACAACCACCAACCTGCCGTTAAATGCCTCGCCCATCGTGATGAAGCGCCGTTCCGTTTTTGAATGATCGGGATCGGGAATTGTGAGCGACGAGGCATCTCCGAAAACGGTGGATGCTTCTTCGAAGCTAACGCCGTGCTTGGAGAGGTTGGATTGCGCCTTTCGCGAATCCCATTCGAACGTTAGGGCCACGAACGGGTACTATTTCGCGATACAGACGTTCTTCGGCTCGGTGAAAAATCGGAGCGCTTCTCCGCCCCGAAAGCTTTCGGGGCCGACGGTCGAGATTTTCGCGGGACAACTCATTTCGATATACAAACGTTCTTGGCTTCGGTGAAAAACCTCAAAGCCTCCTCCCCTCCCTCTCGACCAATTCCGCTTTGTTTCATGCCGCCAAAGGGGACACGCAGGTCGCGCACCGTTGAATTGGGTTAATCGCCTTCACTTTTCATCAGAGTTTTTGTTCCCGTAACCGGAGGGTGTTTCGCGTACTAGAAACTCTTGCGGCGCGGAAGTTCCCAACGTCTCGAAAACCAAACGCCGCAGGTCCGCTTTTCGTGCGCGCTTTGAAAGATGCAACATTTCCACGCCAACTACGTTGTCTTGCGCGTCGTAGTCCAAAATTACACCCGAGGCCACTTGCTGCGAATCGGCAATCTGCGCGTCGTTGAGGCGCAGATACAGCGCGTCGGCTTCGGGATCGACAGTTAGCTTCATAGTTTTCCCTTCATGCTTCGATCAAAGTGAACAGTCACGATCTTTAGTGGAGTTGTCCGCGGATCGCATACCACTCGTAGAATACGATAGCCTCGTTAGGCTATTGCTGCCAGCCGGTGCTCAAGCGCGGGATCGCCCGGATCCGGTTCCGTCCTTTCCGGCTGAGTGATTGCCTGTTCTAACCAAGCAAAGTCGATTTTTCGTTCCCGAAGCCGAACCATTGCGTGTTGGCTCAGTTCGTATTTCACATTTTCAGTTTATCTCAAAGGCGAGCAAGAGCACCCGCCTTCGCCAAGCCACATTCGCGTTGCTTCGGCGTGCCAAGGGCTACGTCGTGGCAGGCGAGCAGGAGCAAGAATAAGAGTTTACTTTGCGATGCAGACGTTTTTGGGTTCGGTGAAGAAGCGTAATGCTTCTTCGCCGCCTTCGCGGCCGACGCCGCTCTGTTTCATGCCGCCGAATGGAACGCGCAGGTCGCGCAGGAGCCAGCAATTCACCCAGACCGTGCCGGTGTTAATTTGTTCGGCGACGCGATGGGCGCGGCTCAGGTTTTGTGTCCAGACGCTCGACGCGAGGCCGTAATCGCAATCGTTGGCGTAGGCAATCACTTCCTCTTCGTTGTCGAATGGCGTGACGGTGACAACAGGGCCGAAGATCTCTTCGCGATTCGTCCGGCATGAAACCGGTAAACCGGTGATGACGGTTGGCGGAAAGAAATATCCTTCGCGGCAGCGTTCGTTTGGCGGTTGCGGCGCCGAACCGCCAAGCGTTACCTTGCCGCCCTCCTTCTGCGCGAGATCGACATAGAACTTTATTTTATCGAGCTGCGGCTTGTTCACGATCGCGCCTTGCTCGGTTTTTTCGTCGAGCGGATCGCCCATATTCAATTGCGAGGCTTTCTCAATGAAGCGTTCGACGAAATCTTTGTAGGCGGAGCGCTCCACGAACACGCGCGAACCGCACAAGCAAATCTGTCCCTGGTTTGCGAACGAAGAACGTACGCTGCCAGCGATCGCAGCTTCGAGATCGGCATCAGCGAAAATGATGTTCGGGTTTTTGCCGCCCAATTCGAGCGAAACTTTTTTGAACAATGGCGCGCATGCCTCTGCAACTTTGCGACCGGTCACCGTGCCGCCAGTGAACGAGATGGTGTTGATTTTCGGGTGAGCGGTGATGGCTGCGCCAACATTTGGACCTGTACCGTGCACGACGTTGAGCACGCCATTCGGCAGACCGGCTTCGCGCACGCTCTCGCAAACCATGAAAGCGGTCATTGGCGTCAACTCGCTCGGCTTGGCGATGGCCGTGTTTCCGACCGCAATCGCAGGAGCGATTTTCCAGCTCAACAAATAGAGCGGCAGGTTCCACGGCGAGATCAATCCGGCGACGCCGCGCGGCTGACGCAGTGTGTAGTTGAAGGCCACATTGTCAGTGACGTGCGCTTCCGATTCGGTGTGCAGGATCGCGGTTGCGAAGAAGCGAAAGTTGGCAACAGCGCGCGGGATGTCGAGAGAACGCGCAAGCGAAATCGGCTTGCCAGTATCGATCGACTCAGCACGCGCGAACTTCTCGAGATCGCGTTCGATCAAATCGGCGACTCGCAAAAGAATTTTCGAGCGCTCAACGGCTGGCTTTGTCGACCAATCGGCGAGCGCTTTCTCAGCCGCAGCAACAGCAAGATCGACGTCGCGTGCGTCGCTGTCCGCAACTTGCGAGTACGGCTTGCCAGTCGCCGGTTCGATATTGTCGAGGTATCGACCGCCGATGGGCGCGACAAAACGGCCGTCGATGAAATTCTTGATTTGAATTGGTTCCGTTCGCACTGCTTCGAGATTCTAAGCGCCCAGCGCGATTCGCTCAACGAGTGACTACGGAAGCTCAAGGAAATATGTTCGCGCTCAAAATCCAACGTTCAACGAGGAAAAATTGTTCTGGCTAGAGGATAGAATACTGATATAAGAACTGCCCCCAGAAACAATCACATGAAAAGAACTTCCATCCTGCTTCTTGGCTTGGTGCTGACTGCCGTGACGTTCGCTGCCGTTCTGGATAACGGGTTTAATGCGGTCTTTGGCCCGCTGTTTCGACCCGCTCCCAGCGTTCCGCCGCTTGTGGGCCCAGCGCAGGGTCTCGATTCGCTTCACCGTTGGAACGTGATCGCGATTAATGCCAGTGGTCTCGATCATACTCCGGTCGCCCCGGGGGAGAACCGTGTTTTCGGAGAACAACTCGGACCCGGGCGTGCCAGCCGGGCAATGGCCATTGTCCATATTGCAATGTTCGACGCGCTTGACGCGGTTGTCGGCGGTTACACGAGCTACACTGGGACGCAGGCTGCGCCCGGTCCACTGTCCGTGGATGCGGCGATCAGCCAGGCAGCGCGCGACACCCTCGTGGCTATGTTTCCATCGCAAACGCCGACTTTTGATGGCTACCTGGCAGAAGATTTGGCTGCCATCAGGAACGCGCAGCAAAAAGCAAACGGGATCGATTTAGGGCAGCGGACGGCTGCGGCCATTCTGGCGATGCGTTTCAATGATGGTTCGCAATTCCCCGAGCCGCGCATTGGCATCGATTATTTTCCGAGCGACCAACCGGGGCACTGGCGGCAGGATCCAATAAGCTTGATCCCGCTCGCTTTGGGTGCGCACTGGGGCGGGTGCATTCCGTTCGTGGTCAACTCGGCGACTCAATTCGGCGCGCCACCTCCGCCCGAAATGACCAGCGCTGCTTACACGGATGCATACAACGAGGCGAAAAACTTGGGCGGCGACGGGATCATTACGCCCACGCAGCGCACGGAAGAGCAAACATTCATCGGCACTTTCTGGGCTTATGATGGCACCCCAAGCCTGTGTGCGCCTCCGAGACTCTACAACCAGATTACGGTGCAAATTGCCGACCAGAGGAGAATGAGCGCCATTCAGTTCGCGCGCTTACTCGCCTTGGTAAACGTCGCGATGGCCGATGCCGGAATGACCATTTGGGAATCAAAATACTACTATGATTTCTGGCGGCCGGTTGCAGGTATTCGTGAATCCGACCCGGGCACAGGGCCTACAGGTCTAGGCGATGGCAATCCCGGTACGGTTGGCGATATCAACTTTACGCCGTTAGGTGCGCCCGCCAGCAATCTCACTGGCCCGAACTTCACGCCGCCGTTCCCCGCCTATCCGTCTGGTCATGCCGGATTCGGAGGGGCACTTTTCGAAACGATGCGCCGGTTTTACGGCACCGATAACATTGCGTTCACGTTCGTTTCCGACGAGTTCAACGGGCAAACTCGCGACCACAACGGAAATGTCCGTCCCTATCGCCCGCGCAGTTTTTCGACTTTATCGCAGGCCGAGGAAGAGAACGGCCAGAGTCGAATCTATCTCGGCATCCACTGGGCCTTTGATAAGACAGAAGGAATCGCCCTTGGTCGCCGTGTGGCCGATTATGTGTTCGATCACGCCTTCACGCCGATTCACCCCAGGTAGAGCAGAACGAGCACGGTTACGAGCAGGAGCAAGAGCTCGCAATCGAGAAACGCAAATCGAAAATGCCGTGGCGGTGAGGGAGGGATTCGAACCCTCGGTAGCCTTTTGGGCTACGGCGCAAACGAAACGCACCTTACGACCGTTACCCAAGTGCGCGAAATTTGCCGCAGAATGAGCCGTTTTCGGGCTCGTCGTTGCATTAAGGAGTATGAAACCATTCTATTTCGCAAAAAGGAAACTCCAGCTTGTTCCGGCGACAACCATCCTGATCGCGCTGGCAATATCCATCCCACTGTCTGCGCAAACCGTTACCACATTTGACGCGCCGGGCGCAGGCACGGGTGCCTTTCAGGGCACCTATCCCTTCAACGTCGACCCGTCCGGGACGATCATAGGCCGCACCCTGGACGCAGGCAATGTGCGCCACGGTTTCATCCGGTCCACGCAAGGCAGCTACACCATCTTTGATGCTCCGAACGCGGGCACGGCCAGCGGACAGGGAACGTGGGCCTACGCAACGAACCCGGCCGGGGAAATTACGGGATTCTTCTTTGACTCCACTACGGCGGCTCACGGCTACGTTCGCTCCAATCAGGGCATGATTACGGTCTTCGATGCGCCAGGCGCAGGCACCGGCCCTGGGCAGGGTACGTTTGTCATCAGTCCTGAAATAATTAACGACGAGGGCGCGATCGCGGGACATTACACGGACTCGTCCGACGTCAATCACGGTTTCCTGCGCAATCCGGACGGCTCCTTCGAGACCTTCGACGTTCCGGGCGCGGGCACGGGAGCAGGCCAGGGTACGTTTAGCTACGGGATTAGCCCAACCCGAGCGATCACGGGATTTTATTTTGACGGAGCCGATGTGAGCCACGGCTTCCTGCGGGATAAGAATGGCGTCATCACCACCTTCGATGTTCCGGGCTCCGGCACCGACGCTTTCGAGGGCACCTACGGTGGGGGCTTTACTCCGAACGGAACCATCATGGGCAACTACTTTAGCCCGGACACTCTAAGTCACGGCTTCCTGCGAAATACTGATGGCACCTTCGTGACGTTCGATGCTCCCGACGCTGGCACCGTCCCGGGCTCCTTCGAGGGTACCTACCCCTTCGGAATCAATCCGAACGGCGCGATCACGGGATGGTATGTTGACGATGCCGATGCGAATCACGGCTTCGTGCGCGACAAGCACGGCGCCATCGTTGAGTTCGACGTTCCGGGCGCGGGCACGGGTCCCGGCCAGGGCCCCTATCCTTTCAGCATTGCTCCAAACGGGGCTGTGACGGGATTTTCCTACGACGCGAACAACGTGGTTCACGGCTTCGTGCGAGAAGCGGCCGGACAGTAACTCCTGGCCAACCGATGCCGCTACGTAAGCGCCATAATCTTCGTTGAATCATCGCCCACGAGAGATTGAGGCCGGCGCTGAGCCCGGTAGAGGTGTAAAACCGGCCATCGGGCGCTCCGGGCGCACGAAGAAAGAATTCTAGTATCAATCCGGTTGTGGTGCGAAGCGCTGTAGAGGTGCGACAAGGCATCGACGTGCGAGGCGATGAGCTCTGGCTGGACGCCTCGGCACGAGATGCGTTAGGCTTTGCCGTTATGGCAAGGGTTCGCACCGAGAAGCCCATGCCGTCCCCCGCGGCGCCGTTGACTCCGCCTCTTGGGCGTGAGGCGAATCATGCCGAGCGCAACGACGCCGCCGCGATTAGCGAGATGATGCCGGAGGTTTACGAAGACTTGCGTCGTCTGGCCGAGACCTTTCTGCGGGGCGAACGGACCGCTCATACTCTTCAGCGGACCGCGCTTGTGCATGAGGCTTTCCTTCGCCTGATTGGCGAGAAGAATCTTGTCTGGCAAAATCGTAGCCACTTTATCGGAATCTTCGCGCGGGTGATGCGACAGACGCTGACTAACTACGCGGTCGCGCGACACCGTTTGAAACGCGGCGGCTCGGATCCTCTGAGACTCACTCTCGAATTTTACGATAGCCGCAAAATTGATGTGACTGCGCTCGACGAGGCGTTGCACGCGCTGGAAGCTCTGGACGAGCGGCAGGCGCGCATCGTCGAACTGCGGTTTTTCGCCGGGCTGACGGTCGAGGAAACAGCCGAGTTACTGGAAATTTCGCCGGCCACAGTGAAGCGGGACTGGACCCTGGCGAAAATTTGGCTTCGGCGAGAACTATCTGCGAATTAGGGATTCAAATTCTCCGTGGCCACAAAAACTACCCGATTCGGGCAAGGGAACATCGATCCGCAACGCTGGGATCGCTTGAAAACCATCCTGGGCGAAGCGTTGGAACAAGACTCTTCAGCGGCCCGAGTTGCCTTGGTGGAGAGACGCTGCGGTCAAGATACGGATTTGCTCGAAGAGGCCGAGTCGCTCCTGGCCGAAGCGGAGGCGCTTCTTAAGGAGCGTACCGACAGCTTCGAAGATTGCGCCCACAACGCAGCCTGCACTTTCTGGCAGGAGGGACCGCCGCGCGGCGGAGAGCGTGTGGGCGCGTATGTCATCGTCCGTGAACTTGGCCGCGGCGGGATGGGCACAGTATTTCTGGCGGAGCGTGCCGATGGTCAGTTTGAGAAACAAGTTGCGATCAAGATACTGAATCGAGGCGCCGACACGGCTGAGATCCTGCGCCGTTTCCGAGCGGAACGCCAGATCCTGGCCAGGCTCGATCACCCAAATATCGCGCGGCTGCTCGATGCAGGCACAACCGACGATGGTCTGCCCTACTTCATCATGGACTACATTGTCGGCGAACCGGTGACTCGATTTGCAATCGCGCAAAGGTTGTCGACGCGTCAACGACTGGAGTTGTTTTTGAAGATCTGCGCCGCGGTTGAATTTGCGCATCGGAATCTGGTTGTTCATCGCGACATCAAGCCGAGCAACATTCTGGCGAACGCAGAAGGGGAACCGAAGCTGCTCGATTTCGGGATCGCCAAGCTCCTGGCGAAGGACGAAGACACGGAGCAATCGACTACCGAGGCACAGCAGCATCTGACACCTATCTGCGCTTCGCCCGAACAAGCGAAAGGAGATCCGATAACAGTCGCGACTGATATTTACTCGTTAGGTGCGCTGCTCTATGAAATGTTGGGCGACCAAAAGCCGCACCGGTTTTCCACTGCCCGTCCCACGCGTGAAGAACTGGCCTTAGTGGTAGGTGAGCAAGTTCCGCCGCCGCCCAGTGCGGTTGCTTCTGATGCGCAAACCGCACGGCTATTGCGCGGTGATCTCGACGCGATCGTCCTGTTCGCGATGCGCAAGGAACCCGAGATGCGTTATGCCACAGTAGCGGATCTCGCGGCTGATATTCGCCGCCATCTTGCGCGAGAGCCGGTTGTCGCGCGTTACCCTACTCTTGGTTATCGCGCGAAATGTCTGGTCAAGCGAAATGGATCGCGTCTCGTGGCGAGCGCGGTTGTCGTGATTGTGCTGGCCGGAGTTCTGCTCGCGTTTTGGGCTCGGTCTCAACAAAATGCCCGTGAGGCGCCGCTCATGCGGGCGCGGGGAGTCGGTGCACCAGCCTCGGATATCCGGAAAAGTATCGCAGTCTTGCCCTTCGAAAACCTGGGTGACAACAACTCTCCGTCGTATTTTGCCGATGGTGTTCAGGACAATATTCTGACCGATCTCGGCAAAGTGGGAGATCTGAAGGTCATCAGCCGCAGTGGTGTCGCAGCCTACCGGGGCAAGAATAGAAACATGAAGCAGATCGGGCGTGACCTGGACGTTGCGAACGTGCTGGAGGGAAGCGTGCAGATTTCGGGCGATCGCGTACGGATTAACGCCCAGCTCATCGACACCCAGACGGACACGCAGATTTGGGCGGAGCAATACGATCGCAAATTGGAAGACATCTTCGCGCTACAGAGTGAGCTCGCGCAGACGATCGCAGCCCAACTCAAAGCAACCCTCTCCACCGGCGAGAAGGCTGAGATTTGGCGGCAACCCACGCAGGATTTGCAAGCCTATGATCTTTATCTCCGCGCCCGCGCCGCCTTGCGCGGTGAAGGTGGAACTATTCCGCACGAGAATTGGAACGTAGCGGTCACTCTTCTCAACAGGGCGATCGCTCGCGACCCAAAGTTCACTCTCGCTTATTGCCTGCTGAACGAGGCTTACGTCTTAGAGTACCGTTTTGGAGAGGCTCATTCGCCGCAGCATCTCGCTGCCGCGAAAGATGCAGCGGAGACAGCCCTGCGGCTCGAGCCGAATCGCGAAGAAGCACGCCTTGCTGTTGCTCGATACTATTATCATGGGTTGAGCGACTACCGCCGGACGGAGCAGGAGTTATCGAGCATCCCTTCTTCCGCGCCTCATGAAGTTGAGTTCTTTACCCTGGCTTCGTTGGTCGAACGCCGTTTGGGGCAATTTGCGGCATCGATTCGCAATGGCGAAAAAGCGGTTGAGCTTGATCCTCAGAATGCGTCGCTCGCTACTAGTCTCGTGCAGACGTATTCGGGGTTGAGACGATTCGGCGATTCCGAGCGCGTTGCGAACGCAGCCATTGCGCGTCTGCGTGGAACAAAGCCGATCGCACTTTTGGCGGTGAAGAACGAAGCGGCACTCGGGATGGGGAATGTAGAAGAAGCGCATGCCGCGCTCGACTCAATCCAGAATAAGGATGACATGGATTATCAGACCGCGCGACTCTCGCTCTACTTAATAGAAAAAGATTACAGTGGAGCCAAAGCCTTCGCCGCGAAGGCGACCGACGAGGTAAAGAGAATGCCGGATTTCTGGCTCACCCTGGCAGCAGTTGCTCATGCGGAAGGTAAGGTAAACGAGGAGCGTCAGGCCAATGCGGAGGCGAAGCGGGTGGCACTACTTGCGCTCGTGCCGCGGCCAGATGACCCCAAACTCCTTGGTGAACTATCGGTCGCCGAGGCTGCGCTCGGCCAGAACGAAGAGGCACTCCGTCATGCGCGTCACGCAGCCGAGATGCTTCCGCCAAGCGTGGATGCAGTGGCCGGTCCCATGTGCGAGATCCGGCTCACGCAAGTGCTGGCCAAGACGGGAGATCGTGACGGCGCTTTCGACAAATTAGGCAAACTGGTGAAGCTGCCGTTTGGTCTGAACCATGGCGATTTGAAATTGAATCCCATGTGGGATGATCTTCGGAACGATCCCCGCTTCGATCGTATCCTGGCGGAGTCTGCTTTGCCCCTGGCGACTGACGGATAACATCGGTTCACGCATCATTAGCGTTCTTACGACTGATTCGCCCGCCTGAACCAGGAGCGACGTTCCTCGAGATAAAATCTGCGCTGTCAGTGGCCGCATACGAGAGAGCGCGGTGAGGGAGGGATTCGAACCCTCGGTAGCCTTTTGGGCTACGGCGCTTTAGCAAAGCGCTGCTTTCAACCACTCAGCCACCTCACCAAATTGTAGCCACGGCCCTGTGGGCCGTTGCGCGACGCGCCACAGGCGCGTGGCTACAGGCACGACGAGCCAGAATATCGCGAAGAATTGTCGATTGCCAACAGCGACCTCCTTTCGTTCGCTGTCGAAGAGATGTAGCCACGGCGCTGTGCGCCGTGCGCACGTCCCACAGGGACGTGGCTACAGCCTTTTATCGTGATTATCAGGAGTTGCCAATTTCCAATTGCCAATTGATTAAGTTTGCTGTGATTAGCGAGGAAGAAGCGCGAAAGAAAACTCTGGAGGTGGTTCGGCCTTTGCCGGCGCGAAAGTTGTGGATCTCAAAATCGCTGGATTTTTTCGCAGCCGAAGATCATTTCGCGCGGCTGCCGCTGCCGGCTTTCGATAATTCTGCGATGGATGGCTATGCCGTGATGGCGAGCTCGTGCAAGAAAGGCCAACGGTTGCGCGTGATTAGCGAACAGCCGGCCGGTTTTGATCGAGAACTCAGTGTTTCTTCCGGCGAAGCGGTCCGGATTTTCACGGGCGCGCCGATGCCCGTTGGAGCGGATGCCGTCATCATGCAGGAAGACGTAACCCGTGACGGCGATGAGATTGTCATCAATACCGACGTCGAAGCTGGCGAATTCGTCAGGCGGCGCGGTTGCGATCTGGCAGAAGGGCAGCGGATACTGGCGAAGGGCGAGCGAATTCGCGCCGCAACTGCTGCTCTACTGGCTTCTCAAGGTTTCGCCGAACTGACTGTCGGCGACGAAGTGAACGCATCAATCATTTCAACCGGTGACGAGCTGGTGAAACCGGGCAAGAAAATTAAGGCGGGGCAGATCTATGACAGCAATTCGCCGTTGCTTGGCGCGTTGCTGCAACGCTGCCGGGCGATCGTAAAATCGGTAGAACATTGTCGCGACGAACGCGAATCGTTGATCGAAGCGATCAAGCGCGGAAGCGAAAATCACATTCTCATTATCAGCGGCGGTGTTTCTGTGGGTGAGCATGACTTGGTGAAGGCTGCATTGTGCGACCTCGGAGCGCAGATCGACATCTGGCGCGTGGCGATTAAACCGGGCAAGCCATTCCTGTTTGGACACGTACCGCAGAGTGCACCCTCACCTCAATCCTCTCCCTCAGGGAGGGAGAGGCGGACGCAAAGCGCCGGTGAGGGTTCTGTTCTTGGCTCTGAGTGTTTGGTCTTCGGTTTGCCGGGGAATCCGGTGTCGGCTTTTGTCACGTTCCTGCAATTCGTGCGGCCTGCGATTTTGAAAATGATGGGTGCAACCGATCTCGATCTCCCTCAGATGCCCGCGAAGCTGACTGTCGATCTCACCAACGATAGCGATCGAGCGCATTACATTCGCGGGAAACTCGAGCATGGAAGATTTACTCCGGTGGGTCGCCAGGAATCGCATGCGCTGTTTGGCTTGAGCCAATCAAATGCGTTGTTGCGGCTCGCTCTTGGCCAGTCGTTGAAGGCCGGTGATATTGTTGAGGTTCAAATCTGGGATTAGCCCGTTCGGGTCGCGGGCGCGGTTTGACAGGACATGCGCGCATTTTTAGCTTTATCGCCTTGAGTACGGAAACCGTCACCGAGTTTGCACGAAGCCCGACCGACCAAGTTCGTGCGGATGCGGAACGGCTTTCCCACTTCGTTTTGGAGATGCAGCGCTGTTTCTTGCTGCGCCTCTGTAAGGAACTCGCGCCCGGCAACGTTTCCTTTGTGCAGTTTTTTCTCCTCGCCTTCCTCGATCAAAAAGAAGTCCTCACCATGTCTGCGATTGCGAAGAAAATGGGGCACACAACCGCGGCGGCGAGCGGTTTGGTGGCGCGCCTTGAGAATCTTGGTTACGTGGTGCGTTCTGTTGCGCGAGATGACCGCCGCAAGGTAATGGTTTGCATTACACCGAAGGGTTCGGCGCTTGTCCGGCGGATTCGCGAGGAAATGGTTGGCAATCTGATGAAGGTTTTGGAACACCTCACCCGCGACGAGCAAAGGGCGTGGTTGCAGATCTACACTAAAATTTATGATTACTGCCAGTCGAAATGATTTTCATTTGTTTGGCGGCAGTGCTATCAAACGGCGTTGAATCCGGACACCGGCTCTCGCGCATCTAACCGCTAAACCTCTATGAGAAAATTTTTTCTTCCCCTAGGGACTTTTGTAGCGTTCAGCATCCTGAGTCAGCTGAGTTTTGGCGGCAA
>Ga0209058_1002288_pt1 | contig 15897 bp, 8 predicted proteins | sample GraSoiAngelo_147_FD_185904 | JGI IMG/M metagenome (GOLD analysis project Ga0209058, IMG submission 185904) | Grasslands soil microbial communities from the Angelo Coastal Reserve, California, USA - 14_1009_05_40cm (SPAdes) (version 2) | ecosystem: Environmental > Terrestrial > Soil > Grasslands ... | reverse complement strand
GGGAAAGGCCACAGCGCAAGGTTGGTTGGAGCCCGGAACAGCGATTCACCGGGAGGACCTCGAGACGCTGGAAAAGATGGAGCGAATAAAAGTTTCTCCGGGCGACGTCATCCTGCTCTACACGGGCCGCTGGAAACGGCGGGCCGCGCTGGGCGCCTGGCCAAACACAACGGGCTTCGCCGGCTATCACGCCGACGTTGCCTACTTTATCAAGGAGCGAGGCGTCTCTTTCATCGGAGGTGATGGGCCTAATGACGTCTCGCCGTCGGGTCTGCCGCAGTCGGTCGGCTTGGGATTGCATCAGTTGGCGCTCGTGGCCATGGGCGTGAGCATCTTTGACAATCTCGATTTCGAGAGAGTGGCCGAGCAAGCGAAGCGTCTGAATCGCTACGAATTTCTGTTTATGGCCGCGCCGCTGCGGATCGAGAAAGGAATGGGATCGCCGCTCAATCCGCTTGCGATCTTCTGAAGTGGATGGGTGTTGCTCTTACGCCAATCGTTCTCAAGCAGGATCTTGCGCTCGAGGATCTGTATGGGAAGCGATTTGCTGTTGACGCGAACGGCGAGCTATATCAGTTCCTGGCGCTAATCCGCTTACGCGATGGCACGCCGCTGAAAGATTCGCGCGGCAGAATCACCTCGCATCTGTCCGGGCTCTTCTATCGCACGACGAGGCTCATCGCAGATTATCGAATGGAACTCGTGTTTGTCTTCGATGGAAAACCGCCGGCCCTGAAATTCGACGAAATCCGCCGCCGTCGAAGCATCAAAGAGAAATATGACGCTGAGCATGCGGCGGCCATTGCAGCCGGCGATCTTGCCAAAGCTTATTCGAAAGCGACAATGACCTCGCGTTTGACGCGTGAGATGGCCGGCGAAGCCCGAGAGTTGTTGCGGCTCATGGGTCTGCCGGTTGTCGATGCGCCGTCGGAAGGCGAGGCGCAAGCGTCGCATATGGCTGCGCAGGGACGCGTGTGGGCGGCTGCGAGCAAAGATTACGACTGCTTGCTGCTTGGAACACCGCGGCTCGTGCGGTTTCTGACAATCTCGGGTAAAGAGTTTCTCCCCAGCAAGGGTGCTTTTCGCGCGATCACTCCCGAGTTGATCGACACTGCCGCTATGCTGGATCACCTCAAGATCACTCGGGAACAGTTAATCGACCTGGCAATTTTGATCGGAACGGATTTCAATGACGGCGTCAGAGGCATCGGCCCGAAGAAAGCGTTGAAACTCGTTTCCGAATTCGGATCGATCGAAAACATGCCCTCCGAAATCCAAGAACCGTTGACGGCGATAGCACCTGGTCTTCGCGACTTATTCCTGCATCCGGATGTTGTTGATAACTATCAAATCGAGTTCCGCCAGCCCGACACCGAAGCGGTCATGCGATTTCTCTGTGATGAGCGGGAATTCTCGCGCGAGCGTGTCGTGAATGCTCTGAAACGCGCGTACGAATAAGGGCTACTGCTTCACCCGGTCCAGTACGTGATCTTTAATCCAATGTTCGTCCCACCATTCCGTAGGGTTCACCGGCACTCCATGCAGGAACAGTCCGAAGTGCAAGTGGTCCCCCGCGGCGAGACCTGTCGCGCCGCTTTTGCCGACGATCTCTTTTTTCTTCACCATTTGTCCCGCTTTAACCTCGATCTCGCTCATGTGCCCGTAAACTGAGAGTAATCCTGCACCGTGATCAATGACGACGGCATTGCCATAGATTCCGAAGTAGTCGGCCAGAACAACCTTCCCGTCATTCGCGGCTTCAATTGGATTGTGCTGCACAACTGAAAGATCAAATCCGACATGGTCCTGTTGATCGACAGGTTTGCCATCGTACACATAGGTCCGCCGGTCTGCGAAGAACGATTCCACTTTAGAGTTGCTCAACTGCAGAAATGGGCCGTTCCATAAAAATTGCGCGGGTGATTGCTGGGACAGTTTCGCAATCGTCAAGTGATTCAAGCGCCGCAGCTTGCTGTTGATCTCGACGAAGGTTTTTACTCTATCGCCCTGATCCTGAATTTCGTGTGTATGAGCCATGATCTCTGGAACGACTTTAGCGACGAAGCTATCCTCGAGCGGGAGTTCCCGGCTGCGAAATTTCTTAGGAAAGACTTTGTGCCAGAATTCCGCGGTGGCTTCATTCCCAGCAGCAGAGCGAGCGACTACTTTCATCGGCACGTCCGCCGGCCAGTCGTATTCGAGAGCGAACAGGGCGAAGCGGAGATCCTTATCGCCTTGGACCGGATATCCTGGAAAGAGGTGCTCTCCGACCAGAACTCCGGAGACTTCCGCATCGTCCGAGACACGATAAACGACGCATTCCGAGCCGCCTTGATTGATGTAGTGTTGCCCCGAGATCACCTCCAGCCGCGGAGGCTGAATGCGGAACACGAAATCTTTGGTGACTTCGGTCCGGTTTCCGGTCAGGAAGTGACGTAGCGCATAGTCGTCTGCCGTGACGGTCAAGCTCGCGGGACCCGCCTGGATCATGTATTTTTCCGCTATCAGTTTTCCAACATCGTAAGTCCGGGATTTTTGCGAACCGGCACGGTCGAATGATTCGTCGGCAAGTACGACCTCCTGATCCTTTTGTTTCAGCCGGATGGTCACGTACCTCAAACCCGTCTCGGGATCTTCCACTTTCAGGTTGAGAGCCGGCGAGCTGCCCATCGAACTAAACTCGCGGTCAAAAGAGAGCCGAGGCGCCTGGCCTTCCCACCTTTTGAACGTGAGAGCGAATGTTGCCAGAAATACAAGGATGATGAAGCCGCCGAGAGCGGCGACACCTGCCCCTCCCCGCGGCGCGCTTCGCGTTTTGGTGAACATCCTTTGCATTCCGGAATTGTATCGCCGGGTCTTCATTTTCAATGGTATGGTTACCGGTATGGCAAGAGCGCAGCAGGCCATCATTACGAACGATGCCGGTGATCTTAGGTGAATCGATCCGGCAATGCCGCTTGTTCTCGTCTGAAAGATTGCGCTCGCTAGTTTATTCCCAGTGGTCCGCGGTTATTGAAGTTGGGTATGCGGCCGGAGCGGATGATGTCCTCCCATCGAGTGATGAGCTGTGAACCTTGAGGCCACAGATGGCGCGTTTGATTGAAGTAATCGAGGACGGCGTCTCGCTCGCCGCGCTGGAGGAAAACGCGCGCGACGGATGTGTCGAGACCGTTTTGCTCGATGCTGCGCGCACCCGGCGTGGCCGCCGCCCGCAACAGGTAGCGCCTAGCCGCCGCGAGGTCGTTCTTATCCAATGCGGTCTGAGAAAGAATCAGGTTGCCGGTGTAGACGGCATCGCCGTACTCCGGATCTCCAGGCTGCCCTTGTTCGCGTAACAATTTCTCGGCATAGCTCGTGTTGAATTGTGTTTTCCACGGATCCGCTTCGACACGATAGGACACGACAAGAAGCGCAAATGCCAGAACAACCCCTGCCGTAGCCCAAGCACGTGCGAACTTCTTCATTAACGCGAGGACGCCGATAACCGCGGCCAAAACACTCCAACCGAATAACCAATCGGAAGCGGCGGATGCCGGAGACAATGAATTGAAGAGGCCGAGCGGCAGCCGGTATCGGACGAAATAGAGGGGGCCGGTCACCAGCCCGATGCTTGCGCAAACGACCGACGCGATCGCCCAGGAACGCGGGGCCCGGCCGGCGCTAACGTTTTCCAACGGTCGGAGCTTCTCCAGTTCCACTCCCAATCGCCAGCCGACGCCGCCTCCCGCAATGAACCACAACACAAAATGCTCCCACGGAAAGTCTCCCCAACGCGAACCAAGATCAAATAGAAAATGGGCCGGTCCATAAAGGAGTTGAAAGACGATTCCTGCAATCGCGCCCGGAACAGCAAACGCCATCGCGCCGCGGAATCTCACGCCGGCCGGAAGGACTAACACGGCGAGCGCACCGATGGACCAAAACATGAACCCGGCAACGAGACCAACCCAAACGACGTCGATGAACAAAGCCGACCGCGTGTCTTGTAACGCGAAGAGAATTCCTACCACGCCGAAACATGTCCCAAGGATGATCGGTAGACCCCATCTGCGGCCATATGCCAGGCCGCCCACAATCCCGCAGAGCGGGCCAGCGGCGAGAAAGTAATAATTGGCATGGAGTGTAAGCGCGAAGGCAATTAACACGGGTATAGTAAATGCAAGGGCACCACGGACGGCCTGTCTTTGTAGCAGCATGTACTGCCGTAATCTCTCATTCCCAAGCCGCAGCGGCAAGGTAATTCGGAGTCTGTCCCCGGATTTACCTCCTCGTGGCCTGCCAAATCCAGAATGCCGGAACACCTGCGAGCAGGATGGCAAAAACAAACCAGACGTTTGCGAAATCGGTGATCAAGGCGTTTGCTAATAAAAACACCGACGCCGTCAAAAATATAGCCGGCGTTATCGGGTATCCCCACACGCGATACGGCCGCGCGAGATCCGGCCGTTTTCGCCGCAATACGTAAACGGCCGCTATGCCGGCGGCATAGAAAGGCCAGATGGCGAGCACGAACGTATCGGCCAGCTGTTCAAAGCTGCGGATCAGGACGAACACTGTACCCAGTCCTGCGGTCAGCCAAATGGAAATGTACGGACTATGGAACCGGGGATGTACGGCCGCAATCTTCCTGAAGAAGAGCCCGTCATCGGCCATCGCAAAGAAGATCCGGGATCCGGTCATCAGCGATCCGTTGAGGGTGCCGAATGTCGAGATCATCACCGCGATCGATATCAACGTCACGCCCGTTCGGCCTACCAATCGTTCGGTAACATCGGCGGCAACGAGTGGGGATCTCGCCATCTCGAGAACAGTAATCACGTGAAGATAGGCGAAATTCGCCGCGAGATAAATTCCAATCACCGCCAGGGTGCCAACGATCAATGCGACGGGCAGGTATCTTTCCGGATTGCTGATCTCTCCGCTGATGAACGTGACATCGGCCCAGCCATCATAGACCCAGAGAACGGAAATCAAGGCCAGGCCGAAAAGCCCAATGTTGGTCGGCCCCGAGGATAAGGCTGCTGCCGGAGCCACGGACCTCGATGGGTCGGGGCTAAAAACCAATGACACCAGCACGAGAGCAACAAGCGCGAAATACTTTGAGCACGTCGTGAAGTTCTGAACAGCGGCGGCGATATGGATTCCGGCAGAATTGAAGGCCGCTACGAACAGAATCGTTATGGCTGCCCCATAATGGATTGCTGCCGGATCCAAATTACCGGCCAGCCGCAGAAGATATTCCGAGAAAACCGTCGAAATCGCACCCAGCGCTGAGGCCCGGATGATCGTCAGTTCCGCCCAGCCAAACAGGAAAGCCAGCAGCGATCCGAATGCCTCGCGCAGATAAACAAATACGCCGCCCGTATGCGGTAGCGCCCCCGCGAGCTCCGCGTATGTGAGCGCGCCCGATAGGATGCACAATCCGCCCGCGATCCACGCCAGAAAAAACAGCGTAGGGTCGGGAATCTTTTCAGCCACGCCGGCAGGCGATCGGAAGATCCCACTTCCAATCGTCGTGCCGACCAGCACCGCGATCGCGCTGTAAAGTCCGAGTCTTCGGGGAAGCTCTGCCATAGAGGAAAACCTGCTCCTATTTAGCAGGGCCGCTCGCGGCCAACAAGTCTAAGCGTTAAGGTAAAGCTATGTCCGTCGTCAACCGGCCCTCCACAGTGGTCTATGAAGCTGTGAACGAATTACGTGGGTGCGCTATTCCCCTCCTTGCGGTGATGCAAGGAGGGGAATACGCTCGATTCCAATTCGTTCAGATCTTCTATGACCGCCGACAATGCTGCAGCCTGTTGAACTAGCGGCGCTCATAAAGCGCCGCTAGAGGCGATTCGTGAACCTCACGGCAGAGCCGGCGCCGTTTTCGGCGGCATCCGATGATGCGTCGCTTGCTCATAGGCGTAGGCAAGTTTGAGCAGGGTGGGTTCGCTGTAGGCCGGACCCAAGAAGGTGATGCCCACGGGCAGATTGTCGTTGGTGAAGCCCGATGGGACAGTCATCGTAGCGGCAAACACCAGAAACGTGTTCAGCGCGGGAATGCCCTTATTGTTCACGTATGGCGGATTGATTCCGTCCTTTATATAGGTCGGCTGGTGCTCGACGGTTTTGTGGACGATCGCGTCCAGCCGGTTGTCGGCCAACACTTTTGCGATCGCGATCGTGAGTTCCTGGCGCGCGTCGAGATACGCACCCCAGGCGGCCATGTCCGTTTTGACGAGCGGGCTCCTCCACTGGTCTGCTTTGCTGGGAGGAATGCTCTTCGAGAGCTCCGGTGATCTGGCGATGTCCTCACGAGTCTTGAAAGGCGATGTCGGATTCCTCGCCAGGTACAACCGCAAAGATTCATCCGCCATTGTCGGATGCGTTGCGCGCTTCGCCATAAGCGGCTTGAGATTGGGAATCACAACTGGATCGACGACGATGGCGCCAGCCGCTTTCAACTCATCGATGTTTTTCTGAAAGACAGCATCGACTTTTCTGAAGTCCTCCGAGCCCGGTTCGGAATTCAATCCGATGGATTCGCGCAGCACACCTATGCGCGCACTTTTCAGCGCGTTCTTGTCGAGCAGGCGAGTGTAGCTTGCCGGCGCCTTCCCAATGCCTAGAGCAGTCACCGGATCTTCGGGATCATACCCAACCATGGCATCGAGTAATTGCGCGAGATCCTTAACGGTTCGCGCCATCGGCCCCATTTGCGCCGTGGGAGAGGGATACCCATCCCACATACCGCTGCGGCTCACAAGGCCCGGTGTCGGACGCAGGGCGGCGACGCCGTTCCAACCGCCCGGCCGCCGAATCGAAGCCAGCGTTTCTTCCCCGAGCGCGACAGTCGAGAAGTTCGCAGCCAGCGCGCACCCAGAACCTCCGGATGAGCCACCAACTGTGCGTTCCAGATCGTAGGGATTCCGTGAGGCGCCGAACATCGAACCGTACGTGTCGCCGGCGGCGTATTCGCTGAGGGTCGTCTTGCCGAGTACGATCGCACCCGCTTTTCTGAGTCGATCGACGGCGAATGCATCGCGGGCCGGGCGATAGTCCTTGAATACAACCGTCCCCAGCGTCGTCGGCATGCCTGCCGTGTCGATCTCGTCCTTCACGAGCACCGGGATGCCGTGAAGCGGCCCGACCTTCCCCGATCGTTTGAAAGCAGCATCGAGCTTGTCGGCTTCTTCCAGTGCCTGCGGATTTAGATTGATGATGCAGTTGAGCGCCGGCCCCTGTTTGTCGAAGGCAACGATCCTCTCGAAATAGGCCTGAACCAACTGGCGTGCCGTCAGCTTCCCGGAACCCATGGCTGCGTGAATGTCATCGATCGTCGCCTCCAGGACCTGAAACTTCGCGACGGGTTTTTTGGTTTGAGTTTGCGCCAATAGGAAGCCGCCAAGCGAAGCGGCGATTACGGTAATCTGAATGTACTGCCGCATCATTCCCTCACAGCACGGATCTGATAATGGAATCGCCTGGCATTCTACATCATTCAGCCACAGGTTCCGAGGGGGGACCGGTATCGCAGATGCTATCGAGAATGGTTTGAATTTCGGCGCACAAACAGACCCCCTTGCGCCCGTTGCTGTGATGAAGTGTAATGCGGCCGTGCCTATCATCTTGTTGCTCCTGCTGGCCGGCAGCGGCTGCGCGGCTTTGATATACGAAATCGTGTGGTTTCAATTGCTGCAATTGGTGATTGGTTCGTCGGCGGTGTCCCTGGGACTGCTTCTGGCCACATATATGGGAGGGTTGTGTGTGGGCAGCGCGGTTTTGCCTCGGTTGCTTTCTGCACGGGGGAATCCGCTGCGTGTTTACGCATTTCTGGAATTGGGAGTTGGAGCGTTTGGAATTGCCATTCTGTTCGGATTGCCGTTCATCGGACGGGTGTATGCCGGCGCGACATCCGGAATGGCTGCGCTCGTTGCTCGGGGTGCCGTCTCAGCCGTGTGCCTTGTTCCCCCGACGCTCCTGATGGGCGCATCATTTCCGGCGATTGCCCGCTGGGTGCAAGGGACATCGAAGCCGGTTGCCTGGATGGGAGCACTCTACAGTGCGAATGTCGCCGGTGCGGTTGTTGGCTGCGTCATCGCGGGGTTCTACCTCCTCCGCGTCTACGACATGGCTGTGGCAACGGTCGTTGCGGTTGCGCTGAATGTCTCAGTTGCCCTAATCAGCTTCCTCGCCTCTCGCTCGGAGGCTTCGGCCTATCAGGCTCGTGCTCCGCGGCACCACCCTTTCCCAAAGGGAGAGGGTAGATGGCTCATTTACATTGTGATCGCTCTTTCTGGAGCTACGGCTCTTGGTGCGGAAGTCGTGTGGACGCGATTGTTGTCTCTGCTGTTGGGAGCGACTGTCTACACGTTCTCGATCATCCTTGCCGTCTTTCTGATGGGACTGTGGGCAGGGAGTGGCGCCGGCGCGTTATTGGTCCGGCGCACCCGTCAGCCGCGATTGGTGCTGGCTGGCTGCCAGATCGTACTGGCTGCTTCCGTCACGGGCACCGCATACATCATGACGCACGTTCTGCCGTACTGGCCCGTTGATCCGTGGCTGTCGCTGAATCCGTGGTTCAACTTCGACCTGGACGTCTTCCGAACGATCCGGACGATTTTCTTACCGACATTGCTGTGGGGCGCGAGCTTTCCATTGGCAATGGCGAGCGCGGTCACGGAAGGGGAGGATCCGGCGCGCCTCTCCGGCGAGATCTATGCGGCGAATACGGCGGGTTCCATTGGTGGCGCCCTGGCGTTCAGTCTTCTATTGATTCCCGCGATAGGTACAAAGGCGTGCGAGCAACTGTTGATCGGCCTTGCGGCCGCAGCGGCGGTCGTTGCCGTGACATCCTATTTTTGGGCGATGCGCATCCGACGCACGGCGATCGCGTTGGCGGCGACGGTTGCAGGTACCGGCATGGTGGCAGCCGGGCTGATTTCGACTGTTTCGGATATTCCGTGGCAAGTCATTGCTTACGGCCGGCGAGTCGCACCCATTTTGCGCGGTCTCGATTTATCGTCGGAGGCCCAACCTCTGTTCGTCGGTGAGGGGATGAATTCTTCTGTGGTGATTACCGATCGCGCCGGCCAGCGATTCTTCTATGTCAGCGGCAAGTCCGAGGCGTCCTCGGCGCTACTCGACATGCGCTTGCAACGAATGATGGGACATCTGCCCGCGCTCATTCACCGGCAGCCGCGGTCGGTACTGGTCGTTGGATTCGGCGCCGGTGTTACGGCAGGATCTTTCGTCCAATATCCGGACGTGGAGAGCATCATCGTTTGCGAATTGGAACCGATCATACCGCCGGCCTCGGACGAGTTTTTCGGCACCGAGAATTACCACGTCCTCGGTGACCACCGGACACGAATGATCTACGATGACGCCCGCCACTTCATATTGACCACGCCAGAAAAGTTCGATGTCATCACGACCGATCCCATTCATCCTTGGGTGAAAGGCACGTCGGCGCTCTACTCGAAGGAATACTTCACGCTCGTGCGCAGTCATTTGAATCCCGGTGGCGTCGCCGCGCAATGGTTGCCGCTGTACGAAAGCGATGAAGAAACTGTCAAGACACAGTTGGCTACGTTCTTCGACGTGTTTCCGGACGGCACCGTTTGGAGCAATTACCTGAATGGCGATGGCTACGATCTGGTGTTGCTCGGGCGCCTGGAAACGGCTCCGATTAATATTGATGAAATGCAGAAACGCCTAGACGACGCCAGGTACTCCGGGGTATCGACTTCGCTCGGCGAGGCTGAATTCCACTCTGCTTTCGATGTGATGGGGTCGTACGCCGGCAGAGCGTCCGATCTTGCCCCCATGTTGTCTGGCGCTGAGATCAACCGAGATTTAAACATGCGCTTGCAGTACGTCGCCGGCTGGGGATTAAACTCCGTATCCTCTGCGCAAATTTACCGTCGTATTCTGTCGTACCGAAACTTTCCGGATGACCTGCTTACCGGCAGCGGGAACCGGATGGACGAGCTGCGCGAGGTGCTCGGGCGCCGCCATCGGACGTTCTGAAGGAACATGTTGAAAGCAATTCTGTGTGGGCTGTTGCTCTTCGCTGTAGGGGCGCTCGGCGAAGCGCGAGCGCGACAGCGCGCAGCCTCGAAAGATGAGCGCCCAGGGCGGTCCGCGGAGCGCAAGCGCGATAGCGCGCAGCCCCAAGAAAAGACCGCCCCTACAACCGCACGAGTTCTGTGTACCTTAGGATCCACCGCTTCCCCTTACAACGCTTACCTCGATCAACGGCCGACCGGCGATGCCATGGAACTCTCCGGCAAGGTCAATGCCGCCCTGGTTGCGATGTGCCGTCCCAATTGTCCTACTCTTGCCCTGTTCCGAAATTCGACTGCGGCGAATCTGATGCTCATCGTCGATGGCGCACGGACCAAAATTTTGTACAAGCCCGAGTTCTTCACGAGTGTTTACGACAATTATGGAGATGGTGGAATTCTGGCCCTCCTTGCTCACGAAGTGGGCCATGCGATCGATACGGCCGCACCGCCGCCTTGGATGAAGAACGGCTGGACACCAGAACTGCGCGCGGATGCCTTGGCGGGTTGCGCATTCGCGAAGATGAATCTCGGGGCCAGCGCATTAAGGGCGGGGCTTACGACACTCTCGAAATATCCGTCGCCGGCACATCCGAGTTGGGAGATGCGCTTGCCGGCGCTCGAAGCCGGTTACACGCAATGCGGTGGAGATCGAATGACTTTCGCGAAAGCGGGAAACTGAGGCCGGTGGGCGCATTCCCCTCCTCACAGAGGAGGGGAATGACCATCATCAGAACGTCACGCGCGCCACAACCTGGCCGGATCGCGGCTGCGAGCCCGCACCATTAATCCAATTTACATATCCATAGCCGGATGTCAGCCGGCCTTGTTGACTGGTCGGGGGTGCCGCGGGATTGGCGCCCGTTAAGATCCCAGCCGTGCCGCTGAGTTTTATCGGCTCCGGGCTTGTCAAGAACAGCCGGTTAAACACGTTGTAGAATTCGGCCCGGACCTCGAACTTAACGTTGCGTTCGCGGTTCACGGAAAAGCTACGACCCAAGCTCATCGATTCGGCGGGCTGACGCTGCCAGCGGTAGTCGTTGAGGTACGGCGCCGAGTTTCCGAATTGGCCCGGAGGCGCATCGACCCAGGCCTTCGGGTTCAACACCAGATCCTTGGTCGGATCGATGCAATGGCAGTTCGGATCTTTCAAAAACAAAGGCTCACCGGGCACTCGATTGAATAACGTCGTCCCGCCGCTCCACAGAGCGGGATTGTTTTCCGGTCCACGTCCCAACTGTCTTAGCAGGTTATTGTTTGAAGCGGGCGCGCGCAGCACTTCTCCGCTCTGGTAGCGGAGCACGGAACCAATCGTCCAGTCGCGTACTACGGATGACAACACCCTCGACGCCGCTCCATCTCCTAACTGGACTCCGGGAGTGGTGTAGTTGAACGCCACCACCAGCATCAGCGGCCTGCTGAACGGCGAAATCTGCTTGTTCTGCTTGTAATCAAAGACGTCGTTGATGATCACGTTACCCGGCACCTGGTAGGACGTGTCCGTGCCAGTGCCTAGCACTAATTCCTTCTGCCAAGTGAAAGCCACTTGCCCCGACAGTCCTCGCGAAAGCCGCTGAGTGACTTTTGCTTGCAGCGAATCGTACCAGGTGATGCCCAGCGGCGGTCCCAGGAACGGCGGTATTCCTATCCACTGCGGATGCGGCCGCAGCGCCTGAATAAGCGATTGATCCGACGGAAATCCGGGATAGACAGCGCTCGGATTCGCGAGGTGCGGGAATCGAGCAGTGACCTGTGGTGAGCGAATCGGTAGCGTCAGAAGAGCACGGTCGGCGGCATTCGTGATGTCGAGTCCCCAAGTCGCCTTGAGACTCTCGGGCGTGAATGAGTTGTAGTTCTCCTTTGCCAGCAGCGGCGCTGTCCACCACACGCCGCGGTTTCCAACGTATGCGGCCTCGACCATCAGGTTGGGCATAATTTCACGCTGCAGGCCGATGCTCCAGTGGATTTGGCGGGGAGGACGTCCCGCATTCTGGTCAATCGAGATGAACGGCGATTGAGGCGGCCGTAAGCCCGGAGCGATTTCGTAAGGATATTTCTGGCTGAAATCCGGGAAAAAGATTGGCGGGTTACCAAACCGGTTGCCTTCCGCAAATGGATTCCCATCCGACAACGCATATTTGTTCAGGCCATATCCCGGCACACCAAGTGTGTAGAAATCGGCAACGCTTCGCGTGAGGTTCCCGAGATTCGGCGCCGTTCCGTAAATCACTCCGGAACCCAAGCGGAGGACCGTCTTGGCATCCGAACCGATCTGATACGCAAGTGCGAATCGAGGTCCGAACGCGTAGGGATAGTTCCGGTTGAAGCTGCAATTGCACGTGGCTTCGTAGATCACCGATCCGGGCAAGTTATTCACGAGCGGGTTCGGCTTCTTGAAGTCGGCGCTCTGCATCCGGCCGTACTGCTCTTTAAGCAACGTGACGAAGTCGTAACGCAGACCGTATTCGAGCGTCAGCTTCCGCGTCACTTTCCAACTGTCTTGAAGGTATCCCGCCAAGGAATGGTTGCCTAACCGTACATTGCTGACCAATGCAGCGTTTATGGTGTTAGGATAGCCGAGCAAGAAGCTGGCATAGCCGAATCCCGTCGTGCCATTTAAAGGCTGGCCGTCCTCCCAGGGAAGACCGCTCTGCTGGGCATTGAAGTTGTAAACACCGGTCGAACGTGAATAACTCACTGTTGGGAACCCCTCAATGATCAGTTCGCCGCCCATCTTGTAGCTATGGTTCCCCTTGACCCAACTGAGATTGGTGTTGGCAGTGGGCTTGATATCTATAAGGTACTTGTCCAGCAAATTAAAGCCCATGGTCGGCGAAAATCCACCTCGGCCAGGGCTAAAGATGCCGGCGCCCACCGCACCACCGGTAGCCGGAATATTCGGGAACATGTTGACATAATAATTCTTTGCCCAGCCGAGCTTGCTCTGATCAAACTCCTGAAGAACCTGAGGCCAGTTGTATTGGAAATAGCCAAGGCCAACGTGCAGCACGGTCGTTGGCGAAATCGTGCGGTCGTAGTTCACGCGCGTCGTGTAATTCGTTTCGTCCTGTGAAATGGCCTCGGTAAACGGCTGCGTGAAACCGTTCGCATTCGGCGATACGGTGTGCGTCTGGTGGTAGTACCAGGAGAGATGGTTCTTGTTGAAGTTGTGGTCGATCTTGAAGGATGGAATCGTCGTGTGCCGGAAGTTCGTGTAACCAGGTATCACATAATTGTTCACGAGGTTGTTGTTGGTCGGCAACGGAATCAGCGACTGGATTTTCAACGCGACCGGATCCATGAGCTCTGGTGGAATCGTGTTATTCGGAAACGGATCCCGCACAACCGAACCATTCGGTGCGGATCTTGTAGTTCTCGGATCATAGAGTGCGTTTCCAATAACCGGCCGGCCAAGAGGATCGACGGCGGGTATAGGCACACCAGGAGCGAAGTTAGGATTGTTTCCAGGAGTTCCCAGTGCAGGGTTAGGTACTGTCAGTGGCGGTAGGAGCGCGGCGCTAAAATCACCGCGGCGGTAAGCCAGTGTCGGAACTGTCGCAATACCCGTGTTGATGATTTGTGTTTCGCGGAATTGCTCGAAATTGAAAAAGAAAAAAGTCTTGGCGTGGCCGTCGTATAGTTTTCCTAACCAGATCGGCCCACCGATGTTGAAGCCATAGTCGTTCCTGCGTTGCGTGTTGCGGATGTGTTGGCCTGCTCTTCCAATATCCCCGGTGCTGATTCGATCCGTGAACGGTGTACCGGCATTCAAGACCTCATTCACAAAGTAATCGTAGACGCCTCCGTGAAATTGGTTGGTTCCGGATCTCATCGTGTAATTGAAGTAGCCGCCACCGGCCTGTCCAAATTCCGCCGAATAGTTACTGGTCTGAACCGCGACTTCTTGAATCGCTTCAACGCTGGCCTGCACGCCTTGGTTGTACTGACGGTGCCGCCCGTTGGTTGCGTCCTGGCCTTCAATGCGGATGGCTTGCGTGGCCGAAGGCATTCCATTAACCCGAAGCTGGTTGTCATTAGCAAAACTTGCTCCTGGCAATAAATTGAGAACCTGCAGCGGATTCCGGATGTTTCCCAACGTCGACGTTTGACCGACGGAAGGGGAAAGAGTCAGTACGGGTAGATTGTTGACCTGTTCGGTCGTGAGATTGTGGCTGACTTCGCCGCTTTCCGTCTTCAGCAGTGGACTTGCCGATTCTACCGTGACGGATTCTCCCGCGGCGCCGACTTCCAGAGTAACATCGATACGCAACACAGTCGCTACTGAGACAATGATGCCTTCGCGGACAAACTTCTTAAACCCGGGAAGAGTCGCCGACAATTCGTACGTCCCGGCCGGAAGCTGAGCGAGTGTGTAGTTGCCCGTCTCGGAAGAACCCGCCTGATATGTAGCCCCAGTCTGAATATTTTTGGCTTCAATGGACACTCCGGGGATTACGGCACCGCTCGGGTCGGACACCGTTCCGGTGAGTGTGCCGCGATCTGTCTGCGCAAAAGCAGTAAAGGAAAAGGCGGTTAAACAAACAATGAAGAAGAAGGCGCGAATGTTCATGGTGTAGCTCCCCCCGTGGTGAATGAACAGGCAACCATCGGCCAGCAACGTCAAAATTTTCTTCCCTGAGATCGACAGCCGGACTGTATCGCCACCTTTAGCCGGTTGCAATCAAAAACATTTAAGGGGGGCGCACACCTGAACTCCGAAATTTATTTCGGAGTTCAGGTGTGCGCCCCCCTCAGAATGTGAACCGAGCGACGATCTGTCCGGATCGCGGCTGCGCACCACTGTTGAGCGGAGCGCCTGGCGTATTTCCGCCGTTGACCCAATTGACATACCCGTAGCCGGATGTCAGCAGCCTTCCGGACGTGTCGAAAGTTTTAGGCGCGGCGGGATTCGTGCCGGTAAGCGGTACGTTGAACGTACCACTGCTGACGGGAATTGGGCTTGCCAAAAACAGGCGATTAAATACGTTCTGTAAATCGACGCGGATCTGCAGTTTGATCTTCCGCTCACGGTCCACGACAAAGTCCCGGCCCAGGCTCAGAGATTCCGCCGGCCTGCGCTGCCAGCGATAGTCGTTGTAGTAGGCGGCGGAAGTCCCAAATTGCCCAAAGGGCGCGTCGGTCCAGGCTGCAGGATTTAAGACCAGGTCTTTTGTCGGATCGATGCAGTGACAGTTGGGATCTTTCAACAACAGGGGCACGCCGGGAACTCTGTTCTGGAACGTCGTCCCTCCTCCCCACAAGGCCGGGTTGTTTGCCGGACCCCGTCCCAACTGAGTCAGCAGGTTGTTATTCGAAGCAGGAACACGGATAAGTTCTCCGCTCTGATAGCGGAGGAAACTCCCGATCGTCCAGTCGCGCACCACCCACGACAATGCCTTGAAGTTCCCCCATGCAGGCGTTGTGTAGCTGAACGCAATACTCAACACCTGCGGTCTGCTGAAACCGGATAGCTGCTTGTTCTGGGCTCGGTTAAATACGTCGTTGATGAGGGAGGGCGCGGGTGTGACGTAGGAGGTGTCTGCATTCAAACCTAACGCGAGTTCCTTCTGCCAGGTGTAGGTCCCTTGCACGGTCAAGCCGTGGGCCAGCCGCTGGACAACCTTAGCTTGCAGCGAATCGTACCAGGTATTCCCCAATGGCGGACCGAGGAACGGAGGCACGCCATTCCATTGCGGCTGCGGCCGCAGGGCCTGGATCAACGGTTGATTCGCCGGGAATCCAGGATACACGCTGTTCGGATTTTTCAAATTCGGAAAGCGGGCTAGCACGGGATCCGAGTTAATCGGCAGCGTCAGAAGATTTCGGTCAGCGGCATTGGTGATGTCGA
>Ga0209058_1002287_pt1 | contig 15903 bp, 16 predicted proteins | sample GraSoiAngelo_147_FD_185904 | JGI IMG/M metagenome (GOLD analysis project Ga0209058, IMG submission 185904) | Grasslands soil microbial communities from the Angelo Coastal Reserve, California, USA - 14_1009_05_40cm (SPAdes) (version 2) | ecosystem: Environmental > Terrestrial > Soil > Grasslands ... | reverse complement strand
GTGCCCGCGGGATCGACGTCGACCCTTGTCGCGTCCCTCCAGGACACGAACGGGAACGTGATCTCCGCCGGGACGTTGTCATGGTCCGGAGGCCTCCCCCTCTCTTCGGACGGCCGCATCGTACAGTATTCCGCGCCGACGACGACCGGGACGGACACGCTGACCGTCTCGCAAGGAGGCGTCTCGTCCACGGTCGACGTCACGATCGTCGCGGGCCCCGCCTCGGCCGTTGCGATCTCCGGATCCGCGAGCGTCGCGGCCGGCGCGACCACGACGTTCACCGCGAGCTTGACCGATGCGTACGGCAACGTCGTGTCCGGCGCCACCGTCTCGTGGTCCGCATCGCGCGGGACGATCACCGCGGCCGGCGTCCTCACCGCTCCGACAGAGGCCGGAAGCGTCGTCGTGATTGCTTCAGCGGCGGGTCGACAGGCGTCCTTGACCGTCGACGTGACCGCGGCGGCCCTGGACCACATCGCCCCGTCCGCAACCACGATTAACCTCCTGACGGGGGGCGGGACGCTCTTGACCGTGTCCGGCGTGGACGCCTACGGCAACGACGTGTCCGGCGTTACGTACACCTGGTCGACGACCATCGGCAGCGTGACTCCGGCGGCGAACGGGAACAGCGCGTCGTTCGCGGCGGGCGATTCCGGGGGCTCCGGGACCATCACGATCTCGGCCGGAGGCAAGACCGCGACAGTCGCGGTCAGCGTCGCGGAGAGCTCCTTGCCGATCGCACGCCAGGCGACGACGACGACGTCGCTGGTCTTCCTGATCGTGGCGATCCTCGCCATCGCGGCGAGCATCCTCATGCTGGGCCGGGCGCGCGCCGCGCGGAGGGAACTCGACGAGATGCGCAAGGGCGGCGCACCGCCGCCACCGTAGAGACGACCGGGAGGGCACCAGCCCTCCCACTTTCTTATTCGCTTCTAATTAGGGCTGGTGCGCGGAACCGGGAATTCCGGACTGAGCTACGCCCGCTGCCCTTCGCCCGCCGGAGCGGATGACCCATCAGTCCTTCTTCTCGCTCTTCTCGCCCTTCTTCGCGGCCTCGTCCTTCGATTCCGGCGTCTCGATCTTCATCGCGTCGGGGCCGCCGGGCTGCGTCCGGAGGATCGGCATCGGATCGTACAACTTCTCGGGCCACTCGCGGCGCTCGACGCGCATGCCGCAGTGCGGACAGTTCTTGGCGTCCAGGTGCTCCTCGTTCCGGGTGAAGAGGACCTTGCCGTCGCAGTACGGGCAGTGCAGGGTCCGCGGCTTGCGCATGATCCGTTTCGCGAAGACGGAGATCCGGCCGTCGCGGAGCTCGGGCGCCATCCGTCGGAGACCAAAGCGAGGGCCGTTATGAAACTTCCGACGCGATGACGCCCCGGGGAGGGTCGCATAAGGTCAAATGGAGCGGAGGCCATCGTACGGCCGTCGATGCAGGAACTCCGCTTGCGGCCCTACCACGATCTCGAAGGCGCGATCTTCCGTCCCGAGGCGGGCTGGTTGATCCCGGCCGGCTACGGCTCGATCGAGAAAGAGGTTCGCGCGGTCCGTCGGCGGTCCGGGATGATCGATTGGAGCGACCGCGCGAAGGTCCGGCTCACCGGTTCGGAGCGCGTGCCGTTCCTCGATGGACTCGTCACCGCCGACCTGAAGATCCTCACGCCCGGGATGTCGGTGTATGCGCTCTTGCTTAACGAGAAGAGCCGGGTGCTCGGCGACCTCCGGGTGTACGTGTTCGCGGACTCGCTTGTATTGGACATCGAGGCGGCGCAGAAAGACACGATCCTCCAGCTCCTGGAGAAAGCGCGCGTGAGCGACGACGTCGAGTTCCACGACCTGGGATCGGCCGGGCACATCGAGGTGCACGGGCCGGCGGCAGGCGACCTCGTCGCGGGTGTCCTGACCGCGGATCCCCGCGCACTTCAGCAGGACGCCTTCATGACCTTCGCAGTCGATAAATCCCACGAAGGCCACGTCGGCCGAGTCCGCGGGCTGGGGGAAGTCGGCTTCGCCATCTGGTCCCCCGGATCGAGCCTCAGGGAACTCTGGGACGCGCTCTCACGGCGGGATGTGACGCCGATCGGGCGCGACTCCTTCGAGGTTCTGCGCATCGAGGTAGGCACGCCGCGGTTCGGTATGGAGATGGGCGAAGACACGCTCGCGCTGGAAGTCGCACCAGACTTTGCCCTGAGCTTCACGAAGGGATGCTACGTCGGCCAGGAAATCGTGGCGCGCGGAACGTACGTAGGCCAGGTGCGCCGCAAGCTGTTCGGCCTGCGCGTGGACGCGGACGTCCCGCCGGACCATGGCGACAAGGTCTCGAAAGGGAGCCGCGAGGTCGGCAAGGTGACGAGCGGCACCTGGTCCCCGACGACCGGGTGGGTGATCGCGCTCGCCCTCCTGCGGGTGGACGCGGTCTCCCCGAAAGACACGCTCTTCATCGACCGCGGCGGCTGGGACCTGCGGGCTCAATTCCACCCGCTTCCATTTGCGAGAGGCTCAGCATAGCCCGACGTTTTTGGGCCCGTTCGCAACTTGGACACCGGAAGGGCCATCCTTAACGGTCGTCGAGGACTGCGCCGTCCCTAGTTCGCTCGGACACGTTCCCCGCCCTCCGTCCGACTACTTGGAAGACGTTTGCGATATTCCAGAACTCGGGACTTAGGCCAACCAACCGCTTGCCAACCTTCTGGGCAACCGTGTACGGTCGGATTGGTGGCTTCAACGACCAAGTTAGTCCATTCTGATCGAGTAGGGACCTCAGCCTGTTCCACGAGATCGCATAGACGTCATACTTCGTTCCAAGATTCAGGAGACGGACGTACCGGTTTGCCCAAGGCCGGGGCAGCCAAGAGACGAGTGGAAGCGGTAGACCGTAATGGCCCTCAAGCGGCCACCACTTGTTGTTCGTAGAGAGATAGTACACCCCGTCGGGTTCGAGGTGTCGGGCGATTACAGATACGAGCGCGTTCGGATTTTCGACATGCTCTAGAACATAGTCGCACAAGACAATGTCAAAGCGGCCCTCTTGTAGCTCGGTTGCCGAGCCCTCGCGGAAGGTGACATTTGAGGCGTGCTCCCGTTCCGCCCAATCTCGAGCCCTCTGGACATAGGCTGGTTCGATGTCGATGCCGAGGACGGAATGGACGATTCTAGCGGCTGGGATGGAGATCGTTCCTAAGCCGCTCCCGAGGTCGAGCAGTCGGCATTCGCCCAGAGGCTTTTGTAGCTCCGGGTACAACAACGAGAGCAGGTCCTCGACGTATTGAGACCGGATCAAACGCCGGCGTTCGATTCGTTCGCTCCCCCACGTGGCGCCCACGGCGTTCCCTCGGTCCGTCCTGTCGCTCTTCAGATTCTGGGAATGGTACTTCAACCGGACAACGGTCTCTTAGGTATTACTTGCGGCTCCTCCACGAGTCAGGCGAGAGATGAGCGGGGAGTGCGAAGAATGCATTTGCCTCGACGTCGTCACGGCGGGAAGGCCTCGCAACGAGAGCGGGGCGTGTACCAAAAAGGCTTAAGGGAAGTTCGTAAATCGCCCGATGCAGCCCGAACATAGCTAGCGTGGAGGAGATCCGTCGTGGGGGAGGCCGTAGGCTTACTACCAATCCTAAACGAGGTTGGCTCGATCCGTCTTGTGATCGATGGGACGTTATCCTCCGGAGCCATTGATCGGTTGCTCGTCGTGGATGATGGGTCCACTGACGGAACACTCGATGAATTGAAAGGGGCCCAGGTTCGGTGGCCTCAGCTGGACCTCGAGCTGCGGTCGGACCAAAGAGGACTCGGTTCCGCCCTCCTCCACGGGTTTCGCGAGGCCGTCCAGCGTTACCCGTTCGACCGGCTGGTCGTCCTCGACGGAGACCTCAGCCACGACCCGGGGGCCATCCCGGACCTCCTCGCGTCTCCTTATGACCTCGTCGTCGGGTCGCGCTACGTTCGGGAAGGACGAATCGAGAACTGGAACGCGTCGCGCCGGTTAATCAGTTTCGTTGCGAATTCCGTCGCCCGCTGCCTATTGCGGCTCCCAGTTAAGGATGTCACCTCTGGCTTCCGGGTGTACCGCAGACCATTGGTCGAGATGATTATCGATCATGCCGCCTGTGGGGGGTACGAATTCCAGGTCGAAACGATTTGGCTCGCCGCGTTGCATCGGTACTCCATCGCCGAAGTCCCTATCGCCTTCATAGAACGAAAGGTGGGAGAGAGTAAGCTCGCCACCCCGGAAGAAGCCTGGAAGTTTGCCCGGTTCGTTATGTCGAAGGCCTTTATCCACCCGAGGTCGAAGACCCCAGGAGTCATTTCATCGCGAGCGGGGCGGTCCTCTTGAGCGTGAGCGTTGGCATCTGTGTCCATAATGAGGAGAAGAACATTACGAATGTCGTGGGCGCTGTCCTACGCGAGCCGATTGTGGACGAACTCATCCTCGTTGCCAGCGGCTGCACTGATTCGACCGTGGAGAGGCTGCAACCGTTCCGGGACGATGGACGACTGCAGGTCATCGTGGAGCCGACTCGAACCGGGAAGACCTCGGCCTTTAACATCGTCCTCGCCGTCTATCGAGGGGATTTCCTGGTATCGCTCCCCGGTGACGTCGTCCCGACCACCGGTTCAATCGCAACACTCGTGGAGTCCTTCCGCGACGGTGTCGGTGTTGTTGGAGGATTGCCGATCCCGGCAAACGGTCGGGAGACAATCATGGATCGCGTCGCAATGCTCGCTTGGGCGTATCATAATGCGGCGCTGCTTGAGCTGGAGAGGCGAGGCAGGCTCGGCCATGTGAGCGGGGAAATTTTCGCGATCCGTCGAGGGGTTGTCGAACATCTTCCACCGGAAATCGTACTTGACGACGCTGGACTTGCCCTCGCCGCTTTGCAAGCCGGATATCGGATTTCGATTGAACCGCGGGCCAATGTGGTGATGAGAGGTGCGCGGACGCCGAAAGACTTCCTGATTCAACGAAGGCGGAACATCGTGGGCCATCGGCAGCTCAATAGGCAACGTCGCGGCTATGGCGGACCGCCTTCCTTGACGTTCTCCAACGGCCTCGCGGATTCGATCCAGGCTCTCGCATCGGTGTTGCGTGAATCGCCCGGATTGATTGTCGCGTTGCCCCCTTCAATCGTTCTCGAAGGATTGAGTCGGATTCTCGCCTGGGTCGACTGGCATAAGGGGAGGACCCATCGCATCTGGGAAATCGCGGCGTCCACGAAAGGCCCCTGACTAGGCCCGACCATGTCCGCAGCGGATTTCGTACATGGGGTGGTTAGCTGGCTCAACCGAAACCGACGCTACGTTCTCGCAATGGCGCTCCAGCTCGCCTTGTTCCCGTTCGGCCATTGGTATGACACACGGATCTTCTTCGGGACAGGGGCAGGTGTCGCGGATGGCCTTTCCCCCTACGTCCGGTACGACCTAATCGACTACTACAATTCCCCGAGTCTCGTTGGCATCGTCTCTGGAATCGGGTATCCCCCGCCATGGGCGCTTTTCCTGGCAGTGACCTACTACTTTGCATATCTTCCGACGGGGAGCCCCTTTGTGATGAACCTCGCGATTAAGTTGCCGATTATCGCGGGGAATCTCGCCTTGGCGCGTTTCGTTACGGCCAAGCTACAGAGCGAAGGCTGCGATTCAGTCACGGCATCTCGCGCGGAATTGCTAGTGCTGTTCAACCCGTTCCTCCTGTACACAAGCGTTTTCTGGAACATGTTTGACACCCTCGTCGCGCTATTCGTGTTGGTCTCGCTCCACTTCCTCGACAAGGATCGACCGGTCGCGGCCGGCCTCGCCCTGGGATTTTCGATTGCGCTGAAGCATTTAGCATTGCCGCTAATCCCCCTCGCTTGGCTTTGGATCGCGAGACGCCCGTTCCCGCGAGAGGGTCGAGTGCACCAATTTGCGACATTCACTTCGGCCCTGTTGGGCATCGGAATCGCCTTGGTGATTCTACCTTTCTATGTGTTTGGTTGGTCTGTGTCCGGGTTCTCCGCTGCTGTCAGCTATCAGACCATGGTGTCCGGTGGCTTCACCATTTACAATACGATTCCACTCGACTTGGGGTCTCCTTCGGTTCTATCGGTCCTTGGTTATCTCCCGTTCATCGCCGTGATCGGGGGTTATATCGTCCTCCGAAGCAGGCCGCTCAAGGACTTTCGGGACCTCACGGAGTTCGCTCTCATTATCCTGATTGTCTTCATGACCACCCGCACGTTTCTCGCGGAACAGAATCTTGCTATGATCTTTCCTCTCATTCTCTTTCCGGAACTTCTCAGCAACCGTGGCCTCCGAGTAGCTAACCGATTTTGGAATCTGTTTCTCATTTACACGTTGTGGAATTCGATTCCGATTCAGTTTTCGTTCCTGATATTTCCGAATGCATTTGACCTTACTGCGGCGATTACGACTTCCTTCCCGTTCGGCCTCATCCGACAGGTGTTCCTCTTCGGCTGTGCAATTCTGTGGCTGCTCATCGGATGGAATTACATCGTGAGGCATGCATGAGGATTGCCTACTTGCTTCCTCATGGGTGGCGCTTCGCGAGCTGGTCGCTCTCCGATGTAATGGAGCGCTATCACTTTTCTAAACACATTGCCTCCGCGATGGCCGAGCTCGGCCACGAAGTCACGCTTATCTTTCTCCACGAGTCGGTCCGGACCCGTACGGTTGTTCAGACCCAGCCGTTTCGGATTGAAATTTTTCCCGTAACTTTCACGATTCCCCTGTTCAGATTCGGCGGGGACTTCTCCCTGCCCCTCATTAGGGAGGTACGGAGGCTCGATGTTGATGTCCTGCACTTGCATGGTTGCTTCTACGAAACCCTTCCTTGGCTCGTAAGGGAAGCCAACGTGCCTACCTTGCTGCAATGGCACGGAGGACGGTTGACACCTCTGCATAGTGCGGCGTTCCGTCCAGCATTTCGCAAGTCACGCCGAATTATCATTCCTTTTGCTGCAGTCCGATCCCTTTTCCCTCGGATAGCATCGAGCACTAGGAAATTCGCCGTGGTTCCGCTCCCGGTACGGCCCGAATTCCTTACAGCTTCTCCCAAGTCCCAATATGGGCGTGGAGTCCCGCGGCTGCTGTATGTCGGCCGCATCCCCTGGCCGAGTCGGAATCTCGGGGATCGACGACTCGACCTCTTCCTTCGAATCCTAGGCCGTATGGGAGCGGGTAGTTTCTTCCTCGATGTGGCGGGTGACGGGCCGGGACGATCTCTCTGCGAGAAAATCGCGCGCGAAGAAGGAATCGCGGACGCGGTTAGTTTTCACGGTTACCTAGGGCTTGCCGAGATCCTCGCTCTTTACAAGAATTCCGACCTGACTGTCGTGCCATTTTGTCTTCAGGACCTTACCGGGACCTGGGTCGCCCAGATCCAAGAGAGCCTCGCAGTAGGGACTCCTGCGGTGGCGTTCTCCCCCAACAATACATATTCGGAACACGACATAGGGTGGCGGATCTCTGCTGACCCGGTAGAGGGCACCAATCAACTAAAGAATATCCTCTCTCGCCCTGGGCTCGTTGAAGTAAAGGGCAGGAAAGGGCCGTCTCTTGTCCATAGCCAGTGTGACGAACACAAGGTCTCCCGACAGCTTGAGGCTGTTTACCAGGCAACCGAGACGTAGGGGAGGTCACAGTCTTGCCCAGTAGCCAATTCGGACAAGTAAGCCCGATAACGTGGCTTATCCATGAGATAGATCCGCAGAGCGTCCTTGACATCGGGCCCGGATTCGGGAAGTACGGTTTCATCTCGCGGGAGTACCTCGAGCTCTGGTTCCGGACAACGGACTATGCCAAGCGGACCCGACGGATTGACGCGATTGAGGTCTTTGAACCGTACGTGACCCCGCTCTTGCGATCGATCTACGACGAAGTGCACGTCGGCGATGCGATTGATATCCTCCCGGAACTGCCAGTGTACGATCTGGTCCTGCTCATCGATGTCCTTGAACATATGGATAAGGCGAATGGAACTCGGCTCATTACCTCCGCACTCGAGAAGGGCACTTTGGTCATAGTATCGACCCCGAAAAACCCTGCTCCCCAAGGTGTGCACTTTGGGAACGTTCACGAGCGGCACACATCCGCTTGGACGAAGCGGGAACTCAACGCTTTCACTCCGGCGCTCTTCCTTCACGAACCGCAAAGCTTGATCGCTCTACTTTCGAGTTCGAAAGACAGGATCATCGAAATGCAACCAACGATTCTCTTCATGAACGTGTACCACAACATGCCGGTCCCTGTCCGTCGCCTGCTCTCGCTTCGCCTCGCATCTCATCCTCACTAGCCCGCCCCTGTCGCATCGACCCGATTGTTGGAACCCCTGAGGGATTCCCGTGGCTTCCGTTGTTGTCGGGTTGACTGACGCCCTGTCGCTAGAGCCATATAGCTTGGCCCCGATTGCTCCCTCCATGTGTCGAATGATGGGGGTCGTCAGCCAAGGCCCCGTCTACTACGACTTGTTCGAGGAGTTCGCAGACCTCGCCTCGAAGGGGATGTGCCCGATTGGCGCTCCTGACGAACGCGGGCACAAGGACGGCTGGGGCCTCGCCTGCTTCCAGAACGGTGAACTTAAGATGCACATCCGGGATGCGGGGTGTGCCGCGGACGCATCGAAGTATTACGGTACCGCCTGGAAGATCGCGAAGCTGAATATCGAGCGAGCTCCTGGGCAGTCGCTGATTGTGATGGGCCACTTGCGGAGGGCAAGCGTATCAGGACTCGTTGCTCAGAAATATTCCCACCCCTTCAGCGAGGTGCGCGATGGCGTGACTTGGGCGTTCCAGCACAATGGGTCGCTCGTTAACGATACGGGTCACGAAGGGAAAATTGACTCTCAGGTTTTGTTTGAATTACTGCTACAGAATCTGGACAGCCAAGCCGACGGGTCCGTCGCTCGGGCAACCCGTGCGATGAGGAAGGCGGCCATCGAGGAGTACGGCGGCTTCACGGGCCTAAACTTCATCCTTTCCGATGGACGGAGTCTCTATGTCTACCGAGATTTCCAAACAAACGGACAGTACTACACTCTGTACCTCGACAACTTTGAGGAAATGATTGTCGCTTGCTCTGAACCGATTTTGGCGATGAAAGCAGAACCATTGCCGCGTGGCGTCCTGCACACCATCACCCCCGATCTTCAAGTCCACCACACCACCATCGGGTGAGACCATCGAGCGCCGGCCGGACCGAAACGCGTGCACCGGTAGGTATTCGGTTGATCCATGAACCACCGAGAGTTCGTTACGAAATTCTGAAAAGCGCGCCGTTCCTTCTCCCGCTGCCTTCGGCGTCGCGATTCATGTCCCGATTTCCTAGATCCGAGGATCCCAACATCGCTCGCGTCAGTGGCGTGATGCCGGTCCACAATGAAGCGGAGGTCCTGCAGGAGGTTCTCGATTCTGTCGCCCGACAGACTCGCCCCGTCGATGAGTTAGTCATCGTGTTCGATCGCTGCACCGATGGCTCTCGGGAGGTTGCTCTTCGTCTACCGCACGAGGAGATTACTGTCGACTTGGGCAATACAGGTGCGGCGGTGCGTGTCGGCCTCGATAGAGCCCGATACTCCACGGTCGTGCTCTTCGATGGAAACACACGCGTTCCTCCCGACTATGTGGAGGGTCTCCTCAAAGGGTATGCCGCGACGAACGCGGACATCCTCGAATGGCATGGAGGTCTCATGCTTCTGCCGAATCGCACGATTGAGAGATTTGGTCCTCCGACGGACAAGGCGCTCTGGACCCTAGAGTTCTTCCTCCGCGTTCAGGCCAGAGGAGGGAAGGTTGTTCATCTTAAGGGCCCGTTCGTGCGGCTGAAACCGTCGCCGTTGCACCGAAATTTTCGATACGGCATCGATTACGCGGAGCTCAGTTGGCAATACGCCCTTCCACCGTTCTTCCGGGTGGGCACGAAAAGCGGGTTGGTGCAGGACATCGTCGCGACAGCGGGAACGCTCGCTGGTCACGTGAGAAGCCACCGCCTCGTCGACGCGATTGCCGGTTTGATCAGCGAGGTCAGGCTGCGTGACGTCGACGAAACCTAAAGAGACTGTGATCACCCAGACCTCGTAGAATCGGGAGACGGGCTGTCTTCGCATCGACTTGTTCGAAGAGTTCCATCACCCCCGGGAACCTTCGAGTCAGGCGATTCATGTACGCGGGTGGAAGGACCACCGGGAGCCCGCGCAGATCAACGAGCTTAAAAAACGGATTGAAGACTCGATTGACGTCGTGAACCGTTCGGGCAATTATCGACGTGTTGACCTGACCCACCTTGTGACGGGTGATGGGAGCAAGTCTCCGGCCTGCCATTGAAGGGTGAAGCGTCCCTATAGCGAGCAACCCTTCCGCCGCACAGATCCGATTCATCAAGGCGGCGAGGAAGAAGCCGCCGGGCTTGATGTAGAGTGCGAGGGCCTCGGAAACGAGCTCAAGGTTAGTTTCATATGAAAGCGCGAAGCTCGAATAAGCGCCGTCGAAGGGCAGAGTCTCAATCGTGGAGACAAGAGCTCCGATCTCCCGGGCGTACCCTTTGAGAAACTTCACGCGGACTCCGAACGGCGCCCGGTTCGCTTTCGATCGTGCCTGGTTCAGCATTCCTTCGGATGGATCGACCGCTACTACCCGACATCCGCGTTTCGCAAGCTCGAGCGCCTCATCGCCAGTTCCACATCCGATCTCCAGGAGGTTGTCGCCCGGGCTGAACGTCCTCCGCTCTTCATCCATCATTTGACTTCGCATGTAGGCATTGATTTTGTTCTCGATCAAGACTGCGTCGTACCGGGAGGCGTAGCGGTCGTAGGCGAGGCTTGATTCGATCAACCCGAGCTGGCTGCGTTCGGTCATCGACGGCATCACTTCCGGATCAGTGAGACGAGGTAGATCGATCCGAGGCTTCTAAGGCCTGGCGCCGTGCCCACGCGATTCTCAATCCGTTCTAGGCCCAGGATCGCCGGATGTATCAAGCGCGCCAGGTCGACCAAGTTCCACGGGGGGGTGATCACCTGAATTCCCCTTTGGTGCGCGCGTTCGAACCCCGGACGGAACGCGCCAACGAATTCGCGAGGGGTCAGGAATCTCGTCGGGACCACGTAGGACTTTCCTTCGCCTTCTCGGGACACCGGGATTGGAACCTCATGTCCGAGTTTCCTGAAAGCCTTTCGCGGCTTCAAGACGATTGAGTAGAACAGCAACTCGAACAACGAAAGTCGATTTGCGACCGTGAGGACCGCGACCGATCCCGGCGCCATGGAGCGGTAGAGTCCTCGCGCCACGGATTCTAGATCCGGCTCCAAGTTGAGAACAGCCCCGTTCGAGAATGCACCGTCATAGGGTCCACCCTCGGACGCTGCGGTTGCGGCACTTTGGCAGCGGACGGATACGAGATCACTCAGATCTTCACGAAGGACGCGGGCTCGGGTCGCGGCAGTCATCGCGGGAGAGACATCCGTCGCGTCTACGCGGATGCCTCTCCGAGCAAGGGCCACCGCATCTCGACCGGTGCCGCAACCCAGTTCAAGGATCCGATTTCCAGGGCGGAACACCTTGAGAGCGGCCTCGATGCTAAATCGGCGGACCGTCTCGCTGATCTCGTTGCGTCCCTCGACATCATCGTATGACGACGCTATGAGGTCGTACCCTCGGGCAACGTGATCGTAAAAGGCAGGAGTCGGAACGAATCCGGGTCGTGTAGTCCGCGGGTTCGCCATGACAGATTTCGATTCGGACATGCCCGCCTCACGGCATCACACGGAACACGAAAATTGCATGCGTGCCGGCCTGGATGCCCCCAGCATCAAACAGTAGGGCGAAGTCCGGGGTGCTAGTACCGTTCTGCAATTCTGGAAAAAGGGACCGAAGTCGGTAATAGGGGACACCCACGTAGATCACGTACGCGACATTCGTCTTGAGAAAGGTCAGTGCCTGCGAACGATTGTCCGGGAGCCAGCGGGAGCCGAGGATCCGATCCGGTGGATAGCCGCTGAAATAGGCTGCGATCGGCGATTCGCTAATCAGGATTTTCCCGGCCGGGAGGGGGAGTGTGCTAGTGTAGATCCCCGCGCGCTCGAGGGGTTCCATCGCCACGCTGGCGGGGAATCCGGGTTCCCAGAACGCGGCGGAACTCGGCAGCAGAGTGAGTCCCACGAGAACAAGCGCGAAGCAAGCTATCGCGGTGGTCTGTTGAGCGCTCCTGAACCCGAATCGGCGCGGACCCCGGAGCGCGCGCAATGCGTCGACCAATCCAACCGCTCCAAAGATACTCAGGAAGGGGACGCTGATGACCACGTAGCGGTAGCTCGGGTTCCCAAACTGCACCACGGTGTACAACACGATGAACGCCCACAGTGAGAGAACGATCCAGGCCCCGAAATCGCGCTTGACGGTCCAGACGGCATAGACGCCCCCGAACAGCAGCACCAGCGGGAAAAAGGACGCATATCCCGTCCACCAGCGGGTCAACAGGGTCGTCGGAGTAGGTTGGGTGCCGACAGAGAGCTGATATTGGATGTCGGTCGAAGTCTGGCGGATCACGATGCTGGGCAAGAATCCCCATTGGCTCGAGTACACGAAATATCCTACCATCAGCACTATTGCGGGAAGGAGGGCGAGGAGCAAGGGACGGCGGGGCCGGACGGAGCCAATGAGGACAACGTAGATCGTCATCAAACACACGATTAACCAGGCTTCGTATCTTGTCATCACAGCGAGCGCGAAGGCCGCGGAACCGATCCAGATTCGATTTGTTGTCAGTCGGGTTGTTTGGAAAAGCATTGCGTAGCCAACAAGGACCAGGAGGGATGCTAGGGTCTCAGCCGTTGCCCATCCGCTGACCACAATATCGATGAAGTTGAAAGAGAAAAAGCCCGTCGCGGCAAGCGCAATCGTCCGTCCCCGCTCCCGTGAGACGAGGAAGACGGCCAACGCGGTTAGCCCAGATAGCGCGATGTTGGCGTCTTTTAGCGCGTCCATTGATTGCAAGCCGCCCATCTCGAGCACGGCGGCGGCGAAGAAATGATACAGGGGCAGCCAGTTCCCTTGTGTCATCATAGAGTGACGGTCCCAATACTGACCGGTCTGAACCAGATTAGCCGAGATCCACCAGTTTTGGTAACCATCTTCGAACGGATCGAGGAACGCAGCGAAGTGGATCCGGATCACCGTCGAAGCGGCGAAGACTCCGAGAAGGACGACAGCCTCAACTAGGTGGGCCGGTTGCCGCAACCACTGAGCAAGCCGGAGCGACGCTCCCTGAAGTTTGGGTTCCTTGGGGCCGCCTTGCATCTCCGCTGGACCACTCAGCGGGCTCACCCGAGGGTTCCGTGGGGCGTCTTCGAGCTGGACCATTCCTGGCGGCGGAACGCTAGCAGGAACGCGACGAGCCAGTGGAACCCGAAGATGTAGAATGCCGGCAGGTATCGGAGGTCGCGCTTATGACCCGTTCGAACTAAGATGGCCGCCATCGTGGCGTAGGCACTGATCCAAAGGGAGAGCCACAGCACAGCCGGTGGGTACCAATACGTGAAGGACCAAGGCAGCAGGTAGTACAGCAGGGTGATGACAGTCGAGGCGTACCACGCTCCGTTGGCAACCGGCGCAATCAGGTACATCATGTCGCTGAAGCCCATCCAGGTACGCCATCGTTTCGCCAAGATCTCCATGTGACCCCGTTGCCACCGGCTCCGCTGCCTGAGCAACAGTTTCCAGGAGGGCGGCTTCTCATCCAGTGCCACGATGTCGGGTTTGTACTCAATTCGGGCCTTTGCGACGACGAGCTTGCAATACAGGTCGTAGTCCTCGACGAGCTCATTGTCCCATCCGGCGACCCGCTCCAAGATTGAGCGCCGAAAGAAGACCCCGGTACCCGCTATCGGGCAGGGCATGCTCAACGCATTCCGTCCTCCCCAGAAAAGATATGAGAAGATCCGGTACTCGACCGCCTGCAGCTGCGTCAAGAGGGTCGCTCTCTCATTCTTAGTCTCGATTTGGCCTTGGAGAACGTCCGTGGCTGGCTCGGTAATGAAGTACGCCACGGCGCGACGGACGAGTTGCTTGTCCGGAATTCGATTGTCCGCGTCGAATTGCGCGATGATGTCGCCCTTCGCCTGAGCCAGTCCGAAGTTCAACGCGAGGGCCTTTCCGAAGTCGCGGCTTCGAAGTTCGAGCACTCTCAATCGCGAATCTCGGAGGCCTTCCATCACCTGAACGGTGGCGTCCGAGCAGTTGTGGGCGACGACAATGACTTCGAGGTGTGGGTAGTCTTGGGCGAGGAGATCACAAACAAGATCCTTTACAACCGCCTCCTCGTTGTGCGCGGGGACCAAAACAGACACCGTCGGCGACCGGATTTCAATCGAGTTGGGGTCGAGAGCCTTCGGCGAGAAGCGAAGCGAGACAAATCCGAAGACGAGCCAAAGGATTGCGAGGGAGAAGATAATCGCACTGAGGAAGATCGTAACCGGGGTCAGGTTCAGTAAAACCGGACGCCCGGCCTTCGCCGCAAAGGTCGCGAGTCCAAAATCACGAGCCAAGGCACCAATCATGAGAGCTAGGATCGCGAGGGCGTAGCTGAGGATGACAACGAACAGTAGGAAGTCCCTACGCGTTCGGATGCCCAACCGAGCAAGCGTTTCCGCCATCCGGCGGCGCCTGCTCAGAAAAGGGTGGATCAATCCTGGAACACCTCGTAAGGGTACTTCACGCGCTGGAGAAACTGAAGACGTTCCATCGCGCGCGCGTCCCGTCGCCCGAGCCAATGGACAAGGGAATAGGTCGCATGAGTTGCCGCCCGAGAACACCGGTCAGCAATACGCAGGAGTCGCTCGTGTTGACCGATCCATCGGACCAGCTTTCCGAATGTACTGGGCTGCGGCATCGGGAGTAAGCTTCCCGAGAATTCCCGAAGCTGCGGGAAGAAAGCATCGACCCACGGGTTGGCCCTGATGGCATTGTGGAAATGGTTCTCGCCAAGGAGGGGTTTGCACCGAAGAAGTTCGAACGCCAGTCCTGGATCCTGTCGAACGAAGGGATGGGATTGAGCTCGAGTCCAGACGACGTTGATGCAGATGAGTTTGCGAAAACCAAACCTCTGGCGATGGCGGACTGTCGCCCGCAGCCCGACGATCAGGGCGATTGCATAAGCGAGGTACTTCGTGCCATCCTGGACGAAGAGGTCGATGTCAATGTCATCTCTGAGCGCATATCCGCCCGATGCGACGGATCCTGAGAGCGCAACGCAATCGACCAGCGGGCAGTTGCGGACCATTGCTTCCGCGAACTCTTCCGCGATTGTCCGAGCGAAGCCGTTCAGGGCCCGGTGGCTCTCGACGCGATTACGTGACTCTTCCAGAAGGCGTTCGTTTCCCTGGAGGAATGCGAAACCGTCCTCGAGGACGACCTCGTCGGTAGCTTCAACCGATTGCAGCAAGTCGGATACTGGAACGGAACCGCCAATGAGGTCGCGAGAAAGCGCTTCGATTGTGGGGGCGTATCCCCACTCGTGCATGACTTTCAGTGTGCGAACCGCCCGGGACCCAGCATCGTCTGGCGCCGAGGCTAAATGCGAATCGAGAAGCCTGTTCCAACCTCCCCGAGCGAGAATAGGTTACTATTTGAATAGTATTAATCTTTTGCCGAATCCGGCAGGCTTGCGGAGAGCAGGTCCGAAAGGAGCAAGAGCCGATGCACCCGCTCCTTCAACGGCGGATATCGGCTGAAGATCCCTCGTCCGGCGCCGCCAAGTATGCTCAGTCCCCAGGTCGCCTTCGCGGGCGTCCCCCGATTCGCTATTTTCACCAGCGCGGAGGCGAGTGCGGCGGGCTTGCCCGTCGACCGGCCGCCCATTTCATCCGCCAGGTATTCCCGTTCACGATGAACCGCAGGGTCGAAGAACTTGCTGAACGGATCA